>Ga0116226_10000479_pt1 | contig 34228 bp, 29 predicted proteins | sample S1TSphfallax_FD_89692 | JGI IMG/M metagenome (GOLD analysis project Ga0116226, IMG submission 89692) | Host-associated microbial communities from peat moss isolated from Minnesota, USA - S1T2_Fa - Sphagnum fallax MG | ecosystem: Host-associated > Plants > Peat moss > Unclassified | place: USA...
AATTGTGCATAACTTTTGATTTCATGGTGAAACATTGCCGATAAACAACCATGGAAATCCCGTATCGTTCTTTGGCATTGTTGAATGCACTCCAGTCCGGCTTGGCGGCTATCTTAACCCAACTGAGTCGAAGTTCAATAGCCAAATCGAAACCATATGAAAACAGGAAAGTAAAGTTAGTTAGGACTATATACAGTCACATACTAAACAAGCTTATTCAAAAAGGAAAAAGTCTATAAAAATCAATATCTTACAACCAAACCACAAATAACCGGATCGCCACATCGCTAGATATATCCGTCTTTTTTCCTATTAGGCAAATAGCGGCAGACATACAACAATTAATACACATCACACTTCCAAAGCAATACCAAGCCTTGGTAGCTCAAAACATGGTAGATGAGAAAATACTATCGGTTACGTTGTATCGCTACAACGAAGATGCACTTATCTCAACTGCTTAGGCCCGCCCAAACCACTTCCCAGCGTCTCGATAATTGGTTTCCCATGACTGACTATTAAGCGACTGACAAACAATGTTTGTGAAATGCTTCGGGAAGAGCCTGTGGAACCAAATGAAAGGTATCGAGATGCCACACACCGGAAGCAATACCATTTGCGCTATCGGTTAAACCATGAACATCAAGAAAATCCATTCCCATTTCCAGCGTCAATTTCTTCAAAGTTGAATTAACTTTGAAGATAATTTCAAGAAATTGCACCGCATGCTCAGGGGACAAAGTATCTATCGGATAATTGGTTGCAGGAACCCCGCAAATTATCAGTGTATGCCGATAATTCGCATTAATTCGCACCACATAATTGAGATATTGACGCACCGTCGTTTGCGCAATTTCTTCAATCGTGCGCTCAGGGTGTTTTTTAAACACATTGATAATGCCCTCGTCGGGACGGCAATCTATTTCGCCAATGGTAAGCAATACAGTCGAGGAAACGGGCAAGCAGCTCATCACAAATTCAAATCGTCGCTTATATCGATTCTCTTGATCATTGGCAAGATGCCACTGTTTACACCCCTGAATCCATTGAGCCGAGCAACGCATTGCTCTCCCTCGGTAATCTATGACTGTGCCATGCGCTGACAAGCAATGGCTTTCCCCGATTACGTAAAGGAGATCCAAACTCTCATTTTGCTTTTTTGAATCGAGTTGTTTATCCCGGTAATCCGCAAGTTGAGCGATATAGTTCCTGTAATTGCGAGCGGGCATTTGCTCACTTTTGTTTCTATCCCGGATCTTTAACGACACTTGCAACATTTGTTTGCATTGCGCCATGTCCGTCTTCAGATAATACAAAACCGTCAACCAACTTGCGGCACGCAATCCAAGATCATCTGGATCAATGGTTAGCACTCTTTCGTAGGAAAGAATTGCTTGATCGACCTTCCCTAAATCGCTCAGGGCATTGGCTACCGTATAGAGCACTTCTGCATAGTCGGGTTTGAGAACTAACGCCCGACGGCAGCTCGATACCACCACCTCCTGTCGCCCAAGCGCCAACAGTGCCACACTCAAGTTATAGTGCGCCTCGACATAATTGGGCTTTATAGCTAACGCTTGCTGGTAACTTATGACAGCATCATCAAATTGCTTTAGTTCTCGCAAAGCATTGGCGAGGTTAAAGTGAGCCTCGACATAGTCCCTTTTTATTTCTAACGCTCTTCGATAATTCACCAATGCACTGTCAATTTCGCCCTTGGCTTTGAGGGCGATACCAAGGTTAAAGTATGCTTCTGCGAAATCAGATTTGAGGATCAGCACACGCTGATAGATTGCGATTGCTTCGTCGTGGCGACTAAGACTCAGCAATGCATTTCCCACGTTGCTATGCGCACCAAAATCATCTGGCAACAGGGCAGATGCCTTTTGTAAAACTTGCAGTGCCTCAGCCTTCCCTTGCAGCTGAAGTGATACTCCCCATATTTTCCAGACAAAGCCAAAATGAGGATACTGCTCAATCAACCCGCGCGCCAGAACGTCTAGCTCGGTGTGCTGTCCAGACTGGAAAAAGGCGACGAGTTGATTGCATTCAGCCTGTGTCGGAGCCAATGAACTATTGGACGACCTTACATGGATTGACTGCACGGAAGACGCCTGAGCCCCAAGTGACTGGGAGACGGGGACTACATCATTTTTCCCGCAGCATTTCTTAAATTTCTTCCCGCTTCCACAAGGACAGATATCATTTCTTCCTGCTGTCACACTCAAATCCCCAGGCTAAAGAGTGCTATTTCTCCGGCGAAGTTGCATGCACTCGAAGGACAGCACCAGCAAAATCAAACTTCCACAAGTTACTTCGAATCACTGGAACCAGCCTTGCGCAACTCATTCAGCAACGCTGGGTCAGTCACTTTTGGCCCTGATTGCGGCACCGCTGGAATAACAGGTGGTGGAGCATCTGGCTTCCCCACATCGGGGCTTGAATTATCCGGCGTCAGAATTGGCTCCGCTGGTGGTGGCAACACCGGTTGCACAGGTGGAGCAAGTTCACGCTTGGTTGACTGATCAACTGGCTTCACAAACTTGGTCCTCGGCATATCGCCTGGCGCATCTTGTGCCCAAGGACCCAATTGATCACGGAATGCTTCTGTAACCTGCTCTGCGACTCGGTCATCATCGATAATATAGGGCGTGATCAACACGATCAGTTCTGTCTTTACAACGGTGTCGCTACTTGAGCGGAATAGCTGCCCAATGCCAGGGATGTCCTTCAGGATTGGGATGCCCGTATCCTGTTTGTTGTCGTTGCTTTGCATGAGCCCACCAAGCAGCACAGTCGCACCATCCCGGATGGAAAGCTTGGTATCCACTTTCTTGGTAGCGATGGTCGGCGATGAGCTGACTCCACTGCTGGTTGCGCCTGCCGAACTGACTTCCTGCGAGACGTCAAGCTCAATTCTGCTTCCGGCATGCACAATCGGCTTCACCTTGAGAATGACCCCTGTTGGCAGATATTGGATTGTCTGCAAAACGCCAGGTGTAGAACTCGTCCCGGTTGAGACGGCAGTATTTGCATTACTGATCTGACTGGTAATGATAGGTACTTGATTACCGACTTCAATAGACGCAGTTTCCCCATTACGCGCCATGATCCGAGGTGTTGACAAGACAGTAACCTTGGTGAGGGCGGCGAGCGCGTTGAGGGTTGCCGATACCTTACCAGTGCCGCTGAGATAATTGACCGCCAAGCCTGCAGGAGCTGGGCCTAAAATTGCACTGGTGCCTGCTGCTGTTGTTCCAATTGTTGAGCTATTGGTTGTACCAGCACTTACAGCACCACCGTTTAACGCCCACTGGACACCCAGAGAGTTCTGATCGGTGATATCAACTTCAGCAACAGTAACCTCGATGAGTGCCGATTTTGAAGGTTGATCGAGCTCCTTCAGAATATCCAGCAATTGCAGATATTGTTCCTGGCTGCTCACAAAAATCAGCGTATTGGTGGCCGGATCAACCACGATCTTGCTAGGTCCGCGCGCTGCCGTAGTTCCGGTCGCACCCGCAGCTGGCGCCGAGCTTGAGCTGGACGAAGACAGGATATCCTGCATCGTTTTTGCCAGATTCGCAGCATCCCCATATTTGACTGGATAAGTAAAGTAATTACCGCTGTGGCGACCGTTATTGTCAGCTGAATCCAGTTGCCTGGACCATTCCACGATATGGTTCAGGATTGCCGGGTCACCAGCGAAGGCCAGCAGGGAATTCGATGTCGGCGCCGGAATCAACGCAATCGGGGGCGATCCTACTGTCTGCGAAAAATTGGTGACGACCGAATAGCCCTCGGCAGTGAGCACTTCCGTCAGTTTTTTACTGAGCTCTTCAACGGACAAGGAGTTCGGAACGATGCGGCGGCTGCTACGACCACGCATCAGAGGTTGATCGAGCACCTGAATAGCTTCAAGAGCCGCTGTGACATCGACTGACTGGCCGCTGATCAGGATGGCATTCAGGTTAGGGCTATCAACAATATTGAGCTTTGCCCCAAACATTGTTTTCAACAAGCTCGTCACTTCCGTACTTTTCACCGCTGTAATCTCAACGAGATTAAATATCGGGCGCAATGGCAGCGGTACATCCGGCAAGGCTCGGCCGCGACGAATTTCCGGCGAATAGGCGCTCTGGTCCTTGTCTGGTGAAATACGATAGAAGCCGCCCAATTCAGTGACTGCGATGCCATAGGTCTTCAACAGCATCCTGGCCGTTTCCAAAACCTGGCTAGGCGTTTGCGGCGCACTCGTTCTGAGAGTGACGAGGTCGGTGCGAATCGCAACTTGCGCATCGACGGAGTAATTCTTCTTGAGTATGGTGCCAAACGTCACTTGGATAAAGCTTGGCAAGGAAATCTGGTTGAAGCTCAGCGTGATATCAGCGACCTCGGCTTTGCCTCCTGCATCGGATGGCGATTGTTTCACCGACGACAATTTTGTACTGGATGGTGGTTGCGGAGGCACCGTCACCTGCATGGGCCCCCTTTGAGAATCAGCGCCTGCACCAGAATTATTGTCACTCGCCGCATCGCTGGTGCGATAAAGTGCCTTAGGAACCATTCCTTGTTCAGCAGCACAACCCGCCAGGGCAAATGCAACCAGCACTGCAGCACAGCGCACTTTAGTAGATCGACAAAGTGAAATAATAACCATCATTCTTTATAAGTTCTTAAAACGCGCCGTTTCCCGTTTAGCAAAATGCAAACGCGATCAGCCGTCATGCTAACAATCTTAAATCCACCGGGCAATTTATCCCCGACTTTGAGTTGCTGAATTGGCTGGCCATCCACCATGACCATGGCATAATTTTCCTTGCCATCCGTAACAACCCCGGCGATGCGCCAATCGGGGGCCGTAAGCGGCTTTTCCTCTTCACTTACCAATGGCCCACCTGGTAGCGCATTTGCTGCTGACGCTCCCCATAACTTGTCGTGCTCAATCGTCGCAACCAGCGCTGCACTATCTGACTTGCTGTGATTGGGCAAATGCCAATCATCATCCTGAGAACGAAGACCACGCGGCTCTGGTAGCGCAATTGGGTGCCAGGCAACCCATGCAGCAGTGGCAACGAGCACAAACAGGATTGCTACAACTATACTTCGGAGCATGTTATCTCTTTGAGCTTTCTTGCTATTAATGCACGGTAGCCGAAGCCTGAGCACTGGAGGCAGGCGCGACCGGCTGCACCTTATACCATGAAGCGACAGTCAATTCAGTTCGGGGTTGTTTGACACTTAATGACTCAACGACGACCTGATGGTCCGCATCAGCAAGCCGGGACAGCAGCCCATCCAAAACATCAGGGTTGGTATTAAATTCAATCTGCGCACGGACCCGAATCAAATCCGCAGGCGCATCGGTCGATTTGCTACCTTTCGCGTCGCCCTTGTCACCACCAGACTCCGAAACCTTTACTGTGTATTGCGCTGCCTTCGCCTGCAGCAACTGCTGCATCAGCCAATCCCGCATTTCCGCTTGCGTCAAACCCAATGTCGGGTTCTGCCACAGGCGCTGCTCAACAACAGCCAGCACATCCTTGGCATCTTGTGCACGCGTCATCCATTGCGTTTGCTTCTGTTGCGCGCTAAAACGACTGAGCTGCGCCGCTGTTTGCTTGTAGCGGTCGAGCAGCGCAGTATTCTGATCGCGCAAGTCGAGCAGCAATGACAACCAGATAATCCCTACGATTAACACCAGCCCAATTCGCAAGCGTGGGTTGGAACGCAATGCTACGATAAAGTTCATTGGCTGAGCTCGTCTGGCTTAGCCGAATCAAGCGGCGGGATGGTCATTGAAAAGCTGGTCGTTTTTGGATCAACATCCGTGACGATCTGGATGTCTGTGAAGCGCCCTGTTTTTTCCAGTGCCTGCACATAGTTGGCACCGACAATATTGGCGCCAGGCGAACTGATGGTGACCTTCAGGTGAGCGCCGGTCATGTCCCATTCGCGCACAAAAACGCCCTCGTCTTTTGGTAATGATTCGGCAAGTGCTTCCATCAAAACCAGAGGTTGTGGAAACGGCTCAATTGCATCAATACTTTTGATGCGCGCCAGCGTGTTCATGGCAGATTCCCGGGCGGAGAAAACATCCCCGGCTTTTTTCTTGATAGTCGCAAGTTCATTGGCACGCAGATCAATAGCATGGGCAATCTGGTGATGTTGCAAACCAAGCACTACTGTCGTCACGCCAAGTCCTAACGCCATGACACCATAGAACGCCGTTTCTGCAATCGAGATGTCATCAGCCGAACCGCCTGGGAGCGCAATTTTTCCCCATGTTTGCGCAAGCAGCGGCAGGTCTTGTACAGTCTTTGCCGTTTGCTGGGCGTCAGCAGGAACCCCGCAATCGCGCTGAAATGCCAACCAGCCATGATCATCGGGTTTTTGAGGCCACCAGCGGCTGGCAACAAGTTGACCGTCTTGCCAGTATTGCCCCTCTACGCCATCCAAACATTTCAATAATCTCAGCCCGTTCTCCAGCGGAGCACGCAGCATGGTCTCAGGTATTTTTTTCTGAGACTTGGGTGTCTTGCCGTTCTTTTGAATCTCCGAATCGATTCGCTGGCGATCCCAGCACCATACGCTGGCAAATCCATTTTTCCAGGTAATGGCATAGCCACTGTCCGCATAGGGACTCCACTGCGGCAGCTGCAACGCCAGCGCCGCTTTTCGCTTTGCGACCGGCAAACGGTTCATATCAAAAAGATTGAACCGGCATAGTGCACGGGACAATACCCACTGCGAGGAACCGATGCGATTGGTCGCGAGCTCAACTCGGCCCGAAAATTGGATTGAACGTCGGTACGGAAGGGAGAACCGACTTAGTGGGGAGAGGGGGAATTTCTGAGCCATCGGCGACATTTTTTTCGCTACCTGAATCCGTCTTATTTTCTTCAACTCGATAATAGTAGCTAATCTGCCAAGGAGAAATATCGCTCAAAGGAGTTAACTGAACATTGTACCTGATTGACCATGGCATGCCAATTGCTTTCTGGGTGATGCGCAAGCTGCCAGATGGATAGTTGACTGCCTTAGGCGGGAAAGAGTTCAAGCTGATTCCCGTCATTTGCTCCAAAAGATCGACACTGATCGGGCCAAGCTTTCTCCGAGCGACGATAGTCTGCGCAAGTGCTGGTGTTACTCCAGGCAACGAAGCCAGTACTTGCCAAGGTGCAGTACCGGGATTGATGGGGCCTAGCCCTTCCACGCTTACCAGATCGGTTACCGGCGGCGTGGATTGCCAAAGCGATGACATGTCGCGCCAGCCAATAATGCTTTTTAATTCCATCGGCGAGACCAGGGGCATGTTGCGCGGCGGGGGCAAGCCCTGCTCCAGGTATTCGGCAGATTCCGCGCCTTCAAGATGACGCAAATCATCGGCATCAATATAGTCATGCAGTGTATCGGCCAAATGCCCGCGCTGCTCTACCGGCACCTGCATGACACCCAGAAAAGCATATAACTGATCGTCCCCGACATAATTGATGCTGATCAGACCACGCGAATCCTGTAGCTGAACCGTAGTTCCTTCATTTGCGTAAGGACGGTCATCCAAGGCTATCTCACTACCGAGATCCCCAAGGCCATATTGGCTGAGATGTGTTGTACAAAGGCGAAACAGGATTTCCGAGCGCGTATTGTTGAGTGCGATTTGCTTGTCAGTCAGCACCTGCCGTAACTGCGCGAGCTCCAACGACCGATGAACCCGCTCGCCAAAATATGCAGCAACGATCAGAATCGCAGCCAAAATGCAAAGCGTCAAAATGAGGACAAAGCCTTGTTGCCGACGCATAGGAGGAAAACTCATAGTGGCGACCGCCCCATTTCAGCCGTCGGAGCTTTAGGCTCTTGCGTACCGCGAGGAACGGCCGCAACGATCAGCGGCTCCCCATCCCTTTGAACATGCAACAGGATCATGCTGGGCAACTGTGGCCATAGACCGAACTCAGGCGGCCAGGTATCGTGCTGCTCTCCCTTGGTATCAACATAAGTGAAACGCGCATTTTTTCCACCATCCCAGGAAAACAACTTCATTTTCTGATCGCCGACCACATACAGAAGCTCGGTCGTTTCCGCATATCGGTCATATTGGAGATTGATGCTGACCGTCTTTGGCGTACCGTATTCAGTCGAAAGCGGACTGGTGGTTGTACCAGTAAACTGGGTTTCACTACCTTTAAACTTTTCCGTGCCATTTGCAAAATCCACCTGCATGCCCTGCACCACCTGGCGATACCAATCGGTATACATCGCCCCTTGCTGGCTTTGTGCCAACTGCATGCCAAAGCGACTTTGCAATTTATAAATTTGATCCAGTGCCTGAAAGAGAATACTTGTGATGAAGCCGATGATGATCAACACCACCAGCATTTCAAGTATGGTAAAGCCCCTCGACTTCACCCGAAAAGAAGATGGAAGCAGCATTACGGAGCCAACGCCTGCGAGCCACGCGTCTTCTTATAACCGACAAGCGTGAGTGTGAGATCGAACCAGCTTGGGTCGTCAGTTTTCATGGCATTGATCTTGGTTTTATACAAGCTCAACTCATACAAACCAACACCTTGTGGATTCACAACACCGTCAACACGGTCAGTCAGCGGCTCCGCTTTCCACTGAATTTGATAAGCCCCGAATTCTGCATGTCCCTCAGGCGTCAGCATGGGATTGACCGCCTGCATATATTCGATGATATTGGACGCAGCTTCGTTACGTGCATTGGCATCCTCAACACGGCGCAGAGCAACAACGCTACCGTTAATCCAGGAAAACAGCGCCATGCCCACGCCGCCAACCAACACCATGGCAACGATCACCTCAATCAAAGTAAATCCGAGGCTATGTCTGCGCTTCTTAGAGGCTGCTGCGAAATTATCGTGGCTAGGCGCGGCGACGAAGGCAGTACGAGTAGTACGGCCAGGAGCCGCAACAACGCCATAACAATTTTGCAACAGCCTCTTATGCATCGCTATGAACTCGGCAGGCAGGCGGTTCAAGAAACAGATTCTCAATCTCCCCGTTGGGAGTAGTGATCTGTATCGTCCCGCCGGTGCAAAAACCGTTGAAGGTAAATTGAATCGGCTCTTTGATTTTTACCAGCCAGCCATCCGGCACCGAGAGAGTCGGGTTACCGTCACTCTGAATTACGGACATCGTATCGTTGCTCAAGGTCATACCATGCCCATTGGCAAACGCACGATAACTTAACCCGGCGATATCGGCGACCAAGGCATCATGCTCGGTTGCATAGCTTGCACTGCCAGTCAGTCGGCGCAAATTGGGAGCAACCATGGCAGTGAGCAAGCCCATCAATGCCAGCACCACCAACAACTCAATCAGAGTAAATCCGCGCACGACTCGACCGCCTTACTATCATCTCATCACTGTTGCGGCGGCAACATGCCGATATCCGCATCGGTACCTTCACCACCCTTCTTGCCATCAGCACCGAAGGAATACAGCGCAAATGGCTGCCCATTGGCACCTGGCAAGCTGTACTGATAAGGATTGCCCCATGGGTCGAGCGGAACAGTCGATTCTTCCAGATAAGGGCCATTCCACTTGACACGCAGCTTTTCATCCGTCGGCTTCACCACCAGCAGATTCAAACCCTGCTCTTCAGTCGGAAAGGTGCCGATATCGAGACGCATGGTTTCCAGTGCGCCCTTCAATTGCTTGACCTGCGCCTGCGCTGTCTGCACCTTGGCGGTATCAACCTTGCTGAACAGCTTAGGACCAACCAAGCCAGCCAGCAAGCCGATGATGACCAACACCACCAGCATTTCGATGAGGGTAAAACCGTATGAGCGATTTCGTTGCTTCATTATATTTTCCGATCCAATTACAAAGTAATAGTTGAAAGACTGGTAATTGCCAACATGATGGCCACCATGATAAATCCGATTACACAGCCTACGATCACAATCGTGACTGGTTCCAGCAAAATCAAAAAGCGCTTCATGCGATCACGGCTGGCGTTCTCGTATAACTTGCCCAGTGTTCTCAGCATGCTCGGCAATTCGCCGGTACGTTCACCCACGCGTACCAGATTGACCCCCATCGGATTGACAGTCTGGTGCAAGGCCAAGGCATCAGCCAGTTTTTTCCCAGCGCGGATATCACGCACCGCCAATTGCAATTTATGCGAGACGAAACCCAATTGCACACCCGATTCTGCCAATTCCATCGCGCGGACGATAGGTACGCGGTTGTCCAGCAAGGTACCCAGCATCGTCGCCCAGCGTCCAATTTCAGTATCAATCAACCATGCGCCGATCAAAGGCAAATGCGATGCTGCTTCCGCCAGTTTTCGCCGCGTCGTCGGATTAGACAACATCAAGGCGATGCCGAATATCAGCGCCGCCGAACCCAGTCCGAACCACAGCAAATTTTCTTTGACGAACAAGCCAGTCTTCAGTACCCAGACCGACATCGCCGGGATTTGCGCACGCGTGTTCTTCAACATATTCGTGAACTTCGGCACCACGACAATGAAGATCAACAAGGTCGCGGCAATGCCTGTGAACACCAGTACGCTCGGATACATCAGAGCGTTACGCATTTCCTGGCGTATCCGTTGCTCGTACTCCATTTGATCGGTCGCACTGTGCAGTGCTTGCGCCAGCTTACCGGTCAACTCACCCGCACCGACCAATTGTGCGACGTATTCCGGCAAACCGAGCTGCGCCGCCTCCAGCGCTTGAGAGAACGATGCACCACCACGCAATTGCCCATAGACAGCACCGAGTGCCGCGCCCATCTGCGAATCGCCATGCGCGCTACTGGTGGAATCGACCGCCTCAGCCAGCGGCACCCCGGCAGCCAGCAGTGTCGCCAGTTCGCGAAAGACGATGGCCTTTTCTTCGACCGAAGCATTGCGCGATCCACGCAAGCGGTTCGACTGTTTGCGACCGCTGACTTCGCCGACCGAAATCGGCGTCAAATCCTGATCCTTCAGAATGCGCAGGGCGTCGGATTGATCGAGCGCACTGATGCGTCCCTTCAATACCTTGCCATCCCGATTGACGGCTTCGTAGCTGTATTCGGCGCTCATTCTTCTTCGACGCCGCCGCCGGTAATACGCAACACTTCATCCAGGCTGGTTTCACCGCGCCAAGCCTTGATCAAGCCATCTTCACGCAGGTTGCGATAACCTTCGCGACGAGCGATAGCGATCATTTCATGCGCAGGCAGGCGTTGCATGATGGCAGCCTGCAAGTCTGGAGAAACTTCGACAAATTCATAGATACCGAGACGTCCGCGATACCCTGTTTGCTGGCAGGTAGCGCAGCCGCAAGGCTTGCGCCATTTCGGCGCTTCATTCAGAATTTTCGGATAACGCGCTTGCAGTTCCGCCAGCATGTCGCCCAAGCCTTGTGGTGCTTCCGTAGGCTGCGCACAATTCTGACACAGACGACGTACCAGACGCTGCGCTTCGACCGCACGCACCGACGATGCAACCAGGAAGGGCTCCACACCCATATCGATCAAGCGCGTAAACGCAGAAATCGAGTCATTGGTGTGCAGGGTCGAGAGCACCATATGACCGGTCAGTGCCGATTGCACCGCGATTTCCGCTGTTTCCAAGTCGCGGATTTCACCGATCATGATGATGTCCGGGTCATGACGCAGAATCGCCCGCAGCGCGCGCGAGAAGGTATAACCGATCTCGGCCTGCGTCTGGATCTGCGTGATGCCACGCATCTGATATTCGACCGGGTCTTCGACGGTGATGATCTTGCCGGTACGGTCATTCGCCACTGCCAATGCTGCGTATAGCGAGGTACTCTTACCGGAGCCGGTCGGGCCGGTCACGAGAATGATGCCGTGTGGCTCTTTCGCCCAACGCACGAATTGATGCAGGTGATCCGGCTCCATGCCCAGACGTTCCAGACGGAAGTCGGCACGGTCTTTCGGCAACAGACGCATCACAATCGATTCGCCATGCACACCGGGAATCACAGAGACACGGATATCCATGTCGGCGCCGGATGCACGTACGGTAATACGACCGTCCTGCGGCAAGCGTCGCTCGGCGATATCCAGCCCGGAAATCAGCTTGATACGCGATGCCACTGCAGCAAAGCGTTCATGCGGCATAGTCGCACGGGTTTGCAAGACGCCATCGACACGGAAGCGGATATTGAACTCGTGCTCTTCTGGTTCAATATGGATATCCGATGCGTTTTCGTCAGTCGCTTGCGCCAGCACGTTGTTGACCAGCTCAATGACCGGCGCTTCTTCCGCCAATTCTTTCAGGTGCGCGATTTCATCGGTATAGCCCGCTTCCTGCACCGGCTTCATCAGCTTGGACAAGCGCTCAGCGTCACGCGTGCGAACGAAATGCCACACCAGCGTATGGGTAGGCACCGCCAGCGCCATCGTCTCCTGCAGGAAGGAATTGGTTGGGTTGCGTGACGCACAATGGATGACGCCATCGGCGCCTTCCCAGATGATCAGGCTGTGCTCGGCAAACCAGGTTAGCGGAATGCCAGTCTGCTCAACCGTGCGCAACACATTGTCGTTACGGATATCAAGCTCATCTTCATCGAGCAGGGTAAGGCCGAGTTGCTCAGCCAGCACCGGCAGCAAGGAATCTTCAGAGATCGCCCCCAGGCGCACCAGGGCTGCGCCCAGCCTGACTTTGCTTTGCTTTTGAAATGCCAGCGCCTTGTCCAGATCGCCTTGGCTGATCAGGCTGCGCGTCAGCAAAAGCTGGCCTATCGTGGTCGTTTGTGGCAGAGGAGCATTCATCGTGTGGGCGTATCAGGATCAGTGTGCAGGCGGATCGAAAGCGAAATGTGGGCGCGCAATTTTACTCGCAACCACCGGCAACGGCGACCTTTACCTCTTTATCGACGCGATAATACTTACCGTCAGCACGCACAATGGCTATGACAGACGAGGTTTGCATGAGTTTCGCATCAACTTCGACAGAGTTCGCTTTGGCAGTGATATCAAACTGACCAACAAAAGGGGGGGCATTCTTGTCAATCAATACAGCAATCCAGTCGGTATTGGGTATCGCGCTCTTCACTTTGATCGTAACGTTTTGCTTTTGATCAACAATCTCAGGAACATCCAGCAAAATGCGCTTCCCTGGCCCTGGCGTCACGACGCCAAGTGCGGTCAAAGCAGCTGGCACATCCTTGGCTTCGGTAGCCGCCTTGTTATTTGGCGGGTCGGCTGCTTGAGACGACGGAACAACGAACGCAGCAAAGGCGGCAACGCTTAAGGCTACAGCGCATTTTTTGAAGGTATATCTCAGGCTTTGCATGCGAAATCTGTTGAATTGGTAAAAAGATCAAATAATTTCATGGATCACTGAATTCCGGCCGCATCTGGCGAAATCTGGAAATCAACCATGAGGTTGTTAGCAAAAGTAAATTTATTATTAATATGTGCCAAAATCCTCCAAACTCTTATGGCTTGGCGGTTCAGCCTTCAAGTATATTCAATTTCAAGCATCAAAATTGCACTAAACGACCAGCGACGCGACTGCTGTGTCAGGAACTTTGTTTCGCCTATTCTGACCAAGTTGCTCGGGAAAAATTCAACCCGCCAGCAACTTTATTCTTGATTGCAAGAAGGCCAAGCCCCTAATGAACTCAAACGGCATCACACACATTTTGTGTTGGGATTCTGATACTATTCGTCGATTAAGCACCTTGCGAGCGTTGCCGAATTGGCATTTTGATCACAAAATCGCCTTCCGGTCACCTTAATGGCATTACCGCCGCCCTGCTTCTGCCTCGCGCTCGCCGATGTCCCCGACCCAACAAGGCCGTTCCAAATAAATTTTTGATGCAAAACTTTTCTATTTTACCGAATCAAATGGCTCGCAGCGTCACATCGCATCGCGAGTTGATCTGGTCGATGACCAAGCGGGAAGTGATCGGTCGCTACCGCGGGTCCATGATCGGTATCTTATGGTCCTTCTTCAATCCAATGTTGATGCTGACGGTGTACACGTTCGTCTTCAGTGTTGTGTTCAAGGCCAAGTGGAATAACACCGCCAGTGAAAGCAAATCCGAATTTGCGATTGTGCTGTTTGCCGGGATGATCGTCTATACGCTCTTCGCCGAAACGGTGAACCGGGCGCCCTCGCTGATTATCGCGAACATCAATTACGTGAAAAAGGTCGTATTCCCGCTCGAAATCCTGCCTGTCGTGGCGCTAGGCTCTACCCTTTTTCATACTGCGGTCAGCATTTCAGTGTGGCTGCTTTTCTACTCCACCATACACGGCATGCCACATTGGACTTGCCTGCTGTTTCCAGTCGTCTTGCTACCACTGATGTTCCTGACCCTAGGGATGGCTTGGCTGCTGGCATCACTGGGCGTGTATCTTCGTGACGTCGCACAGATTGTCTCCATCTTCACGACGATCCTGATGTTCCTGTCGCCGGTTTTCTTCTCAATCAATTCCGTTCCTGAGGATTTCCGCATTTTCATGCTGTTGAATCCGCTGACCTTTATCATTGAACAAGGCCGAGAGGTGTTGATCTGGGGGCATATGCCGGACTGGCCGCTCTTTGCGCTATACATGGCAGGAAGTTTGCTGTTCGCATGGCTGGGCTTCGCCTGGTTTCAAAAAACCAGGAAAGGATTCGCCGATGTCATCTGAGACCCTGATCACGGTTCGCAACCTGTCGAAAAGCTATCAAATCTACGAAAAGCCGCACCATCGACTCCTGCAAGGCATTTTTCGCTCGCGCAAACAGTTTTTCACTGATTTTTTTGCGCTGAAGGATATCTCGTTTGAGATTCGTCGCGGAGAAATGGTCGGTATCATTGGCCGTAATGGCTCCGGCAAATCCACGCTATTGCAAATACTGTGCGGCACCCTGGCACCGACGGCAGGCGAAGTCTCGGTGAAGGGGCGCATTGCGGCATTGTTGGAACTGGGCGCAGGATTCAACCCGGAATTCACAGGTCGCGAAAACATCCATATGAATGCAGCCATTCTGGGGCTGTCGTCCAAGGAAATCGAGGAACGCTACGACCAGATCGTCAACTTTGCCGACATCGGCGATCACCTCGAACAACCAGTCAAAACCTATAGCAGCGGCATGTATATGCGGCTGGCATTTTCCATCGCGGTATCGGTTGACCCAGACATTTTTGTGGTCGATGAAGCGCTGAGCGTCGGCGACATCGCATTTCAAAACAAGTGCATGGCGCGCATCAGGCAGATGTCTGAAAACGGCACGACCATCTTGTTTGTTTCACATGATTTGGGTACAACGCAGGTGCTGTGTGACAGGGTGATCTGGCTCAGCAGCGGTCAAATGAAGGGCATTGGAGATCCGGTGCAAATCAGCCGCGATTACTATCTCGCATCCTTGGGTACACAAGCCGAAGCCCAGTCACTTCAACAGGTTCTTCCCCAGCGAGAAACAGGATTTGCGAAGTTCATCGAGTTCATGGTGCTGCATCATTCTCGACAAGCCACGCCAGTGCTTGCCGTGGGTGAAAAGCTCAGGATTCGATTTACCCTGGAAGCGCAGCGCGATATTGAACCAACGGTTTATGGCCTAAGTATTTATCGCTCAGATGGCGATTATCTGATCGGTCAGACCAGCCGGGAAGCCCAAGTCATCTGGCCGAAAGCCAAGCAAGGTGAATTGGTCAAAGGAGAAATCGTGCTGGACCCATTGTGCCTGGCGCCAGGTAATTATCAGATTGCGATTAGCGCCTATTCACAGGATCTCGCGATTTGCTACGGACTTACAGATATTCAACCAGGGTTTACAGTGCGAGCGGACTATCCCACCTGGGGGAAATTCATGCACACCATTGCATGGCAGCCGTTACCTTAACAGGTCGAATCCAGGTAATCAGCTTCGAGGCAACGCCATGCGAATTCCTGATCAACGATGCCTAAAACCAGGAATTAATTCGGTAACGCGACATCGAAGTAGGGCATCAGAACCAGGGCGCCAATCATGCAGCCTATTGCAAAGGCGTCACCAGTATAATAGCGATGCCCCACAATTTTTCATAACAAATCTGCAATGTGGACGTGGCTTAGACCGCCAGTTGCACACTTAAGTAAGGAACAAAATGCAAGCGACTGAACAGCTTCTCGCGAATGACTACAAGGTAAATTTCGTCCAGAGCTATACGCAAATGGCCAATTTCAGCGCACGGCTGCGTCAGTATGAAGGACTGTTGGAGAAAGCATCAACGAATGCTTCCCGCGTCATTTCCGACAAGGATGAAATGATGCACGGCAAGTTCAATACAGATGAAGTGTATATGTCGGTCGGGCGGTCTGCTTTGCATTTGTCCATATCAGCATTGATCGCCAATGATCTCGATACCCCAAAGACCATTCTTGATCTGCCTTGTGGTCACGGACGTGAGGCAAGATTCTTCTGTGCCGCCTTCCCTCAAGCAGAGATATATGGTTGCGACGTCAACATCGACGGATTGAATTTCTGCAAAGAAAACTTCGCGATGCATGCAGTGGAATCCATGGTGGACTTATCGCAATTGTCATTTCCTACCAAGTTTGATTTGATCTGGTGCGGCTCCCTCCTCACCCATCTTGATGCAACACGCGCGACCCAGTTGCTTGATAAGTTCGCCGATTACCTCAATCCGGGCGGCTTGATGCTGTTTTCCAGCCACGGCCGGATGCACGCGAATTTTGTTCATGATCGCTGCTTCAAGCTGACCAGCGACGAACTATTTGAAAAGGTGAAGAGCGATTATCTCCGCCTCGGATATGGATACGCCGAATACCCGGGCGTACCGAATTTCGGTCTGTCTCTGACATCGCCAGGCTGGATCTTTAATTACGTCTATGGCCGCAACGACTTGGTCTTATCTTCGTTTGCGGAAAAGGCATGGCATGGCTTGCATGATGTTTCGGTGATCCAAAAAGTTAAATTGGACCAGTATCTTTATCCGTCGGATAACGCAACATCTGCATAAGTTCTCATGAAGAAGCCATTGTGAAATGAGTGTGGTGCGGCGACGCAAGACAGCACAACTGTTCGGCAACGATGCAGATAGCCGCACCAAGAATACGTCACAGTCATTTCGCAACTGCCTCTTAGAGTAGTTTTATTCGATACAACAACGGTATGTGTGGCTTTTTCCCGGTTGCCCAAAAACGAAGTTTTTAACCTGGCATATCAGCTGCTCGAAATTAAAATTTTCTGCAATCACCTTATTTTAATCTTATGTCAGTTCAGAGCACTTCGTTTGTCAACGACACCAATCCACGCGGTCAAGCACAGACGCAAACAGATATTGCCCACGCACACTGCCCGGTATGTGAGATGCCTGACTGTCGCGCACTTTGCGTAGTCGATGGCTTTCAAGTATTGCGTTGCGCGCATTGCGCGACCGACTTCGCCTGGCCTGCACCGGATGACGCAACCTTGCGCAAGTACTACGATCGCGCCAACTGGTTTGAAGGCGGTGAGCGCGGTGGCTATGCAAATTACGATGCACAAACAGAGCCGCAACTGCCTTTCTTCGAGACCATTCTTGATTCCTTCGGTACGGATGGCACCGGACTCTCCGTACTCGATATCGGTTGCGGTTACGGCACGCACCTTGATCAGGCGCACCGTCGTGGATGGAAATGCTTTGGCGTTGAAGTGTCGGCACATGCGCGCGAGGTGATTCGCTCGCGCCATGGCCACAAGTTCTTCGTAGTCGAAGACGTGGAGCAACTGATTCCGCATAAATTCGACCTGATTGTCCTGTTTGACGTGATCGAGCATCTGGTCGATCCGCATCGCCTTTTCTACTCCCTGTTTGCGAAGGGTGCGATTACACCGGAAACCACGATTGTGATCGCGACCCCCAACGCACGCTCTGGCAGTGCTGTTTCCAATCCTGCAGGTTGGGCTTACCGCCATCCACCGTCACATCTGGTCTATTTCTCTGCCCACTCGCTGACGACTTTTCTGCAACGACTGCATTTTGACAAAATCGAAGTCCAGGGAACGCACGAAGAAGCGACCGAATCCCATCGTTATACCGATGAGTCTTTTGCTATCAACGACCAATTGACTTCGTTTGCGGGCCTTCTTTGCAAAGCATCAGGCAGCAATTTCGCAGGCTTCATGCAGGAACGCTATGTGCCAGGCACATGGTCGAAAATTGCAGAGTACGAACATCTCCCACGCTATTTGTTTGCGCGCGATATCGCAGAAGGCCGCCGCACCCTGGACTTCGGCTGCGGTACCGGATATGGCACGTCGCTGTTGTCGCAAAAGGCAAAGTCGGTTGTCGGTCTCGACATCGATACCGAAGCGCTCCAATGGGCGCGTGAGCATCATAAGCGCTCGAATCTGTCCTACGAGCGACATGCAGATTTCGGTGCAACACTGCCTGACGCGTCCTTCGATCTGATCACCTGCTTTGAAATGATTGAGCACGTAGCAGAGCCAGCACAGCGTGAGACAATACGAAACATATCGCGCATGCTGGCACCGAATGGGTTGACAGTTATCTCGACCCCGAACCCGGAAATCACCAAGCTCTACGGCGAGAATCCGTACCATATTCGCGAAATGAATAAGGTCGAATTCGAGGAGCTGCTGCGTGAACATTTCCAGTATGTCGAGATCGTCGAGCAATACATCCAGGCTTCTGTCTTGATCGCACGTAACGCGACATCAGATCAAGCAACGCAATTGCGGCATTTGTCATGGGACGCAGCACAAGCCGCGCCGGAACCTGCGGTTTATATCGCGCTGTGCTCGCACACGCAACCGCCAAAGTTCGAGAGTGCAAACTACATCGATTTCCGCACCAACTTCATCCAGCAGGAACTGGCAACAGCCGGAGAACTCAATCGAGCACGTTTCGATTATTTCCAGGCTGCAGAGCAAGCTGCATCGAAAGAAGTCATGGAAGAACTGCACGCTCGCACCGTGCGTGTTTCAGAGCTGGAAACAGAGCTGCATGCGCGCAACCTGCGTGTCAACGATCTTGAACAAAATCTGCACGCGCGGAATTTGCAGACGAGTGAGTTAGGTGGCGAATTACATGCCCGCAATTTGCGCGTCATGGAGCTGGATGGCGAATTACATCAGCGCAATTTGCGGATCGTTGAATTAGAAACTGCATTAAACAGCAGCAGTATCCGCATACAGGACCTTGAGAAATTCGAGGCCGCAGCAAAAGCTGAGTTGGCACGCTATAACTGGCTGAGAAAGATTGACCGCCTCTTGTTCAAGCGTAGATAAGAACCCAGTCGTTCTATATCCATCTTCCAGCAATCGGGAAGCCGAGACTATCAGGCATAAATCCAGGCAGTAGCCAATGAAACAAAACGATCAATATCTTTGCTCCGTCGTTATTCCGACCAAAAATGGCGGCGACCTTTTTGAGAGAGTCCTGAAGGGACTGCAAGCGCAGTCTTGCTGGAAGAACGTGCAGCTCATCGTCGTCGATTCTGGGTCTACAGACAAAACGACGGAACTGGCCCGCAAATTCGGCGCCGTCGTGCATGAGATCCCGCCGGAACAGTTCAATCATGGGGCAACGCGCGATTTCGGCATTTTCCTGGCTGAGTCAGACAATGTGATTCTGCTGGTGCAGGATGCTGTCCCAAATAGTGATCACTTGCTGGAGAAGCTGGTTGCCGCACTTGAAGAGCCGGGAACTGCCGGGGCCTATGCGCGTCAGATTCCACAGCCGGATGCCGACATCCTCACCAAGAGAAATCTGAACGGCTGGTTGACTGGCCGCATGACGCGTGAAGTAAGACGGCTTACCAGCGCTGGCGATTACGACAAATTGTCGGCGATGGAGAAATACTTCTTCTGCAACTTCGACAATGTCTGCTCGGCGATCAAGAAACCTGTTTGGGAAAAAATCAAATTCGGCCGAATCAATTTTGGTGAAGATATCGATTGGGCAGAGCGTATCCTGAAAGATGGCCACGCCATCGTCTATGAGCCGGATGCGGCGGTCATCCATTCGCACGACAGACCACTTAGCTACGAATACAAGCGCACCTATGTCTGCCATCGCAAACTGTTCCGCCAATTTGGTGTGCATACGGTACCGAGTCTGAGGCCGGCGCTGTATGCGTGGTTCCGTGCCAGCGGCCGCGATATCCTGTACGTGATGGGCCACGAAAAACGCTTGTCACAAAAAATAAAAATGGCGTTCAAGGTTCCTATTCTGAATCTCTTGAGCGTGATTGGCCAATATCGTGCGGCGAGAGACGAGCAATCTGGAACAGAAATAAAGATTCAAGGTGTTTAAATTGAAGATCCTGCTGACGGTGCACCAATTCTTCCCCGAGTATGCGTCTGGGACTGAAGTTCTGACGTATAGCGTGGCGAAGGAATTGCGCGCGCGAGGCCACGAAGTTTTTGTATTCACAGGATTTCCTGCGGCTACACAATTGAAAGATAGCGACCGTTTCGATGAATATGATCTGGACGGCATCAAGGTATTCCGCTTTCATCATGCCGTGGTGCCGATGGGTGGGCAACGTCTGGTCACGGAGCTGGAATATTGCAACCTGCTGGCAGCAAGTTATTTCAAGCGCCTGATTAGCGAACTGAATCCATCGATTATCCATTTCTTCCATGTGAGTCGCCTTGGTGCAGCGTTGATGGATGTCGCATTCAAAGCACGTATTCCGTCGTACTACACACCGACCGACTTCTGGTCTGTCTGTCCGACCAGCCAGCTATTGCTGAGCGATGGGAAAATGTGCGCAGGCCCGACCAAATCCGGTGGCAATTGCGTGAAGCATGTGATCGAGCTGACGCGTAGCAACGACATCAAGAAAGTGGCGCGGCTGGTGCCGGAGAAAGTGGCCGATGGCCTCGCCTGGATGGCTGCGCGTGGTGCGCTGCCATCGCGTCAAGCTATCAACGAAGTCGGTGCACTGAGCCGCCGCAAGGACTTCATCGTCAAACGCCTGAATGGCCTCGACAAGATCATCGCGCCAACGCAATTGACGTTCGATGTACTGGCATCCAACGGCGTCAATCGCACGCAGTTGGTCAAATCGGCCTACGGTATCGACACTAGCTACTACGACGATTTCCAGAGAACTGAACGCGCCGATGGCGTGCTAACAGTCGGTTTTATCGGCACGATCTCCAGCCATAAGGGATGCCACGTGCTACTGAAGGCGATGGCCTTGACCAAGGGTGACCAGAAACTGCGCCTGAAAGTGTATGGCCGCACCAGCGATTTCCCTGATTATTTTGCAGAGTTGAGGGAACTTGCAGGTGACGATCCACGCATCGAATTCTGCGGCACCTTCCCTAACAGCGAGATCGGCACCGTGCTGTCGAATATCGACGTGTTGGTCGTACCTTCGCTTTGGTATGAAAACACCCCACTGGTGATTTACTCGGCCCTTGCTTCGGGCTGCCCAGTGATCGCATCGAATTTTGCGGGCATGGCGGAGGCGGTGCAGGATAACGTCAATGGACGACTCTTCACGCCAGGAGACGAAAAGCACTTGTCCGGCATGCTGCGCGATTTGAGCCGCGATCCAGCTGCCTTGAAGGCGCTGCAGAAAAACTGCAAGAAGCCGAAGTCCATCGTCCAATATACGGACGAATTGCTTGCGCTGTATAGCGAAGAGAAAAAGGTTCCTGCCGCTGCAACCGACGATCAAGATACATGGTTGGATATTCCAGCCTTCGAGCCTGCACAGAAAACTGGCGAAGTGAGTGGCTGGGCGCTCATTCAAGGTTCAGCCCCTGTTTCGATACACCTTGTGGTCGATAACGTATCGATCTCCGAGGTTAAGGAATTCACGAATCGAGCAGACGTGCAAGATGGCTTCAAGAAGCAGGGAGTGCAAGTCAAATCTGCCTTGCTTGGATTTATCCTGAACGTCCCGGTCGGCGTCGATAGAAGCAAAGCCGCCATCGAATTGGTAGCAAAGTCAGGCGCACGCACCCGTGTTGAGTTTAACGAGATGGTGCCGGGTTCCGCACAAAGCTTGGAAAACAATGCCTTCCTGGGGCTGGATTCTGAGAATTGGCTTTGAGATGTCAGGTAAAGACATTCCTTCTACAGTCCGCGATCCGCGAAGTTTCGCAGATTTATTTATTACCCGTCCCAACTTATGCGCGTCGTCCTGATCACCCATCTGTTCCTGCCGGAATTTTCCGGTGGGACGGAGACGCTCGTATATAGCATCGCGACGGGCCTGATCGCCAAGGGTCATGAGGCCGTTGTCGTGACCGGCTATGACGACAAGAGCGCCAGCAACACCGAAGCTTTTTTTGACGACTACATGCTCGATGGCATTCGCGTCGTGCGTTTCCGGCGTTGCCAGAATCCGCCGAAGCAAGCGTTCAATCCCATCCGCGACGATTACGATAATCGCGCCTTTGAAGCTGGCTTCAAAAAACTGCTCGCTGAGTTCAAGCCGGATGTCGTGCATTTCCACCACTTTGGTCGCTTGTCGATCAAGGCGGTTGATGCTTGCGTTGCGGCGCAGATTCCTGCGCTACTGACCACGACCGATTATTGGCCTATCTGCGTGCATCAGGCATTGTTGCTGCCGAACGGCGATATTTGCGATGGCCCGAGCGCTGGCAGCGTGAATTGCTTGAAGCACATGGTGGAAGTCACGCAGTCGGAACGCGTCGCGAAAGTGGTCAACATGGTGCCCAACGTGGCATTGCTGCCGATGATGGCGACGTTGAAGCATATCGGTGGCGAGCTACCGTCCATGCTTGGCGTCACACAGGCACTGGCAAAACGGCAGGATGTGATCGCCGATCGGTATCGATTGCTGACCAAGATTTTCGTACCAACGCGACATGCGCGTGCGATTCTGGAAAAGAATGGCATTGTCGCTAAGGAATTCCGTATCCTCCCCTTCGGGATTGAGGATCAGGGTTACATCCGACGTGTACGACAGCGTGGCGATCGATTGGTGCTGGGCTATGTCGGCCAATTTCTTGCGCATAAGGGTTTGCATGTATTGACGCAGGCGCTGCAAATGTTGCCGTCAGACACTCCTGTCACGGTCAAGGTTTATGCAAAACGCCCACCGGTGGAGACGCAGTATGTGCGCGATTTCTTTGTTGCGGCAGAAGCCGATCCGCGCCTGCAATACTGCAGCACCTTCGAAAATGGCAAATTCCCGGAAGTGCTGGACGCGATTGATGCGGTAGTGATACCGTCGATCTGGCATGAGAACATGCCGCTGGTATCCCTGTCAGCGCAAGCGGCGGGCTGCCCGTTAATTGTGTCAGATGTGGGTGGTTTATCGGACGTGGTAACACACGGCGGAAATGGCTTGCTGTTCGCGCCGGGATCGGCAGAACAATTGCGCGATTGCATCCTGCAATTGCTGAACGAGGATAATCTCTTAACGCGTTTGTCGCAATCGGCGGTCTCGCCAAGTTCGTTGACGCAATATGTGGATGCACTGGAGCAAGAATATCTCCAGGCAGGAAGGAAAGAAAAATGAAACGTGTACTGGTCACAGGCGGAGCCGGATTCATCGGCGCGCACTTGGTAGACAGCCTGATCGAACAGGGATATCAAATCCGCGTGCTGGACAGAATCCCGGTGGATTTGCGCCCAACCTGGCAAGCCAGTGCGAACATCGAATACATGATGGGCGATTTCTCCGATCACTCGCTGATCGATGAAGCGCTGAAGGATATTGATATCGTATATCACCTGGTATCGACCACAATCCCGGCGTCATCGAATATCGACCCGATCTTCGACGTGCAATCGAACCTGATCGGCACGCTGAGCATGCTGCAGATCGCGTTGAAGTCGGGCGTGAAGAAATTCATCTTCATTTCTTCCGGCGGCACCGTGTATGGTATCCCGCAAGCAGTGCCAATCAAGGAAAATCATCCGACCGATCCGATCTGCTCGTACGGTATCGCCAAGCTGGCGATAGAAAAATATCTGCATCTGTATGAAGAGCTGCATGGCCTGCAAACCCTGGTGTTCCGTCTCGCCAATCCATATGGCGAAGGCCAACGCCCGGGCGCACAAGGTGCGATTGCGGCGTTCATGCACAAGATCGTCACCGGACAACCGATTGAAATCTGGGGCGATGGCAGCGTGGTGCGCGATTACATCCATATCCGCGACGTTGTTGACGCAATGGTACGCGGCATTGCCTACACAGGTAAGCATCGAGTATTCAATCTAGGCAGTGGGCAAGGACGCAGCTTGAACGAGATCGTGGAAGCCCTGGGTGTGGTCAGCGGCAAGCCCGTCGAACGCGTCTATAAGAGTGGTCGTGCATTGGATGTGCCGAAGAGTGTGCTCGACATCGAACTGATCCAACGCGAATTGGGCTGGAAGCCGAGCGCGGACTTCATCGGTGACGTTGGCACAACCTGGAACTGGTTCCAACAGAAATTCTCGAAATAACAAATTCCACCAAGCTGGTGCCAGGTAGTTGGTGGCACCATCTCCCAAGCAGCAAAGTGATGCGCCTCAGAAAGTAGGTGGTATCACTTAGATGGTGTTGCGTCGTACCGCGCATACACTCGCCTTGGAAACGAGGCCGTAACTGCGTACACTATGCCATATCGAGCGGTCGTTCCCACACCAATCATCGACATTTGGGGGCAGCATGCAGAGTCATCGTTTGCTTGGCATATTAATGGGGTTTGTGCTGATTCTGGCAGGTTGTGGCGGCGGTTCGTCCACAACCGTTGTCGTATCGCCTCCTCCACCGCCGGTCATCAATAATGTGCAACCGATTGTGATCGACTCTGGTCCAGCCGGGGCAGGTAGCGCAGTCAATGAAGCCTATATCACCGTTACAATCTGCTCCCCGAATTCTCCCACCACTTGCCAGACGATAGACCATATCCTGGTCGATACAGGCTCCTACGGCTTGCGGGTTCTGTCCTCTGTGCTCACGATCCCTTTGCAACAAGAAACTGATGGCGCAAATGCGATTGTCGAATGTACGCCCTTTGGCGCTGGCTACAGTTGGGGGCCGGTGCAGACAGCCAATTTACAGATCGCCGGAGAAAATGCTACGGCGTTGCCGATACAGGTGATTGGCGATCCCAATTTCAGTGCCGTGCCGCAAAGTTGCAGCAGTGTAGCAGCATCGCCTGCAAATACTGTCGAGGCTTTTCGTGCTAACGGCGTATTTGGCATCGGCGCTTTTGCACAGGATTGCGGCATGGTATGCGTGCAGAATGTGATTCCTGCCGCCTATTATTCATGCGACAGCTCGGGCAACTGCCAGGAAATCAGCTTGAGTCTAGAGAAGCAAGTCGCCAACCCGATAACGTTCTTCGCAAAGGATAACAATGGCGAGATCATCAATATGCCATCGCTGAATGGCTTGGCACAGACGGTAACGGGCAACATCACCTTTGGGGTAGGAACGCAAGCCAATAACGGTTTGGGTAGCGCCAAGGTCTATACGATAGATCCGAGCACAGGCTATTTCACAACGACTTACCAAGGTACGCAATATACGTACAGCTTTATCGATAGCGGCTCCAACGGGAATTACTTTTACGATCCGACGATACCGACCTGCCCCAATGGCAGCGGCTTTTATTGCCCGACAAATACATTGAGCCTGTCCGCAACGAACACCGGCACCAACGGCACCACATCATCCATCGATTTTCAGGCAGGTAACGCATCGAACCTACAAACTGGCGACGCAGCCTATAGCTTATTGGCTGGTCCAAATAACGCCGCCAGCTTTGACTGGGGCATGCCATTCTTCTTTGGACGCAGCGTGTATTACGTCATTCAAGATGACACTGCTGGTGGGCAGACAGGGCCTTTTTACGCATATTGAACGGGATCACCGATAGGCATCGACGATCAGTACCGTATTGGTTCGGCAATTCTCAACTACGACCCAAAATGCCGTTGATCCACTTCCGGTAAGTTTTCTCTGACTTGTGCAGGACGTCGTTCTGGTATCGCTCTTTCCACTTGGTCGCATTTGCCAACTGGCAATCGTGCTGCTCTTTCCAATAATGCGCGTTAGCCGTCTGCGTTGCGTATTTATCCTGCAAAACCGCCATGGATTGCTCGTTGACCTCGGCCAAGTGCTTTTGCTCCTCCATCAACTTGGAGAAATTGGCCATGACACCGACCAGCGTACTTTCCGAGCGATGCAAGGTATAGCCGAATTGGTCTGGCAGCGTTCCAAGGAAGCGCTTTACCCAAGCGATTGTTGAGGAATCCCAGTCCGTATCCTCAATATGCGTTTCCAAGGTTTCCAGCAGCGACAGCAGGAGCGATTTAAAATCCGACGAGCGGTGATCATTCAAACCGGAATAGTGATCCTGCAAACTCTGCAGCGGCATTTGACGCGTCATTTCGGGAGATTGCGTCGTCAGATAGTCGCTTAATGTCTCACTACGCTGTGCATCAAACTCCAAGAAGGCACTCACTTGCTGATGCAGGTGTTTGCAACGCAGTTCCTTGGCATCACATTCCAGATAGCTGGATTTTTTCAACAGATGCTTGCGTTCATCCCATGCAATCACACATTTCTTCCATTCCAGCATTGAGAAATATGGCGTTTCACCAAACTTTCTCCGACGCGATTCGGCAACTGCAATCGGATGCCTGGTCAGGAATAGAAAACGCGCATTGGGGAACATCGCGGTTAGAAGCGGGACACAGTGAATCATCACATGATCTGCAGTCTTATCCAACCAGATGAGACTACCCATATCGCCATATGCCTGATCAAAACAGGTCTGGATGACCAGCCTTACTGTGCCAGCACGTGCAACGTCATCAGCAGTACTATCCCACACTACCGATTCCCAAAGCCGTCGTGCCATTTCATCCATCATAGGCAAAACATGCCCCTCGTGGAAACCGGCAATTCCGCTCACCTTCAAGGCGCCTGTCATTGCGCTGGTTCCAGAGCGTCCTGCACCTAAAATGAAAATCGGCCTTTGTTCGCCAAGTACAGGCAAGGCTTGCAAATAGCTTTCGCAATGCCCTTGGCGCAATTCAGTTGCCGCATTTTCTTCCACGCGAGGACCTGGCTCAACAGGCTTTGCGAATTGCAGAATTTTTTCGACGGCATGGGAGACAGAAACTGGCTCACCAACAGATATATGGTGAAAATCGACTTGCGCATTACCGCTCCGAAGGATGCGCATTTTTCTTGCGATATCATCTTCCTGCAAAACACCGTTTTCCTCGATGGCTACAGACTGATTAGCCTCATCCACATGCACAAATACAGCGTTCGGATAGATAACCTTCAACAATGGAATCAGTCCAACATCGCGCTCGCCAGATAACGCGAAGAAGCGCCCCCCCGCATCGCTACGCAACGACTGTTGATGAAAGTGGGCAATGATCCGATTCAGTAGCGCATAGATATCGATCTTACTGATCCCGTATTCACCAAATTGCGCGCGCAATCCGCTGAAGTAAAGGAAGTCGTACTCACTATAGACGTCGTAACACGCCTCGATTGTCGCGAGCATCTGCGAAAAGAAAATCGGAGCTGAAACAGCAACACCGCGCTCTTTCAATGCAAGCGACATTTGTTGAATCTGCGACTCGCACCCGACCAGAAAAACCGGGGCATGATTGCCAACGGGAATGATATTATCCGTTTTAAAATCGACAGGGTGTTTGAACGCGCCCAATTTCCCGTAGTTAAAGAAATCGCACTCGGGGTCAGATCTCAATATCTGGATTTGCCGCGTGACAAGATGTTGCTCCTGCCCACGGACTTCCGCAATGACAGTAATTTCAACGATCTTGTCATCTGCGGACTTCAAATCAATGGCAGACGAGACAAACCCGAAATCATACGGGGCATCGGAGTCTCGACTCAGGTCATGAGCATGAGGGGGCTGCGGGAATACTGCAGCTGCATTTATCCATCGCCCCTTTGCAATGCCCAACTCAGGGCGCTTGACGGGATACGTTGTGCCATATCGGACGCCATTGCATTCAACATAGAGTGCATCGACATCGGCATCTGAAGAAAATACCCAACCGTGAATATACAAAGCTGCACCGACTCGCAGCACCACGCGATCAGGTGCATCCAAGCCAATCAACACGTCAGGTTTAATAGTATCTGTGTTGCCAGTTTCAACAGTCATTTGCTCACCCATGTCTGATTACTCGATGACCAAAGTCAGTAAGCGCATCTAACAACGGATGTATGATGCATAACCCCACTCCCCCTGCTAACAACCAGTTCTGGATAAGAACTGCATGTTATACATACGGCCAACTGTTACTTGCATACCACTTAGTTTGCCAGAAGCGATCAAACAGCATCAATCGAATTTACAGGCAATTACATCGCTGTTTACATTTGATACAAATCTGCGATTTTTGTGCATACAACATTAACAATCAACACGATTTGTTTACATTTGAGGAGACAGATGACATCAGAGAATAATTACATCAAGCAACTACTTGAGTGAAATCATTGCTGCGACAATCAGTTTATTGGAATAGTGCAATGAATCTTGCACGAAGATACGCAGCGACGCGATTTGACGATGTGATGCAGCAACAGGCATGCCACACCTGACTCAAGCAGCGAGGCAAATCAGGCATTACCTCGCTGCAATGAACGACCGCTTACATGAAGAGATTACGATTTACTTCTTAAACTTCGCAGCAGTTTCCGCCACACGCTTGCCATACAACTTCGCTGTTTCCAGATCGCCTGGCAATGGGCCTTCTTCTGGTGATGAGTCAGATGGGCTTTGCGCCATCGCGCCAGCCGAAGAGCCGACGAAGTTGATGTCATTGCGCTGTGCTGCCTTGGAATTTGCAGGCAAAAGACCTGTGCCGACCCAGACCATACCGTGTTGCATCGCCAGCGTGAACATGTAATGCAAGGTCGAAAGCTTGTCGCCATTCATGGTTGCCGAGTTGGTGAAACCTGCTGCAATCTTGTCTTTCCAACCTTGCGAGAACCATTGCTTGGACGATGCGTCAGCGAATTTCTTGAATTGCCACGACACCGTTCCCATGTAAGTCGGCGAACCGAAAATGATTGCATCGGCTTGCGCGAGACTGGTCCATCCGGCCTCGCTCAAGTTGCCTTCTGCATCAATCGCGATCAACTCGGCACCAGGTGCTACCGATAAAGCACCTGCGTGTACTGCTTCAGCTTGCTTCTTGGTGTGTCCATAACCAGAGTGATAGACAACGACGACTTTCGACATAACTTCCCCTTTTCATGTTGAGTTCGCGGGCCTGATATTTTTCAGTACCCGCATGGCACTACTTCAATTCAAGCGAAGTCGAACAACAGCACTTCGGCTTCACTGCCCTTGGTTAAATGGATAGCCTCTTCATTGACCACCTTGACTGCATCCCCCGCCTGCAAATCGACGCCATTAACGTTGACCTTACCACGAGCGACATGCAGATAGGCCTTGTGGTCATGAGGGATATTCAAACTGGCCTGCTCGTCGCCATCGATCAATCCCGCATAGAGCTTGACGTCTTGATGCACTTTCACCGAGCCCTCGTCGCCATCCGTACTGGCAATCAGACGCAAACGCCCACGCTTTTCATCTGCGTCAAAACGTTTTTCTTCGTAGCCGGGTGGAATACCACGCGACTTCGGCTCGATCCAGATTTGCAACAGATGCGTAGTTTGATCACGCGCATGGTTGTATTCCGAATGCATGACGCCAGTACCGGCACTCATGCGCTGCACATCGCCAGGACGGATCACGCTGCCATTGCCCATGCTGTCCTTGTGCGCCAGTTCGCCGTCGAGCACATAGGTGATGATTTCCATGTCGCGATGTGGGTGCATGCCGAAACCACCACCAGCGGCGATACGGTCATCATTCAAGACACGCAACGGGCCGAAACCCATGTGCTGCGGGTCGTAATAATCGGCAAAGGAAAAACTGTGACGGGCATCCAGCCAGCCGTGGTAGGCATGGCCCCGGTCTTCGCTGCGACGTAGTTCAATCATTTTTCTCTCCAATCATACAAAATTATTGTGCATCTGATTCAGCATGTAACGTAATATATGCTCTTGTAAGCGATCTAAAAAGATCTTCTTTTTCTATAAATCATTCAAATATTTTGAACAAGGATGCCGTAACGTGGCGTTGACGCTGGAAGCCCTGCAAATACTCGATGCAATCGACCGCAAAGGCAGCTTTGCCGGAGCGGCGACGGAGCTCGACCGTGTGCCGTCGGCATTGACCTATAGCGTACGCAAGCTGGAAGAGGATCTTGACGTTTTGCTATTTGATCGTAGTGGTCATCGTGCCAAGTTGACGTCTGCCGGTCAGGAATTGCTCACTGAAGGACGACATTTGCTGCGCGCAGCCGAGGAGCTGGAGCAACGCGTCAAACGCACCGCCAGCGGCTGGGAAGCAGAGTTACGCATCGTGCTGGACAACGTCATTTCATTTGAAAAGATGCTCCCTATCATCGAAGCCTTCGACAAACAAGGCTCCGGTACGCGCCTGCGCATATCGGTCGAAGTGTTGTCTGGCGTGTGGGAAATGATCTTGGGTGGCAAGGCCGATCTGGCAATTGGCGCGGTCTATACCGGCCCGGAGACGGTACGCATGACCGGCGGCTTCCGCATGATGCCAATGCTATCGAAACCCTGGGTATTCGCCGTCGCCCCCAATCATCCATTAGCCAAGATGCCCGATCCCTTGACCGCCGAGCAGATAAAGCGATACCGTGCCATTGCCGTTGGCGACACAGGCCGCGCGATGCCGAACTTCTCGACCGGACTATTGAGCGGACAGGAAACCCTGACCGTGCCGTCGTTACAGGCAAAGCTGCAAGCGCAATTGGCAGGCTTGGGCTGCGGCCACTTGCCCATCGGTTTAGCGGGGCCGCATCTGGCCAGCGGCGCATTGATCGAAAAGCAGACTCTGGACACACGCCAGCCGCTGTCCAAGCAAATCGTCTGGCGTACCAATGGGCGCGGCAAATGCCTGAAGTGGTTCTTGAATTATTTATCCGATCCTGGTGTACAAGCCAGTTTATCCGATGGTTGATATGCCCCTCTCCCCTTACATTGGCCGTTTTGCACCATCGCCAACCGGCCCTTTGCATGCCGGTTCACTGGTGGCAGCCATGGCCAGCTATCTCGACGCCAAGGCGCATAACGGGACGTGGCTGGTGCGCATTGAAGATATCGATGAGGCGCGTACCGTAGCTGGCAGTGCCGAACATATCCTGCATACGCTGCGCCAGTTCGGCATGCAATGGGATGGCGAGGTCGTGTGGCAGAGCCAGCGCAAAGAATTGTATCAGCGCGCTTTTGAACAATTAGGCAAGCACACCTACGCCTGCGGCTGCACGCGACGTGAGATTGCCGATTCACGCATCGGTGTGGCATCCGATGGTGCTGCAGTCTATCCCGGCACCTGTCGTCATGGATTGGCTCCAGGCCGTGAGGCCCGTGCTTATCGCTTGCGCGTGCCAGATATCGGGGAAATCGATGAAGAGATCACGTTCGCAGATGCGTGGCTGGGCGAGAGCCATCAGCATCTGGCAAGCGAGGTAGGTGATTTCGTATTGAAGCGTGCCGATGGCTTCTGGGCGTATCAATTGGCCGTTGTGGTTGACGATGCTGCTCAAGGTGTCACGCACGTGGTGCGTGGCACCGATTTGCTGGCCTCGACTGCGCGACAAATTTACCTGCAACACCTGCTGCAGTTGCCGACGCTACAGTATCTGCACGTACCCGTCGTCGTCAACGAGCTAGGAGAAAAGTTGTCGAAGCAAACCGGGGCACGTGAACTGGATATGGAAAAGCCGGTAGCGACTTTATCGCATGCCGCCAGCTTCCTTGGTTTGCAATTGGCACAGGCAAACGAGATCGCTTCGTTCTGGAAAGCAGCGATCCCCGCGTGGAAGGCGCTACGGACACATCTGCCGATAACGCCCACAAAATAAATGAAAGGCTAGCGTCAGCGTTTAGGCAAACCGCCCAGCAATGCCGCGACCTTGACCTTGGATTTGATTGACGATTTGCCGCCAGCAGGTTGTGGCGCTACCGGTTCCGCTGCCGAAACAGAAGGTTCATAAGGTTGCAAGAACCAAGGATCGATCTTTTCCTTGCGTGGTGTATAGCTGCTACGGCCAGCACGGGTATCGACATCTTCCCGACGGCGACGCTCACCACTGCCACGGCTAGGCTGCGGCATGAAGCCAGCCAATTGTGCGGGCACAAACTTGTGCTTGATCAGCTTTTCGATATCGACCAGTTGACGCTCGTCCTTGTCGGAATACAGCGAGATGGCATCACCCGAAGCACCAGCACGAGCAGTACGGCCAATGCGGTGCACGTAATCTTCTGCGTTATACGGCAAATCGTAATTGATTACACAAGGCAGTTCTGCGATATCCAAACCACGCGCAGCGACATCAGTTGCAACCAGTACGTCGATGCTGCCATTCTTGAATGCCTCAAGTGCAGCCATGCGTTCTGCCTGCGATTTGTCGCCATGAATCGCAGCAGCCTTGATCCCATCCTGCTCCAGTTGACGCGACAAACGCGACGCACCGATCTTGGTATTCGAGAACACCAGGACCTGCTTCAGATTGCGGCTGCGCAGCAGATGCACAACCGCATCGCGCTTCGCTTCTTCTTCCACTTTGTAGATCACTTGCGTAACTTTGTCGGCAGTGGCGTTACTGCGTGCGACCTCAATTGTCACCGGGTCGCTCAGGAAGCTTGAAGCCAGCTTCTTAATGTCCGGCGAGAAGGTCGCGGAGAACATCAGGTTCTGGCGTTGCTTCGGCAACAGGTTGATGATGCGCTGCAAATCCGGCAGGAAGCCCATGTCCAGCATGCGGTCTGCTTCGTCCAGTACCAGCAGTTGCGTCTGCCCCAGGCTGATCGTCTTTTGCTGTACGTGATCGAGCAGGCGGCCCGGTGTAGCAATCACGATTTCCACGCCGCCGCGCAGCGCTGTGGTCTGTGGCCCCATATCGACACCACCGAACACGACCGTGGAACGCAGGGGCGTAAATCTGGAGTAGGCCTTGACGTTATCAGCCACCTGGTCCGCCAATTCGCGCGTCGGGGTCAGGACTAGCGCGCGCACAGGATGGCGCGCTGGCGATGCGCTGGCATTCGCATGTTGCATCAGTAACTGGATGATAGGCAGCGAAAAGCTCGCCGTTTTCCCGGTACCGGTTTGCGCTGCGCCCATCACATCGCGCCCTTGCAGGACGATAGGAATGGCTTCCGCTTGAATCGGTGTCGGATGGGTATAGCCCTGTGCTTCAAGTGCACGCAAAATTTCGGGCGCCAGACCGAAGTCTTCAAAACGGACTGCAGGCGATGCCGGAGTTTGCGGCGAGGTTTGGTTGTCAGACATGATGTGGTGATGAAAATTCGTTGTTCTGATTCAGAATCATCCTAATGAAATCAACGAATATGAAATTTCTGCTTTCTTAAATAATGTGGCAACGCGTGTCAGCGATAAGGTCAAAACGCGGTGGCGCGGTAGTTGCATTTCACATGCCTTGCAAGACGATATGGGGATTCAACCCAGCCAATGCAGCCATATCCACCAGGGTATCCAGTGAAAACAGATCGACCTTGCCGCGTGTTAAATCCGAAATGCGCGGCTGCGTGACACCGAGCCGCGATGCAGCTTCGCGCTGCGTCCAACCTTGATGCCTGATCAACGCCGCCAAACGATCCATCAACTGCGAGCGCGCAAGAAAACTGGCATCTAGCGGCCTGTTCTCAATTGCTCGTCCGCCAATGTCCGCCCTGCTCATGATTCAGCACCCTTTTCCATCTGCACGTAAGTGATACTCCCCGAATAGCGATCAGGGATGCCGAATTATACAAAATTTTGTATAGATATTGAAAAATTCAAGCATTTAAGCCAAATAGGCGAGCTTGAGACCATTATTCAAATATCAACGCTTCCAGAGCGAGGTCAGCTTTTGGCGCCAGCCTTCCCTCTCAGAGGATTGCGAATTTGCCACGCCCAGCGCACGATTGGCATCACGGGCGGCCTTATTCCAAGCGTCCGCCTCCAAGGCTCCATCAGCCTTGCCAGCCAAGCCAGCAAGCGCTATAGCGACTTCCGCTATCACACTATCCCAATCATGCAATGCCGGTTGCCGGAAAATCCGCATGCCGGGATACCAAGGGGAATCGCTGCGATCCTTCATCCAGCGCCATTCACTCTCGAAGCGATTGAGCAGCCAGACGGGCTTCCCCAATGCACCGGCGAGATGCGAAATCATGGTATCGACTGTGACGACCAAATCAAGCTGGCTGATCA
>Ga0116226_10000480_pt1 | contig 34214 bp, 32 predicted proteins | sample S1TSphfallax_FD_89692 | JGI IMG/M metagenome (GOLD analysis project Ga0116226, IMG submission 89692) | Host-associated microbial communities from peat moss isolated from Minnesota, USA - S1T2_Fa - Sphagnum fallax MG | ecosystem: Host-associated > Plants > Peat moss > Unclassified | place: USA...
CTTAACCTCGACGGGGCCTTATTGACGCAGCGTAAACTAAGATATGAGTTGCTTGAATGTGGCGACGCGTTTTCGAGGCCGCCCGATATTGTCTGGTCAGTCGCCACGCAAATGTGACGGCTATATTTTCTGTATGCGGCGCCATTCTCGCTATGGCCGTAGGCTTTACAGTTGATTTTGGATACGCGGTAAATATCAATCAGCGCCTCAATCAGGCGGCGGATACAGCCGTCCTCGCCGCTGTGTCGGTGACGGCGGCGGACGCCTCGGGCGGATTCGCGAACGCTATCAGCGGGGGGCATTTCTACGCCTACGGCATGCAAAGCTGGTCGGTCAACACTGCGGGACTTCCCATACAGGTCACGCCCAACTTGAGCGTCGTAGCCAACAGTTCAGGCGGCGCGACGGCCACTTTGACGTATTCGGCCTCAGTTCCCACCTATTTCGCCGGCCTTATCGGCATTAATTCCATACCGATTTCGGGAACGGCCACAGCGACGTCCAAACCCCTCACCTACATCAGATATTATATTCTTGTCGACATTTCACAATCCATGGGAATTGGCGCAACAACAACAGATATGCAAAATCTATATAACCGTGTTGTTCAATATGGGCAGGGCACAGGTGGGGAATCGGGCTGTGTATTCGGTTGTCACGTCGCGGAATCCACGCAGACCTATTCAAATGAATATTTGGCCCACAATATAAGCCCTTACATCACTCTTCGCATCGACTCAGCAAGCTCTGCTATTGATAGCATTATATCTTCAGCAATATCAGCCGAAAATTCCACAAGCCCCAATATAGCTATCGGTTTGTATACGATGAGCGACTATCCATCCGCGACCGTAACACAGGTTTTTGCGCCTACCACCAACCTCAGTTCTCACACATCAGTCTCGGTCAGCTTAGGCAGCAATACATCAAGCGGAATTGGCGATACAGATTTCACCGACCAGATCACAAATTTTACAACCAACTACCTCTCAGCCCAGGGCACGGGCGCCAGCTCCAGCTCGCCGTTGAACTACGTTTTCCTTATCACAGATGGCCTGTCCGATGTTTCCTGCACGAGCGGAACCACCGGATACTATTATGGCCATTGCGCAGCCGCCTTCAGTTCAAGCCTTTGTCAACAGATGAAGGCGAAAGCAACAGTCGGAGTTATATACACGACGTACTTACCGATTTACGCCAACAATACCTCGTCTAATGGATACGAAACCAGCTATACGCATTTAGTTGCGCCCTATGTCAGCTCCATACCAGGCAATCTTCAAGCCTGCGCCTCATCCTCTGCTTATTACTATGAGGCGAGTGATGGGCCTTCGATTTCAACAGCGATGCAGACCATATTCCAAAACAGTGAGCAATTTGCGAGATTGACGCAATAATAAATTAGCCGGGATTGAAAATTATTCTATTTTTTACAGAAATTCTTAGGCGATTTTAATCATTTTTAGAATTGAATAAGGCGCTTATTTCGCGTGCAGTCATGGGCGTGCCGAATAAATAGCCCTGCAACGCCTGGCAGCCACACGCGATCAACGCCGTGCGCTGCCCTTCCGTTTCCACACCTTCAGCTACAACATGCAATCCGAGCGACGTCGCCAGTTTTGTGACGGAGGCAACGATCATCGCGGATTGCCGATCTGTTGTAATATGATCGACAAAAGACTTATCAATCTTAATACAATCAAGTGCAAATTGATTGAGATAAACCAGGCTTGAGTAACCCGTACCGAAGTCATCCAATGCGATCTTTACACCGGCGTCGCGCAACATGACTAATATATTCCGTGCACGATCAACATCATCAATAATGGCGGTTTCAGTGAGTTCAAGTTGAATTCGGTCGGCGGCGACGTCCGCGTCGGCCGCGTATCGCAGCACCCGCTCTCCGACATTGTGGCGAAGAAATTGCCGAACTGACAGGTTTATGGAGATGGACGGAAATTGCCAGCGACGGCAGTCTTTCAGAGACTGCCTGCAAATCCAGTCGCCCAGATCAAGAATAAGCCCCGTTTCCTCGGCGATAGGTATAAATTCCGAAGGGGGAACGTCTCCATATTCGGGACTGTCCCAACGAACCAGCGCCTCGCAGGTCAGAAGACGACCATCCTCCGCATTTACAATGGGCTGATAGACCATCCGAAATTGGCCCGATATCAGCCCATGCTCCATGCGGCTTTCTATAGAAAGTCGATGTTTGCGCGTGGCGTCCATAGCGGCATCGAATATACGTATTTGGTTGCGGCCATCTCTTTTGGCAGCGTGAAGAGCCAAGTCGGCTTGCCGCATCAGTTCGACTTCGCCGAAATCGCCGCCCTGGCGGGCTATACCGATCGAAGCCGTTAGTTGCACCTCGTGGCCGGCGATCATGCGACTTCTGTTGCATGACTTTTGAACCTGATGACACAGATTTTCGATGCCCGCATCTGACATAGCTTCGACCAGAATGCCGAACTCATCTCCTCCGACCCGAGCCAGGACGCCGCCGGTAGGTATAATAGCGGAAATTGACGCGCAGATCTTTTTGACCAATTCATCGCCGGCGCCGTGTCCCAACGTATCGTTTACGGCTTTAAATCGATCCAGATCGATCATAATGACATTCTGCGGCTGACGGTCTTTGACCAGCCGGGCGGTCAACTCCTCGACAAAGCCGGCCCGATTGAGAACGCCAGTCAGTTGGTCGTGGCGCGCCGTGTGCCTGGCCACATCCAGCCGCGTCGCCAGTTCCTGATTTTGCAGCTCTAAATCCTTGATGGTTCGACTGAATTCCTCCGACGACCGCATGGAGGCGTCAAGCAGGCTGCAGCGCCGCGCTATGGCCTGGAGCGTTTGGATCGCGGACGTTTTGCTTAACGGCGACAGCAAGATGGTCAGTCGATCCGGCGCCGCAGCGATCTGCAGACTGGCCGTCACGTGGCTGGTTTCGTGACGATCAGCGACGACCAATAATTCGGCCGACACCTCTACCAGACAAATCTGCTGAATTTGTTCGGCCAAATCCCCAACCTGGCAGCCGCGGAAATCAAAGATGTAAATGGCGACAAACCGATGCAAGCGGCGGCCTTTATCGACCTGGGCCAACGCTTTCTGGGCGTCAGGCCAGAGGGTGCAGGCGGCCATCGGCAGGGCCTCGCGAAGGACGGCCTGCAAGTCGCTCGAAGCGCCCCCCCGCGGACTGATGATGACCGCAAGCAGATTTGGGAAGCTCGCCGCGAAGTCCGTCGCCGAAATTGGATCAGGAGAAAGCTGTTGGGTCGGGACGACTTGCGCCATCATCTGAATCTCTACAAACGTTCAGGATAATATACGTAATTCGGATTAATAAATTATTTTACTTATTGATAAAAATCAATGCCAACTACTTTTTAAAAATTTTTGCCGGCCACCTCGCGAAAAACATCTACTTATTAAAGTAAATTTTAATAAAATTTTTAATTTGAAGTAAACTTTGAATAATTATTTTATCGAAATTCTCAATTATGTTTAAAAATGACAAAATTTTTCATAGTGTGTAAATTTTGATATATTTCAAATTTGGGATTTCTTAAATCGTTCCGAGCAGCAGATTAAATGTCTGTAAGCTCGCATTGTAGTCGCTATCTCGTAGCAAACTATTAATATTCATTAGGTATCAAAATTGTGTTTTGGGGAGGCGGCGTGTTTTCAGCCCATTTCAATAGCGGCCGGCGCTTGCAACCTTTGCTGCCGTTCGGGTCATGGGCCAAAAACACCCGTGGCGCAGCCGCTATTGAATTCGCCATGATCGGCCTGCCCCTATTCTTGATGATCGGGGCGATTATGGAAATGGCTCTGGTTTTCTTGATCAGCATTAGTTTGGAAGATGCTGCATCTGATCTGGCCCGCAAGATTCGGGTTGGGACATATATTGCACCCGGCGTGTCGGCCACAACTTCCAGCGGATCGAACCTGGACTTGACTGATTTCAAGACGGCCATTTGCAACGACATCAAGCTTGTTCCGATCGGAAATTGTACGTCTCAGCTCCAGGTTGACATTCGCCCGATGACCGGACTGTCAAGTTGGACGACTATTAGTCCTATAAGTAATGGAACCTTTAATACCTCTGTGCTTTGTTATTATTCTGGCGGCGCGGGATCGATAGTCCAGATGCGCATCTATTACGTCTGGCCATTACTCACGCCATTTCTACTTTCCGGGCTCCAAAACATATCAACTTATAATGGCGCTTCCGGAACTTGGGCGGCGGTATCTGCGACAGAATTTTTCGTCAACGAGCAAAATTCGGCCATCAGCAACACCGGAAACGGCTGTTAATGGCTGGGTTATCTGTGCGCCGGCGCTTTCTTGAGAACAAGACCGGTGTGTCTGCGATAGAATTTTCTCTAATTGCACCCCTTTTGATTATACTCTTTATGGGGCTTGGAGATCTCTGCACCGCTGTGATGACGCAACTTCACGTTGATCATTCGGCGGAGGGGACTGCTGATCTGACATCAGAAATGACGCAACTCCAGCAATCTGACATGGCTAATTTGTTTTCAGCCGCAAGTAACTATATGGAGCCATATTCGGGTGCACCCATGAATATTCGCATCACGAATATTTATTATGACGGCAATACAAGCCATGCATATGGACAAGTGTACTGGAGTTGCGGCCAGGGCGCGCTGCCGCCCTACACGGCCAAGCAACAATTTACGACTCTGCCGGGCTCCGGTAAAGGTATAAATTATGTGCTATGGGTGGGCAACGCAACCGCAATAAATACGAGCGTTATTGTTGTAGAGGCGAGTTATACTTTTACGTCACCCACAAATTATATAATTAAGGGCACAACAACCATGACAAGCAGCGCCGTTTTGCAGCCGAGAGCCTCTAATTACATTGGATTTCCCTGGTCCGGCAGCGCCACAAGCTCCCCCACGGCGCCGGCGTCGACTACAACCACTGGGTCGGCGACCTTGACGAACGGCGCGACGTGTAACTACGCGACCTGAAGCCCCCCCCCCGCAAAGGCGGAAGGATCAAATGACCAGAAGGCTCCCGCCACGGCCAAGCCGTTAAAGCACCCGGATATCGTTCTTAACATCCGTCACGCCGGCTGCCGCCCAGGCCGTTTCAGCCGCCACCTGCCGGGCGTGGGGCGAGGCGACGGCGCCGGTCAGGCGAACACGCCCATCGATCTCCGTCACGTCGATCAACTTGGGATCAAAGAACCAGGACCGTCCCAGAGCGTGAACGATGCTGTCGCTGATAGCGCTGGCGTCTGTCTGTTCGATCAAGGTGATCTGGTTAGTCAGGCCCACCACCCCCTTCAACGGACGCACGATCAGGGCCGCGCTCTGTTTTTGAAAATGCCATTGTACGGCGCCCGATAGTGTGACCCAGCCCTTTTCTACATTCACCTTTACCGAGTCCGGCGCGATGGAGGCGTCCCAGGCCAGGCGTTCCAGGACGGCGGCGGCGATGTCGTCGTCGCCCCGTTCACCGTCAAAGGCCAGCCGAACCTCAATCTCTTCCGCCACCGCCTTCACGCCTTTGACACGCTTAGCCGCCGCTTCGGCCGCGTAGCGTTCAACAAAGCTCGGCACATGGCCGCTCAGCGTCACCACCCCATCGTCGGCGGTCACGCCGATATGGGCCGCCGTCACGCTGGGTTCCCAGGCGAGTTCGGCCAGCACATCGCTTTGCAGCTTGCTGTCTTTGGACATGATGTCTCTCCGTGATGACGCGTTGAGCTATAGCTCCCGCTCACCCGGGCCTTCGCCCGGATGAGCGGTAAGTCTTTGATCTACTTTTACATCCCGTCATGCGGATGAAGGGTGAGGTCGGCGACGCCGGCGGCGACGTTCAGCCCCGTAGCTCCTTCAATGCTCAAGGGCTGCAGGGCGATGGAGCTAGTTGAACCGCCGATCAGGGCGTTGGCGCTGAGGCCTATCCCTACCGTCGCCCCGACAGTCAATCCGCCATAGTGACCGGCGAGCGCATCGGGACCGTAATGGTCGGTCGGCGCGATGACTTCCCAAAGGAGCACGCCGGACTGCTGATAGCCGACATCCAGCCCGAACTTGCCGATAGAGCCGTCATAACGCTCAACATGGTCGCCGCTTGAAAACGTGCAAAGCACGGAGTGGGATGAGCCGAAGATAAAGCCCCAGCCGGCGCTTTCGTGACAGGACAGGGTGCCGACCTTCACACGGGCCGGGCCGTCGGTCGATCCATAGGATTGGGCCATAGCAACGACCGGAAGGGCCAGACCGCTTACAAGAGCGGCGCAGACGAGGAGCTTTTTCATTGTTTTGAGGTCCATGGCCGGCGGCGACAGGATCGTCGGGCGGCGGCGCAAGCGTTTCGCCGACCCAAGTGGGTCAGCCTTAGGCCGGGCGAGACATCCCGCCCGGTTGTCGGGTTCGCGACTTACTGAACGGCGGCGGGCGCGTCGGTCTCAGTCAGATTGGGCGCCGCGACGCCGTTGAGGGTCGAGGACTTGCCGGCCTTGTCGAGCAGGGCGAGGAAGGGGGTGACAATATCCAACGGCATGGGGAAGATGACGGTGGAATTCTGCTCGGCCCCGATCTCGGTCAGGGTCTGCAGGTAACGGAGTTGCATAGCGGAGGGATTGCTTGAGAGAATCTGAGCGGCGTTGACCAGCGTCTGGGCGGCCTGGAACTCCGCCTCCGCATGAATGATCTTGGCCCGACGGTCACGCTCGGCCTCCGCCTGCTTGGCGATAGCCTTGATCATGTTCTCTGTCAGTTCGACCGTGCGGATTTCCACATTGCTGACCTTGATGCCCCATGTCTCGGTCTGAGCGTCGAGAATAGTTTGCACATCGTCGTTCAGCTTGGTTCGCTCAGACAGCATCTCGTCGAGCTGGTGTTGGCCCAATACGGCCCGCAGCGTGGTTTGGGCGAGCATGACCGTGGCGGGGACATAGTCGCGAACCTTTATGATGGCGTGCTCAGCGTCGATGACGTTGAAATAGAGCACCGCATCGACCTTCATCGACACATTATCCTTTGAGATCACGTCTTGGGTCGGGATTTCGATCACCTGGATGCGCAGATCGACCCGGACCATCTCCTGCACAAAGGGGATCAGAATGACGAGGCCCGGCCCCATCACCTTCTGAAACCGGCCGAAGGTGAACACCACGGCCCGCTCATATTCCCGCAATATCTTCACAGTGGCGAGCGCGACGATGCCGATCAGGAAGAGTAAGGGAACAATATAGAATGACGAATAAATCATAGAGCATATCCTTTGAGACCCGAGCTGCGCCCGGCGAAGATTTGCTCTTCGGAAGTTTGAAACTTTAAGCCTATTTAGAAGACGTGTTCAGGGTCGGAAAATACCTATGTAGCGTCCGGCCGGCTGTTCTCAGCGGGCTGTGTAGCTTCCGATCCTGGCCCGCGGCGCCGCCGAAGGTGTCAAGTAATTACGCATCAAGCCGCACCACGACGCTCCAAGATTTCGCCAAAAGGCGCGGCGCACGACGCGCCAAGCCGGCTGTGTATCGGAACGCCTACCATGAACGCCCACACTGATTTCAAGACGTCCATCAAAACGGACATGATGGCCTTCGTCTATCAGGGACAGGGCAAGACGGCTTTCGTAGAGCACGCCAAGCCTGAAATCACCGTCCCGACAGACGCCATCGTCAAGATCGTCAAAACCACCATCTGCGGTACGAACCTGCATATCCTGAAAGGCGATGTCGCCACTTGCAAGCCCGCCCGTATTCTGGGCCATGAGGGCGTGGGCGTAATTGAAACGGTCGGCGAGGCAGTGACGAGCCCAGATGGTCGGCGACGATGTCGACCGTGACTTCGACACATCGTAAATTGCAGCGCTTTAACCGTCTGTGGCAGCCTCGGAATCTACTCAAGCACGCGCCGCCGGGTTACCGTACGAGCCGGTTGACCGTTACGAGCTTTGGAAGAGCGACGTTGCGGGTGAGCCCCCCAACCTTTCCGCCCCATACGGGCCGGATTATTGGAACTCCTATGTGGACTCGGCATTCTGCGACCGGGGGAGCTCGCTTCCACAAAGGAAAATTTAAATGAGCCTAGACATGCGCGATAAAGCGGCCGTTCAGAAAAGACTCTGGGATGACATAGAGGCGAGCCGCTTCGGCATGCTTGGCGCTCATGGCGAACCAATGCAGTTGACGCCGATGACCGCCTTCGGCGAACGCGAGTCTGGAAAGATTTGGTTCTTTACGAGTAAGGAGAGCGAACTCGCCAAGGCGTCTCGGCTCGGCGTGGCGGCGTCGTTTGTAATCATTACGAAGGACCAGAAGCTGCAAGCCTGCGTCCGCGGTGAACTTTTGGCGACAGACCAAGACGCCTTGCACGTTGATAAATACTGGAGCCCGGTGGTTGCCGCCTGGTTTCCCAAAGGCAAAGAAGACCCTAATTTGACTATGCTCTGCTTGACCTGCTCGGACGCAGACGTGTGGGTCTCAGAAAAGGGACCTTTGGGGTTTGGATGGGAAATCGCCAAGGCCAATATGGGCGGCGGCCAACCGGATGTCGGCGGCCATGCCGCGCTCGTTCTGGCATGATGGGTCGACTGTCAGTTTAGGCTGACCGTCGTCACACACAATCGCCACGACGCGGCGATTAAGGTCCGGACCCAATAACGGTCCACCGTTGTGCGGGCCGCGCAAAGGGGGCGGAACACCAAGCTCCACGCGGTCTGCGACGAGAAGGGTCCGTCCTGTGTCCTGCTCTTAACCCAGTACGACTGCGACAGGACCCTCTAAAAACAGCGCAACGTCGTTTAGCGCATAGTCCCCCACTGCATCGCCGCAACCGTCATCGGGCGGCTGTAATGAATTCGGGCCCTAATATGTCAGCTCTTCGGCGGCGATCGTATTGCTCAGCACGCCCACCTTATCGATTTCGATCTCGATCACGTCGCCGGCCTTCATCCAGACAGGCGGATCGCGACGGGCGCCGACGCCGCCTGGGGTGCCGGTGACGATGACGTCGCCCGTGCGCAGGGGGGCGACGGTGGAGGCGTAGGCGATCTGGCGCGGGATGGAGTGGAGCATCATGGGCGTGGTCGCCTGTTGCATGATCTTGCCGTTCAGGCGACCGGTCAGGGTCAGGACCTCGTCCGGCGCGATCTCGTCGCTGGTGGTCATCCAGGGGCCGAAGCCGCCGGTGCGATAGAAGTTCTTGCCCGGCGCCCATTGCATGGTGTGGCGCTGCCAATCGCGAATGGTGGCGTCGTTATAGCAGGCGTATCCGGCGATGTGGGACCAGGCGTCCTCTTCGGCGATGCGGCGGCCTGGCTTGCCGATAATGACGGCGATTTCCGCCTCATAGTCTAGCTGAAACGATTCCGGCGGCAGCAGGATGGGCTGGCCATGGCCGACCTGGGAATCGGCGAAGCGCAGGAAGAACATGGGCTTTTCTGTAACCTCGCGCTGGGTCTCGCGCACATGCTCGCCATAGTTCAGGCCGCAGCACCAGATCTTGCCGGGATTTGGGATGACCGGCAGGAAGATGATCTCTTCCAGCGCGAAATCTGCGGCATGGCCGTCGATATAGGCCTTAGCCGCCGCCAGTTCATCGCCCGCTAAGAACGCCTTCAGGTCGGCATAGCGGTCTTGGAAGGCCGGCCCCAGATCGACCACGCCGCCCGCAACGACGGCGCCGAAACGCGCCCGGCCGCCCTGCTCGAAACTGACCAATTTCATCGAAGACCCCTGGGCTCTGATTGCAAAAAATCTCAATATGAGAGATATTCCATAAGCTTTTTCCGGCTGATGACAAGCCAAGAAGCGTCTTTATCACCCGTCGGGCGCGCGGCCGGTCTCAGCCAAGGCCGTCTCAATCCGACGGCAGGCCTCCAGCAGCCTGGGACGCATCTGGGCCAGGCTGACCGGATCAAATCGCTCTGGAGCGCCGACCAGAGCCACGGCGGCGACAACCTCACGCTGGGCATTCAGGATGGGCGCGGCCATGGCGCCGACACCAGCCTCCAACTCCCCCATCGAGACGTGAACGCCGGCCCTGCGCCAGGCGGCAAGCTGATCGCGAAAAGCCGACCAGTCGGCGCCGAGGCCAAGCCCGGCTATCTTCGCAGCATGAGCCTTATAGATCTTCGCCGCCTGGGCTCGGGCGAGATGGGCTAGGATCACCTTGGGTGCTGCGCCCTGGAACAAGGGGCGGGGACGGCCTCGGCCATAGGCCAGACGTAAGGCGAAGGCCGACTGCACGCGGTGAATGTCGATCACCCGGTCGCGGAACAGGGCCGTCAGAACCACGTCCAGCCCTACGTCTCGCGCCAGCGCCTCCATGGCGGGCACAGCGGCGATCAGAACCGGATCGCTGTTGCGGACTAGATAGTCCAGCTCGATAATCCGCGCGCCCAGGGCATAGCGGCCGGCCGCCACCCTTTGCAGATAGCCCGCCGAAACGAGGTCCTTGATATAGCGGTAGGCGGTGGGCCGGGCATAGCTCAGCGCCGCCATGATCTCATCGGAATGCCAGGTCGGCTGGGTCTCAGTGAAAAGATCAAGGATCGCCAGGACCCGCGAAAGGCTTGACATGCTGCGGTTTCGGCCCCCCGGCCTGTGCAGCGGCGCTAGGCCACGCCCATCCGCTCCGCCATCTCGCTACGCCATTGCGCGCGTGATTTGAAGCCCGGCAGGGCGCGGGCGTGATGCTCGGCCATGGCCATGATCTCGGCATTGTCGGCTTCCAGATCAAGCGGCGCCGCCAGGGGCTGGAGCACATACCAGGGCAGGTCGATATAGAATTCCAGCCGATTGCCCTCCGGATCGGGCAGGTAGATGGAGAGCGAATTGCCGTGCGTCACCGGGTTCATCTGGCCCGTCGCCTCCTGCTGCACCCGCCTGTACATGGTCTTGAGGGTATCGAGGCTATCGGCCTTGAATGACAACTGATTGATCACATTGAAGTCGATATCTGCCGGGCGACCGGAGGCTAGCACGATCTGGTGATGCTCATCGGGATTGCGACTGAGGAAGGTGAGCTGGCGCGGGCCGTTGGGGGTCGGCAGGGCGCCCTTGTCGGTAACGGTGAAGTCCAGCACCCGCACATAGAAGTCCTCCATCCGGGGAAGGTCGACGCAGAAAATGCCGAAATGGCTGAAGGTCAGACCGGGACGGGACATGGCGGCTCCTTGCCGGGGCAGTATGGAAAACGACGGTTTGAGCCCCGTCGGCCTTGACAGACCCACAGGTGAAGGCGTCAATATCTCATTATTCGAGACTTTATCAACCCTTTTCCGGTGGGAAGCCAAGTGCAGCGCCATTCGACGGATCATCAGCGCACCGCCTCTCGCCGTCCCACAGGCGACGGTCTTGGCGAGGCTGCGTAATGACGCCTGATTACGATGTCGCCGTGGTCGGCCTGGGGCCGGTGGGGGCCACGTTCGCCAACCTTCTGGCATTGCGCGGCTTGAAGGTGCTGTGCCTGGATCGCGAAGCGGGGGTTTACGGCCTGCCTAGGGCGGTGCAGGTCGATGGCGAATGTCTGCGCGTGTTCCAGACCCTGGGCGTCAGCGCGGCGCTGGCGTCCCATATCAGCCCGGTTCCAGGGATGCGATTTGTCGACCCCGAGGGCCGGCTGGTGGTGGACTGGTCGCGGCCTATGGAGGTCGGTCCCCAGGGCTGGTGCGCCAGCTATCGCTTCCATCAGCCCGAGCTTGAGGCCTGCCTCAGAGCGCGCCTGGAAGCTTCGCCGAACGTCGACATCCGTCTGCGGCGCGAGGTGTTTTCGCTTGAACAGAAGTCGGATCACGTCTTGCTGAGGATGGAGGATCTTGCGACAGGCCGGCTGAGCCAAACCAGGGCGCAATATGTGGTGGGCTGCGACGGCGCCCGCTCCACCGTGCGTCGGTTCATCGGCTCTGAACTGACGGACCTGAAATCGCATGAGCGGTGGTTGGTGGTCGATGTCATTCTCAAACAGCCGCGTCCTGACCTGGGCGACTATGCGGTCCAGTACTGCGACCCTGAGCGACCGGCCACCTATGTGCGCGGCATTGGCCAAAGACGTCGCTGGGAGATCATGCTTCAAGCCAAGGAGGATGCGACGACGGCCCAGCAGCCGGCCTTTGTCTGGCGCCTGCTCAGCCGCTGGGTGCAGCCGGAGGAGGCGGAGCTGGAACGTTCCGCCGTCTATACCTTTCACTCGGTTATCGCAGAGTCCTGGCGTCGGGATCGACTACTGATCGCCGGCGACGCCGCGCACCAGACGCCGCCTTTCATGGGCCAGGGCATGTGCACGGGCATTCGCGATGCGGCCAATCTGGCCTGGAAGCTGACCGACGTCATTCACGGCGAAAGCGACCCGGCTCTATTGGACACCTACGAGTCTGAGCGTTCGCCCCATGCGCGCATCTTCATTGATGAGGCGGTTCGCCTGGGCGGCATTATCCGCGCCATATCGGCCCGCGCGACGGGCGGGCCGGGCGGGAAAGCCTCGGGCGAGCCCGAACGCTTCGTCACCCCCCAGCCTCGGCTCGGCCCCGGCGTGTATGAGACGGGCGACCATGGCGGCCGGATTTCTGAACAGCCGCGCCTGGACCAGGGTTATCTTTTGGATGATCAGGTGGGCTATCACTCCGCTGTTCTGGCGCATCCAGACCTTGCGGCCGCGCTCGCCCGCCAAGGCGCTGATCTGAAGATCGTCCCCGCCACATCGCCCGCCGCTCTGGCCTGGCTCGACCGCCTGGGCGGCTCAGCGGTTGTGCTGCGACCCGACCGATACATTTTCGGCGTCGCTCAAACGGAGCGGGACGTCAAAGCCCTGATGGCGCGCTATGCGGCGGCGCGGCGACGCCATGTCCTCGCCGCCTAGAAGAGAGTTGGAAGCATGGCTAAGACCACGATCCTGACCTGCGCGGTGACGGGCAATCTGACTCAGCCCGACATGAATGAGCACCTGCCGATCACGCCGGATCAGATCGCTGATTCCGCGCTGGAAGCCGCCGAAGCCGGCGCGGCCATTGTGCACATCCATGTCCGCCATCCTGAGACGGGCGCCCCGTCCATGGATTTGGCACACTACAAGGCCTGCGTGGACCGCGTCCGCGCGAAGAACAGCGCCCTGATCATCAACCTCACCACCGGACCCGGCGGTCGCTTTCAGCCGAGCGACGAGGACCCGCGCGTGGCCGGCCCGCGCACCAACCTGACACATGCCTGGCGTCGCGTGGAGCATGTCGTGGCGCTGAAGCCCGACATCGCCAGCCTTGACCTCAACACCATGACCTTTGGGCGTGAGGTGGTAATCAATACGCCCCAAAGCGTGCGCGATATGGCCGCCGCCATGTATGCGGCCGGCGTCCTGCCCGAGCTCGAACTGTTCGACACCGGCGATATCAGCCTGGCTAAAGACCTATTCGCCGAGGGCGCGCTGAAACTGCCCGCCACGGCCAGCTTGGTGTTGGGCATAAAGTACGGCATGGCTGCGACGCCGGAAGCCATGATGTTCGCCCGATCGCAACTGCCCGCTGGGCTGGAATGGTCCGCCTTCGGCACAGGCCGCCAGGCTTTTCCCATGGTCGCCCAGGCCTGGCTTCTCGGCGGAAATGTACGGATCGGCATGGAGGACACGGTGCGCCTCAGCCAGGATCGCAAATGCCGAAGCAATGCGGAACTGGTGGAAAAGGCCCGCTGGATCGTCGAAAACCTCGGCGGAACCCTGGCGACAGCCGATGAGGCGCGCTCGCGACTGAGCCTTCCCCAAACGAACGGGCGTCGGCTGGCCGCTTAGGTGTTCAAGCCAGAATAAGTGAGGAAATAGTGTCACGATTGCCGCCGCTGCCCCAAAGCGACATGTCTCCGGAACAACAGCAGGTCGCGCAGGACATCAGTGCGGGCACGCGCGGAAGTTATATCGGCGGACCGTTCGAGGTATGGCTACGCAGCCCGATCATGGCGGATCGCGCCCAGAAGCTGGGCGAATTTCTACGATATAAGACGAGTCTACCGGCCCGATTGACGGAACTGGCTATTCTTGTCACGGCGCGCATATGGACCGCACAGTTCGAATGGCAAACGCATGAAGGCTTTGCGCTAAATAGCGGGCTGTCAAAGGCGGTCGTAAATGATCTGCGCCTGGGGCTTAATCCAAATTTTGAGTTAGCCGATGAAGCTCTGGTTTACACGTTTTGTCTTGAACTTTACAACACCAAGACCATCAGCGGCCCAACCTATGCTTCGGCCATGTCGATGTTCGGCGAGCGAGGTCTGGTTGAGTTGGTTGGACTGCTCGGCTATTACGCCATGATCTCCATGACATTGAACGTGTTCGATGTTGAAACGCCAGGAGACCGAAGGCCGCTGCCGATCATTGAGGGCTAACCAGGCGCCGTGTGGACGCGCGGCGACGTCCGCCGTCGTCAGATCGACGAGTTGCTTGGAAAGCCCAGACTTTCGATCCGATCATTGCGGGCTTGGCGCCCCTTTTCATGACGCTCTTTGAACTCCGGCAACAACCGACCCATCTGCTCCAGCGATTCCATAATGTCTTCGTGCCGCCTCAGTCCGATCTGATGGGTGCACGCCAAGACATCGACGCCCGTACCCTCGAATTCCATCAAACGCTTACGAGCCGTGTCGCGCGAGCCGATCACCGTACCTGGCGCATCGCCGGTCGGGATCATACCGCGGGCGGGGCTCCCCACAGTTTGAGCTTGATAAGCGCTTAAGCCTATTTTCGACATCAGTTCGAGTTCGCGTCCGTCTTCTCCCGCCACGGCGTCCACGAGCTGCTTTTGCTTTTCAACATAGTCGCGATGAATGTGGCCCTTCGTGCGGGTCAATTGGTGGGCGCGGTGAATGGCGTAATTGGTAAAATCCGCGCCGCCGCATTCGTTTTTCCGCGCCTGTTCGTCTGTCTTCGCAACCATGACATTCGTGAAGGTCTGGACGACAGGATTGATAACTGCACTGACAGGCTTGAGGTGATCGCGCATATGCTGCCAATAGGCGTCGACACGCGATTGAACCACGTCAGCTCCACCCTGAGCTAGGCAAGAGGCGCCCATGCCGCGCTCCGCCGCCAGCTTCAGCGACTTTTCGCTCGTCACCGCGAGCCAAAGGGGCGGATGCGGGCTCTGTACAGGCTTGGGAACAACATTGCCTGAAGGCAGGGAGACAAACTCACCGTCAAACCCAGGATAGGGGTTCATGGTCATCATACGGAGGGTTTCGCCCAAGGTTTCCCAGAGCACGTCATAAGTTCTGTTGGCTTTGACGACCTCCGCCATTCTGGGCCAAAACATCTCCTGCTCTCCCGGCGATCCAACACCTACGCCGAATTCCACCCGCCCATTGGAGAGAAGATCAATCGTGGCGATATTCTCGGCCACCTTCACGGGATGATTATTGCCGGGCATCATCTGGACGACGCCTGTACCGACCCTAATCGACTTAGTCTTCGCCGCTATGGCGCCGAGGAAGACGTCCGTCGCCGAGATATGATTGTATTCGCTGGTGAAGTGATGTTCCGCCAACCAGACATAGTCGAAGCCGAGCTTGTCGGCGAATTCGATCTCGGTCAGCGTATTCTGGAAGAGCTTTAATTCTTGGCCCGGATGCCAGTCATCGCTATCCAGGGGCTTGGGCAATTGCGCTTGATAAAAGAGACCGAATTTCAATGTCCTGCCCTCTGGTCAATATTATGAACTTAACGAATCGGAGGACGGAGGCTCCCAGCCGATGCGAATAGTCATAAATCTAATTCACTGGTGAACAATACATCGATGGCAGCCTATGTCAATGACCTGTGGCTGTGAGCAAGTGTCTTTCTGAGCGCTGCATCCGGTCCTCTGACGCGCTCACTTGGCCGGGCTTCGCTTACCCTCAAACCGATGTGGTCTGACGCCTGACGGCGGCCGCTATATCCCTTGACATAAGGGCGGACCCATATGAGGTACGCTATTGAATAATATGCTGATGAATGACGTTGCGCGATTGAGTTCGGCATAATGTCGTCATGGCGCCAGCCCATAGAGAGCAGACCGTGCCCCCCTATTCCGCCTTAGCGCCGCGCCAGAGCGGACGCCCTCTGAATCTCGATATATTCCTAAACGAGGGCGAGAGCGCGCGAACCGCAGTGATCCTCCTTCATGGCGGCGGCTGGGCTCGAGGAGGCCGCGCGGATGTTCATCCCTATGCAAAAGAGCTCGCAAAGGCGGGATTTGTCGCCATCGCCGCAGAATATCGCCTGCTGGGCGAGGCGCCCTGGCCGGCGCAGATCCTGGACGTGAAAGATGTCATCAGATGGGCGCGAACCCATGCTGCTGATCTAGGGGTCGATCCGGATAAAATTGTTGCGGAGGGCTTTTCGGCAGGTGGGCATTTATCCTTGCTTGCCGCCGGAACGGCAGACCGGGATTGTTTCGGCGATAAGGAAGGCGTGGAGGGCGTAAGCTCTCGCTTGGCCGGTGTGGTGTCTTTCTTCGCCCCGGTGGATTTATCGCTTCGCGCCATGCCCAGACGCCCTCCCCCGACCGTAGCCTTGCTTGGCAAAGATGGCGATGAAGCCGTCGCGATGGCGGCTAGCCCGATCAACTATGTGACGCCTGCATTTCCGCCGACGTTTCTATTAAACGGGCTGGCAGACCCCTTTATGCCGTTCCAGCAAACACTGCAGATGTTTGAGGCGCTGACGACGGTCAATGCAAAAGTCGACCTGCATCTCTACCATGATCACACGCACGAGTTTGCCCGGCTCCCCAGCATGCTTTCGGCCGTCCAAGCGGAAGTCGCCCTTTTCCTACACCGCGCCGTGGTTGACCCCCAAAAATATCAGACGGAAAATTTGGAGATGAACGCGTTCGCTCGGGGCGTTCCGGGTTGATCCCGAAAAGGGCTGGCGACATCTCAGGTCCAGAACATAATCCGGGACAGGCCAGTGGCCTAGCGCGGCGGCGTTTGTCTTAGCAAGAGTGTGCGCAATGGCTCCTGAAATTCAAACAGTGATGGCCATTTCCGCCGCCGGCGGTCCCGATGTGCTTCAGACGCGCAGGGATCGGATCGCAAGCCCAGGCGACGATGAGATTTTAATCCAGGTGCAGGCCGCAGGGATAAACCGGCATGACGTTAATCAGCGCAGGCGCGGGCCAACGCCGGGGCATAGCGATGTTCCAGGGCTTGAAGTCGCAGGCGTGGTCGCCGCCGTCGGCGCCAAGGTCAAAGGCTGGTCCATAGGCGATGCGATCTGCGGCCTGACCGATGGCGGCGGTTATGCGGAATACGCCATAGCGCCGGCGGCCCATTGCTTCGCGATACCCGATGGGTTCAGCTTTATCGAAGGCGCCGCTTTACCGGAGGCGCTTTTCACTATCTGGCACAATTTTTTCAATCTGGCGCAGCTCGGCCCAGGGGAGTCCGTTCTTCTGCACGGCGGGACCAGCGGCGTGGGCACAATCGCCATTCAGGCTCTAACCCTTCTAGGGCACCCGGTTTACGCCACCTGCGGGTCAGATGAGAAGACCGCCCTTGCGGAAGGTTTGGGCGCGCTTAGGGCCTTCAACTACCGTCAGGATAAATTCGAAAAAGAGATCGAAAAATATACGGCAGGCCGCGGCGTGGATGTAATCCTCGACATGTCGGGCGGGCGCCACTCCGCCCAAAATCTCGAAGCGCTCGCTAGAAGAGGCCGAATTGTACATCTCTCGCCTGGAGACGGCGCCGATTTCATTGCGCCCTTGCGGATGATCATGGCCAAAGAAGCAAAAATTACGGGGTCTTTGCTCAGGCCCCTGCCGATTGAAGAAAAGACGCTCATTGCGCAAAAGTTGCGGGCCATCGTTTGGCCGCTTCTTAATCTGGGGAAAATCAAGCCTGTTATTCGCGACGCGTTCGGATTGACCGATGCCGCTTCGGCTCATGCCGCCATGGAGACTGCCAGCCACAGTGGCAAGCTGATCTTGAACTGTGCTGCAACGTAGGTGTGTGCGAGATTTGCTTCAGCGACCCGATCCGCCATATGCTGAGTCATCCTGAGGGCGATTCTTGTCTAATCTGTCTTTGCCTGATAGGGGAAGGTATACTTGCCGAGGCTTAAAAGCAGGGCGCTGCTGATCATCAAGATCAGGGCGGAGCTTGCGAGAGCGGGTTGATAGCTCCCGAACCGGTCGACCACGACGCCATAACTGAGCGCGCCAAATCCTGTCCCGACAGCGAAAGCGCCATAAATGGCGCCGTAAATACCGCCGAAATTGCGTGGACCGAAATAGCGCGCCACAAGGAAGGCCGCGACGTCGCTTTCCATACCGACCGTCAAGCCGATGATCAAGACAATGGCGGCGGCGCCCCAAGGACCGGGCAGGAAGACTGACAGCACAACGAAGGCGGCGGCGGCGGTGCACAGCATGATAAAACTGATCATCGGCGCCCAAATTCGGTCGATAAGATAGCTGCTTCCCAACCGCCCTATGATGATGGCTATGCCGGTGATGGGCACAAGCGCGTGAATGGCGGTCTCGGAAAAGCCTCGCGATCTGAGAATGCTTTCCAGATTGGGCACCGCGCCGCCGACACCCACAGCCGCCAAGCCGACCGCCGCCATCAAGATCCAAATACGCCTGCCGCGCATGGCGTCGGCTAGTGAGACACCCTTTTCGACGGGCGCCTGCGTCAGGACCGCCTCAACCTTTGAGCTAGCGGGAAGCGCGCGCGGAGACTTATCGAAAAACAGGAAATAGGCGACCACAAAGCTGATCAATGGAAGGCAGCCAAGACCAATAAATCCCAGTCTCCAGCCCCCCAATCCTACGAGCCAGAATTCATAAGGCTTCAGCAGTGAACCGGCGAGCCCGGTGCCAACCAGCGAAATTCCGAACGCCAGTCCCTTATTCGCCTGAAACCGGTTATTGAGCGCCCGCGACCACGTCACCGGCAGCGTGCCGGCGCCGAGCAGGGCGACGGCGACCCACATGAATAAATAGAACGGGATCGACTTGGGGAGGAGCGAAAAGCTCATATAGGTCAGCGCAAGCAGAACGGTGGACGTTAAAGCTACAATCCGAACCCCAAACCGGTCGGCAAGAAACCCTGCCATAGGCGCGGCGAATAATGTCGCCATGGTATTGAATAAAAAACCCGACATGATCTTTGAAGCGTTCCAATGGAATTCACGCCCAAGAGCAGGACCAAGAATACCGAAGGAATGGATCGCAAGGGTGCCATAGGCCAGACCACTGCCGATCACCGCCGCCAAAAGGACCTTCCAGCCCTTCGCGAACTCATTGGATACTGTTTTCATTCCGCCCTATGAATCCGAATTACGGACTCCACGCCGTGCGGTTGATCCGCATTTGTGGAAAGTTCATTGATGAACAACTTACGCGCTTTAAGCCATTTGGCAAGGCTCGCGGACGTCAGTTCGCATGTTCACCAGACAAGCATTTCACCCTCCGGCAGGCGTTCGGCCGCCACACCTGTTTGGATCAGATCCTGCGCCTTTTCCGTACCATAGAGCGCGGTCAGGACGGCGAGGGTATCGTCCCCCGGCGGCGGCGCGGGAAGGCGCGCCTCTAAAGGCGTTTCAGAGAAACGGGGAACAATTCCGACGGAGCGCACAAGGCCAACGCCGCGATGCAGGCGTTCTATGCTGAGGCTTTGCGTTCGGGCAGGTCCGGACTCCATCGCCTCCTCGACCGTAATCAATTTATGCGCTGCAACGCCTGCGCGACCTAAGGCGTCAATCCAGGCGTCGCAGGATTGGGCCTCGAAGACGGCTTCGAGCTTGGCGTCCGGACCGGGCGAGGCGCTCGCATCGTTAATCCCATCTACGTTTTCAAGTTCTTCAAGGGTCTGGGCCCGGACGTAGATCCAGCCATCCGTCGTCCGGTAAAGACGATTATGCGCCGCGAAGCCTCGTCGTCCTGGTCTTGTCGGATTGGAACGCGTTTGGCCCTCAAAGGCGATCATGAAACAAGCTTGGTGATAGGCCCCCGCCTGCATCAATGAGGTCTGCGCCAACTGCCCTCGCCCCGTTCGCCGCTGCACCCACAGGCCCAACAAGAGCGAGAAGGCGAAGAGGTGGCCCGTGCCAATGTCGCATAACGGAAAGCGCGCAGGTTGGGGACGGTCTGGGGCGCCATTACGTAGATGCAGGCCGGTAACGGCCTGCCCGACCGGCTCCCACCCTCTATAGTCGGCCTTTTCGCCTGCCAGGCCGTAGGGCGTAACAGCGCCGTAAACGATTGTCGGAAAGGCATCTCGAATGCTGGACTCGTCGACGCCAAGACGGCTGGCTGCATCAGTCCTCAGATTTTGCACAAAAACGTCTGCGCCCTGAAGCAGGCTAATCAAGGCCTCCTGCCCCTCCGGCCTTTTGACGTCTAAAAGAACGGTTTGCTTGCCGCTATTGAAGTGCAAGTGACCGATAAGCCAACCGTCAGGTGGATTTACCTTTATGACGTCCGCGCCGAATTGCGCCAAGATGCGGGTTCCGGCGGGCGCGGCCAAGACTTGCGCCATATCGATCACGCGAACGCCGGCCAGGGGCGGCGCCCTTGGCTCCTTTATGAAGGATGCGCCGGGCTCGGGTTTTGGGCGAGCCGCAAGGTCGGCAAGGACCAGCGTGCGGTCCGCATCCAACGGGCGTCTGGGGCCTGAGGCGCGCGGCGGTGTTAAACTGAGCCCCAGCGGATAGCCCAGTTGCACCATCGGCCCCAATTCGGGATCGTCGATGTCAATGATCGCTTGGGCGGCCCTGGCTTGAGGATCGTTCAGGAGGAATTGATCAATCGTCTGACACACGGCGAAAGGAACCCCTTCGCTATTGACCAGCCTATCCCACTCCGCTGCAGGCCGAGTTGCAAACAGGGCGCGTATAGCCTCTACAAGACACCGGCCAGCCGCCTCATCCCGACGTATCGTACTGACTTCATCCAATCCCTCGTCAGCCAAATGCGGTAGAAACCGGCGTACAAACCATTTCAAGTGGCGTGGCGCGATCAGGAGCAGTTGTCCCCAGCGCCCATCAGCGCACAGAAAGCGGTTGTCTGCGGCGGGGTGAAAAGAGTTTTGCGTCGGCGGCGGCCCCCTTTGCCCTTCGACAATCAGGGCTTCGAAGGCGGCGTTGAACAGGGGAACCTCGACCCATTGGCCAACGCCGTCACGCTCGCGGGCGATCAGAGCCGCAATAACGCTGCATGCGCCCATGAAGGCGGCGAAATTTGACGCGATAGGAACCGCGGAGACCGATGGTTCGACACCCGCCCCAGGAATGTCTTTGCGCAGGGCGGGGTAAGGCGAGTGAAGTCCACTCGCTGCGCTGAGGACACCTTCCCAACCTCGCATTGAGGCTCGCGGATCATCATGACCAAAGCCGGGCAGAGACGCATAGATCAGACGCGGATTGATCCCGCAGCAGGTGTCATAGCCGAGGCCCAATCGCGCCATAACTCCGGGGCGAAAGTTCTCCACAACTATGTCTGCCGATAAAATCAGATCACTGGCTATGCGGTTATCCTCGCTCATCTTGAGATCAAGGCAGAGGCTCTTCTTGCCGCGCTGGAGCACCGCGTTTGCCGGATCGCGCCAGCGCGGTCCCCCAGGCGGATCGATCCGGATCACCTCTGCGCCCTGATCAGCGAGCATCAGGGACAGGAGCGGCCCCGCGATATATTGGCCGAAATCAATCACCCTTAATCCATCGAGCGCCCGCTCGATCTGCGGCGACGTTTGCGCGTCATGCTTTTCGGCTTGTATCATTGACGGCCCATCGCTCGGACGGCGCCTCCTGAAGAAGAGGTTTTGAGATGCCTTTGCCGTTTCCTGCGGCTAGGTGCATAATCCGCCACTGAACCGTTAGGCTGCGAGTTAGGGTTGATGAAAGCTAAGAAACAGGCTGTCTCCGAAAGCTCTCCGATGGCCCGCACTGAAATCTCAGCCCAAAAATTAAATGAGCTACGGGGCATATCGGTCAGCGAAATATTCAGCCCGCTGACGGATGAGCGACTGGCGGTGCTGACCTTCCTGCACATTCATCACACGGCGGACGTCGTGACCAAGGCAGTAGATCGCGACCTGTCGACCAGGAATCTGACAATCGCCCGCTACGCTATCTTGCGTATGCTCAGCGGCCGCGAGCCCGTGCCGTTGAGCTGGGTGGCCGACCGGCATTTCTCCCAGAGGAGCAATATAACCGCCGTGGTTGATCGGCTGGTGCGCGACGGGCTTGTCGAGCGGTTGCCCGATGCGGTGGATCGGCGTGTGATCCGCGTGCAACTCACCAAGCTCGGCGCCGAAACGGTTCAGGCGACCCGCGCGCCTCATCTGGAATTTCTGGCCAATATCATGTCGCCCCTAAATGCCGATGAGATGCGCCAACTTATTGAACTGCTCGATAAGCTCAGCGCTCCGTTTGACCGGGATCGAGACACTATTCCTAACGACCTGTAGCCCAGACAAAAGCTAGGCGCCGACGCCCCTTTCCATTGCGCGTTGCTGAGCCGCCTCATGCTCGGGTGAGCTTGGGAAACTGCAAGACAATGATATCCGCGCCGAATGCGCCGACAACTATATCGGGCGCGACCTCTCCGGGTCGGAGGAACAGGCAGGACAGTGCGTCGAAGCTATGCTCGCCCACCTTAAGTTGGCCGCGCGCCACCACCCAGCACTGACCGCCGCACTGGGACGGGGAGACCTGCAGGCGCTCGCCCGCGCGAGCGCGGCTCAGCCAGACGGCAAGGCCCCGCTCAGTCGAAGCGATTATCTCCGTAACGGCCGGCTCGCCCTCTTGGAGCGGGTTGTCGAGATCTGGAAACCTCGCCAGCGGCGTCTGCAGGCCAGGTCCCCGGCTCTCTTTCAGCGTCGCCGCGCTTTGAGGCATGTACTGCGGACCGTTGTCCCATGCATTGCGCAGCGTCAGGTAAGATAGGCCCTGCGGCCCCGCATGGATGGGGCCGTAGGGCGTGAACGCGTCGGCGTAATGCACCGCGAACGGCGTGATCGGATAACGCCCGAGCCGACCCTCGCCTTTCACGAAAAGCTGGAACTGATCCGCTTGGTGGAAATGGGCGTTCAATGTCGCATTCGGCTCCTCCTCCACCATGAAGGCGACGGGGTGAAGAATGTCCGGCGCGGGTCGGGGAAGGCTGCGATCCGCGAACGGCTCGACGCCGAAATAGCCCATGACCCAAGCCTGATGGCCCTCAAGCCCCTTGTACGGATGACGCGACGCAAAAGCCGTCGCCCGTGTTGTCGCCAACATAGTCGGACCTCCTGCCTACAGTTCGATCAAAAGTGCATATTCAGCCGCGCTCCGTAGGTGGTAGGCGGCGCCAGATCGACGAGCACGATCTTGGGTGCGAACAACTGCTGGATCGCGTAGTTCTTGACCGCAACATCGCCGATGTTGCGGACCCAGCCGGTCACGGACCATTTGCTGTCCAGAGTCGGCTTATACTCCAGGCTGAAATCGACTTTCGTGTACCCCTTCTGGTACTCGCCAGGCGCGTAGTCGATCGCCTCCCATTGGCCGCTGGCCATATCCAGATCGACATGGCCGGTGAGGCGACCGCCATAGGGAACATCCATGCCCTGTTGCAAATCAATATTGCCGGAATAGCGCGGCGCCCGAATGGCCGGCTCGCCGCTACAATTGATCTGATAGGTGCCTTTGGCGGCGCCCGCCGTTTCGGCGCAGCCCGTGATCGGGGCCCCGGTTGGCGACGCCTCGGTGAAGTTGAACGAGTTGAAGACAGCGTCGAGATACTGGAACTTCACTGAGGCCTGAGCCAGACGCCACAGGGCGAGCGTGGCCTCGCTGTCGAAGCCCTTCATGGTGGCTGCGCCCACGTTTTGGGTCGCATAGACGATGGCCCCGGTGGGGCTGATCGCCAGGTGCGACTCCTGGTGGTTCTTATAGTCCCAATAGAAGAATTCCGTGTTCAGACGCAGGCGGTTATTGAAAAGCTGGCTCTTTTCACCGATCGTATAGGCGGTAATTTCCTCTGGTTTGAAGGTGTTGTAGGGCGCGGGACTGGAGAAAAAGCCGCCTGCCTTAAACCCGGTTCCGACATTAGCGTAAAGCAGGGTGCGGGCGTTCAAATCATATTCGCCGCCGACCTTCCAGCTCACGTTATTGTAGGTCTCGTTCCCGAGATAGGGCGTGACTACGCCGCTACCTGACGTGCTCTGCCCATTCAGGCTCTTGCTTTCGTTGGTGTAGCGAAGACCGCCCGTAACGCGGAACCTAGACGTCACCTTGTACTTGGCCTGGCCAAACGCCGCCTCCGCATCGGTCGGGTAGCGGTTAATCAAGGTGGTGCTGCTGGTGACGTTCTGGTTGACGTACTGGTCAGCGTGTCGGTTCTCGTGGAATATAAATATGCCAGTGACGAAGCTAAGGCGCTTACTGTCGTCGGAGGCGAAGCGCGCCTCAAAGCTCTCTTGATTAGCGGCGTCTGTATAGTCGTTCAGGAAGCCAGCATTGTAATCGATAAAAGAGTCGTGAATGTTGCGATAGGCCGGAATGACAGTGAAGACGCCGCCAAACGCCTTGTAATCGATGTCGGCTGAGACGCCGATAGTCTCAGCGTCAATATACCCGTTGTCGGCGAGCGGCGAGAGGGGCAGATGACCGGCCAGCGTCCTGAACTGACTTTGTTCGGTCGGCGTCGATCCACCTAGCCAGGGGTTAGACGGATCGAGAAAAGGGCTCAGCACCGTACCCGGCCCCTTATTGTAGGATTTCGTGTAGTCAGTGTTCAAAAGCACCGAAAGCTGGTCATTGGGCTGGTAGAGCCCACGTAAACGGCCGGCGAAGCCCTTGTCGGTCTCATAACCGTCCGTGAAATAGCCGTCGCGATTGATCTCGCGCGCAGCCGCGCGCAGGGCGAAGGTATCCGACACGGGTATGTTAACGTCGGCTTCAAAGTCGGAAAGGTTATAATTTCCGGCCTCCACCGTTAGATCGCCACTATAGCTTCCGAACGAGGGCTTATTAGTGATGACATTGATCGCCCCGCCCGTCGAATTGCGGCCGTAGAGGATGCCCTGCGGTCCCTCCAGCACCTCAACCCGGGCGACGTCGTAGAACTGGTTCTCCAAACCCGTGGCGCGCGCCAAGACTACACCATCGACGTTGAAAGATACCGCATTGTCGCCGAACAGATTAGCGATACTGGTGCCGACGCCGCGGATGTAAATCTGGTCGGCTGGGCCGTTGCCAGATGAGATCGCAAGGCCAGGTACGACGGAGGCGAGGTCCTTTGGCTCCTTCACGCCGGCTTCAATCAGCCCCGCGCCGGATATGGCGGTGACAGCCAGAGGAACCTTTTGTAGAGATTCCGATCTGCGCTGCGCCGTTACCACAATTTCTGTGAGCTGTTGGCTGCTTTGTGATGTGGCCGCCTGAGCCGATGTCGACGCAGCTGACGAAGTTGCGCCCGTCGCGGCTGAACCGGTCGATTGCGGCGCCGAGACTACGGCATTTGCGCTGTCGGCGTAGGCCGCGGATGCAAGCCCAGACGCCGCAACGGTGCACAGCAGAAATCCACCCCTCATTGTGTCCTCCCAGACATTTTGTTCGTGACGCTTTAAGTGCGTCCGCGCCTTTGTGGCTAAGTTACGCTGCCCCAAAATTGACAGTAGTTCAACGTCTAATTATATATGCATGATCTATTTTTAATTAGCATGTGGGATAAAATATTGGCGCCTAAGGCCGAATAGTTCAGGCATGCACCGGTTTGCTGCCCCTCCGGCCTTAAGCGCGACAGTAGATTGTTATTATTGAGAAAAGAAACGCTGTCAGCCGCGGGAGACGCCCTAATGAATGTCGCAGAGCAGAACTATCTGATTCCGGGCGGAGCCTTCGTCGAAGGCAAGGTCGTTGTGGATGGACTGCAGATCCGCTACGCCCAGGCCGGGTCGGGAGCGGACCTCGTCATGTTGCCGACGTCATCGGGGATGATGTTCAACTTCGGCGCCGACAAGCTCGCCGAAAGCTTCAGGGTGACCATGATAGATCCGCCCGGCTGGGGCGAGTCGCCGCTGGATCAGAAGACCAAGCCGATTCCGGATCTGGCACACACCACGGCCGCGATGATCGCGGCCCTTGGCATAGAGCGATTTGTTCTGAGTGGGGGCTCTATCGGCGGAATCCACGCCCTCTGGCTGACGGCGCACTACCCGGATCGCGTGAGAGCGACGATCCTAGATGGCTCGATGGCGTTTCGGAAAGATAATTGGGCGACGCCGGGCGCGGACCCGGTCGCAATGGTGCGGGCGGCGGAACAGGGCGCAGACGTATCGGCCATGCTGCCGCGCGCCCATCCCCGTAAGCCCTGGGCCACGCTAGAATTTCGCCAGCGCCAGCTTAAGCGCATATTGCGCGTTATTGAGGTGACGGGTCCTGAGTTTGACGAGGATTTGGCAGCAAAACTCGGCGCCCTCGACACGCCGGTGCTGGCCCTGTTCGGCGCCAACGACCATTTCGTCTTCCCGAGCGTCGCCAAGGTCTACGAGCGTGTGATGAAAAACTGCAAGACCATGATCATCGACGACGCCGGACATGAAATCCCCAACGAGCAGCCCGATCTATATGCTGGTCTGGTCAAGGGTTTCGTTGAATCTCTGCCCGCTGTGTAAGGGCGGCATAACCGCAAGGAGGCCGAGATGGGCGTAGTTCGCCACTACCTTATGCAGGCTGTGAAAGGTCAGGGCGAGGTCCTGTCGGCAGCCCTGACTGCGCTGGCTCAACACGTGTGCGCCCTGCCCGGCTGCGGCGGCGTGGAGTGTCTAGTCGACACGGCTGACGCTGATCGTTTCATCTTCATAGAGCGCTGGGATTCGGTGGAGGCGCACAAGGCCGCCGGGGCCCTGCTGCCGAAAGCTATCATGACACCCGTCATGTCGGCCCTGGCGGATCGGCCGGTCGGGAGCTATCTGACCCCCCTCGCCACTCCAGCCTGAGCGTCCCAGCGCCGTCAGCCTGTCGCGCGCGCCGCCGAACCCGGCTTGTTCAGGCTACAAGACCATGGTAGCCATGAATGATACATCAATGAACAATAAAAATATGATGGAGGGAAAGCATGATCGAGACGCTTATCGAACGCGTTCGCCAGGCTAATACGGGCAACAGCCGTCGCGCCTTCCCTGAAGAGTATGTGCGCACAGGTCCCGACACCATCGGTGGCAAGTATCTGCGCCAGTTCTGGCACCCTGTGGCCCGCGCGGAAGACATAAAGTCCGGCCAAGCCAAGACCATCCGCATTCTCAGCGAAAACCTGACGCTATATCGCGGTGAAACCGGGGCGCCGCACATTTGTCAGCACCACTGCCCGCATCGCAAGGCCGCGCTATCGGTGGGCTGGGTCGAGCAAGACAGCATCCGTTGCCTCTACCACGGCTGGAAATATGGCGCCGACGGCCGCTGTACCGAGCGACCGGCCGAGATCAATACCGGCGATGTCAGCATTCGCACCTATCCCGCTGAGGAATTCCTGGGTTTGATCTACGGCTATTTCGGCGACGGTCCGCCGCCCGCCTTCCCGCCCTATCCGGCGTTTGAGGGCGAGGGCATAATTGAGGTCATGACGGCCTTTTTCCCCTGCAATTACTTTCAGAGCTGGGAAAACGACTTCGATATCTATCATGCCAACTACACCCACAAGACCGGGTCTATCCACGGCCCAATGGATGCGTCACGCGACCGACTGTACCTGAAAATGGCGCTAGAAGAGACGTGGTCTGAGACGGAATACGGTCTGGAGCGCACCATGCCGACCATGTCGGGAGAAGGCCACAACACCGCCGTCTGTATACTTCCCGCCACGGTGCGCTTGAACATACCGACCTTTAACGAACAGGCCCGTTTTCCTGGGCCGCGCTTCCGCCCCACCTATCTCGTTCACACCCCGATCGACGACGACAACCACGTCGTTTTCATCACCCAGCTTGTCCCCGTGGTCGGCGAGGAGGCGAACGAGTACATGCGGCTCTATCGAAAGCTGATCGAGGGGCGCAAGTCCAAGGAGACGGCGTTGCAGGTCTCCAACCGCATCTTCGCCGGCGAAACCACGCTGCAGGAGAACAAGGACCACTATCTGCTGGTGGAGATCGAGGACATCCTGACCCAGGTTAGCCAGGGTCCGATTGTGGACCGCAGCGACGAGATCATCGGCCGCTCGGATTTCGGCGTCATGTTCCTGCGCCACATCTGGACCCGAGAGATGGAAGCCTTGCGCCAGGGCCTGCCCAGCAAGGCTTGGGCTTTCATGAGCGAGCCGCCGGAGGGGCTGCGCCGCGAGCCCTTCGTCAACCCGGACAATATTGCACGCTAGGCTAGACTGGATCACGCCGATGAACCTGGCAAAGGAGGCCTTCGCTCCGCTTCGGGCGTCCCTGCACCATCTGGTGATCGGGAGCCCGGACCCGACGGCCCTGGCAGGGTTCTACGCCGGGGCCATGGGATTGGAGTTGGTCTCAGGAGAGGACCGGCTGCTTGCGGCAGGTCCAGACCGGCGGCTGCAATTTGTCGAGGGCCACAAGAAGTCGCTCAATCTCGCCGGCTATGCCGTTGAGGCCGCAAGCGACATCACGGTTATCCGTCGGCGCTGCGCCGCGCTCGGCGTCGCAGTCTATGATCATGCCGATCCAATGTTCCAGCCCGGCGCAGTCCTGGTGGTCGATCCGGATGGCAACCGCATCGCCTTCGGCTTGGGGCGAGACACCACCGCCTCGGGCCAAGGCGTGAAGGACGGGCTGACGGCGCGGCTGCAGCATGTCGTGGTGGCCAGTCCGGACGCCGCAGCCCTGTCGCGCTTTTACCAGGAAGCGTTCGGCTTTCTGGTCTCGGATGAGGTCTTCGACGAGGCAGGCGCATTGCGCACCACCTTTCTGCGCTGTAGTTCAGAACATCATAGTTTTGCGGTGTTCCAAGCGCACGAAGCCTGGTTCGATCATCACTGTTACGAGGCCGGCGACTGGGGCCTGATCCGCGATTGGGGCGATCGCTTCGCGAGTCTTGACCTGCCGATTCAGTGGGGTCCGGGCCGGCATGGCCCGGGCAACAACCTGTTTCTCTTCATTCACGACTTGGATGGAAACTGGCTGGAGATTTCCGCAGAGCTGGAAATCGTCGCCCCCGACCGTCCGGCCGGCGTCTGGCGGCACGAGCAGAAAACACTCAACAAATGGGGCTCCGCCCCTCTGCGTAGCTGACGCGCTCAAACCGGAGCCCAGGATGAAACAAATCCGACTCGGCCAATTGGGTCGCAACGACTGTAGCGGTTTAGCCTGATGAAGGCCCAGGCTATGATCCAGACCGGGAACCGCCGTCTGGAAATGCGGGAGCTTGAGGTCCCAAAAATAGCGTCGGACGAGGCCCTGCTCCGCGTGGAGGCGTGCGGCCTTTGCGGTAGCGACGTCGACCAATTCCGTGGCGGCACAGCAGCCAGCGGCCTGGTCTGTTATCCGATGATCCCCGGCCATGAGCCGGTCGGCGTGATCGAGCATATCGGTGCAGACGCCGCGGCGACGTGGGGCGTACGGGCGGGGGATCGCGTCGCGGTCGAGCCGCACCTGTCCTGCGGCGCCTGCCCCCAGTGCCTGAGCGGCCGCTACCATCTCTGCAGAAGGCTGAGGCCCCACGGCATTCCCGGCTATGGCTTCCTTCCGCTGGAGGATGGCGGCGGCCTTTCCGGCGGCTACGCCACCCACATGCACCTCAAGCCCCGCACTATCGTACACCGACTGCCGTCATCCATGCCGCTGAAACTGGCGACCATGTACCAGGCCATCGCCGGCGGCGTGCGCTGGGCGGTGACCTTGCCGCAAACAGCCATGGGCGACACCGTGCTGATCTTCGGCTGCGGCCAGAGGGGGCTGGGCGCCGTCATCGCCTGTCGCGAGGCGGGGGTCGGCCGGATCATCATCACCGGCCTCGCCCGCGACCGCCACAAGCTGGACCTCGCCATGGCGCTGGGGGCCCATGAGACTATCGTCGCCGATCAAGAGGATACGGTGGCCAGAGTAATGGAGCTGACGCAAGGCCAGGGCGTCGACGTCGCGGTGGATCTGGCGCCATTCGCGCCGCAGACTGTCGCGCAAGCCGTCGACGCTGTACGTTCAGGTGGGACAGTGGTGCTCGCGGGCCTAAAGGGCCACGCCCAGAGGCCGGCGATTGAAACGGACAAAGTGATTTTCAAGGAGATTACCCTGCGCGGCGCCTTCTCCCAGGGCTGGCAGGCCTACGAGCAAGCCATAAGAATCCTGGACGAGGACCGCTACGGCCTCGCCCGTCTTAGAACCCACGACTTCGCCCTGGAAGACGCCGATACAGCGCTGCGCATCCTTTCCGGCGAGACGCCGGGCGAAGACGGCATCTGCCTCGCCCTTTATCCCTGACCGCCAAGCCGTAGTCCGTAGTGCGTTGAAGGTTATGGGTAAAACGCGTCTTTTTGTGATGCTCAATCCTTTTCTGTATGGCGTTCGCGAGCTGTGAGAGAAAGCGCTTCACGTTAGGTTCGGCTTGCGGCTCTTATTCGGTCGTAAAAAGCAATTTTCGAGAGCTAGGGGGAAGCCATGAGGACATCGAAGACGCTGTGGTCGAGGGTCGGCTGGAGTTTAGCCCTTACCATAGGCTTGACTGCATACAGCGCGTCGGCTGCAGACCGGACCGAGGCCCTTTTGAAGGAACTCTCCGAAGCGTCTGGCCCATCGGGCTTCGAAGAACCGGTACGGGCCATCATGGTGCGCGAGATGAAGCCCCTGGCCAAGATCAGCTATGACGGCATGGGCTCAGTGATCGCGCAGAGCGGAACGTCAGGACCGCGGATCATGCTAGACGCCCACATGGATGAACTGGGCGGCATGGTCCGCCGTGTGACGCCCGACGGCTTTGTGACCATGCAGATGCTCGGCGGGTGGCTCGACATGGCCTTGCCGGGACAACGTTGGGTGATCTTGACCGCAAAGGGCCCAGTCAAGGCCATAAGCGGGATTCGCGATGTGCATGTCACGCCGGCGGACGAACGCACGCGCCCATTTAATCGGGATAATCTCTATTTGGACATCGGCGCCAAAAGCGCCGCCGAGGCTGCGGCGCTTGGTATAGCGCCGGGCGATGCTGTGGCCCCGGACGTCAGCTTCGAAGAGTTGGCCGATGCGCGTTATGTGGGCAAGGCTTGGGATGATCGCGTCGGGTGCGCGGTGGTGATCGAGGCGCTCCGCCGCTTGACGGCTGAAGGGCACCCGAACATGCTGTTCGTCGCCGCAACGACCCAGGAAGAGATCGGTCTTCGCGGCGCAAAAACCGCCGCCGCCGCGATCCACCCCGATATCGGCCTCGTCATCGAGGGCGGCATGGCCGGCGATCAACCGGGCGCCCGTCCGGATGAAACCAACGGCCGGCTGGGCGGCGGACCTGACGTTTTTGTCTACGACGCCAGCGCTCAGCCCAACCTCAAGCTCGTCGCCTTCCTGAAAAGCGCAGCCCACGACATTGGCGTGCCGGTGCAGTTGGATTTGGTGACAGGCTATGGAGACGACTCCGCTGAGATCCAGAAATCAGGGACAGGCGTGCCGACCGTGAACATCGGTGTTCCCGTACGCTATATGCATGTCCACAACGGCGTCATCGACCGAGCAGATTTCGATGCGACCGTCAATCTTGTCGTGGCCATGATCAAGCGCCTGAATGCGGCCGAGGTATCCAAAATCAAGGACTTCGCTCCCTAGCCGCCCCCAGCTTGGGGTTTTGTATTCGAAGCAGTAAACGGAGCGAATTCCAGTAATGTAGAGATGCAATGTGGATTGCGTGGAGGCCGTCGTTTCGCCATGCCTTCGTCCATGTGTGCGATGATCGTCCGGCCTGCAAGGCGGTTATCGACCCGGAGCGATAAGGCTCGACAGGTCGCGGGAATATGTCCGATCCCATTGAGTGAGACGCTCGCCGCTCTCGATTACGGGTGCGGTCCGTCCATCATCCGTCGCCGCTCTGATCAGCGCCCTTGAGGGACGATACGCGCCATATATCGCCGCTTTTGGGGGTCAGTCCGGCATTGCGTCGCCGCGTCGGTTGGCTGATCCTTTTCGGCGCAATCCTCATAATCGGCAGCATTAGCCTAATCGAATGCGTGATCGCGTCGCGCCTTCTGCGCGCCGACCCGAACGCCATACGGGCCTGATCCGGCCTCATGCAGAATATATCGACGCTCTGGTCGCCCTCACCATCGCTCTGATCGGCGTGGAAAACATCGCGGTTCAGACCCAGAAACCCTTGGCGGTCGCGGCGGGCCTGGCCTTGTTCCTGCTCGGTATTGGCGGCGTTGAAGCTGTTGGGTCTAGGCGGTCTCCCCAGCCTGTTGCTGCTGGAAACAGCGCGGTTCGCCAGCAACTATCTGATGATCGCAGGTCATCTACAGGATGCGAGGCGGCTGAGGATGGTGATCAGGCTGGTATTCGGCCTGATTCACGGCTTTGGGTTCGCCGCTGACCTGCTGCAGATGCAGATCCCCACCCTGCGCCTGGCGGAACTGTTGGTCGGCTTCAATCTGGGGGTCGAGATCGACCAGTTGACCCTGGTCTTGGCGACAACCTTGCTGGTTATCGGTCTGTCGCGGCTCAAGTTCGTCCTGCCCCGGCCCATCGTAGTGGACGTCTCCGCGGCATTTCTGGTTGGGCTCGGCGTGTTCTGGTTTGTAAGCCGCAGCTATGCTTAGGGCTAGGCCATGGCCGCAGCGGCATCTTTATAAAGACGGCGCGACTTGTGGACGGCGGAAAGGTGCTTACGGTGAGCTCCCCGCCAGCGCCAAGCTTTGACCCCGGGGGAAGGACTGCTGATGACCATTTATAACCCGCTGATCGCCGCCTGCCTGGCCCTGTGGGCGACGGCGGCCGTCGCGGCAGAACCGGCGGAAGTCCTCAATCCGGCGCCTGCGCCCAAGGACTGGGCCGCCATCGCCGCCCTGCCCGACTGGAGCGGCGTCTGGGTCCCTGATATGAGCGACCAGGCCCGGCAGATAAAGACAAACCCACCGCCATGGAACAGCAAGGCGGCGCAGGAGGTGGTGGACCTGACAGCCGCCGAGAAGGCGGGTCATCCCAAGGGCCTGTTCGTCGATTGCCTGCCCAACGGCCTGCCGGCCCTGATGCTGATCCCCCACAATCCGCTTGAGTTCATCTTCAGCCCCGGTCGTGTGCTGGTATTGGGCGAATCCGACGGCAACCGCCTGCGTCGCATCTTTACCGACGGTCGGGCGCACCCGTCTGACCCCGACCCCACCTTCTATGGTCACTCCATCGGTCACTGGGAGGGCGACACGCTGGTGGTGGACACTGTGGGCGTCCTGCCGGAGACCTACCTGGCGGTTAGCGAATCCGTCGGGGTGTCCAACAATGGCGACCTGCACGTGATCGAGCGGCTTCATTTGACCGCGCCCGACACCCTGATCGACGATTTGACTATTATCGCGCCCAAAGTGCTGACGGCTGCCTGGAAAACCAGCCGGCTCTTCTATCGTCATCGCGCGCGCCATGATGAGATCGGCGAAGGGGTCTGCCTCCAGGGTAAGTTTGCGGAGGGGGTCGACTCACACGGCGACGCTGTGTTCACCCCGCTACAATATTCGGCGGATGGCTCGCCCCTTCCGCCTAAGCCGTAAACTCACTGGAGCGTGACATGCGACGCCTGACCATCGCCCTCACCCTGGCCTTGTTGACAGCTGTGGCCGCGCCGCAGATCTCAGAGGCCCACCACTCCTTCGCCATGTATGATCAGACGCGCACCGTCACTTTGAAGGGCGCGATCAAGACCGTGCTGTGGAGCAATCCCCACGTGGTCATCTGGCTAGAGGGCGCGCCTATCACCGGCGGCGCTGCGGGTGTGTGGACGATCGAGCTGACGAGCCCCGGCAATCTGACCCGGATCGGCTGGACCCGCACGTCTCTAAAGCCCGGCGATTCGGTCGAACTTCAGATCCTGCCCCTGCGCGACGGCCAGCAGGGCGGGGCTTTCAAGACCGCGAAGCTGCTGGCCACTGGCCAGGTGCTGGAAGCCAACTGGGTGCAGAAACCCCCGGCCGGCGCCCACCCTTAAGCCTTAACCCCGGACCTCTTCGATGTTGAACGCCTTCGCGGCCTGGCTGCTCGGCACGCCCGTCACCGCCTTTCTGGAGAACGCCGCCTGGGCGGTGCCGGCCATCCAGACCCTGCACATCCTGTGTATCGCCATCGTGTTCGGCGGCGCCGTCTTCATCAA
>Ga0116226_10000481_pt1 | contig 34110 bp, 31 predicted proteins | sample S1TSphfallax_FD_89692 | JGI IMG/M metagenome (GOLD analysis project Ga0116226, IMG submission 89692) | Host-associated microbial communities from peat moss isolated from Minnesota, USA - S1T2_Fa - Sphagnum fallax MG | ecosystem: Host-associated > Plants > Peat moss > Unclassified | place: USA...
CGGCAGATGGAGTACCCGGCCAGCACAATGGTCGCAGATACACGACTATTGTTCCAGACTGGGTTTGACCGGGTGTAGTCATAGAGGGCAGTTGGGGGCTTTGCTGCACAGATGGTCATGGAGAGATTTTCGTTAGCCGGCCTTCTGCGCGCTGCGCGCCATCATATATTTCGTCGGATTGGTTTAATTATCATCCTTGGCGGGATGTTATTCCAGCAGACATCCAATTTTATCATTGGAGTTTTTGTTGGTCATGCCTTGGGTTCTTATGGGTATGGCCTTGTAAATATCATAAGAAATATTTTCAGCATCAGCCTGATTTTGACGCCGCTGGGGCTGGATCTGGCCATTCTCAAGTATGGGCCGCGTTTCACAAGCAGAACAACGTTTCTGCTTCAGATGCGGCGTTTCAGAACGCTGGTTGCCATCGTCAATCTGCTCCTGGTCCTATTGGCCGTGGGTGCTTTTGGGGGCTACCTTGAGAAATATGTCTACCGTTACGCCGGGTTTAGCACTTACCTGCTGATTGCTCTGCTGGGGTTGCCGCTGGCTTCAGACGTGGCGGTGTTGGGCGCAGTTTATAAAGTCGAGGGGAGGCCGGCGCGTTTCGCGTTGATGACGGCCTGGTTGCAGACCTCGGTTCGCCTGATAGGTGGCTTTCTGACCCTTGCATTGCATTGGCCGGTCGTATCGGTGTTGATCACCAATACCCTGGCTTATGCGTTAAGCCTGCTGGCTGCCTGGGGCGGGCGCTTGCTGGGCCGACACCAAGACGACGACATCAGGGGTGCGCTGGAAGATACAGGCGATTTGCAGACCTGGGGTTATACCGGGATGATTTTGGGTGACTCGCTGTGGATGGCCTTGAGCCTGTTTGCCTATGGCGTCTTGCGGTTCGTCGATGTGCTGGTGCTGGGGGTTTACGCGCCGGCACAGGTAGTGGGGTCCTATGCGGCGTTGAGCACGATTTCCCAGATCGTGGCAACTTATCCTCTTGCTACAAGTCAGACACTGGGCCCTCAGATTTCTCATAGCTATTACAATGGAGATATGAACGAGGTAAAAAATGCCCTCAATAATTATATCTCAAAGGCATCAATAATAGGATCATTTGCATTTGGAGGGATTGCCGCGTGGGGAAGCCATCTTGATCTGGTATTTGGATCAAGCTTCTCATTTGATGGAAATCTGGCCATCCTGCTGCCTTTGGGCTGGCTAATCAGCGCTACGCTTGCACCAACAGGGTATTCCCTCTCCATGACTGGCCATCATAGAGCCGAGTTGCTGATCCTTGGAGCAGGGGCTCTGGTCCTGATTGCGGGCTGCTTGTTGCTGGTGCCTCGCTATGGCGGCCTGGGTGCAGCGATCGGTGTGCTGACCGCTTTTCTGGCCATTGATCTGACGCGGTTTGCTGCCGTCATGCGCTATCTGGGCTTTCGGTTGGGAAGGGCAAAGGATCTGCTTCCTCCGTTTCTCGCGCTTGCCCTGGCATTTGCCATTCGGGCATTTATGGATGCTGCCTTGGGACGGACCTTGCTGGTGATGTTCGCTGGATGCGCAGGTTACGCAATGGCCTATGCCGGACTGTTCTATGGTGCCCACCACCGGCGAAACCAAGACGTGCGCAATTGGGCATAAAGCTACTGGAAAAATTGGAGCAGTTTAGATGAAGATCGCAATGGTTGGCTCAGGCTATGTCGGGCTTGTTTCGGGCGCCTGCTTTGCAGACTTTGGCCACGATGTCGTGTGCATCGACAAAGATCCAGGCAAGATCGAGCGGCTCCAGGCCGGCCTCATGCCGATCTATGAGCCGGGTCTTGCCGAGCTGGTCGCAAGCAATATGAAGGCTGGGCGGATTAGCTTCACCACGGATCTTGCTGCAGGCATCACCGAGGCCAGTGCCATCTTTATCGCTGTGGGGACGCCAAGCCGCAGAGGCGATGGCCATGCGGACCTTTCTTTCGTGCACGCAGTAGCGCGCGAAGTGGCGCAGAACCTGAGGCAGCCTGCCGTGATCGTCACCAAATCCACAGTCCCTGTCGGCACAGGCGATGAGGTGGAGCGTATCCTCGCTGCTGGCGCGCCGTTGGTCCGCTATGCTGTGGCATCCAACCCCGAATTTCTGCGCGAGGGAGCCGCTATCGCCGACTTCAAGCGGCCGGACCGGATCGTTATAGGCACTGAAGACGAGTGGGCTCGCTCGGTCATGAATGAAGTCTATCGTCCACTATTCCTCAACAAAGCGCCGATCTTGTTCACCTCACGCCGCTCGGCCGAGATGATCAAATATGCCGCCAACGCCTTCCTTGCCACCAAGATCACCTTTATCAACGAGATTGCTGATCTTTGCGAGAAGGTGGGTAGCAATGTACAGGACGTGGCTCGCGGCATCGGGATGGACAACCGGATTGGCGCCAAGTTTTTGCATGCAGGCCCAGGTTATGGGGGCTCTTGCTTTCCCAAAGACACACTCGCTCTGCTCAAGACCTCCGAGGACTATGCCAGCCCCCTGCGTATCGTCGAGGCCGTCACCAAAGTGAACGACATCAGGAAGCGCGCTATGGGCCGCAAGGTCATCGAAGCCCTGGGCGGTGCTGCGACCGAGGGCGTGCGAGGGCGGCGGGTGGCGCTGCTTGGGCTCACTTTCAAGCCCAATACCGACGACATGCGCGATGCTCCCTCCATCGCCATTGCCCAGGCCCTGATCGATGCGGGTGTCGAAGTGGTCGCTTATGACCCTGAGGGTATGGAGCTCGCTGGACCGTTGATGCCCGGGGTTGTGATGGCATCATCTGCCTACGCTGCTGCTGACGGCGCAGATGGGCTGGTCATCATCACCGAATGGGATGCCTTTCGCGGGCTCGATTTTGATCGCATGAAGGGGCTTTTGCGCGAGCCCGTGGTGATCGACTTGCGCAACGTCTACAATCCCGAAGAAGTGCGCGCCAAGGGATTTGAGTACACCAGTGTTGGGCGGCCCTGAGCGCCTGTACCAAGCCAAATGGAAATGAAGGGATGGCATGATCTCCAAAGCGCAAGCCACACAGCGCCCGGGGCACGCTTCCATCGCCTATATTGTGGCGCCAGATGGTGCTCAAGGTGGAGGGATGGGGCGAGTGAAGGACTATATCCTCCAGGCCCCGCCGACATATTGGCGGGGGCTGACCCCTTTGCCCTTGATTACCCGTGATGCCGGCGGACGATGGCACTCCTGGTATTTGCTGCTGCTTGCGATCCGAAAAATCCGGCACGCATGGCGCGATGGCTCGCTTGCCTTGGTTCATGTCAATATGGGCGACCGCATGTCTTTGTTGCGCAAAGGCATCATCGTGTGTGTTTGCCAGCGCCTGGGCGTGCCGGTCTTTTTGCATCTTCATGCAGTTGAACTTGACAAGCTTCCGCGCTGGGCATTGTGGGCGCTGGCGGCTGTTTTTCGCCGGGCTACGGCCGTCATTGTGCTGGGCGAGGCATACCGTGTGTGGATCGAGCAGCGCCTTGGCATAACCCGAACACCGATACGAAATTTGTGGAATGGCGTGCCGATTGCTGCCGGGAATGCCCGGTGCCGCGCACAGGCTCCTCCCGAACCTCCTTTGCGCATTGTTTTTCTGGGAACACTGGGCGAGCGCAAAGGTGTCGCCGATCTGATTACAGCCCTTGCGCAATTGCCGCACGGCGCTCCGCAATGGCGTGCTATTCTGGCAGGGCCAGGTGATGCGCTTATGTATCAGGCTCAAGCGGCGGCAGCCGGGATCGGAGATAAAGTTGAGTTCCCAGGATGGCTTGACCAGCACGAGGCGCAGTCGTTGCTGGCAGATGGAGATATGATGGTGCTGCCCTCTTACGACGAAGGGCTGCCATTGGTCGTTCTGGAGGCTTTAGGCCTTGGAGTTCCGGTAATTACGACGCCTGTGGGGGTTGTGCCGGAGGCTTTGACGCACGGCAGGGATGTCATTTTGGTCAAGCCTGGCGACATCGGAGCTCTGGCGCAAAATATCGGTCATTTACTGAAAGATCCCCGATCTCGCCGAGATATGTCTCAAAATGGCCTTGAGAAATTTCGGTCAACATTTTCTATAGACAGTTTTTCAAATAGTTTGGCCAATATATGGCATGAATTTATTTGAGTAATTGTCTATTAAAATGCTTATAGGCCACATTTGACAAAATTTCTACAATCCATGCTATAGATGTTAGTGGGAGTAGTGGGCGGCACGGGCATGATCCATCTTCTGCGGCTACCCATTTAGGGGTTTCCTCACGATGAGAGTTGCCTGCCGTTGGCCGGTTCGGCGCAGCAAGGGGGCATCGTGCGATACCCGTTTGCCGATCTTCGATCTTGTGGCTGTTGTAAGGGGTGTGATACGGATAACTGCGGCTTTGTGAGGCTTTGATGGGGTTTATAAAGCTGGTCAGAAGTATTTTTCTGATGTTACGATAGACGGTTCCCTTTTTTATTTTTGGGCGGGGCGGGCACTCTTGAGTTTACATTTACGTGGACGCGGTGTGCGCCGGCCTCTTGGCCAACGCTCGCCGAAGGCTGGCGCTACCCGCGCAAAGGGACGTTATGGCCTTGCGGGGCTGCGCTCGATCCGCGAAATTTCTACTTTTGAAATCGTGCTCTGGGCGTGTGTGGTCTTTTTGCTGACCGCGCCCTTTGCTTTCTGGCTGATGGATATTGATCCGGGCGTAGGGTTCGTTCGTGATGTGGGCTCGATGCGGACGGCTGCCTTCTCGCAATGGCGGCTCTATGCCGTCCGGGCCGCTATTGTGGTGATCGCAGCATTGATCACGCGACCCTCTGTCAGGATTGGGCTCACGGCGCTGAAGCGGTTGTGGCCGCTGTGGCTTTTTCTGGGCTGGGCTGCTGTGTCGATTAGCTGGAGTGATTTTCCGGTCAGCTCTGCCAACAGCATTGTCAGCACTTTGCTCTTGCTGCTGGTGGCGATGCTATGTTGCATACGGCTCTCCAGCTCGCTGGCGGCCCGAGCTTTGTTGTTGTCAGGGATATTGGCGGCCACCACGTGCATCAGTTTTGCATGGTTGCTGCCTCTTTATGGGCTGCATCAACCCTGGGATGTAGGCGGGGAACATGTGCACGCCGGTGCCTGGCGCGGGGTATATCTGCACAAGAATCATATGGGCCAGGTGCTGGCTATCCTGGTTGGCGGCTTATTGCCGGTACGATCCGGCATTCTGCGATCAAAGCCCATAAAATATAGCCTCCTGGTCGTATTGATGGGCCTTATTATCTTAAGTGAATCGGCCAGCAGCGTTATTGCGATACCTTTGGGATTTTTTCTGAGGCTATGGCTCGTGGAGATGAGTTCACGGTCAAAGTTCTTGTCGGCTTTGTATGTCATACCTTTTGCCATTTTAATTTATTTGGTACTTAACGATTTCCTGAGTTTCTTTGATAAAGACATGACCTTCACAGGGCGGACCTACATTTGGGATATTGCCGGGCGATGGTTCGCATTTCGCCCTTGGCTTGGTTATGGCTTCAACACGCTCACGTATGGTGGTTTCTCGGTCGAGCTCATGCAGCGCAGGGCCGTGACCGATCCGCACAACGGCTATCTCGATATCATTTTGGGGACAGGCATTGTTGGCCTGGCCTTATGGGGGGTGGTCGTGTGGCAAGGGATTTCCATCGCCAGAAAGCAGTATCAGGCTGGCGGATTGGCGCGTGAGACCAGCATAGTGCTTGCCGGTGCCTTTTTGACATGGCTGACAGATGCGATGGTGGAAGCCTGCTTCCGGCCCAGTGCTCCTGCGGCAGGGCTTGGCTATTTCACACTCTGCGCCCTTTTGCTGATGCCGCCTGTGCTGCGGACCTCTTCCGAAAACCAGCGCGATGCAGGGCCAGAGTCTTGATCACCATTGGCCATCGTGATGCTGCCGATGCGCTGATCGGGTGATGCCGGTGGTGAATTGGCTATCCAAGCTGCCTGGATGGTGGCTCATCCGCTTGCGTGGCGCGGATCAAAATTCGGACATTCCGCGATCTTGGCCGCGTTTGCGTCGTCCTGCGCGGGGCAACGCCGGTCCTCCCGATGCCATTCGCCAGGGCTTGGTGCAGTGGGGCATGGCCTTCATGTGCATTTTGGGGCTCATCTACCCTTTGATGACCATTGGCCTGGACGATGCTCCTGGTGGCGATATGGGAGGGGGCGGTGCTGGTTGGCAGCCTTTTTTGTATATTGCTGTGACGGGTATGGTCCTGGCGGGGTTGCGTCCGCTGGAAAGGCCCGAGCGCGTCTTGGCCATTCCTGGCGGATTGCTGGTGGCAGTTGGCTGGGCGACCTGCAGCCTTGCCTGGGCGATTGAGCCCGGCGTTGGTGGGCGGCGCCTGCTTTTTACCGTTCTGGTCATTTGGACGGTTTGTGCAAGCGCGCGCGCCGCAGGGTATGCCAGAACGCTTCAGATTGTCCGCATCGTTTTGCTTTCAGGGATGGTGGGGAACTACATATTTGCCTTGCTCATTCCAGAAGTGGGCGTGCATCATTCTTCCGATGCGCTGGATGCCAGTATTTCTGGAGATTGGCGGGGCTTTATGGGCCACAAAAATTTCCTGGGCCCTTTGTGCTCCATTACGTTTATGTTTTTTTTGTTTGGGGGGTGGAGTAAAAATAAATTTACAAATTATTTTATGTGCGCAATTTCATTATATTGTATTTATAAATCAAACTCAAGAACATCAGAAATTGCTACGACGCTTTCATTGATATCTGGCATACTTTATTTATTTTATAATAGTAAATATAAGAATTTTGTTACGGCGATATTTATTATTACTCTGTCAGCATTTATAATAAATTACTATATAACTTTTAATATGTACGATCTTCTGCTCAATAACAACAAGACCCTCAGCGGCAGGGCTGAAATCTGGTTTGCAGTCTTGAAATATGCCTCAAAGCATTGGCTGCTAGGAGCCGGGTATGGCTCGTTCTGGAATATAGGCCCCCGAGCGCCGATCTATCAATATGGCCGGGGGTGGCTGTGGCACATTGGTGAAGCGCATAACGGTTACCTCGACCTTCTGGCGGCAGTGGGCCTCCCTGGCCTCGTGCTCACGGTTGGCGGCACTATCATCCTGCCAATCTTGCGGCTTTTGCGCAGCCGGCAGGCCAATGGTCCGCGAGGTGCGTTGGCTATTTCGATAATAACTTTCGTGACCTTGCAGAATTTTACCGAGTCAACACTGCTGGATCGTGGCAATACCACTTGGGTATTTATGGCTTTTGCGATAATTATAACTTATATAATAAGTGAGGATCCAGATAAGCGCTTGAAGTACATGGCGAGCAATGATCAAGTCGAGTGAGGCACACCATTTCGGCAATTTTGAACACTCAAGCTTGGGGATCTCGTCAGCCTTGCTGGTGGTGGCATACCTCCCGGATAATCGGTCTGCAATGGCCACCAGGTGGGTCCTGAGCGCATCTCTAATTCCTGGGATTCGGGCCACAGCGTTGCTCTTGACGAAGCTGGCAGGTTAGCGGCACTTCACGGGCTCATGTTGAGGACGTTTCCACATTCGGGTCACTCTCATCCTGAAAATCTCGTCCCCTTTTGCCGCAAGAGCGGCGAGGCCAACCACTGCCGCGGTTGCAATTAACATCGCGCTTGTGCCGGTGATATGGAGCTTTGCAAGCGCCAGATGCATCGGAATGGCGAGCGGATAATGGATGGCGTAAAGCGCATAAGACGTGTCGCCAATGAACAGGAACGCTGCGGCAAAACGGCCAGACAGGTTTATTTGCGACCCAAAATACACAAGCAGCGGAAACACGATCGTCGCCGCTATGGCATCGAAGCCGACCCTGATCGCTCCCGACAGCGACGGTATGAGCAAAACAACGAGGAATGCTGCCATGGCGAGCGCTATGGGGTTTGATTTTCGCGTTGTTCTTTGGCCCATTCGCCCGATCAGGAGGCCGGCCGGGAAAGACCACATCACTCGGCCAACCGCTCCGTAAAGCGTCTCCCAGTTTCGCCCGGCATCGAGCAAACCGAATTGGTAGAGCGCCGTCATCATCAGGCAAAATCCGATTGCCATGCACACTGCCATTGTGCGGGTGCCCGCGCGGAACAAAAATGCTCCAAACGCCAGATTGACGATCAACTCGAGCGATAAAGACCATGCGGGAGCATCGAGCGGGAAAATCGATGTCCCGCTGATAGGTGTCGGCAGCAAAAGTAGATTGAAGATCGCATCGATCCCGGCTTGGCCCAAGCTTGGAGCGCGGGGATCATGCAGCGCCATGGCGCCAAGGATGCGCAATAAGCCGATCATCGCGCCCAGAAAGAACAAAGGATAGAGCCGGGTCAGCCGGGTGAGCAAAAACTCGCGAAAAGCCCATCCACCCAGAAGGCGCCGACCATAGGCTTTGGCCATCACCGCGCCGCTCAGGACAAAAAAAAAGTCCACCGCGAGGTAGCCGCTACCTGCAAGAGTGCTCTCAAACGGCGCCGAGAAATGGAAAAGCACGACCATCACGGCTGCGATCCCGCGCATTCCATCAAGCAAATGATTTCGTTCTCTTGCCTCCATCCCTGGGCCTTACGCATAAAATTGAATGGGATTGTACAGATATTTCCGAAAAATTGGCTCGCATTTACGAAACTGCACAGACCACAGCCAGAATGACAGCCTCAGGCATGATCCGGGAGTATCGCAAACCAACAGCTTCTGATAATATTGCCGCTATGCGCCATACTTTACAGATCGCCGCTATATGGCTCGCCGGCCTGTGGTTGATCGCGGCCCCATCCCATACAGCTGAGTTCGCACCTGGTTCGCATATTAATTTCAAAGGGACCCGCGGCGTCAACATAACCAACTGGTTTGTGTGGATTCCTCAAAAATCGCCCGACAGCTTTTATCTGCCGGCCTTCCAGAACATGGCGGACGAACCCAGCAACCGGGAACTGGCCGACTTGCACAAGGCCGGGTTTGATTTCGTCCGACTGACAGTCGATCCTGGTGTCTTCATGATCCTCACCGGCCAGGACCTGCAGCAAGCGGTACAGACCTTGCACGCCGGAATCGACCGCCTGCGTGCCGCAGGTCTTGCCGTAGTGGTCGATATGCATCCAGTGAGCCGGGTCCACCCGCCCGAAGCCAAAGGGCTAGGGGGCGTGACGGCGCTTGAACCCGGCGCGCCCGACGCCAGCATCAAGGCTTTGGAGCACGCTCTTGCCATGCTCGCCGGCAATCTGGACAAAGCCTATGGCGGCTCGGGCGAAGTTGCTTTTGAGCTGCTGAACGAACCGGATGTCGCTTGCGGAAGTGATGCATGGCGACAGCAGGAAATCGCCATGCATCGCATCGTGCGTGCTGCAGCCCCTCATCTCACACTCGTGCTGACCGGCTCGTGCTGGTCCAATATCAATGGCTTGCTCGCGTTGAAGGCGGATGATTTTGACGACCCCAATACGCTGTTTACCTTCCACTTTTATGACGATCATAGCTTCACCCACCAGGGAACCTTGGGCAACGGGCCGATCAGCGCCGCCACGACCGGCTTGCCTTATCCTTGGAACGCTCGCCCGCACGACAGCGTCATCGCTGAAGTGCAGGAACACGCCGCATCTGCCTCATCAGATGTGCGCAAAAAGGTGCTGGCAGATGCCAACACCTATCTCGCAGCCCATTGGGATCAGCGCAAAATCACCGCCCAGTTTGACCGGGTAGCTGACTGGGCATTGGCCAATCATGTGCCACCCGATCGTATCTTGCTGGGCGAGTTTGGGGTCAATCAACGCATAGGTCACGTGATGGGCGCACATGAAGAGGATCGCCTACGCTGGCTCACCGATGTTCGAACGGCGGCGCAAACACATGGCTTCCGCTGGGCTTATTGGGTCTATCGTGGCAACCCTCAGCCTGATGTTTTCGATCTGGCCGATCGCGACAGCCGTAAACCTGTCCCCTCCACCGTAAAGGCCTTGGGGCTTGCGCCGGTACCTTGAACACATTGGTTGGTGCCAGTGCGAGCATCGCGCTGTGGTTATCTATGCCAGAGGCGTGATTGGCGGGCGATGGTCACGCTGGAAGACACTGTGCTTGCGTCACTTGCTATCGGGCGACGCGGCAGCACAGCTTCAATCGTTGGGAAAGAGCGCCCGGATAGCGTCCGTTGCTGACCTTGTGGTGGATCAGCGATTCCAGTTCGGGTGTCAGGCTGACATTCATTGCAAGGCTCTGTGCGATCTGGAAGCATAGCACCACGATAACGAGAATTAGCAAAGTTCGTTATCGGAAGGGCCGCGATGCTGACGCATCGAGACGTAATGAGGATACACACCTCACGCACGCGTGCATGACGGGACTGCGCCAGTTTTCGGGGGCCACTCTCCGCACGCTCTGGTGATGGTGCGGACGGGAAGTGTGGCGCGATCTGCGGGCGGCGGCAAGAGGGCTTGCGGCAACATCGGCATCTTGTATTTAATAGCACCTGGTGCTACATATATGCATGTCCGATCCGCTTCATCCGCGTGCCTTCAAGTCGGCGTGGTTCGCCAAGGCGGCAAAGAAGGCGCGGATTTCAGACGCTGAGTTGTGCAAGGCGATTGCCCAGGTCATGGCTGGCCAGGCCGACGATCTGGGCGGCGGCGTGTTCAAGAAGCGGCTACACGACAACGACTACCGCTCGATCATATTGGCCAAGGGCGGGGATTTTTGGGTGTACGAGTACCTGTTCGCCAAGAAGGACCGCGCCAACATCCATGCTGCGGAACTGAAGGATTTCCGGCAACTGGCCAAGGCCTACGCCGGGCTTACAGCCGCCCAGGTCAGCGCGCTGCTGGCCGACAAGGACTGGATAGAGATTTGCCTGGGGACCGGGAAGCAGGAGACCGCATCATGAGCAAGCAAAGCTACAAAAGCGACGCCTTTGCCGCGATCCACGCCTCGGCCAGGGCGCTGCACAAAGTGGGCGCGATTGACAAGGCCACCATGCGCGATTTCGACGCCTCCTGCCTTTCCGTGCCGCCCGCCTTCACGCCCGTGGATATCCAGCAACTGCGCGAGGCTAACAACGTCAGCCAGCCCGTCTTTGCGCGCTATCTCAACACCAGCGAGTCCACCGTCGAGAAGTGGGAAACCGGCGCCAAACGTCCCAGCGGCATGGCCTGCAAGCTTCTCGCCATCGTCCAGAAGCACGGGCTACAAGTTCTGGCCTGAGGCCCTCGATGCTGACGCATCGGGGCGTAATGAGGATACACACCTCACGCACGCGTGCATGACTGCGGATTCCGAGGTGATGCCGGCCACCATTCCGAGAAATTCCCGGCCACCTTTGTGTTGGGACTACGCCTTTGTCGTATCGGGCGCCTGTTTTCGGAAAATATCGAGATAGGCGCGAGCACAGTAAGGCCAGCCCCGCTGTTCCATGACATAGTCATAGTACGCACCAGAGCGCTGCTGCCACACGTCCAGCGGTTCGCTGAAAAAGGCGTATATCGCGGCCGAGACGGTTTCAGCCGTGCAGGGCTGGGCAATTTGCACAGCTGGAAATCCTTCACTCAGCAAGGAAGACAAGCCGCCGGCACCGGTTGTGATAATTGGCCGCATATGCGCTGCTGCCAGCAAGGCCACGCCACTTTGTGAGTAGAAAGCACCATAGGGCATGAGGAGGGCATCGCATTGGTTGATCAAAACAGCGACCGCATCATCCTCGACATAGCCGACCTGCATGTCGATGATGCCAGGGGCGTGTTGTGCTGCTCTCAGGCACTGATCGGCATAGTCCGGGTCTTCCGGATGCGGAGCGCCCGCGACTGTGAGGCACACTTGAAGACCTGCGGCACACGCTGCACGCACGCCTTCAATAGCCTCAAGGATCCCCTTGTTTTGCCGCAAGGTGCCAAAACACAACAAACGCCGGCCGCCGGGTGCGGCACAAGGTGCCCCGGCGCTCAGCGGTCCATGCTCGATAACATGGACAGGGGTTACAAGCTTTGGAAATTCCTCGTGCATCGTGCGGCGGGTGGGCTCACTGAGCACCACCACCGCGCTCGCAGCATGATAACACGCAGCGTAGCTGGCGCGTTCCCAGAACCGCCAGCGCGGTGAGAATTTCCAGGCATGGGGCAAAACATCGTGGGCGACATACACGATCCGCGCGCCTGTCAGGCGCAGCAAGACAATCTGGAACGCAGCGATCACCAGAGGATCAGGCATCGACATAACGAAATCGCGGTGCCTCAACCGCGCTCTTGCCAGCGCCAGAGTGCCCCCCAGAATACGGGCCATGGATGCGACAAGGCGCCGGGCGCGCGGTGCGCCATCGGCTTCACGAGGTTGGCGCAGCCGCCTCAAGCCGGCGCGAGGGGCCTCGAAGGAGGCAGAGGTGGTCAAGGGGCAGATAAAGGTGACCTGCGCTCCTGTAGACAAGAGACCGCTGACCAGTCCTTGCGCGAACAAACCGGTGCCATTGCCTCGCCACATGCGGGTGAACACGCAAATGCTTTGCGCCCGCAGTGCCTTGTGTTCCTCAGCCATTGCCTTGCTGTCACGCATAGCGCCGCCCTTGCGGGAATTGCCCACATTTGCGGCCAGCGGTGCCAATCCGAGTTCTCCTCGGCGCGCAGGTCATATTGTTCGAGCAGGATGGGTTTGGTGGCGCCGCGCCTGAAGGGCATATGCCGCCGCTGCTTTGTCCAAGTCAAACGTCGAGCGCGGCAGGAACGTCTGTCCCCCTGGCACGTGGGTTACGCCCACTTTTGGCCTTTGCCGCGACGGGTTTACGGCCCAGGCCAATCTTCACAGCCAGCGTTTTGCGCATATTGGCGTAGTCTGGGGCCACTAGCGGATAATGGCTATTGAGGTCCCAGCGGGTGCGGTATTGTGCAGGTGTCAGCTGGTGGTCGCTTGAGAGGTGGCGCTTGAGCATTTTGAACTTCTTGCCACACTCAAGACAGGTGATGGCGTCGGGCTTGACCGAGGTGCGGATCGATACTGCCGGCATGCGCTTTTCTGCGACGGTGGGCAGATGTTGCCCCAGTTGAGAAAGGGAGGCGTAAACCGTCTGGATCAGCTGGGGCAGATCAACTGCCGACACATGGTTGTTGCCGACATGCGCAGAGATAATGTCAACGGCAAGGGAAAGTAGCGCTTCATCAGTCATAGTATCTGCCTTAACGAGAGGAGCGAATGAGGCATGAATACAGCGTGCCTTCGGGTCAAGTCCAAAATTGGCGCGCGTCTTTCTTGCCGATGCGCATTTATCGACCGATAGCAGGTCGCCTCTGCGACCAATTTGCCATCGGCACAAACTCCACCATTGCCTGGCAGGTTTGGAGCAGCCGAGACCTTTTCGGTTTGATCAAGGCGTCTTCTTTTTATCCATTTTGCTCATTGTATCGGCATATAAGCTGCCAGTGCCGTAAATCATTTCACTCTGGTCGAGACGGTGCTCCTCAGACGGCGAGCCGGCACTCTTGTGTTTACGGACTAGAGCAAGCCTTTCCATAAAAGCTTTCTGGAACACCGCAGAATGAGCCGATATGCATTTTTGCTGTTCAGGAGATATGGTCGGAGAGAACCGGACCTGCGGGTCATAATTGGCTGATTGGCTTACCGCAAATTGCCATGACTGCAGCCCGCAATCATGCATGATGTGCTGCGAAAGATCGGCCAGCTCATAAGGGCGCAGCGAGGGCGACCTGTCTGCCTCCCCCCGCGCTGTCTGCGGCTGCAGCGACGAGGGTGCTGTTTGCAGCGAAGACGGCGCCGATTGCAGCGACGATGGCACTTGCAGCGACGAGGATGAGGTTGTCTCATGAGCAGAAGTTGCTGATGGGTACGGTGAGGATGGCGTCGCCTGCTGGGCGATGGCGGGCATGGGCGCAGCCCAGCCCACAAGTGCGACCATTCCCACAAAGCGTATAGATGGCATTCCCAGATCTCCTAGCTTGCTCGGCCCGATACACAGCATGCGCAACCTATATTCTACCACGCGATTAGTCCGCTAGCTTCCAGTTCCCGTAGCGTCGCTGGGCGCACCGATCACCCAACGCTCCTTGGGCTGGGTTTGCCGCATGGGTGCCAGCACCGTCGCAGGGGCCGCATTGTCGAGAACGGAACGCGCCGATGGCGCAGAAAGTACACTTTTTTGCGCCACAAGCATATTCATCGTCGGCTCTATGACCTGAAATGTACGGGCAAGCCAGAAAGCGGGCTGCGGCTCAGGGCCCGCATAGGCCTTTTGGAAGGCTGCGGGTCGGCCATATGCGCCATCGATCCGATAGAAAATATGATGGCCGATCACGGCAACTTTGAGCAAAGTCGGAGCCCACAAAGGAACCACATAATCGGCATGGTAGTGGGTCGCCAAGCCCACCGGCGCATAGACATAGCCATTCACAGCCGCAATGGCGACATCACGCGCCTGGCTCCAGCTCCGCTTGTCCGGAATGCGCGCCAGGGACCCATCGCATGCAAAACTGAACTGACACCCGGTATGCTGTTCGGCACCTTGAAAAACAACGCCGCAAACCGTCGCGGCAAAAAGCGGGTGGCGGAGGCGATTGAGTACGACCTGTGCCACCGCGCGCTGACCTGCGATCGGCTCGCTGGCCGCCTCATAGTAGATGGCAGCCGCCAGGCAATCGACAGAATGGGCATAGCTGGCCATATCCGTCATCGGGACACTCAAGGCAGCCGCCGCCGGATTGGTCGCCAGAGGAATTGGCCGAAGCGCATTGATGGTCAAGGCATCGTGAGGCGAGACGGTCTCCAATTCGCGTGGATCAGATGTTGACAGGTGCGCCAGTTCAAGAGTTTTTGGCGGCGAAATCTGGGGCGGGGTGGCTTTCATCTGCAGCTTTGAGGGAGCATTTGCACCCTTGGCAGGAGGCTGGGCGGCGATAACAGCAGCAAGGATACCGCCGGCAAGGACTAGAGCCCCCAATCCTTTTGCCAGCTTCTGCCTCAGGCCTGGTGAGGGCGCAGTAGCGACAGTCTCAGATGAAGGGTGCACGATAATCACGGGCGCGCCTTAACCGATGTGTTCGCATTGCAAGGGTATGCTCCCTTCAAGGCGACAACGACTGCCGAGGCCGCCTGGCCGGTGCGATAGCGGGGATATGCGCTCATATAGCCCAGGAATGCCAGGCGTAGATCAGACTGAGTGGCGCTGCTCGGCACGCAGAATTCGCGCTGATTGAGCCAGACTTCATAGGCCAGCATGGTGTCGTGAACGGCTGCGATATAAGCATAGCAGGCAGAGATAGCCGCCGGGACATTGCTGGAGCATTGCTCAACAAGCCTTCCGGCCGTCAGATAGCCCGATTGGTTCTGGTTACGGGCAGGGGTGGGGGGCTCGGCAGGGGTAGATGCCAGAGCTGCTGCCCAAAGAAGCAGGATGCTCATGCTTATTGCCTTGCGGCCATGCGATAATTTTCGCGTGAGGGCATTGCAGCGGGGGCAAAGGGGCGCGATCCTGCAAGTTCCGCTTCGCTCATACTGATGAATTGACGCTCTGCGCCTTCCAGGTAGAGTGCGGTCAATACGCCCGAATGGTAGGCCCCGGTATCGATCCCGATCCGATTGGCGTGAATCTGCACTTCGGCCGCGATGCTGTGTCCATGCACGATAATGGCGCCGTGATCGCGCTCATCTTTGAGGAATTCCTCCCGGATCCAGAGCATATCCTCTGCTTTTTGCGCTTTGATCGGCACACCTGGGCGAATACCGGCATGGCAAAAAACATAATCACCCGAGCGCGCACTCAGCGGCAGCTTGCGCAGCCAGGCCGCGGTTTCTTTGGGCAGGGCTTGAGCCAACGCATCGGCGGCAGCGATCGGATTGTCGCCCAGCGTGTCGGGATCAATGCCGAAGCTGCGAAAGGTCGCATCGCCGCCGTTGCGCAACCAGACCCGCAGACTGCCCGGGGACGCATCAAGGGTCCCCAGCATCAACTTTTCGTGATTGCCCATCAGCGTCATCAACCGGTTCGTACGCTTTTGGATGGTGGAGACGAATTTCAGCACCTGGGCCGACTGGGGGCCACGGTCGACCAGATCGCCCAGCAGAATAATGTACCGATCGCGAACGGGGGGCAGGGCCTGATCGAAATCTTCCAGCTTTTTGAACAGGCCCTGGAGCAAATCGAGACGGCCATGCACATCGCCGATCGCATAGACGCGCTCATCGGCCTCGGTCCGCTTTTCGGTGCTCGAGAATTTTTTTAAAAAATTGGCAAGCAAGGGTTATCTCCTGTGTCTGTGCATGCCGGCATTTTCCAACACTGAGCAAATGCAGCATTCGGGCAGGTCACGGGAGGATAACTTAGCATAAGGCGGTGAAATTGCCTATGTGCCCGCGTGCCTGAGACAAACTGGCTCGGTGGAGAGGGGTTGGGCTGCGAGCTTGGACTATCCCGCCAATATCTTCTGGGATGGCCTGCTGCTTTGCAGCATTGTCAGGCGATCGGCAGGAGGCCAATAAATTTCACAATTAATTCGGCCCTAAGCACACGGGCAGAGACAGATACGCGAGCCATTTTAATTTGATTTTTTGAATATATATCAGAAAATATTAATAAACTATGGTTTAAAATATAGAAAATTATTAACAAATAAGCTCATTAGAGTGAGTTCTTTGAGGCAGTATTTGATAAATATTGCTATTAATAGGTTATATATTTCTGCCCCAATATGAGGCATCGCCACGAGGAGGGCGGCGCATCCTTGTCGTTGGCCGGTTTCTTTGGTAGGCCATATTGTAGCAATTTTCGAAATCGTGGAAGGTAGCGCGGCGTGCAGCGAGCAAGAATTCTGATCAGCCTGATGATCACGGCCTTATTGACTGCCTGCGCCGCCGCCTCTTCTGTCCACGTGGTGAGCGATGGCGAGCGCTACGCCGCTCCCACGTCCCAGGTCGAAAACTACAAACTGGGGGCGGGCGACACCTTGCGCGTGATTGTCTTCAATGAGCCGACCTTGTCAGGTGACTTCATCGTCAACGCCGGCGGCACCTTGTCGCTACCCCTGATCGGCGATGTACCGGCCCAGGGCCTGGGGACCGATAGTATCGAGAAAACCGTGCAGGCCAAGCTGGCAGACGGTTATGTGCGCGACCCCAAAGTCAGCATCCAAATCCTCACCTACCGCCCGTTTTTCATTCTGGGTGAGGTGAAGCAGCCGGGTCAGTACCCTTATGCGGCAAACATGACCGCCACCAACGCCATCGCGCTGGCGCAAGGCTATACCCCCCGCGGAGTGCGCACGGTGGTTTATATCCGCCGCGCCGGCGAGACGACAGAAACCGCTTATAAAGTAACACCTTACCTCAGGATATGGCCAGGTGATACACTGCGCATCCCCGAGCGCTTCTTCTGACGCGCGCCGGGATCAATCAGGTAGGAAATGGGTAACATGAGACAGGTCTTGGTGCGGTCGGTCGCAACAATCAGCGCTGCAGCGCTGGGCGCTCTGGTGCCCCACTCCAGCGCCCTGGCTCAGTCCGCCAGTACCGCGCTCACCGTTACCGTCCAGGAGCAGGCGCTGACGTTGAGCCAAGCCGTCCTCAAAGCCATCGGTGGACCGCGCTCCACAGCGACAGCGGCGGATGTGGAGGGCGTCATCGCGCTGTCCGTAAGCCAATCGAACGCCGGCTACGACGTGGTCGCACAGGCCCTCAACGACCTGTACACAGCCGCTGTCGGAAATAATTTGAAACTGGCGATCGACAACGCGCGCAAAGCCTTGCTGCGCAAGGGCCGGGTGAGGCGCGGCACTGCAGCCGAAGGCGTGTTCGATACCGGTCCCGGCTTTTCCGCTCCCGATTTGGGAGGCGGCGGCGGCTCAAATTATACCGGCAGTTAAGACATTATGAGGAAAACGGGGGCCATGGAAAGCAATCGGGCTAAGAGGGTACGTTCGCGCCATAAACGCGGCAAAGCGAGTGCAAGCGCCGCCGTTTGGAGTTTTGCGTGCTGTGCTATTTTTGGCGCAAGCGCGCAACAGGCCCAGGCCCAGGTCTCTGACAAGCCCTTTCTCGCCAATGACCAGAAGTGGTATCAAGGTGTTTTGGCCGATCCCGCGCTCCCAGATGGTTTCGACCGTGGTCGCAATGTCGCCGTCACAGACGAGCCTCGCCCGGATTATGACCCGGTCGGCGTCAACATTGGCTCCTTTACTGCTCTGCCGAGTTTGACCTCAGGTGTGGGTGCGACGAGCAATGCCTTTCTGACCCCAAAAGGCGAAGGCAGTGGTTATCTCGATTTTTCTCCCTCTCTGAACGTCAATTCAGACTGGTCGCGCAATTATCTCAAGCTGCGGGCCATGGGCAATTTTGAGCGGTATTTCAGCACTCCGGACCGCAACCAGAACTCTTTTGACTTCGGCTCGCTGGGCCGGCTTGATGTGAACACGGCGATACAAATTACCGGCGAAGCCCAGTTTTCCCAGCTTTACGAGAACCCGGAATCCGGCGCGATTGCCGCTGATCTTGCCGTGTTGTCACATTATCAGCGCAATTATTTGCGCGCATTGGGCTCTTATGAAGCAGGTCAAGTCCGTGTTCTGCTGGCGCTCGACCGGACGGGGTATAATTTTGCGCCGATTACGCAGACAGATGGTACCCAGACCTCGCAGGCCAGTCGCGATCGCAGCGTGGTGCGCCCGGTGCTCCAGTTGCAATACGCCATTACCCCCAGCGTGATCTTTTTTACGCAAGGCGAGTACGCCCGGACCAGGTATGAACATACGCTAGCAGCAGCCCCGCTGCAAAGCTCCAACTCTTATCGCTTCCTGGGCGGTATAAACCTGGACCTTGCCGGACTTATGCGCGGTGAACTGGGCATCGGCTATACTCGGCGCGATTACGATGCGTCCTATTACTATACCAATGCCCAGGGATTTTCAGCGGAAGGAAAGCTGCAGTTTTTCCCGAGCCCGCTGACGACATTGACCTTGCAAGTCGGTCGGACTCTGGAAGATTCCAGCATTGCCAGTGAGATCAACCCATATTTCTTGAATCGCCTCGCTCTCAAAGTCGATCATGAATTGCTTATCAATCTTCTCCTTAACGCAGAGGCAAGTTATAGCAAATTTCAGTACGTCAATGAAGCGAGTGGATCAGATATATCCAGTTATGGCTTTAGTGCCGGGGCGAGATATCTCGTTTCACACAAAATTTCCCTCAAAGCTTCATTAGATTATAACCAACGCGATTCCTATGTAGGTGGAAACGGATACAATGAGGTCCGTGGTTTGCTGTCTATAATTTTTTCGCGATAAATACCCTCCCAGACTGATTAATTGGAAAGTAGCACGCGCACATGAAACTCGATTCTGAGACGCGAACCGACGAAAGTAGATTTTCGGAAGTGGTTGCGCGTGCGCGCGATGTACTGCGGCGGCGTTGGCCCATGCTGGTTCTGGTCGCAGCGACAATCTTCATTCTGGGCACTGTCGTGACCTTCATTCTGCCGCCAAAATATGATGCAACGGCCAGGATCCAGATCGATCCGTCGCGCAATCTGATGAGCCAGGATCAGCAGAAAGTTGATGGTCTGACCCCAGAGGCGATGGATACCGAAGTGTCCACGTTCAATTCCCCTGCGATCGCGGCCAATGTCGTGCGCCGCCTCCATCTCGACTTGATGGAAGAATTCACCAAAGACATCAAGAGTCCCTCCGATGCGCCACTTTCCCAGGAGGATCGCATCACCGCAACAGCGACCGCCGTCCTGAAAAAACTGACGGTCGAGCGCGACAAGCTCACCTATATTATCACGGTGACCTTCCGATCACGCAATGCGGACCTCTCCGCGAAGATCGCCAATGCTTTCGTTGATGAATACATTGCTTCGAAAACCGTCGTGCAGACAGGGTCGGGCCAGGAGCAGACAGCCTTTATTCAGGGCCAGCTCAAGACACTGGGCAAAGAGCTGCAAGAGGCGGACGGCAAAGTCGCGGAATATCGCGCTGCACACAATATTTCTGCATCTGCCGGTGGTCCAGCGGGCCCAGACGGTAGCAGTGGCGGCGCCGGTCAAACCATCGTCGAGCAGCAGATTACCCCGTTGGCCATGCAACTCGCCGGTGCCCGGTCGGATGCTGCTGCCACCAATGCCTCGCTCGCGGCGGCCGAAGCGCAAATCAAGCGCGGAGGGCGCGATTCGGTTGCGCAGGTGCTTGATTCTGCGGTTATTCAGGACCTGCGTCACCAGCGCGCAGAAGTCCTGCGCGACCTCGGCGACATGGAAACCCATTATGGCGACAAATACCCTGAGCTGATCAAGGTCCGCGAACAGCTTCACTCACTTGACGCCCAGATCGCAGAGCAGACCACCCGGGTGCTCGCATCTCTACAGGCCAGCGCAATTGCAGCCAATGCACGCGTGGCCAGCCTTCAGGCGAGCATGAATGATCTTTCCAAGCGTCAGTCGGATGGAACCCGCGCTGCCGTCTTGGCCAACAGCATGCAGCAGGAAGCTGATGCGAAGCGCGCTCAGTACAACAAGCTCGCGCAAATGTCGGTTGAAGCCTCTCAGAACTCGCATAACTCGATTGTAAATGCTGAAGTTCTCGAACGCGCCAAGCCAGCGCTAGAGCCAGCTTTCCCGAAGATCCCTCTGTTCATCGCCCTGTCCTTTGTAGTTGGGATCGTCGCGGGTGTAGGCACCATTTTCACACAAGAAATGCTGGTGTCGGGGATCATGACCAAGGATGATCTCGAGACTTTCCTCAATCTGCCGATGCTGGCTGCTGTGCCTCAGGTAAAGAAAGTCAAAAACCCGGCCGATCTGCTGATCGACAAACCGACATCGCTGTTCTCAGAAGCGATGCGGATTGCCCGCGCTTCGATCCTGGGAACAAATCCTGCCGAATCGCCCCAGGTCATAGCCATCACTTCGGCTTTGCCAGCGGAAGGCAAATCAACGACTGCGCTGGCCCTGGCGCGTGTTCTGGCCGCCAACGGGGCGAAAACCTTGCTGATCGATTGCGATATCCGACGCGCGGTTATCCGCAATATGGTCCGCACCGCGGCGCCGTCGGTCGGTCTGGTAGAGGTCTTGTCGGGACAGGCGAGCCTGGAGGATGCCATTTACGATGGTGACGTTCCTGGTCTTTCCCAGCTGCTGGTGACCAATCCGTATTTTGACATGACTGACTTGTTCAGCGACAATCGCATGTCCGAACTGCTCAAAACGGTTCGCGCACACTATACCCATGTCGTGCTCGACTTGCCGCCTCTCATCGGCCTGGCTGATGGTCGTCTCCTAGCGCCCCTTGCCGATGCGACGGTGCTGGTTGTCCGCTGGTCGCAAACCCCGGCATCTGCCGCAGCATCGGGTCTGACCTATCTGCGCGGCAGCAATGTTCCGGTGGTCGGCGCGATCCTGTCGATGGTCGATCCACAAGCCGAAGCGGCAGGTGCTTATTATTACTCGAAAAAATACTCGTCCTATTATCAAAAAGCTTGATGGCATCTGGCCACCATATGAGGACAGCACGCGTACCCCAGCCTGCTCGCAAGAGGCCTGCAAAGCCTTCGGGGAAGAAGCCGCTGTCCTCTCTGGCGTTTCGGTCAGCGCTTGTAGTCCTGGCCTTACTGGCAATCGCAGCGGCCGGGTGGCAACTGGCTCAGGATTGGAAAGTCTCGGTTGCCCGTGATCGCTTGGCAGATGCCCCCGTCACAATCGCCCCGTTTTCTGCGCAGCGAGGTGCTGCCGAGCTTGCAGATACCAGTCTTCCTGCCGAGGCTGATCTGGCCGATGGCTTGCTGATCGCGCGTTATGCCGCGCAGCATCCTTCTGATCCACACAACCTTGATTTTCTCAATCGGGCGGTTGCGGGCCTTGAGCGCGCCGTAAGACAATACCGCTATGGCGGGGAAGCATGGACCATGCTTGCCTATGTCCGTGCGACACGTGATGGCCCGACACCCGGCACGCTTGCGGCTTTGGAGCGCAGCTATATTGCCGCGCGCTACTTGCGCAAGAGCGGTCTGTGGCGTGTCGAATTTGGCCTCACCAATTGGGATAGTCTCCCCACCATGACGCGTGGCGCGACCATCGAGGAGGCGATATGGCTGGCGCGTTTAGAAGAAGAGACGCGCCAACAGATTTTCGACGTCGCACGCCTGGCCCCGCCGGAAGCCTATCAGGCTTTGATCCGGGCTTGGCTCAAAGCCAGGCAGGGCGATGCGGACTTCCACCTTGGTCAACCCGACGCCTCAGAAGACACATTGCCTTCGCTGCCCGCACCGATGCAGGGATCGCAGTCTCAGGCTCGCTGACGCCGACCTGCGGAGTTCACATGATCTCCTGCTGTATCCTGGTTTAGCGCATTCCGGATTGCCGCCCCCCACAAGAGGCCCACAAGCAACAGGAACAAAGTCACTGAAACCGGCATATCCAGATCAATATCTATCAGTGCATATGATAAAAATATCAGCGCCATGCCGATTAATGCGCCATATAGCCTGTTCCAATTTCTCTTCAATCCCATCATAATTTTAAAAATTATCAGAAGAGATGCTGCCAATATCGTGAATAGATAGGGGATTCCCCCCACCATAATAATCTGCATTATGATATTATGAGCTGAATTGATTGGCCAAGTTATGGCAGCCAGATGCGGATTTGCGAGAAAATGCATGTAGATGTCTGAGAATCCGCCCAGCCCATAGCCCAGCCACAGGCTCCGCTCAGCAATTCCAGCAACTTGCGTCCAGAAATCTACCCGCCCGGCCCAATCTGCCGAGATTGCGTGCATGCGCTCGGCCGTCACGTCTCCATTGATATAGAAAATGGTGAAAACTGCCAAAACAACAATCGATGCTACTGCCATTTTGTATAAAATCTTCGCGCGCTTGATTTTTAAAATGGCCTTCAAGCCATAAAAAAGTGCTGGAATCGATAGAAGGTAGGGAAGTCTTGACCCTGTTACAGCCAGAATCGCCAAGTTTATGACACACGATATTGCGAATAATGCAAAAATCACGCCTTCGCTTTTACTTTTGGCTTCAGAGAACAAGCGCGATATTCTATAGAGGGAATATACCCCAAAGACTGCGGCCAATGCGGCGGTCACATTGGGGTTCCCGATCATACCGATAAACCGGCCCTGGATTTCCACCGTCCAATACGTCGCTCCTCCCGACACCGCAAGGGCGCGCATTACAGCGCCGGCCAGCATACAGCAACACTCGATAACCAGAAGGTAATCGAACAGGCGCTGCATCCCCCGCGTGCCCTCCGCACATGCGAACAGCGCGGCAAAAGCCAGGACACAAAACCCTGAAAACAACGAGAGCAATCTTGGGGTGGCAAGGTCGGGCCAGAAACCCAGGTTCCAGAGAGTCGCAAAGCTGCTCCATGCTATCGCGGCCAAGACCAAACCCAGCACTGGCACCATGCTGCGCACGACTCTGGTAGAGCGAGGAGGGAAACTCCAAACGATCCAAAGCAAGCATACGGCATTCAGGAGGCAGGATATATCCATCCCCAGCGGGGAATCGAATCCCTTGAATATCTGTCCAGAGCTTACGGCAATGGAAATAAAACATGGGGCCAGTTCACGCCCAAATCGGCTGAACCTTCGTCTATGCATGTCGGGCAATGAATATTCTGACATATATTCTCATTATGCCGTAATATAAGGCCAAAATTTCTTGAGGAGTTAATATATTTATGCGCGTTCTTGATTGAATCTCAATTTCCCGGTGAAGGAGAATTCTCCCAAGACGCTGACGACGCCGCAGCAGATTCCACTCGAAACCAGGCATGGCGGACCCACGCACTCGGTACCCGCTTATCGTTCCAGCAGGGCATCTGCAAGAATGCCCCAGAAGTCCTTGTGCACGCGACGCCGGCGATCGTTGGCGCTACCTGTCAGCGCAATATACTAGATGGTTTTCACCACCAGGATTTGCGGGCCCGGCATTAATGGGGTGGGGGGGTGAGCCGGGCCCGCAGACCAATGGTTACCCTCGCAATGGTAAATAAATGGTCGATGAGACCACTCCAGTGCCTGCCGGAACCGCCCCTGTGCGAAAATCTCACCTATCTTTTAAATGGCGAACCTGATCGTTGCGTCATGTCCGTTCAGATGGCGACAAACGTCCTTGATCGTCGATGCGTTCGAGCAGGGAAGGGGGCTCGTGGCCCCAAACCCAAAGCACCAGATTGCGATCATCCGCCTGGGCATGAGGCGCAAAGCTGGGCATCAGGATGCCTGCATAACCTTGCGTCATGAGATCCATGGCCAGCTGCTGTGTCGCAGGTATCCCGCCTGCCAACATCGTGTCGCGCCGGCAAGCGTCTGCGAGCATGCCAAACGAGAAACCAACCCGATCCAAAGCTGGCGCTGCGGTCGTATCGAAGATGCCGATAATTTTGGCCCGGTAGGCGACCAGCGTGATCGGTTGAAAAGCGCCGACCTGGTTCGCCTCGCGCATGGCGGTTTCGGGCTTCAAGCTGGTGTAGAGCGCGGACACGCCCCTGGGGTTAAACCGGCCGCCAAAGCGTGCGGCGCCTTCACCGGACAGCGGTGCCAACGCCCACAGCGGATTGAGCGCCCGGTAGAGAAATCCCTCGTAATCCATCGCGAAAACTTTGCCGCCGATCAGGCGTGAACGCCGGCGTCGACAGCATCGATGTAATCCAGCACGTCGCTGGCGCGCCCTGACTGCACCAGTTGCATCGCGGTTTGCCCGGAAAAGCCGGGCAGCGGCTCTGAACGAAACCAGCCATAGGCGACCAGTGCCGAGCCGAAGCGCGCTTCGACCTTGTTGAGCACCTCGACCAATTCACGCAGCCGTTTTTGCGTGCTGGCCCAGCTTGTTCAACGGTAAGCGCTAGTCGTGATTCCTTGGATCAAACTGCGGCGCTCTGCCGCCCGATTGCAAGCCTTTCACCGTCACACTGGACACAATGGACATAGACAGTTGTGGTGGTACTATTTATCATAATGTTTATTATCAAACTGGCTGGGTGTAAGCGCAAAGTAGAAATGTCCCACCCCGCAAAGTAGAAATGTCCCATCGCGATGGGCGCTCGCGGGCAGCGGTGGCATGGTCGTCCTCTGGCATAGAGGATGGCGCTTATGACGGTGGTGGCGATGAGCCATGGCGAACTTTCGCGGTTTGACACGGTCGCTATATGACACTGGTAAGTGTCGTCCAAGTCAGCGATAGCGCCATGGTCGCGCTCCCGGTCGCCGTGCCAGCGTGACAGCACCGGCCTTGCCGGAGGTCAAGGTGGCTCGCTACGGAAGCTACATCACCACCTGGGACGTGATCTTTTCGACAGCGACGAGCGGCGACGATTTAAAGCAGAGTAGGCGTAAAAAATTTTATGGGGGCCAGCACCGTTAAGACTGAATAACACTGCCACTCTGCAAAAATTCTTCGCCTATTTGGCTGATAATCAAGATGCCTAGCCTTTTTCTGACAGCTACCTCCTCACTTATTAGTATATTTTTAACTATAAAAAATAACCAAACCATATAACCGGGCATAAGGGCAAAACCTCGATGATAGGCACTCAACATCAAAGAGTGTCTTCATCATGGCTATATCGCGTCAGTACGGATGGAGGGCAGCCGCCACAAGCCTGCTAGCAACGCTTAGCGCGCTCACCGGGGCAACTTGCGCACAAGCACAGACCCAACTCGCTTTCATCACCCCCGGGGAGATCGCAGATGCCCCGGCAGGGTTTGTAGCTATGTGCCAACGCGATAAAGTCTTGTGCGCAGCTGGCCTGCCGCTCGACACACCTCAGCAAATTCCAGCCATCGCCGAACCCAGACTTATCACTCTCGAGGCAGAAAACGCGATTACGGCTTGGAAAAACATCCTGCCCATATCTCTTGATATGGCGCCTGCCATGCCGTTTATGAGCACAAGCTTGCAGGCTGACCACTGGTCTGATGAGGCCAAGGGCGGATCTGGCATCTTCACAGAGATAGCAATGGGGCCAACTGGCTTCATCACAGCCTGTCTGCACGACAAAACACCATGTGCCACAGATCTTTCCCCAGAAACGGCTCTGACGATCCAAATCGCTAGCAAACCAAACCTGGCTCCTTTCGAGGTGGAAAATCCCATTTCCTCCTTGGGCGATATGTCCCAGATTGCCCTGACCGAAACGTCGATCCAGACACCTGCGGCGCCAGCTGCACAGAACAGTTCTGTCGCCTCGTTTAACAGCCGTGACGCATGGAAGCAAATCAAGGACATCAACCGCTGGGTCAATCAGCACGTCGCTCAGGCTCCCGACCTCGCCACGTATGGACAGGATGATTATTGGGCACGGCCTAATAAGCTAAAGCCTGCCGGTGACTGTGAGGATATCGCAATAGAAAAGCGGATGCGTCTCATAGAATCCGGTTTTCCACCAGACAGGTTGCGATTTGCTGTCGTATACAAGCAAGAGTTTGGTTTGCATGTTGTTCTGGTCGCTCATCTCGACGAAGAAGACATCGTGCTGGACAGTGCCACATACCAATTGCGACCCTGGCATGAGGCTGGCTATGTATGGCTTCGCCTTCAGTCGGCGAAAAATCCAATGGAGTGGCATACGGTCGCAAAGCCTGGAGAGACAAACATTGGCACCACCCTCATCGCTGCCAACGATGCACCAGCGTATCAGGCCGCCGGCGATCATCCCATGACCAATAGAACTTTAGCTCAAAAATAAGCCTCTCATTGAGGCTCGGCCACCGTACCGCTACAGCGCTGCAGGTCCTTGCCTTTCCAGTTAAGGCAACGAAAGCCGTCAGGGCAGCGTCTGCGCGCGCCAAATCCTACGCGGGGAAGAGTTTCGCCGGCCAGGCTAAAGGCTGTGGCAAGTAAGGTTCGTGATCTATAGTCATTGTCGAACCGACCGTAGCGTTGTCATGGCCCCTGTCGGACACACCTTCACATGTCATTACCAGTTACAGCCTCTTGGCGTCTCCCGGACAGGCTGAAATTGCACGCAAGCCCGCTGCCGAGGTGACAGGCTTAAGACTTACCGCGGAAAACGCTGTCAAGCTTGTTCCTGACCATAGCACCTGGTTTGTGACCTGCCCATGCTGCTCAATCCAGCAACTCAGTTCGCGGTCGGGATCCGATTCCCAAGGCCGGTAGGTAATAAGCCAAACATTGGATGCGTGATGCGCCAAGCGGGTCCGCAAAGTGGCTATCGCCACTTCCGGCGTCCTCGCCCAGAATTTGTTGTCGATGACAACCGCGTCCTTCGGGACAGGCGCGCCATAAAATCTCAGCGGGATAAGCAGACGCGCATTATCGATGGCAAGGATGGTGTTTGCAGGCATGCCCTGAAATTTGGCGGCAAGAGGTTGGACTTGCTCTTTACCATAGCGCTCGTCAAAATAGTGGTTTCGGAGCGAGAGGCCAAACACACCGGCGATAACCAGCGACGACAACGCGCAAGCAATAGCCACCCCCTGACCGATCTGCTGAGGGTGCGCCTGCCTCTTGCTCATCGCAATCGGCGTCGGCAGGGCGCGGTCGATCCCGAGCGCCAAGAGAATGATCATCGCAGGAAAAGCAATTATAATGTAGCGCACATTGAACGTAATGCCTCCCCACAACGCAGCGGCGCAGGCTAACAAGAGGGGCATGATCAGCCATGTGAGCAGCCAAATTCTGAGTGCGAGCGGCACACGTCTTGTCAAGAATCCGGCCAAGCCGAGGAACCCCACTGCAATCCCTGTTAGTGCAATCGGAGCAGCGTCATGACGTATAGCAGCCAGTGGTCCACTGCGTAATTCAGCCAATGTGGGGCCAAATGTTAGACCTGATACGAACGAAAATAGTGCGTACGGGATCCATAATACCGGATTCTCTTTTTGAAAATAAGTGAACTTTCCCAATTGATCTTTCGTCATGTAAAGCCAGGCGCCAAACATAATGACGGGTATTATCTGTGCAGATATCCATATAACTATATTTCGTATTAATAATATAGTGGATATTCTATTAAAAAGCATATTTGCACTCAAAAATATCCCAAATGTTATCATGAGAAAGACCATATAATGATGCATCATAAGGCCAAACGTCGTGATGATAGCGAGGGCAACCCAATCAGCCACGCGAATGGCACGATAGGTCAACGGCCAACAGGCCCAGACATAGAGGATGGCCGCGAGTAACAGTCCGGAATACATCCGCGCTTCTTGCGCATACCAGATGGCAAACGGCGAAAATACGAGCAGAGTCGCAGCAACCAAAGCGGCGCGACCGCCCGTGCCGATCCGCAGACATGTTGCATAGAGTGCCGGGATCGCGATCGTCCCCAGAATCACCGAAGGTAGACGCATTGCAAATTCGCTATGCCGCTGACTATCGACAAACAGCGAGGTCAACATAGTATAGAGCGGAGCGACTTGGTCGGTTTGAGCCAAACGGAACAATCCATCTGACTGCAAGACGATAACATCCTGGAATGTGGCAGCCTCATCCAGCCAGATATTTTGATGACTGACCCTGAAAAGACGCAAGACCAACCCAGCCAACGTCACAATGCAAACGATCAGGCCCGTGCGCGTCGAGAACACCCCTTTGCCTGTCATGCAAGACATCCTTCGACAAAACAGCGCTCGAAATGTCGCGCAAAGATTAGGATGACCGGTCGGCAGCGATCATCATGGCCGGTAGCGGCGGTGCCGGATGGTAAGAAAGCGCTATCATTAGCTTGAGATTTTGGCAACGGGCTAGCGCCACCTGGCACACATTCGCCCGGTTTTTACATCGCGGAGATGGGGATGACGGCGTAGCACCTGCGGCAGCTGTCGCCATTTTTTAGCGCTTCTCGTATGCGGTGAGCGTACCTCGCAAGGTTGATCCAGATTTTACCTGCGCAAACCGGGTCACTTCAGGTTGGGGATAGCGGGCTCTTTTTTTCCATTTTCGAACGCTGCGTTGAGACGTACTCTCGTACGATATCGAGCGGAGCGCCGCCGCAGCTGGCGATGAAGTAGCTCGGGCTCCATAGGTGCCCGCCCCACAGCTTCTCCTCTACCTCCTGGAACTTACGAGCCCGCAATCGGCGGGATCCGACGCCTTTCAGCGAGTTCACGAGCTTCGACAGTTGAATTGTCGGCGGGAACTCCACCAGAAGGTGGATATGATCATCTTCGCCGTCCATCTCGCGAAGCGTTACTCCGAAGCTGTAGCAGACGTCGGCGGCGGCCTGACGCAAAACTTCAAGGGCGCGGTCGCTGATGACGCCGCGGCGGTATTTGGTAACGAAGACGATGTGCGCATGTAGCGCCGATACTACCGTGCGGCCCCGGCGATAATCACCGTCTAAATTGTCGTGTTTTTGTATTTTCATCATAATGTCCGATGGTTGACAATTTAGACCAAGCTCGTATCATGCGGGCATGATCGAGCGCAAGGCCTATCGCTACCGCCTCTATCCAGACGCTGATCAGCTCTCGCTCATGGCGCGGACGGCGGGTTGTTGCCGCGTCGTCTACAATCTGGCTCTGGAGCGGCGGCGGGTCTTCGGACGTCCAGGACGGCGGATCGGCTATGTTTCGCAAGCCGCAGAGCTTGCTGCTCTGAAGCATGAGGCGCCTTGGCTGAAGGAGGTTCCTCATCATTGTTTGCAGCAGGCGCTGCGGGACCTCGATCGGGCTTTTCAGAACTTTTTTGCCGGGCGTGCGTCCTATCCAAAGCCACGCAAACGTTTCGACAACGACGCATTTCGCTTTCCGGATCCGAAGCAGTTCCGCATCGAGTTAACGAACGATCCGCGCTTCGTTGCTTTATTTCTCCCCAAGCTTGGTAGGGTGAAGCTGCGGCTGCATCGTCAGATCAAGGGCGAGATGAAGAACGTCATTGTCTCGCGCGAAGGCAATTGCTGGTTCGCGTCGATCCAGACCGAGATCGAAATGGCAAAGCCTGTCTCGCGGCTTGCCGATGATCCGATCGGCATGGGCTTGGGCGTTGCGCAGCCGATCACGCTCTCCATCGGTGAGGTGATCGATCTGGCTCGCATCGGCGAGCAAGAAAAGCGTTTTGTCGCCCGCTTGCGCCGCCAGGTAGCGAGGAAGGTGCGAGGCTCGAAGAATGCCCGTCGTGCTGCGGCCAGACTGCGCAATGTGTTGGCCGGCCAGAAGCGTCGTCGCCGCGACGCTGCTGGAAAAGCCACCACGGCGATAGCTCGATCCCATGGCGTGGTTTTCTGCGAAGATATTCGCCTCAAGAACATGACGGCGTCGGCTCGTAGTACTCTTGCGAAGCCGGGCCGCATGGTCCGGCAGAAAGCAGGCTTGAATCGCGCCATGCTCGATGTGGCACCCGGGCAGATCAGGCTATTGTTGGGCCAGAAGCTTTCTGCATCAGGCGGATTGCTGACAACGGTGCCGGCCCGGCACATAAGCCAGCGCTGTCAGGGCTGCGGTCATGTCGACGCAGCCAATCGGATCAGCCAGAGCAAGTTTTGGTGCGTGGCCTGTGGTCATGAAGCGCATGCCGATATCAACGCTGCCTGCGACATGCGCGACCGCGGTATGGGGCGGTGGGATTACGATCCCGCCAGCCCGCAGGTGGCTATTTCAACTAGCGCCGGAGGACGTCCGGTGCCTGCTTGGGCAGGATCCCGCGTCAGCGGCCCTACGAACCAGGAATCCGGCAGCCGTGAGGCTGCAATGGTGGCGGCATGAGCAATCATGCTGACGCCGGAAGCTCGGTCTCTTCAGGGCCGAGAGAAGTCACCATGAACAGCTATATTGCCTATCGTCAGCCAAATATCAAAGGTGTAGGCAACCGCCATTTTTTCCGGAGAATGGACTGATTATGGACGGTAATTATCTGGCAGGGAAGCTCAGGACGCAATGCTCTCGACGTAAGGATTGGCTTGCCCACATACAGTGCGCGGCTGCCACGATATGTGCCTTGGGCGCATTCCTTTTTTCTGGCGCACCAACGCATGCCCGCAAAATGGAATCCGTCCCTGTCACTCTTCAGGACCAGCAAAACTATACCGAAGGCAGTTACACCGCTTACGCCAGCCCATGGTCGATATTTTTCGACAAGACCCTAAGGCATGAAGTCGATTATTTGGATACGATATCAGTTCAACCGGCCACTTTCCCGGATGGCACGGTCATAAGAACACAATGGCCAATCAATCATCCTATGGCCAAGGGCGTGTGGGGCTATATGGCGCTTGGCTTTGGAAATTATGATGGTGGGAAGCCTGAAATTCACGTTCTTTCGCATCAAGTGAAAGACATCAAAGAGCTGAATCAAGCATTCAGTTATAAATGGCAATATAGCCCCAATTTCAATCTATTAAATGAGTTTTATCTAACCTCGAAGCCAGGGGACTCGCAGTCAAAAATGATTGAAATCGGTTTCCTGCTTCATGTGCCGGATTTAGCCTGGGCCAATTCTAGCACGGTTATCGGGAGCTTAACCGATGCATCGAGGCAGGCTTGGTCCATTCGGCGCGCGGGCAATTACGTGATGATATTTCCACAAGATGGGAGAGATATCCTCTCTGGTCGAATCAATGTGCTTTCGTTCCTAAAGTTTTTAACCCTGCGAGGGGTCATAACCGGAAATGAGTGGTTCAACGGAATCGCGTTTGGCATGGAGCCGATAAAAGGCGCCGGATCAACCCAGCTCACCATCGATCATTGGCATGTCACCTACCACTAAAATGGTTGGCCAAAGCACAGAATTTTTATATTTTTAATATAACGTCAGCGGAAAGCGAAATAATTTTATCCAATTATTTCCACGTAGTATTTTTCGAAAATGATATAAAATTTTATAAAAACTAAAAAATATGTGCGGCTTTGCAGGGTAATTTCATGATTCTTATAGGTTTAATAAGGAAATTATCTGTATTACGGTCAACACAGGCAGCTATAGGCCCTGCGGCCTCATCTCTCGCGCAGTTTGTATTTTCATACACTTTGCTCCGAATTTTACCTGAGAGAGAATTCGGAATATTTTCCTTCTTCCTTTTGGCTACGCAATTCAGTTGGGGGGTGTCCAGTGCCCTTTTTTGTGCGCCTCTGCCGATCGCCTATCATAGTCCAAAGCCAATCGGCGCCCGCCATGTCGCGGCGCTCCAGGCATGGAGTATGGTTTTCTCTGTTCTTTCAGCCGCCATTTTTGTTTTTTTCGCGCTGCTCCTTGGCGAAAACGGCAGCACCTCCCTCTTGCTCGGCGGCTATGCGGGGCTGGCGCTGATCCGTTGGTTCGCACGAGCAGACGCTTATTCACGTAACGCTCCAAAAACCACCATCACATCTGATATTATCTACGCCTTCGCACTTATGGCCAGCACCGCACTTTTATTTCTCAAACGCCAATACACACCACAGCTTGCCGCTTGCGGGCTATGTGTGAGCGCATTTATCGGATTAATCCCGTTTGGCACAGTTTTCTACCGTCAACAGCTGGCTGCCCTGAAAGGCCACGTTTTTCTCGCCTTCAGGGAGCCTTGGCGCCAGCACGGCCGCTGGGCTTTGCTGGGCGTCATTACAACGGAAGCCACGGCCAATGCGCACGCCTATTTGGTCACGCTGCTCTCTGGCCCGCGGCAGTTTGCGCCTCTCGCCGCCAGTGCGTTACTTATCCGGCCCATAACAGTCGCAATGAACGCGATGACCGAATTCGAAAGAGTTCGCTTCGCGCGCGATTATGCCGCCCGACACATCACAGAAATGCTCAAGGGCTTGCACTCGTTCCGTGTGGTCCTGGCTATCGCATGGCTCGGCTCCGCAGGTCTTGCCGCGCTGATTTTTGTCACCAGGCCGCACCTGGTTTTTCCCTCCTTCCCTGATCTAAGACCGCTGGTCTGGGCTACGCTCTTGTGGATGCTCATAGCCGGGGTCCGCGCTGCGCGCACGCCAGACAGCGCCTTGCTGCAAGCTGTTGGATCCTTCAAATCACTTGCCTTCGCCAGCGTCAGTTCGGCAGGCGCATCTATTCTACTGGTCTGGGTGGTGCTCACCCAATACGGTCCCTTGTGGTCTATAGTCGGCATACTCGTCGGAGAATGCCTATTCGCATGGAACATTATCGCCATAAGACATAGGTGGCAGCAGGCACAAGAGGGCCACCGATGACACAGGTCAGCGTCATTATCGCTACCTATAAACGACCTCAAACCCTGGCTCGTGCCATCGCTTGCGCTTTGGCCCAAACCGTCGCCGATATCGAGGTCGTCGTAGCGATTGAAACGGATGATACTCTCTCTTTGGAAGCGCTGGTGGCGCAGACCGATCCAAGGGTTCGCTATGTCGTCAATCCGATCCGGGGTGGGCCCGGCATCGCGCGCGACACTGCGGCCCGGGCGGCGTGCAGCCCTTGGGTTGCGTTTCTGGATGATGATGACGAATGGACGCCCGACAAGCTAGAGCACCAGCTGGCCATCGCAGATGAGCGGACCATCGTGACAACTCTCTCCCATGTCATCACCCCGGCAGGCACGTTCCTTATGCCGGGCATGCCCTACGATGGCACTAGGCGGGTCGATGAATGGTTGTTTGATCGGCAATCTTGGCTGCGCGGGGGAGATGCCATGTTGCAGACCTCGTCCCTCATGATGCCTCGGGCTGTCTTCGATACCCTGGGATTTGGTAGATCACGTCACGAAGAATGGGAGTTGGTCATTCGCGCGACACTTGAGCATGGATACAGGCTGGTGACAGTCCCAATCCCGTTGGTTACCTATTACGCAGGCTTCCATTTCTCCTGGCAAGCATCAAAAGAATGGGCACAGTCAATGCAAGGCATTATGTCCCCTCGCGCATTGAGCGGATTTTGCCTGAATGCAGCAACCCAAGCTATCAAAGGCAAAGGCCGCACACGGGGCTTTATGATCTATCTGCTCTTAGCGTTTCGCCTGGGGCAGCCGACGCCGAAGCAACTTTTTGCCTTCTGGATGATGTGGGCCATTCCATCGGAGTTGCGCCAGCAATTACGAGTCGCTTGGCGTCGTGTGACAATGGGGATGAAAATGAAAACGCGTGGGCAATAAATATGACATAGGTTGCAAACTCTATTCTAGAGTATTTTCCCGCACGTTCGCAAAAGATCGTTAGCGGTGCGAGTAACCGCATCAACGAGATCTTCTTTAACAGACCCAACGTATATGCCCCCCA
>Ga0116226_10000482_pt1 | contig 34065 bp, 33 predicted proteins | sample S1TSphfallax_FD_89692 | JGI IMG/M metagenome (GOLD analysis project Ga0116226, IMG submission 89692) | Host-associated microbial communities from peat moss isolated from Minnesota, USA - S1T2_Fa - Sphagnum fallax MG | ecosystem: Host-associated > Plants > Peat moss > Unclassified | place: USA...
AATGTAGGCGAGCCCCGGCGCTTCGTTGCCCTCCGCCACCACCACGACGCAGCGTTGCATCGCGGCGTTGGCCTCGAGTTGGGCGATGACCTTGGCAACGGCCGCGGCCCGCTGTCCGATCGCACAGTACACGCACAGTACGTTCTGACTGCTCTGGTTCAGGATGGTATCGATTGCAAGCGCCGTCTTGCCGGTCTGCCGATCGCCCAAAATCAGTTCGCGTTGCCCGCGACCGATCGGGATCATCGCGTCCACGACTTTGACGCCCGTCTGCAAAGGGACGTTGACCGCGGCACGATCCATGATGGAGGGCGCAGGACGTTCCACCGCACGCCGCTGCGTGCTGGCAAGAGTGCCTTTGCCGTCCAGCGGTCTGCCGAGCGCATCGACGACTCGGCCCAGCAATCCGTCCCCCACCGGCACGTCCATGACCCGCCCGGTACGCGTTACCTCCGTTCCGGCCTCCAGGGACTGGTAATCGCCGAGAAGGACGACCCCCACCGCATGCTCATCGACGTCGAAGGCAATACCGAGCACCCCGTTCGCGAATTGGATCACTTCCTCCGAGCCGATGCCCGGCAAGCCGGACACGACGGCGATTCCGGTGGCCACGTTGGCGACGATCCCGACTTCGCATGGCAGGAGCTCAGGAACATATGCCTCGCGCGCCTCCCCGATCGCATGAAAGGCACGCTCGACCGATTGACTCCAGAGTACCGCTGACATGAATTACGGCGCCCGTACCGGCTCTGGAGACGCAGCGACTGTAGCGAGTGCCGCGGAGGGCGACTGCAACATGAGCGACTGTGCCTTTGCCTGAAATTCGCTGATGTACTCCGCGATGCCCCACGCGAGGCGCTGACCGCCGGCAGACAGATCGATGCCGTAATCGGCCGTCGGCATCGTCTTGAATTCCAGATGCACATCCGCCGAAAAAGTTTCATTGACGGCGTGGCTCAAAGTCGCCCTCTCGGCGTCGCGCATGGCAACCCGACTGCCGACTACCGCGGTCATTGCCGATTGTTCCAGCGCTGCTCGGAATACGCCCTTGGCTTCTTGGCTGAGCTGCAGCAAGCGCTGCGTGAGGACACTGCCGAGACGCTCCTCGAAATCGGCGGAGGCGAGCTCGTTCAACGCTTTAACGGCGATAGAGAACACTTCAGCGGTGGCGAGCAGCGCCATCCTGTCCCCTATCGAGGCGGCATCGGTCCGAAGCGCGTCGCGTTGTCGTGCGATCAGATCCGCCGCTTCGCGCCGCGCCGCATCAAGCAGCTGCTCGCGCTGCTTCTGCACCTCGAGCTTTGCCTGCGCCAGGCGACCCGCGCCCTCATCGTCGACCGCTTTGAGCTTGGCACTCAATTCCTCGCGAGATTTTTGTACCTCCGTTTGCTGTGCGGCGGCGGCAGCCACCGTCGCGGCGATCTTGTTTTCCCGGGCCTCGATCGCGGCCAGGATCGGCTTGTAGAGGAAGTGCTGCAGCAGCCACACCAGGACCAGGAAGTTCACTGCTTGGGCCGCCACGGTGAACCAGTCGATCAGCATGTGTCATTTCCCCGCGGCTTGCGCGATCACATGGGTCCAGAAGGGATTCGCGAAAATAAGAATCATCGAGACGCAGAAGCAGTCGATCGCGAGCGACTCGATCATCGCTAGTCCGACGAACAGCGTGCGCGTGATGGTCCCTGAGGCGTCCGGCTGCTGCGCCAGCGAAGAGAGGGCCAGCGCGACGGCCCGTCCCTGGCCTAACCCCGTACCGACGGAGCCGATGCCTATCGTGATTCCGGCGGTGAAGATGGACGCGACGGCGATCCAGGTGCTGTTATCCATTAGGAGTATCTCGGGTTCGGGGACGAGTGGCAGCCGCGATGTAGACCGCAGCCAGGATGAAGAAAATATAGGCTTGCACCATTCCGGTGAGCAGACCGAGCGCGGTCATGACGACCGGAAATAGCAACGGAGTGATCGTGATCAGAATGGCGACGATCAGCGTGCCGCTCATCATGTTACCGAACAGACGCATCGCCAGCGCCAGCGTTCGCGAGAATTCGCCGATGATGTTGAACGGCAGCATGATGATGGTGGGCTCGCTGTAGGTCTTGAGATAGCGCCAAAGTCCCTGATCCTGGATGCCGAATAGAGGCACCGACACGAACACGCAGCCCGCGAGCGCCGCGGTGGTCGACAACGAACTGGTGGGCGGATGAAAGCCCGGTATTGCCGAGCCCAGGCAGGAGAGCGCCACGAACAGGAACAGAGTACCTAAGAAGGGCAGGTATTTTCGGGCATGGTTGAGGCCTACGGCCTCGAGTTGACTCGTGATCATGGTCACGATGATCTCGAGCGCCGCCTGCCAGCGGGATACGGATCCTTCGGTCCTCAAGCGACCGGTCATGAGCTTGGCGGCGATCGCCATCCCGAGCATCATGAGCCAGGTGATCACGATAGTCTCGTTGAGGTTCACCCACCCGTGGCGCCAGAAAACGTGCTGATCTGGAGTGATATTCATGGCGCCTGCGCTGCCTTCAATGGGCGGCTTCGTATCGCCGAGCGACAGCCCCTCCACGTAACGACCACGCGCGCGACTAAGAACCCCGGCAAGCAGGCCGCCAGACGTTGCCATTCACCGCCGGAGATCGCATAGAAACCTATGACCGCCAGAGCCGTGCGCAGCAATAGGCTGCCGGAAAACCAGAGGGCCGGCATCTTCGACTCGATTCCGCGGCGGGTCGTCCAGCAAAGGCCCCCATAGAACATCGTCCCGAGAGCGGCGCCGCCGGCGACCGCGAGCGCGAATACCCGAAGATCATTCATCGTCACCTCGCGGCGACGCTGCAGCGGCGGACTTCTGGGTGGACACCCAATGCCACGCTGTGCCACAGCCGATCACCAATCCGGCGACCAGCAGCGTCAACGTCCATGAATGCCCCTCAGGATGATGCCGGTCCAACCACGCGCCTAGCAGCGCCCCAACGACAGTCGGTAAGGCAACGGACCATCCGACCATGCCGAACATGCCGAGGCCAGCCCACACCTGCGGCTCACCCAAGCGCTTCGCCTCGAGTTTCAGCGCCGCTTTGGCCGCGACCTTCCGCGTGAATGCGGTCTCGTCCTCACGCATGCTGCACACGGTCGAACCTCGAGATGAAGTCGCTGACCATCATTGAGACCGCCGTGCGCACCACGCGCTCTTGGTTGTCCACCGTCAGGAAATTGCGCCTTACGCTATCGTGCAGGGCGGCGAGCTCGGGTCCCGCGATGGCGTGCCGGACCGAGACGAGCACGAGCGAACCGATTTTGGCGAGTACGCCCGAATCCACAGCGACGAACACGTCGCCCGTCGGCAGCCGATAGGTGAGTATTCCCGGCACGAGCGCCGCGACGCAGTCGAGCCGCTGCTCGAACAGTCCAAAACACCCGCTCTCTGCCTCGGCGACGATGCTGGTCACCTCGAGGGCCGCGAACACACGTGAGGGTAGGAGAATCTTAAGATGCATGGCCGGGTACAGCTCCGGTGGCTGGCGTAGCCGCCGGTGCGGCCGCGTCCCGTTGCGATGCGGACCCTGCCGCAGTGCCAGTTTTGCGCACCTCGCTGATGGCCCCGATCATGTAGAGCGCGCTCTCCGGCGTGTCTTTGAATTCATCGGCCAAAATCCGTTCGCAGCCGTCGAGCGAGTCTTGAAGGCTCACGACCTTGCCGGGAATCCCGGTAAATTGCTCCGTCGCATAGAACGGCTGAGTCAAAAACCGCTCGAGGCGACGCGCACGCCCCACCGTTTTGCGGTCATCCGATGACAGCTGCTCGAGTCCGAGCATGGAGATGACGTCCTTGAGCTCAGCGTAACGGGATAGCGTGCGACGGATCTGTTGCGCCACTCGATAATGGCGATCACCGACGATCCCCGGTGTCGCCATCTTTGAATTGGACTGCAGCAGGTCGACCGCAGGATAAAGTCCTTCGCTGGCCCGCTTGCGCGACAGCACCAGGGACGCGGACAAGTGGGAGAACACATGCACCGCGGCCGGATCGGTGAGATCGTCCGCCGGAACGTACACAGCTTGGATAGATGTGATCGCGCCGGCGCGGCTATTGGCGATGCGCTCCTCCAATCCGGACAGCTCCGTGCTCATCGTCGGTTGATATCCGAGCTGGGACGGCATCTGACCCATCAGTCCCGACACTTCCATGCCGGCCTGGATGAAGCGAAAGATATTATCGATGAGCAGCAGTACCTCTCGATGCTCGTCGTCGCGAAAGTACTCTGCCATCGTGAGTGCCGTTTGCCCGACTCGAACGCGGTTTCCCGGCGGCTCGTTCATCTGACCATAGACCATCACCATATCCTTGAGCACGCCAGCGGCTTTCATGTCCTGATACAACTCTTCGCCTTCACGGCAGCGTTCCCCAATGCCACAGAAGATGCTCACTCCTTGCTGATGTCCCAACATGTTGTGAATCATCTCGGTGAGCAGCACCGTCTTGCCGACACCGGCACCGCCAAACAAGCCGGCTTTGCCGCCGCGCTCTAACGGCACCAGAACATCGATAACCTTGATGCCAGTTTCGAAGACGACCGATTTCGTCGAACGCTCGGAGAGCGGAGGAGGGTCGCGGAAGATGGACCGCCATTCGACGCCTTCAGGAGGCGGTAGGCGGTCGATCGGATTGCCAAAGACGTCGAACATGCGCGAGATGATGTTTTTGCCCACCGGTGCCTGCAACGGCAAGCCGGTATCAGTGACGGGCATGCCGCGCGCCAACCCCTGGGTGGGCGTCAAGGCGATACCGCGTACATGGCGGGCATCCAGCTGCGCCCTGACTTCAATGACGATCTGAGGGTTCGTCCCCACACGCAGCACCGATGCGATGCGTGGCAGGCCGGTGTCGAAGCGTACGTCCACGATGCTGCCGCGGACCGCCGAGACGGCGCCGCAGGCCACCGGAGGGGGACCGACCGGGGATAGCGACTCGGAGGAACGCATGTTGGCTGCCATAGTTAGAGAGTCTCGACCGAGGGCCCTGAGGATCAGGCATTGCGGTAGGAGTCTCCAAGCCGCGACCCATACGGTCTGTTCGGCAGCGCGCATACCACCGCGCTGCGTCTGTACGCTAACAGACGGTCGGCGACGTTCTGTCGCCGCATGGTGGAGAGCGGGTCGATTGGCGGCCCACGCTCCCACCAGGATACTCAGGATTGGCTCTTCCATTCGCCTCGACCTCCCCCAACGGGGCCACCTCGGGGTCGCCTATCGGCACGGGCTGGCACGCCCGCTTCGAGGGATCGCATACCGTCGTTGTCCTCGCACAGGATTGGCGGGAGAGCGATTACGACGCGGGCTCCGGCGACCACAATGCGATTTTCGAGCGGCCGGGGACCGCTGCGCTCGGCTTCGACAGTAGTGGTCTCGGACACTGGGGCAGCTCGCTGCTCGCGTTTCTCGCGGTACTCCGCGACGCCGCACAGCGACGAAAAATAGGTTTCGATGAGGCGGGACTGCCGGTCGCCGCACGCCGGCTGCTGGCGCTGGTTCCCGGCGAGCCGCCCGTCGCGGCCGCGCAGAGCGCGCCCGCCGGGTTCGTCGAGCGGCTCGGAGGGTCGGGGATTCGCATCGGCGCGGAAGTAGTCGCCTTCGCGACGCTGCTCGGCGAAGTCGTGGTCGGTACGGGCGCGGCGCTGCGGCGCCGGGCTCGCATGCGGCTCGTCGATCTCATCGACGCCATGGCCGAGGCCGGGATCGGCGCGCTGCCGATGGTCGCCCTGGTAAACGGACTCGTCGGTGGAATCGTGGCCTTTGTCGGCGCGGTGCAGCTGCACCGTTTCGGCGCCGATGTCTACATCGCGAATCTCGTCGGGGTGGCCGAGGTCCGCGAGATGGCGCCGATCATGACCGGTATCGTGATGGCCGGCCGCACGGGCACGGCCTTTGCCGCCGAGATCGCCTCGATGCGGGGCAGCGAGGAAATCGACGCGCTGCGAGTCACAGGGATTCCCATTCTCGATTTCATCGTACTGCCGCGGGTCACGGCGTTGAGCACGATGATGCCGCTGCTGTATCTCTATGGCGCGGCGATCGGAATTTTCGGCGGTTTCGCGGTTGCGGTCGCGATGCTGAATCTGTCTGTCGCGAGTTTCATGGCGCATCTGCAGGATGCGGTCAGCGTGCGCGAGATCTGCTTTGGGCTACTCAAGACTCTCTTCTTCGGTGGCTGGATCGCCATTGCGAGTTGCCGGATCGGCCTGCACGCGGGTCGTAGCTCGACGGACGTCGGTGCGGCGGCGACCGCTGCGGCCGTGAGCGGCATCGTCGGGATCATTGTGATCGACGGCATTTTCGCGGTCTGTGCCAATGCCCTCGGGATCTGAGGTACCGGGCACCGCGCCGGCCGCGGTGAAGCTCGACGTGCAGGGCCTCAGCGTCGGCTACGGAGCTAAATCGATCCAGCATGACGTCTCGTTCAAGGTCAGAACCGGGTCGATCTTCGCGATCATGGGCGCAAGCGGCAGCGGCAAGAGTACGGTACTCAAGGCTCTGATCGGGCTACTGACCCCGAGCGCCGGACGGGTGCTATTCAACGGTGAGGATTACTTCGCGCAGCCGGAGGCGAGGCGGGGAGAGATCGGCCGCTGTTTCGGGGTGCTCTTCCAGGGCGGAGCGCTTTGGAGCTCCATGACGGCGATCGAGAACGTCGCGCTACCGCTCGAGATGTTCACGACCTTGAGCGCAGTGTCTATCAACACCCTCACACAGCTGAAGCTCTCGCTGGTTGGGCTGGATACGGGTAGAGACGCGCTGCCCGCAGATCTCAGCGGCGGAATGCGCCAGCGGGTCGGACTTGCGCGCGCGCTCGCTCTCGATCCACAAATGCTGTTTCTCGACGAGCCCTCGGCGGGGCTCGATCCCATTTCCGCCCGCCGCTTCGACGATCTGATCCGCGAGCTTCGCGACGGCTTCGGTATCACGGTGGTGATGGTCAGCCACGAGCTCGCGAGCCTGTTCGGGATTTGCGATGACGGGGTATTCCTCGATGCGGAAAGTCGGACAGTGATCGCGCACGGCTCGCCGAAACTGCTGCGCGAATCCTGCACCCATCCGCTGGTCCAGGCGTTCATGAAGCGCGAGCTTCCGCCGGGCGAGCCCACACCGGGAGCAGCTGTCGATGCCCCCCGCTAAGCCGGTCCTGGTCGGTGGATTCATCTTAGGGGCGCTCGCGCTCGCAGTGACAGGAATCCTGGTATTCGGCGGCATGAAGCTGTTCACACGCGACGTGCGGGTTGTGGTCGTGTTTGCGGGATCGGTCGCCGGACTGGAGGTCGGTTCCCCTGTAACGTTTCGAGGCGTACCGATCGGACGCGTAGCCGCAATGCGGGTTCAAGCGGATGTGGTCTCCAACAGCATCTTGGTGCCCGTCTATCTCGATCTCGAGCCGAAGCGTATTTCCTGGGAGCGAGGATACGACGCCACCTCGGGCGGAATCGGGCGCGCGGTGCAGTCGGGGCTTCGGGCACAGCTTGCTTCAGAGAGCTTGATCACCGGACAGCTGAGCGTAAATCTCGACATGCACGCGGGGTCGGCCGTTGCACCGCCCCGTAACCTCGATGGTCTAGTCGAAATCCCGACGATCCCCTCGGATCTCGAGGACCTCGAAGAAGACTTCCGAAAATTCAACCTTCCCGACCTGGGTGTAAAAATGCGTGCGACGCTGATCGACCTGCAGCGGGTCCTCGATACTCTGCAGAGCCGGGTCGGACCGGCGGCCGACGACCTGCACGAGACGCTCACAACCGCCACGGCCACGGTGCGTAGCATTCAGACCGATGCCCATCGAAGCCTCGGACACATCGACCAACTAGTTGATGAGACCCGCGGCCAGGTCGAGACGAATGGCAAGGACCTCGACACCCTCCTCAAGAGGGCGGATAAGACCGCGTCCCAAGCGGAACAGCTGATCACGACGGTCAACGATCTGACCGGGCCCGAGTCCCCGATGCGGGCAGACCTCGCCGCGTCGCTGCGGGACCTCGCAGCGAGCGCGAGTTCGCTTCGTACGTTTACCCGTGACTTCGAGCGAAATCCCGCCGGCACGCTCCTCGAGCGGCGCAGCGAATGAACCTTCTCTTGCAATCCGCGCTCGCTGCATCGACGAGCGCGGCGATACTCGTGGGCTGTTTTTCCGTGTCCGGTTCCAGAACCTACCTACTTAGACCGGCGTCGGAGGTCGCTCTGCCATCGCAGCACAACGCGGGGTTGGCTGTGCTCGCGGTTGCGCCGGTCCGTGTTCCCGATTATCTCGATAGCACCGATCTCGTGTTGCGCCAGGGTGACCACCGCCTCGAGGCGAGTCGCACTGCCCATTGGGGCGAGCGCCTATCGAGCGGGGTCACCGAAGTCCTCCAGGCCGAGCTCGCGCGTCGATTGCCAGACCAATGGGTGACCTCTTCCCGGGACAGCGGCGTCGCCGCGCGAAAGCTCGACGTCCGTATCGAACGCTTCGACGTGTGGCCCGACGGTCGCTGCGTGCTGGTGGCGGGCTGGACGGTGCGAGACCCCGCGCACCATCGGAACGCTGTGGGGGAAAGCGCCACGGTCGAGCATCCCCCTGGGGGAAGCCCGACGATCGGCGACGCGAGGCTCGTAGCAGCGATGGATGAGGCGCTCGAGACCTTGGCGGAGCGGATCGCCGCGTCGCTGGAAACGACCCCTCAAGCGTGAGCTTAAGCGCCGCGGATGAACAGATGATCGACGCCTTGCAGCGCGCGGCCTTTGAGTACTTTCCTCGAGTCACCCACCCGGCGACCGGCTTGGTCGCCGACACCTCGAGACCCGGTTCTCCGGCGAGCGTCGCGGTAGTCGGATTCGCGCTTTCGGCCTATCCGGTAGGGGTCACCCGCGGCTGGATGGGACGCGAGGCTGCGGCCGAACACTGTCTGCGAGTGATGCGCTTTCTCTCCCGCAGCGATCAGAGCGGGCGCGACGACTCGAGCGGCTTCCACGGGTTCTACTTTCACTTCCTGGATTTGGGACATGGCCGACGTGTCGCGCAGTGTGAATTGTCATCGATCGATACGGCCTTCCTGATCATGGGCATGTTGATGGCGGCGGCGTTCTTCGACGCGAGTACTCCAGAGGAAACTGAACTCCGTCAGCTGGCCCTCGAGTTGTACCACCGGGTAGAGTGGCAGTGGGCCCAACCGCATGGTACCGCCGTCGCGCATGGGTGGAAGCCGGAATGCGGCTTCCTCAATTACGCCTGGCAGGGCTACAACGAGTCCGGCGTCCTGCATGCGCTCGGTCTCGGTTCACCTACCCACCCTTTGACCCGTGCTGGTGTCGACGCCTGGACTGCAACCTATCAATGGGAGCATCTCTACGGCTTCGACTTCCTTTACGCCGGTCCGCTGTTTGTGCACCAGTTTCCACATGCTTGGATAGATTTTCGCGGTATCCGCGATCGCTTCATGCGGGATAAGGACTGCGACTACTTCGAAAATAGTCGTCGTGCCGTCGCGGTACAGCGGGAATACTGCATTCGCAATCCGCGTTCGTTCGATGGTTATGACGCAGACTGCTGGGGCCTGTCCGCGGGTGATGGACCGGCTGCGGCGTCTCAACGGATCGCGGGGCGCCGCCAAGCATTTGCGGGCTACGCCTCGCGAGGGGTCCCCTGGGGGCCCGACGACGGTACGATCAACGGCGCTTCCTGCGTGGCCTCGCTCGTATTTGCACCCGAACTCGCGCTTTCGGCATTGCGGACAATGTACACGAGAGCACCCGGCGACCCGGGCAGCTCGGTACGCGCCAGCGGCTTTAACGCGACGGTCGGCGACCGTGAGCAAGGCGGGTGGCTTTCGCCGGGGGAGTTCGGCCTCGACCAGGGGATCATCGTTCTGATGATCGAGAATTTTCGAACCGGACTCCCCTGGGCGCTCGGACGCAGCATCACCGGCATACGCCGGGGCTTGAAGCGCGCCGGATTCACTGGTGGATGGCTGTGAGTTCCGCGGAGCGCGCGAAGAGCAACTACGAACGGGAGTACCTCGAGAATCTCTGCCCGACCGGCTGGCGCAATCCCGCGCCGCAAAGTCGCTATGACCTGCTCATCCTCGGCGCCGGGCCCGACGGAATCGTGGCCGCGCGCGAAGCGGTAGCACTCGGCGCCCGGGTAGCCTTGATAGAGCGCCATCGATTGGGCGGCGGCAGCCTGAACTATGGGTGCATCCCGTCGAAGGCGCTATTACGCACCGCGCGTTTATACGCCGAGATGCGCCACGCCGAGAACTTCGGCGGCGTATCGCCCGCTCGAATCCCGTTTGACTGGCCTGCCGCGATGATGCGGCTGCAACGCATCCGTGCCCGCATCAGCCGCACCGCTTCGGCCTCGGGTCTGTCACGAGAAGGTATAGCGCTCTTCTTCGGCAATGCTCGATTCATTTCCCCCGACGCGGTAGCCGTGGACGGCGTCACCCTCAGATTCAAGAACGCACTCATCGCCACGGGATCCGGGCCGCTACTTCCCGGCATACCGGGATTAGCCGAGGTGGGATTTCTGACCAGCGAGACGGTGTTCGATCTACCGGAGTTACCGGAGAGCCTGCTCGTGATCGGAGGCGGACCGCTCGGATGCGAACTGGCACAAGCCTTCGCACGCCTCGGCACCCGTACGGTGATCGCGCACAGCGAGCCGCTGTTTCTGCCTCAGGAAGAGCGCGACGCCGCGCAAATGGTGTCGGATGCGCTAGCCCGCGACGGCGTAGAGATCCACCTCAACAGCAAGGCTGTGAAAGCTCGAGCGGAAGGGAAGATGAAAGCGGTCGATCTCCTACGCGACGGCCAGTCCATGACCACCACCGTCGACGAGATCCTGACTGGAATAGGACGTATGCCCGCCATACAGGGTCTTCAACTCGAGCTCGCCGGCATCGACTATGACGCCGAGCGCGGCATTCATGTGGATGATTTCCTCCGCACCCGTAACCCCCGTATCTATGCAGCGGGCGATGTGTGTCTCGAGCACCGCTTCACCAACACCGCGGCCGCCTCGGCACGGATCGTGGTTCGTAATGCCCTGAGGCGCGGTCGGGAGCGTCTGAGCACACTCACCATCCCGTGGTGTACCTATACGGACCCCGAGATCGCCCATGTCGGGCTGTATGTGCAGGAGGCGAGCGAACGGCGGATTCCGGTCAAGACATTCACCATCCCTATGCACGACATCGATCGCGCCATCGCCGACAGCGAGGACACGGGTTTCGTCAAAATACACCTACGCGAAGGCAGCGATCACATCCTGGGGGCAACCGTCGTCGCGAGAAATGCCGGCGAGATGATCAACACGGTCTCACTCGCCATGGCTACGCGGATTGGGCTCGTCGCACTCTCCAAAGTGATGCATGCCTACCCAACCCAGGGCTCCGCAATTCAAAGAGCGGCGGAAGCCTACGTCCGTTCGCGTCGTCCGTCGCGGCTAGCCGCCTGGTGGCAGAGTCGGCAGATCTGAGCCGCGGAGCGAACCGCGACATTCTGTGCGCTGGCGCACGGTGCGCCGCCCGGCGCCACGCGAAGCTGAGTGCCCGCGAGATTCTTCAATGCCGCCCTGGGCCCTACCACAGGAAAAGGTCGCAGTATGCGGTATGGTCTGTTAGAGCGCGCCAGTAAGCTGATCGCGCGAATGAGCGCCGTGATCGTCTTCGGCGCGCAGGTTTCTTGTGGCCATCGCAAGCCGCCGCCCCCGCCGCCTCCCACGGTGCGCTACGTCACCGTCCATACCCAAGCGGTCACGCTCACCACGGAATTACCGGGCCGCACGGTCTCCTACCGTACGGCCGACATTCGACCGCAGGTGAGCGGCGTCATTCTAAAGCGGCTGTTCATCGAAGGCGGCGACGTCAAGGAACACCAACCGCTCTATGAGATCGATCCGGCGCTGTTCCGGGCCAGCGTCATGAGCGCCGCAGCGGCTTTGACGACCGCAGATGCTCTGGTCGAACGCTACCGGCCGCTCGTCGAGGCGAAGGCCGTCAGCCGCCAGGACCTTGATAATGCGATCGCCACCGCCGCCGAAGATAGGGCAACGCTCGAGACAGCGAAAATCAATCTAGTCTATACCCGCCTCGAGGCGCCTATCACCGGCCGTATCGGTCGCTCATCGGTGACCGAAGGTGCATTGGTGACCGCGGATCAGACGACCTCGCTCGCTACCATACAGCAACTCGATCCAATCTACGTCGATGCACCCCAGCCGAGCACGACCCTCCTGCGTCTAAAGCGCGAGTTCGCGGCCGGGCAGCTGCAACACGCCGGCGCCCACGAAGCGGTGGTCCGGCTTAAGCTCGAGGACGGCACCGAATACCCTGGGTCGGGACGGTTGCAGTTCCGCGAAGTCACCGTGGATACGACCACGGGCTCGGTCACGCTACGCGCGATTTTTCCGAATCCCAACGGGATTCTGTTACCCGGCATGTTCGTCCGCGAGCGGCTGGACGAGGGCCAGCAGCCCAACGCGATACTGGTCCCCCAGCAAGGCGTTACCCATGGTCCCACCGGCGCCGCGACGGCTATGGTGGTTGGACCCGGCGACAAGATCGAGGTCCGTCGTCTCGAGACGAGCCGCGCGATCGGCGCAACCTGGCTCGTCACAGCAGGGCTCAAAGACGGTGACCGGGTCTTGGTCGAGGGAATACAGAAAGTCCAGGCGGGCAGCGTGGTGCGGCCCGAAGAGTACGTCGCGCCAACCACCGTTGCGGAACCGGCGGCCCCCGCTGCGCCGGGTCCGAGCCCGGCGGCGACGCCGGCCGCTCGTTAGCGTAAAGACTCGCACTTGGTCAATTTCTTCATCGATCGGCCCATCTTTGCGTGGGTCCTCGCGATCGTCATCATGGCGGCCGGTCTCCTCGCGATCGTGACGCTACCGATCGCGCAATACCCAAGCATCGCGCCGCCCGCGATCGGGATTACGGTCACCTATCCCGGCGCCTCGGCCGAGACCGTCCAGAGCGCCGTCACCCAGGTCATCGAACAGCAGCTGAGTGGCATCGACCACCTGCTCTATTTCTCGTCCGAGAGCGACCAGGACGGGAGCATGACCATCAACCTGTATTTCAACCAGGGGACGGATTCCGACATCGCCCAGGTTCAGGTGCAGAACAAGCTGACGCTGGCGACTCCACTGCTGCCGATCGAGGTTCAGGAGCAAGGCATTCGGGTCGCGAAAGCCACCCGCAACTTCCTCCTCATCGTCGCATTCACCTCCTCCGACGGCAGTATGGATAGCAGCGACATCGGCGACTTCATCGCCTCCAACATCCAAGATCCGATCAGCCGTACCGCCGGAGTCGGTGACTTCCAGCTGTTCGGGTCCCAATACGCCATGCGAGTATGGCTCGATCCGGCGAAGCTCAATAACTTCTCTCTGACGCCCGGTGACGTGAGCACCGCGCTGCTCGCGCAGAACGTCCAGATCGCATCCGGCGAACTCGGCGGTCTGCCTTCGGTTCACGGACAGCGGCTCAACGCAACGATCCTCGGTCCGCAGCGGCTAACCACGGCGGCAGAGTTTGAAAAGGTTCTCATCAAGGTCGAGCCCTCCGGCGCGCGGGTATTGCTGCGCGACGTCGCACGCGTCGGACTCGGCGGCGAGAACTTTGCGACCAACGCCAAGTACGATGGCTATCCAGCGTCGGGGCTCGCCGTGAAGCTCGCCCCCGGCGCGAACGCACTCGATACCGCCGCAGCGGTCAAAGCGACGATCGCGAGGCTACAGCCGCTGTATCCGCCTGGCCTGCGTGCCGTGTATCCCTACGACACGACGCCGTTCGTTCGCGTTTCGATCGAGGAAGTAGTCAAAACGCTCTTCGAGGCGATCGTTCTCGTGTTCTTGGTGATGTTTCTGTTCCTGCAGAACTTTCGCGCGACCCTCATTCCGACCATCGCGGTCCCGGTGGTTCTGCTCGGCACCTGCGGAGTTCTGTCGGTGGCCGGCTACAACCTCAACACCCTCACCATGTTCGGCCTCGTGCTCGCGATTGGCCTTCTCGTCGACGACGCGATCATCGTCGTCGAGAACGTCGAGCGGGTGATGACCGAAGCAAAGCTCTCGCCCAAGGAAGCAGCGCGCAAGTCGATGGCCGAGATCACGAGTGCGCTGGTCGGCATCGCCCTCGTTCTGACCGCCGTATTCCTACCCATGGCGTTCTTCAGCGGCTCGACCGGAGTCATCTATCGTCAGTTCTCGATCACCATCGTATCGGCCATGACGCTATCGGTCGGCGTCGCGCTCATTCTGACGCCCGCCTTGTGCGCGACGATCCTGAAGGCGCCGGCCGAGGGGGCACCGACTCACCATGGCTGGTTTGTCCGCTGGTTCAACCGAGGCTTCGATCGCATGAATGTCGCCTATGTGGCAGCGGTGGGTTATCTCACCCGGCGCACGACGCGGTTTCTGTTCCTTTACGTGGCCATTGCAGTGGCCATGGTGGGGGTGTTCGTGCTCATTCCGAAATCGTTTCTACCGGATGAGGACCAGGGCGTCATGTTCGTGCAGGTCAACGGCCCACCGGGGAGTACCGCCGAGCTCACGGAGCAGGCGCTGACTACCGTCCGCAACTACCTCCTCAACGAAGAGAAGGCTGCGGTGGAGGGAGTGTTCACCATATCGGGATTCAGCTTCGGCGGCCGCGGCCAGGTCTCCGGGCTCGCCTTCGTGAGCTTGAAGCCCTGGGCCCAGCGCGGCGGTAAGAAGAACGCCGTCGAGGCAATCGTCGCCCGCGCTCAGGCGCGCTTTTCGTCAGTACCCGGTGCGGTCATTGCGGTCTTCGCTCCGCCGGCGGTGCTCGAACTCGGCAATGCGACCGGCTTCGATTTCGAGTTACTGGACCAAGGTAACAAGGGGCATGCGGCGCTCATGGCTGCGCGCGAGCAACTGCTCCAGGCGGCGGCCAAGGAGCCGGCGATCGGGACGCTACGTCCGAATGGGCTCGATGACGAGCCGCAGTACAAGGTCGACTTCGACTGGGAGAAGGCATCAGCGCTCGGACTGTCGATTGCGGACGTGACGGACACGCTGGGAGCGGCCTGGGGATCCGCCTACGTCAATCAGTTCGTCGATCGGGGACGGGTGAAGCGTGTGTTCATCCAAGGGGAGGACGACTCCCGCATGCTCCCGCAACAGCTCGACGCCTGGTACGTGCGCGGCTCGAGCAGCCAGATGGTGCCTTTCTCGGCGTTTTCGACCGCGCGCTGGACCACGGGCTCACCGAAGCTCGAACGCTACAACGGACTCCCGTCGCTGGAATTCCTAGGCTCCCCGGCACCCGGCAAGAGCAGCGGGGAGGCGATTCAGGCGATGCAGCGTCTCGCCGCCAAACTACCGACCGGATTCGGCTACGAATGGACCGGCCTGTCGTACGAGGAGCTCCTCTCCGGCTCCCAAGCGCCTCTGCTCTACGCGATCTCCTTGTTCGTGGTGTTCCTCTGCCTTGCGGCGCTCTACGAAAGCTGGTCCATACCGGTTGCCGTCATGATGGTGGTACCCCTCGGCATCTTAGGTACCGCGCTCGCCACCTACGTTCGAGGTCTGAGTAATGATGTGTTCTTCCAGGTCGGTCTACTCGTGACCGTCGGTATTTCCGCGAAGAACGCGATTCTGATCGTCGAGTTCGCCAAGGCGAATCGGGAAGCGGGAATCGAACTGCTCGAGGCGACCGCTCGGGCTGCGCGGGAACGGCTACGGCCGATCCTCATGACCTCGATAGCGTTCATGCTCGGCATGATGCCCCTCGCAATCGCGACGGGGGCGGGGGCGGGGGGTCGGATCGCCATTGGCACCGGCGTCATCGGCGGGATGTTTACCGCGACGGTTCTCGCTGTGTTCCTGGTGCCGGTGTTCTATGTGTGGATCAGTACATTGTTCCCGTCACCGATACCTACGCCGGCGCCGAAGGCGGCGCCCGAGGCAGCGCCCGAGGCGGGTAAATGAGGGACGTCGCTCGCAGTGTCGCCTGGGCTGGACTGCTGGGTCTTGCGGGCTGCACGCTCGCACCGCATTACGAGCGGCCGATGGCGCCGGTGGCCGCTGAATGGACCGCTGCGCCGGCAGCGGACGCCCGTGCGGGTGGGGACGTCGGTGCGGCACACGCCGAGGAGTGGGACGCCGCGGCGTTGGGCTGGCGTGATTTCTTCACCGATCCCCGGCTACAGCGCATGATCGCACTCGCGCTCGCGAATAATCGGGACCTGCGGGTCGCGGCCCTCAATGTCTTGGAGACGAACGCCCAGTATCGCGTCCAGCGCGCGAGCCTCTTCCCCACTCTCAATATCACCGGCACTCAGCAGACCGAGAAGCTCCCCCTCGACGTCGCCGGAAGTTCGAGCGGAAGTACCGGGTCCTCCGTCGCCACGACTACCAGCACGACCTCGGGTGGCGGCAGCATTACGGAACACTACGCGGACCTGGGAGTCGGCTTCACCTCGTACGAGCTCGACGTCTTTGGCCGCATCCGCAGTCTCACCCGCACCGCCCTCGAGACCTATCTCGCCGACGAGCAGACCCGGCGAAGCACGCAGTTGAGTCTCATCGCCGAGGTGGCGAGCGCCTGGCTCACGGTGGCCGCGGATCGCGCGCTTCTCAAGGTAACCGAGGACACATTGACCGCTCAGATCGCCACGCTCGATCTGACGCGGCGCCTGTCGGAACTCAATGAGGGCACGGGGCTGGCAGTACGCCAGGCCGAGATCACGGTCGCGACCGCACGTGCCAATCTCGCGGCCTACCAACAAACGCTCGCCCAGGACCGTAACGCGCTCGTGCTGCTCGTCGGAACGCCAATGTCGCCCGACTACGAGTTCTCCGACGACCCCGCGCTCAAGGAGCCGCCCGCGCTCAGCGCCGGGGTCCCCTCCAAGGTACTTTCCCAACGTCCAGACGTTCTGGCTTCCGAGCACACGCTGCTTGGCGCAAACGCCAATATCGGCGCCGCGCGTGCCGCATTTTTTCCCAGCATTTCCCTCACCGGTAGCTTCGGGACCGCTAGCACCGCGCTCGCGGGTCTCTTCAAGAGCGGCTCGCAGGACTGGTCGTTCTCGCCGACGATCACTCTGCCCATCTTCACAGGCGGCCAAAACCGCGCCAATCTCGATCTCGCCAAAGTTGAGAAGAGAATCGACGTGGCACAGTACGAAAAGACGATCCAGACCGCATTCCGAGAAGTCGACGATGCCCTCGCAGCGCGCGCGACGCTCGATGCCGAGCTTGCCGCCGACCAATCCCTCCTCGAAGCTTCTACGGAAGCCTATCGGCTATCCGAGCTGCGCTTCCGCGGCGGCATCGACACTTTCCTTACGGTTCTGGACGCCGAGCGTACCCTCTACAGCGCGCAACAGAGTCTCGTGAATGTCGAGCTCTCCCGCTCGCAGAATCTCGCCACGCTATATAAGGCACTTGGCGGTGGCATGCGGGAGTCGAGTGACCTCCGCTGATTCAGGCGAGGCTTCACTCCCGCCGTCAGCGTGGCTGCTGACCCGTGAATTCCTGCTTCGATTCACCGGCGCCGTGCTGCAGATTCTCGCGACGTTTGAGGTCATCCGCGCGCTCTCTCCGTCCGTGGCCGGCATCTACTTCGAGGGCTTCATTCTTGCCTACGGCCTCGCTGCGCTGCTGCGTGGGAAGTACGAGATGTACACGGCACATTACATCGTCGGTCGCAACGCCGCCGCGGTCGGTATTTCAGACTGGACCCTGACCTGTGTCTTTGCGCGCCGCACGCTGATCCGCGGCGCCATCTCCTGTGGAGTACTGCTCGTCCTCACCGCCGACCTCGACATCCAGGAGCCGCAGACCCGGCCCTACCTCGAAACCTTCCTGCCGTTCGTACTCGCCGTTCCGGCCGCAGCGCTCGCGCTGTTCACCGCGGCGGCTCTGCGTGCGGCCAATCGTTCGCTGGGTAGTATTCTCGTCTCCGCCTATGCCCTGAACGTGGTGCTCATCGTCGCCGCGCAGTTCGCGCCGGAGGACGATGCGCTCCTCACCCTTTCCTGGGCATTTCTCGCCGGTAGTCTGCTCGCCGCGGGGATCGGGTGGTGGATAGTCCGACGGGTGCTCCGCGGACCTGAGGCAAGCGGGAACCCGCGTCCAGACGCCTGGGGCGAGGTCTTCGCAGGCGTCGGATCCCACCAGTTGAACGGACTCGCGCTCGCGGCTCTGCAATGGGGCCCGCTCGGTGTCCTTGCACTCGTCGGACCATCTGTCGACATTGCGGAATTTGCGGTCGCAGCGCGCACTGCCCAAATCGTCGAGATCATGTTCCCGGGAATGCTGTTCGTTCCCGGCGGGCTGCTGTTTCAGCCGCTGCTCATGAGTGGCGTCCGTCGTACGAGGCTGCGATTGCTGGCCAACACCGGCGCCTCGATCGCCGCCGCCTCGACGTGGGTAGCCGCCTTACTCGTCGTTGCGCCCACGCTGTTTCATGAGTACGGCGGGCCCTATGTGTCACTCGGGGGACTGTTCACGATCCTGCTCGCGATGCAGTGGGTCAGCTGCGCTGGGCGACCCTCGATCCGCTACCTGACGGCACACTGGTCGCCAGAGCGGATTCGGACGGCGCTCGGCTTAAGTGCGGGGGTCGCGATCCTCATCTGCGTCCTCGGCGCACCGCTCTACGGGAGCTATGGCGCTGCAGTCGCCGCACTGCTCGGGGCGCTGATGCTAAACGGCCAGGCAATCGTCGGTGCGGCGCGTATCGCCCGTAGCGTGTCCTGAGGCGGAGCGTCGCCCGCCGACTGGCGGCGCGCCGGAATGGCCAATAGAATCCCCGCAGATCCAGAGGGCGACGCGGAGGATCGGCAAATGAATCGACGCGACACTTTGTCCACCTTGGGCCTCGCGGTCGGGGCAGCGACAGCGGGGTCGCTCGCCGTCGCGGCAGGTGCTGCAACCGGTGCAGCTTCACCGGTCCCGACGGCCTCGACCTCGCCCGTACCCTCGGACCGTCCCGTCAAAACGGCCTCGGCGGCGGGCTGCGTGGCACTCGTGACCGGATCGAACTCTGGGATAGGCCTCGGCTTCGTCCAAGTCCTCTTGGAACGCGGTGCGCGTAAGGTGTATGCGACCGCGAGACGTCCGGAGACGCTCGACGCCGTCGTGGCGCTCGATCCGAAGCGCGTGGTGGCCCTGCCGCTCGATATCACGGTCGATGCCCAGCGGCGAGCCGCCGCTGAACGAGCTCGCGATGTGACCTGGCTCATCAACAACGCGGGCATCGCGGGATCCGAGGATGTGAAGGAGCGGCGTTTCCTCACGGCGAGCAACCTCGACGATGCGCGGCTCGTCATGGAAACCAACTTCTGGGCTCAAACGGAGATGGTCCGTCTCTTCACGCCGATCATCCTGGCTAATCGTGGCGGCGCGATCGTTCAGATTCTTTCGGTCGGAGCGCTGTATTCCGTCCCGACGGTCGGCTCGTATTCGGCCTCCAAATTTGCCGCTCGCGCGATGATCGCCGCAGTGAGAGCGGAGTTGAACCGTGAGCCGATCGTGGCGGCCGGCGTATTCACGGGCGGGGTGATTACGCGGATGACGCCGCCGGGAGTGACTTTCGGAGTTTCCCCGGAGGTGCATGCGAATCAGGTGCTCGATGCCTTGAGCCGAGGCGAGACTGACATCTTCGCCGGGGCGGGATCGCACGAGGCCTACGAGGCGTTACGTACCGATCCACAGGCCTTCGAGCGTAAGAACATCGAGCGCTGGTTCGGACCGACCACCGCCGGCTGATCGAATCGGAGCGGGTGGCTCATGCAGGCGTGTTACCCGTCAGATCGCCGAGCCCGAGTTGGCTCGCTTTGATCACCGCCTCGGTGCGGTTGCGAGCTCCCAGTACCTCGAGGACAACGGTGATGTGATCCTTGACGGTGTGCTCCGAGAGACCGAGTTCTCGCGCGATGAGCTTCGTCGGGAGACCCCGGCTGAGCGCGCGCAGCACCTGAAGTTGACGGGTCGTAAAATGCGGTTTCGTCGCCGGATCTTCACGGCCGCTCGTGATCTGCTCCGGTAGGTAGACGGCACCGGTCAAAACATGCTGCAGCGCGCGAGTGAGCACTTCTGGCAGCACGCTCTTCGGGATGAAGCTCATCGCGCCGAAGTCGATACAACGCCGAATCGTCGGACCATCTTCCGCGCCGGAGACCACGACCACGGCGATCTGCGGACCCGCCTCCTTAATACGACGAATCGCGTCCAGCCCGTTTTCATTCTTGAGGGCAAGATCGAGCAGACACAGCTGTAACTCTGGAGTCCGCGCGATGAGTCCGAGCGCCTCATCGATGTCCCCAGCTTCCAGGCAACGCACGTTCTGATCGATGGTCGATAGCAGCATGCGCAGGCCGGCGCGAAACAACGCGTGATCATCGACGATCAGAATCTGCATCGCGATCTCCGCTCCGCGGCTACCCCGTGCCGCAGTCTAGCGCTTAAGTCGAGCACCCGGTGCCGACTCATACCCCCCCTTTTGGGGGGATTCAAAGCTAGTGTCGGAGCGAGAACGTCACGCGAAACGGATAGCAGGACGCAACCGGCTGGCCATTTTCCAGAGTTGGCCGATAGCGTCCGGATCCGGCCTGGGCAAGTTTCAGGGCCGCGGCGTCGAGGCGTGCAGCCCCGGAGGATTCCACCACTGCAGGCTCGGCGGTGAGGTGTCCGGTCGCGTCCACGCACACCTGCACGATCACAGTTCCCGCTTCCCCAAGGCGAATCGCGCCCGGCGGATAGAAATCCTCGGCATGCGGAAATCCACGGCCGGGACCGCCTCGCACGCGGTCGACAGGCGCGGTAGAAGACCGGACAGCCGAGGTTGAGGGTGCAGCAGGCGCTGGCGCAGGCGCGGCCGAGAGATTGTCTTCGGGCGCAACGATGGGATCCAGAGGAATGTCGGTCGTCGGGTCCATTAGCGTTCGCGGAGTGAGGGCAATCGGGGGAGTGGGCAGCGGAGGCGGATCAACGGGGTGGCGTTCGATCGTATCGATGCGCGCGTCCATGTCCGGCGGCGGGGGGACGACCGGCGAACGCACACTCCCAAGCCCATGCGAGAGCGCGTAGATGAGCACGATGTGCAAGCCAACGAGGACCACCAGCACGCCACCGCGGCGCGAGCGGAGCGACGGAGTCGGCGCGCTCCGGGGGGTGAGCAGCGAACTTCCCGCGACCGCGGCGGGCGAAGCCTCGGCAACCCCTATCCAGTCCGCTGCAATCACCCGTGACGCCCAGCAGCAACCTAACCCAAAGCGCAGTCGAGACAGCGCGCTCGGCCGATCGATCAGATCCGCAAGCCATTCCTCCTCGAGCCGCTCGGAGAGCGTCGAGGGCGCTGCGCGCGCGGCCTGGCGAATGAGAAGACGCGCGAGCCGTTCCGGCCACTCGGCGGCATGCCGCGTGCGGATCGCCAGAGCTCTTTCCTGACCGTCGTGGTCGTTCTTCATGCCAATACTCCTCGGCTGAAGCTCGCAAAAACTTCTGTCGCACGGCTGAGTCCGCTCGCGGTGAGGCGGTAGAGACGCCGGCGGGGACGGCCCACCTCAGCAGGATCTACCGACTCCCAGCGGCTCACGAACCAGCCCGCCGATTCGAGACGAATCAGGATGGGATAAAGCGTGCCGGAAGCGAGGTTAGCTTTCTTCTGAACATCCGCGCCGGAGAGCGACTCGCCCGGGTTATCGAGAAATGCCTCGAGCACCTTCAAGGTCTGGAGCGACATCCGCACGTGGCGATCTTTAGTACCCATAGTCGTAACTCTACATAGGGGTTGGGCGAGATGCAACAGGAAGAGCGGCGGCGTGGGGGCGTCGTCGCCGCGATCCCCAGCGGGTGACCAGGCCCAAGGGCGTACATTGCGCTGGCCAACTCCACGTGAATTCATTGTCACTCGTCGGGAGGCAACGTCGGCTGGTACGGTAGAGATGAGCGGACCGCTAACGGCTCCGCGGTTTGAAATAGTCCAACGGAGTGAGCCCATGAGACATCTACCCTATCTTGGAGTTGCGTTAACCCTCGCCCTGGCGACCAGCGCCTTTCAGGGAGCCTCCGCCGCCGATCGCGCGCAGCAGGAGCGTGAACACAGCGAAGCCGCGCGTCCGGAAGCCCACCCCGAAGCCCGGCCAGCGGCGCGACCCGAGGCGCATGCCCCCGAGACGCATCCGGGACCCACCCACTATCAACGGGTCCCCGAGCCTCAGGGATGGAACAACCGCCCGAAAACGGTCGATCGCGCGGCCTACCAGCACAACTTTCAGGCTTCACGCTCGTATCACATCGGGGCATATCGCCGCCCAGCCGGTTGGGTGTCGCGTCACTGGGGCTACGGCGAGGTTCTGCCTCGCGCGTTCTGGGCCCCTAGTTATCTGATCGCCGACTACTGGCTCTTCGCCCTCGAAACTCCGCCGGAGGGGTATGAGTGGGTGCGCTATGGCAACGACGCGCTGCTCATCGACACGAGCACCGGAACGGTGCTCCAGGCGGAATACGGCGTCTTCGCCTGAGGCTCGCGCGGCGAGGGGCCAGGGAGGGTCCCCGCCGCGTCTTGGCCTCAAGCACTCAAGAACTGTTTGCCCATGAGTCCCACGATGGCGCCGCTCATGGAAATTCCGATCAACTGGACGACGAACACGCCGAGCCTTTGAGCACCCGCCGGCCACCCCCGGGTTCTGATGACGTACAGGGGAACGAAGATCCCCGCCATGCAGACCACGCCGACCTTGAATAGTCGCGTCACGGTCACGTTCCTCTCCCGCGAGTCCGCGTTCACCCACATCAAAATGACGAATGTGAATAATAGGACTTCGACCAGCCGCTCGCCGTCTGGGTCCGTTTCAGGCTGAACGAAGCCCGAGTGAACGGTACTTAGGAACGCGAGTGCGAGAAATATCCACCTGAGATACCGCGACGTCATGCTCTCAGCATACCGGGTCGGCGTTCACGGTAACCATGGCATACTGCGGATCGATATCGCGCAGCAGGATGCCTCGTGAATTCCACTCCCGTCGGTCGCCTCGGTATCTGGTCGAGCGAGCTGCGCTTTGGTCCGCTCGCGGAACAAGCTGCGGCCGCCGCCGAGCTTGACACCCTGGGGTTTGGAGCGCTTTGGTTTCCCGGCGCAATGGGGGGCGACATTCTCGCGCGGGCCGACGCGCTGCTCGATGCCACCCGCGCCTGCACCATCGCGACCGGGATCATCAATATCTGGCGCAACGACGCGAAAGAGGTGGGCGCTTGGTGGCGCGGTCAATCCCCCGCCCGTCAGGCGCGATTGATGCTCGGACTTGGCGTGAGCCACGCCCCGGCGATTGCCGAATACCGTAACCCTCTCGAAGCAATGTCCCGGTATCTCGATGCGCTCGACGCCGAAGGCGTTCCCGTCGAGCGGCGCTGTCTCGCTGCGCTCGGGCCGAAGATGATCGATCTATCGCGCGAGCGCAGCGCTGGCGCCCATCCGTACCTCACCACGCCGGCGCACACGGCCATGGCGCGTGCGCGACTCGGTAACGGACCCCTGCTCGCGGTTGAGCAGGGCGTCATATTGGAGCCGGATCCGGGCAAGGCCCGCGATATGGCCCGAGATGCGCTGGCGATCTACCTGAAGTTCCCGAACTACGTGAATAACTGGCGGCGGCTGGGATTCAGCGAGGAGGACGTCTCGAAGCCGACCGATCGGCTGGTCGATGCGCTCTTTTCCTGGGGCTCGATGGAATCGATCCGTGAGCGCACCGCCGAGCATTTTGCGGCCGGGGCCGACCATGTCTGCCTACAGGTCGTGCGCGGCGCATCGCGTTCCCAGTTGAGTCCGCCTCTGGAGCAATGGCGCACGCTGGCTGCGGCGCGGCTGTAGGGCACGTCGCAAGCCCTGCGCGAGCCATGAGCCTACCATGAACGATTCTCCACGCAGCTTCTTCGACCGACTGAGCACCCAGCTCCTCCTCAGCCGCTGTGTGGCAGTCATCGCCGAGATCGGGATCGCAAATCTCGTCGCCGCGGCGCCCCGGACCCCCGTGGAACTGGCCGTCGACTGCGGCGTTGACGCGGACGCCTTGATGCGGATTCTCCGATTTCTGGCCTCGCACGGAGTTTTTGAGGCGGATGAACGTGGTGCGATCCGCAACACGCCGATCTCAGAGCTTCTGCGGGACGCGCCGGGATCGATGCGCGACCAGATACGGTCGTCCTGGCAGGACGTCATCTGGGATACCTACCGGCAGTTGCCCGAGACGCTCCGCACGGGCGAGCCGGCCTTCGACCGCGCGTTTAACATGTCCTTTTTCGACTATCTGGCCGCCCATCCGAAAGTCGGCGCCCGATTCGATGCGTCCATGTCGCTGATGTCCAGCCCGGAGAACGCGGCCCTGGCAGCCGCCTATTCTTTCCACGGCACGGTGGTGGACGTGGCTGGCGGGCGCGGGGGACTCCTGTCTGCGATCCTGACGCGGCACGCGGATGTGCGCGGCGTGCTCTTCGACCAGCCCCAGGTCCTCGAGCACGAGACGACACTTCTGGTCGCGGCCCAACGGGACCGGTGTCGTTTAGCCACCGGCGACTTTTTCACCGCGGTGCCGGCCGAGGGCGATGTCTACGTACTCAAGCGGGTCCTGCACGACTGGTCGGACGAGGACGCGGTACGCATACTCAGATCCTGCAGAGCGGCACTTCGAACGGACGCGCGCGTGCTCGTCATCGATGCAGTGCTCAAGCCGGGAAACGCCCCCGACCCGAATAAGATGCTGGATGTGGGCATCATGGCCCTGACCCGCGGCCGCGAACGCAACGCGGAGGAATTCCAGCGCCTCTTCACGGCGGCCGGCCTGACGCTGCTGCAGATCATTCCGCCGACCGCGCCGTCCTCCATGTCGATCGTCGAGGGAAGTCTTTAGACCTCATGGCAACCGGGCAGTCAGCGCCGCGTGACGAATCATCCAGCCGATCACGAACACGATAGACGCCCCGACGAGCGCCTCACCCGTCAGCGATTGGTCATCCCAGAGATAGGCATTGCAGAGACGCTGTGGAAATTCCTGGTAAAGCATGCCCGCGGTAATCGACATCCATACCATGTTGCCGAGATAGAAAATCCTCGCAACGGTGGAAGCGAGTTGCCAGGAAATTCCGCTGAACCAGCCCACTGCCACCAGCGAGACCACCTTCGCCGCTTCCCAAAGCGAATCGGCCGCCGCGTGATCGAGCGCGATCGGCGTCATCCAGTACGCGAGGCAGAATGTCGCGCTCAGCAATCCCGGCGCACCCTGGGCGTTCCACCGCAACCAACCCGTGCCAATCCATGCGGGCTGGCGGGCGCCCCAACCGGCGGCGGCGAAGAAAACGAGCGGAATCTGCACCAGCATCTGGGTGAGCATGGTCTGCATGAGCCAGGACCCAACCGGTGGCAAGACCGAGACCACGGCCATTAGTGTGAGCGCGAGGCGCAGCCGATGAGTGTCGATCCGTCTCATGGCTCGGAATCGATCTCGAGCGCGGCGTCGAGGGCGAGTCGCGGCTGATCGATCGACACGATGCGCGCCAGACGGCCGTGCCGGTCGAGGATATTGAACGCGGCGTTATGCACGAACTGGCCAAGATCCGCCGCCTTGGCAATGACGCCTAAGGTCGACATCGCCGCCCGTAATTGGGCTGGATCGTCGGGTGTCAGCACCGTCCACACCGCGGGATCCACCCGCATTCGGTCGGCGTAGTCCGCGATCACCGCCGGCGTATCGTGCGCAGGATCGAAACTCACGGTCACGAGACGCAGCCGTTTCTCGAGATGGGCGTCGAGAATTTGCCCTTGGAGCCGCTGGTAACTATCTCCCAAGGCGAGGCAGAGACTGATGCAGTGGGTGTAGATGAAGTCGACGATAGCGACGCGATCGTCGCCGGGATCAACCAACGCCTCGTGAGAGCCCGCCTGGTCGACGCCGTAGAGTTTGGGGATCGCGATCGGCTGCGCGGCGACGGCTTCACGCCGCGCGGTTTCGGTGGTGAGAGCGCTGAAGCCGTGTGTCAACCGGGCGAACGCCGATACCCCGATCAGAACGACCGCGACCGTGGCAATGAGCGTCCGAATCAATACCCGCCAGCCGCTTTGATTTCATCGCCGCTCGCCCAGGGATCGGTGCGGGCCTTAGTAGCTTCCCGCCCGGCGGCGACGATGGCGGCAGTGACCGGCGGCGCGGCGTTGCCCCATTGGCTGCGCACGTAGGTGAGCACAGCGGCGATTTCAGCATCGCTCAGCGCACTGAACACGGGCATTGCACCCACGTAGGTCGCGCCCTTGACCTGTACCGAGCCTACGATCCCATGCAAGGGGATCAACACCAGCGTCTTGACGTCGCCGAGAACCCATTCGGAACCCGCGAGCGGCGGGAAAACGCCCGCAATGCCAAGCCCAGTGGTTTGATGACAGGCCACGCAGCGAGCCGCGAAGATTGCACCGCCATCGAGGGCGGCCGTCGCGCCGGCGGAGGCGTCGCTGGCGCTTGCCGGCGGCATCAAGACGCTGCGCGTACGACTATCGCCATATTGGGAACCTAGACCGCTCTGCATATCGTGAATATAAAACGCACCCCACATCGCCATGGCACTGATGAGCATCGAGATGAACCAGGGCAGCGGCCGGTACTTCTCCTCCGGATCATGGCGCTCGCGGCTTTGAGGCGCCGGGGCGCTCGCGTCAGGCTCAGTCATGAACCTGCTCCTGCTCCTCGTTCGTCAGCACGGGATAGGAATGATCGAGCGATAAGAGGTACGCGACCAGATCCTGGGCTGCCGGGGTTGCGATGATGCTGACCCCTGGCTTCGCATATTCCGGCGGAAGATGAATAGCCTTCTCCCCGGGCGCTGGAGGTCCGGCGTGCTCGGTATAGAGGAACGGAAACGCGGGCATGATCGAGCCTTTGGTATAGGCACGCGGCTGGTATAGATGACCCAGGTGCCAGTCCTGACTCGGCTGGCGAACCGCGATATTGAACAAGTCGGGTCCGGTGCGCATCGTGCCGAGCTGATGCGGGCTGTCGTAGGCGTAATCCGCCGCCACCGACGGGCGGCCCCAGCCACGTGTATCGTCAGGCGCTTGTGACGGATCACGCGGCTGCTGCGAGTGGCAGTAGATACAGCCATTCTTGACGTAGATCGCGCGGCCGCGAAGCTGCTGCGCGGTGTAGGGCTTCAGTGCGGCGGGGGGTTTGACGTCGCGCAGGATGAGGTACGGAATGGCCACCAGCGCCATCGTGGCGACCGCCAGGATGACGAGAGCGCCACTGACGAGCTTGAACTCGGTGATCTCGCCCTTCACGACGGCGCACTCGCGGCAGCAATCGGCCCGAGCTGCGGAAAGCCGAAACGCGTCGGGCCGGCTTGAGTCGCCTTACGCACGAAAATCATCAGAAAAAAGTGACAGGCAAAGACCAGGTGTCCGAGGACCATCATGCCCCCACCGATCGAGCGCGCCTCGAGATACGGAATGGTGACCGCGACCGAATCCATGAAGGGTTTCTTCGCGTCGAGCATCGCGAGGCCCTGCAGCCAGCCACCAATCGTGAGCGCGACGAAATAAATCGCAAAACCCCCGAGTACCAACCAGAAGTGCAGCGAGATGAGCGGCGCATACGGCCATTCGTGACCGATCACGCGCGGCATCACGAAGTAGATGCTCCCGAACATGACCATCGCGAAAAATCCATAAAGCCCAAGATGCGCATGCGCGATCGTGAAATGCGTGAAATGCGTGATGGTGTTGACCGAGCGCAGCGCCTCGATCGATCCCTGAACCGATGCGAGGGTGTACATCATCGCGCCGAGCACGATGAAACGCAGCGTCGGGGAGAACTTGAGAGCGCGGAAATGTCCAACCACCGTCATGTGCTGGTTAACGGCGACGGCGAACACGGGAATGATCATCATGACGCTCTGAACGATCGACAGCGTCACGAGCCACGTCGGTACCGGGCCACCGATCAGATGGTGGCCTCCCACCTGACTGTAGAAAAATGCGAGCGACCAGAAGCCGAGCAGAGAAAGGTTATACGAGTATATCGGCGTACCGAGAACCTTGGGGATGAAGTAGTACGCCGCGGCCAACCCAAGCGGTGTGAACCAGAGGCCGAGCACGTTATGGCCGAACCACCAGTTCATGGTGGCCTGCTCCACACCGAAATGGATGCCCGGAGCATTCGCCACCGCATAGAGGAGCGGAAACCAGATGAGCGCGGCGCCGAGATACCAGACCGACACGTACAAATGCGGCACCTTACGGTTGCGCAGGGTCAGGATGAGCGGCACGCCCATGAGCGCTCCACCCACGACGAGGAAGCACGCCGGGAAAAGCGGGAACTCCAACCACTCGAGACCCGTGCTGTAGCCGGCGAGGATGCTGACCACCCCGATGAATACCCCAAGGGTCCACACCAGCGCGCCCGCATAGGCATACCGGCCGCCCACGAGTTCGGTCTTAAGTAGGCGGGGGATCAGCCACAGCGCGATCCCGACGCCTGAGAGAGAGCTCCACCCGTAGATCACCATGTTGAGATGCGCCGGTCGGATCCTGCCAAAGGTCAGCCATTCGGGCGCCACGAGCCAATCGGGCCAATGCATCTTGAGCGACGCCGTCAGTCCTGCGAAGGATCCGAGGACCAGCCACGCCACCGCGAGACTGAGACACAGAAGCGTCGGACCAGCACTCGAGCGATCGGCTTTGACGCGACTCAACAGATCGGCGCGGCTCATTTCCACATTGCGCGCCGGAGCGCCTTCCCGAACCTCGGCCTGCAGACGCGCCTGGTCCGTCGGACTCGCGGCGGGATCCTCGGTCGTATTCTCCTCGTCAGCGTCGAAAATGACGCGCGACCCTTCTTCGGCCGAGCCGAACAAGCCGCGGGTCATCGAGGCGATGAACACAAAGAGTCCGGCCAGGGACAAGACAAAGGACGCCATCAAGAGATATACGCTGGTAGTCATTTTTCGGGCTCATCGTCAATTCGGTCGATTAGAGGAAACGTCGCGTGATCTCGAACCTCGTCGTTAGACGAGCCGCGAACACGGCATCGGTGACACTCCTAAGGGTAAGCGTGCCTGAGGGTAAGCATGCCGCGTCGGCCCAATGCTCCGGCTCCCACTCCACCCTGCGTTCCGATTCAGCCGACCAGCTTACAATCTTAAAGTCCCGGTTGCGGGACCGCGTACGCGAAGTCCGCTAAAATGGTCAGAGGGAACAGCGATCGAACTGTCTTCACCGACCGCGGTCCGGTTGCCGACCGAGCCTATAGTCTCGGGATATTCCAAGCGTCCGGGAAGGTCACCACGATGAAGTCTCTTATCGGCCTCATGATCGTTGTCGCTGCCGCCACGCAGACGCTGTGCGCTCCGGTCAGCGCCGCCCCGACTGCAACTCCTTCGCCCGGCGACAAACCCGCCTTCGACCCGGACCGAACCGCTCTTTACGAGCAAGCTGAACTCTGGCGCGGCTACGATTCCCTGCGCAAGGAGCCTGGATTCGACAGCACGGTCTTTGCGCAGTATCTAAAGGCCAAATTTGATCCCTCGAGGATGATGGCTCGCGCCCGAAGCATCCACGACGATGGGATGGCATCAGCGCTGCGCTCTTACCTCACAGAAGCCGGTGCGCGCTTTCACGGTTCGGTCGCGTTCATGGGTAATGGGAGCGATCAGCTTCGCTGCAGCGACAGCTATCGACGGACCGCGACGCTGGCATATCGCCTGGCCAAGGACGGCTATCTCGTGATCACCGGAGGCGGGCCGGGGATGATGGAAGCTGCCAACCTCGGCGCGTATCTCGCCGATTCCGATGAGTCGGCGATCGGCGTGGCAATCGACATCCTCCGTAGCGGAGCAAAACCGGGCGAGGACAAGACCCGGTGCGAGTATGCCGACGCGTTCGCCTACACCGATGCGGCGCGCGCAGTGGTCGCGAGATTCCCCAAGGGCCATGAGAGCTTGGGTATCCATACCTGGTTTCTGGGCCGGGAGGCGACCAACGTCTTTGCCACGCACGTCGCGAAGTTCTTCTCCTGGGGCATGCGGGCGGAGCTTTTGCCGGCGGCGGCGACCCAGGCGATCGTGTTCACTTCGAACAGCGCGGGAACTCGGGAGGACATCGCGCTCGCCTCGATGGACAATCTCTATGGGCTCTACTGCAAGGTGGTGCCGCTCGTCTTCTTGGGCGAGAAAGAATTCTCCGACAGCGGTATTTTCTCGCTCGCGTACAAATTCGCAGAACCGGCTCCCGCTCCGATTCTCGGGTATCGCTCGAATATGCTCCTCACGGACAAGGGCGAGGTGGCGGCGCAATTCATCGAGGGGGCGCACCCACGTAAGGTCAACGATCTGGATGGTGCCTGCAAGGACGTCCAGTAACGGCCTGTTTTCCATAATTTCGTTGACTGCCAGGCGGCGTCCGGCGTCTCCGCGTTCAAGATCTGGCCCTTTTTGCCGATCTCCGTTGAGCATTTCAATGGACCAGTAAAGGGATCGCGGCGAGCGCGCAGGTCTATAGGGCGCGCGCCCATGATCTTCAGCCAAGGACAGCCCGAATGAGCTCCACGGACTCGGCCCGCGCTCTGGATGCGCGCGCGCTTTCTCAACTCTACGCCGCGCTCGATCGAAGCCAGGCGATCATCGAATTCGACACGAACGGCAAGATCCTGCATGCGAACGACCAATTCCTGGGTCTATTCGGCTACGCCTTGAATGATGTGGTGGGTCAACATCACCGAATGTTCTGCCTGGAGGGGACGGAAAAACAGGCTGCGTACCGGAGTTTTTGGGAGGGTCTGCGCGCTGGAGAATTCTCCACCGGCGAGTTTCCACGACGGACCTCGGACGGGCGCACGATCTACATCCACGGCACCTACAATCCCATCCTGAACGAGGAGGGGAAGGTAGTCCGGATCGTGAAGTTCGCCACCGATGTGACCGCCGCGAAGCAAACGGCTTTGGAGTATCTCGGTAAGGTCGCTGCCATCGAGCGCTCGCAGGCCGTCATAGAGTTCGACCTGACGGGTATCGTTCTGCAAGCGAACGATGTCTTCCTAAACCTCATGGGCTATAGCCGCGCCGACGTCGTCGGGAAACATCACCGGATGTTTGTCGAACCGACTGAGGCCGCATCCACGGAGTATCAACTCTTCTGGGATCGCTTAGGACGCGGGGAGTTCGACAGCGGCGAGTACAAGCGGGTGGGTTGCAAGGGTAAGGAGGTGTGGATTCGGGCCACCTATAACCCGGTCTTGGATTCGAGCGGCAAGCCGGTGAAAGTGGTGAAGTTCGCGACCGATGTGACGGCGGAAAAACTTCACAACGCGGAGTTCCAGGCGAAAGTCACGGCCATTGACCTCGGTCAGGTCGTAATCGAGTTCGATCTCGAGGGCAAGGTTGTTACGGCCAACCGAAATTTTCTTTCGGCGATGGGCTACACGCTGCGTGAGATTCAAGGTCAGCACCACAGTTTTTTCTGCACCGCGGAGTACACGCGAACTCACGAATATCGCGACTTTTGGCTACGCCTCAATGAGGGTGAATTCATCAGCGGGCGATTTCATCGCATTGGCAAGTTCGAGCGGGACGTCTGGATTCAGGCGACTTACAACCCGATCCGGGACGTGAACGGCAAAGTCGTCAAGATCATCAAGTACGCTTACGATGTCACCGCGGAGGTGGAACTGCAGCGACGCATCGAGGCCAAGTCGCGCGAGATGCACGATAGTCTCTCGCGGCTGCTCGGAAGCATTCAGTCGATTGCGGGAAACTCGGCGCTCGCGACCCAGATGGCCGACGTCGCTGCGGAGGCCGCGAAGACCGGTTTCGCTTCGCTCGACAAGGCGGTGGCCGCCATCTCAGAAATTCAAACGAGTTCTACGCGGGTCGCAGAGATCGTGCGTGTCATTGGCGAGATCGCGAACCAGACGAATCTCCTGGCCTTCAATGCGGCCATCGAAGCGGCGCGGGCCGGATCGCACGGCGTAGGCTTCTCGGTGGTCGCGGGCGAGGTGCACAAACTCGCCGAGCGAAGCTCGCAAGCGGCTCGCGAGATTGCGCGGCTCATCGAGGAATCGCGACAGCAGGTGGAAACCGCCGCCAACGTGAGCCGACATGTCGCCGACAGTTTTACGGGCATTGCATCGAGCGTGGTGCGGACCCGCGGTACCGTCTCTGAAATCGCGACCGCCACGGAAGCCCAGGACCGCGTGGCCAAGGAGGTTGCGAATATCATTGCCGCCTTGAGTGCCGAGAAGACCGCGTGATCCGTGAGGAGACCCGCGGGCTGATCGAAGGGGAAGAGGGCTACGGCGGGTTTACGCTCGGCGCCATGAGCCTCGCATTGCCCATCTCGGCGGTGCATGAGGTGGTGGCCTACGATTCATTGAGCCCGCTTCCCTACCGCGCTCAGTGCCTCCTCGGCGGGATGAACCTGCGCGGCCTCGTGATTCCTGTCATCGACCTGCGGCGGCTGTTCAACTCCGACTGCGAGCCCTGCGCCTCGAATACCGTCGTGGTGATGTCCCATGAGGGGCGGCTACTCGGCTTGCTGGTGGAGCGCGTGACCGGGATCTTTCGCGCGACGGCCGGTGAGTTTCACCGTCAAACCGTTCCCCCCGGATCCCTGAGCGTGGTTGCGGGGAGCCTGTACCGGCGCGACAGCGAGACGCTCGTGACAGTGCTGTCCCCGAGCCTACTTGCCCATTCGCCTGATATTCCATGGGTCGACGATCCGGAGGCCGTCACCGGGTCACCGGCGGCGGCAGCGGAGGGCGGAGCAATGGCGCACGCAGCAATGGCGCAGACGATTCCCGTCGTGCTGTTACGTTGTGAGCGAGTCGGCTTTGCCATCGACGCTCTGTGCGTGCAGTCGACGCTCGCGAATCCGCCGATTGTTCCGTCGAGCCTCGCCATGGGCGAATGCCGGGGCAGCATCGATTACCTGGGTCAGCGAATCGCTGCCATTGATCTTTACGCGCTCTGCGGCTTCGGAAGACTCGCGCTGAACGGGAACGTGCATGCGTTCGTGGTGAAACTCGAGACGGGGTTTGTCGCGTTCCTGGTCGAGGAAGTGATCGACGTCGTTCAGATCCGGGCGGACGACGTGGTCGCGCTCGCGACCTACGCGTTACCCGACCCCAGCGTGTTCGCAGGCTCGCTGCCTGCTGCGGGGGTGACACGAGGGTTCACCGCGGCTGCCGATCGTGAGACGCATACATTCTCCCAATTTCTCGTCCTCGATTCGGATGCCTTGCGGGCTTCCGCTCTGGTCATTGCACTCGCGGCGATGAACCTCGCAGTGGAGGAGGAGCCAACGAGATCTCACGCAACGGATGCCAATATGGCGGACGTGCGTACGCTACTGACCTTCGATGTGGGGGGCGAGGTCTGCGCACTGCTCGAACAGATTGCCGAAATTCTGCCGTTTGATTTGGATTCAAGCGTCTTATCGCTCGGTGGAGCGCTGATCGGTTTCATGATCAATCGCGGGCGCTCGATCCCGATGTTCTGCCTCGAGCGCCTGTCGAACCTCGAGGCGACTCCGCCCAGCGCCGAGACTCGGGTACTCATCGCGCAGAATGGTGCCGAATTCATTGGTTTTGTGGTCCCCCGCGTCCGATCCATCGTTCAGGCCAGGTGGAGCCCTACACTCCGTGTACCGGGCGACAACTCTCGCAACCTCGCGCTCATTGGCGCCGGATCGCACGAGCGCATGCTGCGCGTCATCGACCTAGCGGAGGTCTCACTCGCTCTGCACCCTGAAACAGCCCGGCCACAAAGCGCGGAAGCCTCCGAGTGTGCGTGACACAGCGGGTGGGAGATCACCCTCGAATGCTTAAACCGACTCCCGCAGCGGCGAACTCAACTCGAAAAATATGCCGTCCGGGTCGAAGAAACAGCAGCGCTGCATGCGCTTGAGCTTCCCGTCGGCTCCCGTCACTTCGAACAAATGGGGCGGTGTACGGACTGGGACCCCCGCCGCGAGCAGCGAATCGTAAAGCTGGCTCACATCCTCGACCTCGCCGACGAAGATGACGCCGCCGAAACCGATGCGC
>Ga0116226_10000483_pt1 | contig 34005 bp, 33 predicted proteins | sample S1TSphfallax_FD_89692 | JGI IMG/M metagenome (GOLD analysis project Ga0116226, IMG submission 89692) | Host-associated microbial communities from peat moss isolated from Minnesota, USA - S1T2_Fa - Sphagnum fallax MG | ecosystem: Host-associated > Plants > Peat moss > Unclassified | place: USA...
AGAGTATGAGAGTATGAGAGTATGAGAGTATGAGAGTATGAGAGTATGAGAGTATGAGAGTATGAGAGTCGGGAAGAATAAATACTTATACTCTTAGATTCTCATACTCTTAACACTATCCAAACTACCCCACAATTTCGCTATCACTGAAGAAAAAGCGGATTTCGTTAGCAGCATTTTCCAGCGAATCAGAGCCATGAGCAGAATTGCGTTCAATGGATTCGCCTACTTCCTTACGGATAGTACCCGCTTGCGCATTGGCGGGATTAGTGGCTCCCATCACGTCACGATAGCGTGCTACTGCATTTTCGCCTTCCAGCACCTGTACCACTACGGGAGCGGAAATCATATAGTCCACCAGTTCACCGTAAAAAGGGCGTTCTTTATGTACGGCGTAAAATGCCTGTGCCTGTGCCTTGCTTAGGTGAATGCGTTTTTGTGCCACAATACGCAGTCCGCTGGCTTCAATAATACTGTTGACTTTGCCAGTCAAGTTACGAGCGGTCGCATCTGGCTTGATAATAGAGAAAGTACGTTGTATAGACATTATGAAATTCCTAAGTAAGAGTTTAAGAGTATGAGAGTCTAAGAGTTTGAGTTTATATCCTTCCAGACTCTTAAACTCTTATACTCTTAGACTCTATAAACCCAGCTACATATAAAAAATAACGCCTTGTGGCAACATATTAATGAACCCTGAAAGTATCTCCATGCAAGACGCAGCCCGAATAAGTGCCGTAATAGAACTGCTTTCCGAATGTTTTCTCCAGTGGAAGGAGGCTCGCCCTTTGCCTGCGGACGTGATGCTGAATCGCTATTTTCGTGATCGCCGTTTCATCGGTTCCAAGGATAGGGGAGCGATTGCCTCACAGTTTTATGAAATAATCCGCCATTATAAAACGCTGGAATGGCATGTGGATGCACATTTTGAAACGGGAGCCAGGTTTTTTGTCATCGCTTCACTGGTGCTTTTACATAAAAATACCGTCTTGCAGGTACGAGAACTATTTAATGGCGAGCGGTTTTCCCCTTATCCCCTGAGTGAAGAAGAAATCCGCTTTGCCAAGGCACTCTATGGCAACAAGCCCTTGCATCATGACATGCCTGATTACGCCCGTTATAATTATCCCGACTGGCTGGAGCCTCAGCTTAAGGCAGCCTTTCCTGATGACTGGAAAGAAGCACTACAGGCATTATCTCAAGAAGCCCCCGTTGATTTGCGTACCAATACGCTGGTAACGACGCAGCAACAGCTTTTAGAAGCCTTAAAAGGCGAAAAATATGACGTGATGCCGTGTACCCTATCGCCCCTTGGTATTCGCATGAAAACCCGCCATCCCATTTTCACCAGTCAGTATTTCAAGCAGGGCTGGTTTGAAATGCAGGACGAAGGCTCCCAACTGGTGAGTAGCCTGCTGGATGCCAAAGCGGGACAGAAAGTGATTGATTTTTGTGCAGGTGCAGGCGGAAAAACGCTGGCTCTTGCCGCTGCTATGAAAAATAAAGGCAGGATTTTAGCCTGGGATACCTCAGCGAAACGTCTTGAGCAAATGAAGGAGCGTTTAAAAAGAGCAAAAGTGGACAATGTGCAGATACAGTGCATTGAATCAGAAAGCGATTCCTTTATCAAACGCCATAAGGATTCCGCTGACGGCGTGATTGTCGATGCTCCCTGTAGCGGGACGGGAACGTGGCGGAGAAACCCCGATCTGAAGTGGCGACTGCGTCCATCTGATTTAGAAGAACTTGTTGATATACAAAGAAAAATATTATTAAGTGCTGCCCGTCTGGTGAAGAAAAAAGGCAGGCTGTTATACATCACCTGTAGCCTGCTGCCTGGCGAGAACGAAGCACAAATTGCGACATTTTTACAACAGATGGAAAATTTTAGGGTTGTCAATCCCGATAATTTATGTTCTAACCTGAACGACAAAATGACAAAACAGGGTGGTTTTCTAAGACTGACACCTCACGAGCAAGGAACGGACGGTTTCTTCGCTGCCCTGCTGGAACGTATTGAATAAGACGTTTCTGCTTTTGTCTGACAATGTAAGCGATACTGCTATAAAACAGAAAGCGAGCAACATGAATAAAAGAAGAAGTATAACCAAAACATTATTACAAAAAATACGGAAAATTTTTCGTACGCGTAACCTGATTATTATTTCCGATCATAAAGTCGATCACGTTCCCCTAAGTGGCAGCGTGCAGATTCTGGTGATTATTGCGTTTCTCGGGTTTTTCTCTGGTGTTTCCTATATTACGGGCAGTTACATGACTTCGCGTGGCGTGATCAGGGAAAAAGAAAGCAAAATTGCCAACAGTACACGCGAAAAAACGCGTATTAGTGAAGAAATGGAACTGCTTAAAAAAGATTTGGTGCGGTTGAATGAGAACGGGCAGGAATTAAATTCTTACAGCAAATTCATCATTGGGCAACATACCAATGTGGTAACGCCCAATGCTAACGAAATCATTAATCCCAAATATAGCGACAGCACCCTGTTCGGGCAGGATTCAGGTAAGCTATTGGAACGTATTTCCTTTCTGGAAAATCGTGTCAATGAAATCCGCAGTGAAAATGAGCATCTGGTGAAGGCTATTCGGGTGCGTACCGAGAAAAAGATTGATTTTCTCGAAGATATTATTTCCATGACAGGGCTGGATGCACAAAGTCTGGAACATGCAGCAAAAGCGGAAGCGGAAGATTCAGGACAAAAAGTAGGCGAAGTAAAACTGGCTCCCAATCAGGATGAAAATGCGAAAAAAGAGCCAGCCAACCCTGATGCTGGCAAGGGCGGGCCTTTTATACCTTACGAAAAAAGCGAGTTAAATGATACGGAAATGGAGCTGGTTTCCAATGTGGATCGTCTGGTGATGATTAATGAGGTGGTGAAGGCGTTACCTTTGGACAAACCCCTGAAAGAATACCAGCAGATGAGTCCGTTTGGCAAACGTACCGATCCCATTAACCACCGCTTTTCCTTTCATCCCGGGCTGGATCTGGCAGGAGCCAGCGGTTCACGCGTGATGGCAACCAATGACGGGGTAGTGATTGATGCACGCCGAAAACCCGCTTATGGAAATATGGTTGATATTGAGCATAAATTTGGTATAGTAACACGCTATGCTCATATGAACCGTATTCTTGTGCATGAAGGCGACAAGGTAAAAAAAGGGCAGGTAATTGGCATACAGGGCAGCACTGGTCGCAGTACGGGCGAACATCTGCATTATGAAGTAAGAGTAAATGACCATCCCGTTAATCCCGTAAATTTTTTAGATGCAGGTGAATATGTTCTCGAAAACTAAACAGAATACTGGCAATAATACTGCGAATGTTACCCAAAATGCCACGTCCAATAATCAGGCAGTGAATAAAAAATCCACTCCCTCCGTCCTTTCCAATGGCAGCCATATCTTGGGCAATATGGTGAGTGACTGCATTGTCGATATTGACGGTACGCTCGAAGGCAATGTGCGGGCAGAACAGGTAAATGTTCGTCAAAACGGCAAGATTAATGGGGATATTGTAGCGGAGTCCGTCCATATTTATGGAACCGTTAATGGTATTGTGCGTGCGCACGCCGTGCATCTCTATGCTACCGCAAACCTGACGGGAACCATTGTGCATCACTCACTTACGGTAGAAGAAGGGGCGATTATTGATGCCAAATTCAAGCGTATCAATGAAAATGCTGCCCGTGAATTTGAAATGCCCGAAGAAAATTCGGAAGAAGATGGTGGGGGATTGATTGAATCTGCTCCTTCGTTTGTGGGTGCTGGCACGTTGCGGTTGATTGGCTAGTTTTTTCCAGTCATGGCAGAATCATTGAATCTTCTTGGCAAACAGGTTTCAGGCTATGAATCGCCTGAAACAGCTATTATTGACGTATTTCCCAATCCGCATAAGGATGTGGATTATGTCATACGTTTTACCTGCCCTGAATTTACCTCCCTTTGCCCCGTCACAGGGCAGCCTGATTTTGCCCATCTGGTGATTGACTATGTCCCTGATGCGTCTATCATTGAAAGCAAGGCATTAAAGCTGTTTTTAGTCTCGTTTCGCAATCACGGAGCGTTTCATGAAGCCTGTACGCTCGACATTGCCAAACGTCTTATGAGAGCCTGCAACCCCAAATGGTTACGCATTGGCGGATACTGGTATCCCAGAGGTGGCATCCCCATTGATATTTTCTTCCAGTCTGGCAACCTGCCTGAACACGTCTGGCTGCCTGAAATGGGTGTGGCATCCTACCGTGGTCGGGGATAAAAAATTTTCCAACCAGGCACTTAGAGAGAGATAGAATGAAAAAATTAATCCTGCTTTTTCTGCTGATGACCACTTCAGTCTATGCTGAAGAATCCAATATCCCTGAACTCGCACCCTTTGTGAATACTAAAGCCATCTATGGTAAAGGGCATTTTAAGTGGTTTTTATTTGATGTGTATGACGGTATATTATTCTGTGATGCAAAAACCTGGTCTATGGATACCAATTTCGCACTTTCCTTACACTATACCCGTGCGATTTCATCGGAACAATTTGTGAAAACCAGCCTGGAAGAGATGGATAAAATACAGCCTCTTACCCAGGATGAGCGTAACAAATATCAGGATTATCTGCATAGAATAATGCCCTCAGTGAAAGAAGGGGATCGTATCACTTCTTTATACATCAAAAACAAAGGGATAAAAATATATTACAATACAGGTCTATACGGCGAAATATCGGATGATATATTTGCACGGAGGTTTCTTGCAATCTGGTTTTCGGAAAAAACTTCGGCTCCCGACTTCAGAAATTCACTATTACATTTAGCAAAATAGACTATAAAGTCTAATTTAATACTAGACTTTATAGTATGATTATGCTATTGATGAAGGATGAACACATCCATAACAAAATTATATTGCCTGAAATACACTGCTCTGGCACTGCCTCTGGCATTTGCCGGCTTGCCTGTCTATATCCATGTACCGAGATTTTATGCCAGCGTCATGCAGCTTGATCTAAGCAGCCTGGGTATATTATTATTTGTAATTCGATTAGCGGATACGGTTATTGATCCTTTTATTGGCATTATCAGTGATAGACTGGTAACATACCGTAAAACCATTATTTTTTATAGTGCATTACTATTAAGTATAGGCTATTTCGCCACTTTTTCACCTCCGGAACTGGCGTTTAAATCCCCTGCCCTGTGGCTGGCGGGCTGTTTATTTATAGTCTATTTTGCATTCAGTACCTTAATGATCAATTATTATGCTATTGGCGTAGAAATATCCCATAGTGCTAATGATAATATCCAAATTGCCAGTTGGCGTGAGGGCTTCATTCTGCTGGGCGTGCTGCTGGCATCTATTCTGCCGACGCTTTTACTGCAACACTATGATTTCAGGGAAGCCTATCAGTTATTTGCCTTATCTTTACTCCCCTTGATGCTGGTGGGCGTTTTGATAACGCTTCAAAACTACAAAAGCGTAAAAACCCTTCCCCTAATAGAAAAAATAAATTTTTTCAGTCTGTTGAAAGATAAAAAAATCTGTCAGATTCTGCTTCTGGCATTTTTTAATGCGATACCCACCGCTATCACCTCTACCCTGTTTATGTTTTTTACGGCGGATGTTCTGGGAACATCCCAAAAAAGCGGTTATATGCTGGCGATTTATTTTTTAAGTGCAGCCATCAGCACGCCTTTCTGGAATTATACCAGCCTTAAAGCAGGCAAACGCATGACGCTGATCACGGCGATGCTCGCAGCCATTATATGTTTTGTCTGGGCAGGGTACCTAGGTGCAGGGGATAGTTTCGCCTTCTTTATTATCTGTGTATTATCGGGCTTCACGATGGGAGCGGATATGATGATAATGCCCGCTTTATTTGCCGATAGCCTGAAGGATAAAAAGCGCTTAAGTGCAACGGCATTCGGGTTATGGAATTTAACTTCCAAACTCACGACTGCATTTGCTGCCGGTATCGCACTCCCGCTGCTTTCTTTAGCGGGCTATCATTCAGATGCCCCTAACACCAAAGAAGCATTGGCAGCACTTTCGCTCTGTTACGCTTTATTGCCCTGCTTATTTAAAATAGTAGCGGTTGTTTTTCTGTATTTTAATAAGAATTTCAAGGAGTAATGTATGAAGGACAAGAAAATCTGGCTCATTGGAGCAAGCACGGGTATTGGCGAAGCGGTGGCAAAAGCCCTGGCTGCCAAAGGAGCAAGGCTTGTGATAAGCAGCAGAAATAGTGAGAATTTATCCGCACTTTTACGAGAGATTGGCGATGAAAACCATATTGCACTCCCGCTGGATGTAACGGATTTATCGAGCATAGAAGCGGCCTGGAATATGATTATTACGCATCACGGAATCCCTGATATGGTTATGTATAATGCGGGTATTTATGAACCCATGAGTGCTGCCGAATTTGATTATGAAAAAGCTGCCCAGATGCTGGATGTGAATTTTACAGGCATTTTACGCACGCTAAAGTGCATATTGCCGAGTTTTGTGAATAGAAAAGAGGGGCATATACTGATAGTGGGTAGTGTCGCTGGCTATAGCGGATTACCAAACGCTATGGGTTATGGTGCAAGTAAAGCTGCTATTATCCACCTGGCTGAGAATCTCTATCTGGATTTAACCAAACATAATATAAAAGTGCAGCTTATCAGTCCAGGTTTTGTCAAGACACGCTTAACGGACAAAAATTCATTTACCATGCCGTTTATTATTAGCACGCAACAAGCGGCTGATTATATCATAAAAGGCATTGAAAGCGAACCATTTGAAATTTCTTTTCCGAAAAAATTGAGTTGGGCTTTGAAGTTGTTACGTATTCTGCCTTATAGCTTGTATTTCAGGTTAATGAAGCATCTGAAATAATAGACATCTTCTAAACCCTATCTCCTGTGGACAACTGCGTCGTTAAAACCGTACTCAAATGCTCATGTACATTTATTACTACTTCCGCTTCTGCCTGCGGTTTTGCCTCGCATTTGTCTCGCACGAGGGTTTGAAGAAGATGTCTAATCACAATTTTTAAGTAACGACGTATTTTTTGCTTCAAATCTGTTTTTTTTGTGTTATAAGCTTTTTCCTGAATTTTAATTGTGGATATATTTAATATGGCAACATCCTTACGTTTTAGCCGTGGTGGTTCTAAAAAAAGACCTTATTTCCGTCTGGTAGCAACCGATTCACGCAGCCCGCGCGACAGCAAGTTTATTGAAAAATTGGGAACTTACAACCCGTTGCTGGCAAAAGAAGATACGAATAAGTTTGTCGTGAACGCTGAACGTGTGAAATACTGGCTTTCTGTAGGTGCAACACCTTCTGAAACCGCTGCCCGCCTGCTACGCAAACTGGGTATCATTGAGACCAAACCAACCTACGTTGCCAAAGAAAAAGGCACGGGTTCCAAAGGCAAAAAAGCTGCTTAACAGTGACCGGTAATTTGGTAGAGTTGGGTGTCATTGTTGGGGCAAAAGGCATTAAAGGCGAAGTAAAAATACGGAGCTTTACCCGCTTCCCCGAAGATCTGGTTTCTTACGGTACTTTGCAGGATAAATCAGGTAATGAGTATGTTATTCATATTCGTAGCGTGGTAAAAGATCAGGTGACTGCTTCCATAGCAGGTGTATGTGATCGGAACAAGGCAGAAAAACTACGCAGCACCAGCCTGTTTGTTGAACGCAGCAAACTCCCTCCCGCAGAGGAAGATGAATATTACCATAACGATTTGATAGGTCTGCCTGTTTATCTTGAAGATGATACACCATTTGGTACGTTTATTTCCATCCATAATTACGGGGCTGGTGACATTGTTACCGTCAAAACGCTATCTGGGGAAGAAGAACTTTTCCCCTTTACCAAAGCCATTTTTCCTGTCATTTATATAAAGCAGCAAAAAATTACGCTTTCCCTTCCTGAAAAAATCATTGCAGAAGAAGATCCTGATGGATACCCTACCCACCCGTAAAGAGATACTCAAAGGCTTCGGTCTGGTATTATTTGCAGTGCTGGTATGGTCGGGTTGGTCGGTTATCAGCCGTTTCGGAGTAAAATCCAACCTCACACCTTACGATATTACAGCGATACGCTTCACCACTGCGGGATTAATCCTCCTACCCATTGCCCTGAAAAAAGGCTTTCGTATAGGGGAGTATGGTTTTAGGAGTGCCTTGTTGATGTCCGTGCTGATGGGAGCGTGCTACACCACCATAGCAATCATGGGGATGCAATATGCCCCCGTTTCCCATGCAGGAACGACGATGAACGGCTCATTGGTGCTGGTTACCACGGCAACGGGATTTTTTCTATTGGGTGAAGCCTTCTCGCTCCTGCAATTTAGCGGAGTATTTATTACGCTGGCAGGCATCATACTGATGATGACGGCAAAAGCGGTGAATTCTCCTGATATTCATTTGGGTCATGCCCTGTTCCTGATTGCTGCCCTGATGTGGGGATCGTATATTTACTTCGTGAAAAAATGGAAAGTCGATGCGTTACACGCTGCTTCCATTGTCTGCGTATTTTCAATGTGTTATTATATGCCGTTTTACCTGTTATTCGCTAATAAAAGCCATATTAATGCGGGAAACTGGGTAGCCATTCTGTCACAGGCAGCCTATCAGGGGATTTTAACGGCCATTATTGCGTTTATCTGCTTTAATAAAGGGCTGGCGATTATCGGGGCAGCCAGAGCAGGTGCAATGATTCCGCTGGTTCCCGCCATTGCAACGCTCATGGCAATTCCCCTGCTCGGAGAAATCCCTTCTTCCTTAGAAATTATCGGGGTGGTTACCGTTTCGGTGGGGGTACTGATTGCCTCTGGTATTATCAAAATTTCATCCTCCTGAATACTGAGTTATTTTCATGTTACACAAAATTTCACTGGCACAGTCTAATGTTACCGTAGGAGATATTGCGGGCAATAGCGAAGCTATCCTCAAGGCTTACCGTCGCGGGGTTGCAGAAAAAGCGGGGCTGGTGGTTTTTTCCGAATTATGCGTAACCGCCTACCCTCCTGAAGATCTGCTATTACGCCCTGCCTTTGTGCAAAAAGCAATGGATGCCGTTAAGAAACTGGCACTGGCAACAAACGCAGAAACCGCCATGATTATAGGGGGGATATGGGAAGCAAACCAGAAACTTTATAATGCGGTATTTCTGCTGGCAGAGGGGAAAATGCAGCATATTCAGTATAAACATTCCCTCCCCAATTATGGCGTGTTTGATGAACAACGCTATTTCCATGCGGGTGCGTTACCAAAACCTGTAATATGGCAGGGGGTGAAACTGGGTTTGCTGGTATGTGAAGATCTCTGGAACCCGCCAGCGACAGAAAATCTTGCCAGCCAGGGAGCGGAATTACTGATAGCAATCAACGCCTCTCCTTACGAACAAAACAAACAGGCAATGCGATATGAAGCGGCAAAGGCAAGAGTAAGGGAATCAGGATTACCCCTTGTCTATGTCAATCAGGTAGGCGGGCAGGACGAACTGGTATTTGACGGCAGGTCGTTTGTGATGAATGCCAAAGCGGAAGTAGTGCTGGAGTTAAAGGGATTTGCAGAAGAGGAAAAGATAATCGACTTGTCTGAAACCCTTGCCAGTCCCGCTATTGCAAGTGTTGCTGATACGGTGAAAGATGATTATGAAGCCTGTATATTGGGCTTGCGGGATTATGTAAGGAAAAGCGGGTTTAGGAAGGTGTTGCTAGGGCTTTCGGGTGGGGTGGATTCCGCTCTGGTGGCAGCGATAGCAGTTGACGCATTGGGAGCGGAGCAGGTGCAAGCCGTGATGCTGCCTTCGCCTTACACTTCCCCCGAAAGCCTGAGCGATGCAACGCACTGTGCGAATTTACTGGGTATTAGACTTGAGACAATTCCCATCCTGCCAGCGATTACCGCCTTTGAATCCATGCTCGCTCCCGTTTTTGCAGGAAAAGCCAAAGACGTGACGGAGGAAAATATCCAGTCAAGGATTCGTGGCAATCTGCTGATGGCAATGAGTAATAAATTCGGGGCTTTGCTGCTAACGACGGGCAATAAGTCGGAAATGGCAGTGGGGTATGCAACGCTCTATGGTGATATGTGTGGAGCTTATAATCCCCTGAAAGACCTCTATAAAACCCGTGTCTATCAATTATGTGCGTATCGCAATAGCCTGGGGCTGGTTATTCCAGAGACGATTATCACCAAAGCTCCCTCAGCCGAACTTCGCCCTGACCAGAAAGATCAGGATAGCCTGCCCCCTTACGAGATACTGGACGCTATTCTTTTCCGCACGTTTGAACAGCTTCTTTCACCCGAAGCAATCATTGCAGAGGGCTTTGAAGTGGCGACAGTAGAAAAAGTGGCAAGGCTGGTAAAAATGGCAGAATATAAACGCCGTCAATCCCCGCCTGGCGTTAAATTAACGAGAAGATCGTTAGGTAAGGATTGGCGTTATCCTTTAGCGGGAAAGTGAATTTACTCACCACGTTCTCCAAACAATGCCGTACCAATACGCACATAATTGGCACTGAAGCGAATAGCCGTTTCAAAGTCTCCGCTCATGCCCATGCTAAGCTGAGGAATGGCATGTTCCCCCGCCAGTTTTTTCAGCAGGGCAAAATAGGGAGCGGGCGGCTTATCGTGCGGTGGGACACACATTAAGCCTTCTATGGTCAGGTTTTTGGCTTTGGCATAATCCAGCAAAGCAGGAAGCTCGCTGGGTATAACACCCGCTTTTTGCGATTCTTCACCAATATTCACCTGTATAAAAAAGCGTTTGCAGCGTGCTTCCTGCAAAGGTTGTTTCATAATCGCATCAATGAGCGACTCCCGATCAATCGTCTGAATGACATCAAAGAGCTGCAATGCGTCTTTTACCTTGTTGCTTTGCAAGCTGCCAATCAGATGCAACTGTATATCAGGATAGCTATTTCGTAAGGAAACCCATTTCGTTTCCGCTTCCTGCACACGGTTTTCCCCAAAGATACGATGCCCCGCTTCCAGTAATTCCTGAATTTTCGCCAGAGGTTGAAATTTGCTGACAGCAATCAGGTCAATCTGTTTGGCTGCCAGCGGAGCCTCTTTCTGGCTGGTAGTGATTCGGGATTGGAGCAGATGGTAATTATCAAGGATTTCTGACATGTAGGGCTATTACGCTACCATTTCCAAAAGTGATTTACAAAGAGCGGTATAAACGGTGTTTGCCTGTTCAATATTATATTTCACACCATATTTTTTGCCTTTTTCTTCCCGTTCCCATGTAGCACCCGCCCATGCAGTTCCTGCATTTCTACCATCTTCCTGGGTTAGCTCATAGATGGGTTTTGACAATTTTTGCGACGTGGGGATCAGGGTATTAAAATTCTGTATGCCAGCTAAATGATAGGGAGCATCGTAATTAACGGCTTTCATAAATAGCTCCTTTTCAACTACCATCTGTTTTTGCTGTAGGGAAGGAACCAGTTTGGTATTGGTAATGTCTTTAATCTTATCCAGCCATGCACTATAGGCACGGGACATGCTTTTGGGATCATTTTCGTCCAGCTTTGAATCGGTAGTATAAACCCTGTAATTCTGTGAAATAAATCCCAACATTTTAGGTGCAGCTTTGGGAAGGCTATAGTCATCATTTCCCAAACGAAAACTTGCAATATTATCGCTCCATTTTGGCAACACGTTACTCAGGGAATCTATTGCCTGATAGCAATAAAAATCTGGAGAAGTCGGAATAATGAAATAATCGGAACTCATCAGGATACAATTATTGGTAGCAGAAACACTGGGACTCATATCAATAAGCACTATATCAAACTCATGCACCTGTATCAGTTTTCGTATCAACGCATTGATCGCACCAATAAAACGCTTCAATATCGGTATGGTTCCACTACTGGTAATGGCAGTAGCAATCTGGGTATCAATTTCCGCAAACCGTATATGCCCCGCCAATATAAAAAGATTGGGATTTTTGGTGGCAGTTACATCGGTTTTCTGAATGGGTGGGGAGTTGCCATCCAGTGCAAAAATGGGAGCCAGACTATTAAAAATATCCGTATTTCTTTTACTGTCATAAAAAGCAAAAAGCGAATCGTAATCTTCCAGTCCCAGCGTTAATCCCGTAAGGTTACATTGGGGATCGGCATCAATAATTAATACTTTTTTACCCAAAGATGCCATTTTCCAGCCAATATGATAGGTAGACGTAGTCTTGCTTACGCCACCTTTATGATTAAACAGGGAAATTACTTTTGCCATCTTTTCTCTATTGCAGGAATTGTTAAGATGCAAATTATAGCATTGATTCGGGTTTCGTCAAATTGTATAATGTGCTATTTACAGGCTGAAATGCTGCTCATTTGATAGCGAAGGAATCATATTGCGAGCTTCAGCGACTTTACCCAAATCAATATCCGCATAAATCACGGCGGTTTCGGCTTCCCGTGCCTCTGCCACAATCTCTCCCCACGGAGAAATAATCAGCGAATGTCCGTAAGTCTGGCGATTGTTCGGGTGGATACCGCATTGAGCCGGGGCAAAGACAAAGCAGCCCGTTTCAATGGCACGGGCTTTAAGCAACGTGTGCCAATGGGCTTTGCCAGTCGTATAGGTAAAAGCAGCGGGAATAGAAAGTATCTCCGCTCCTGCCTGTGCGAGGGTGCGGTAAAGCTGCGGAAAACGTACATCATAACAGATAGTTAGTCCTATTTTTCCTAACTCGGTAGAGAATAACACGGCTTTTTCCCCTGCCAGCATCCTGTCGGATTCCCGATAATGTTCACCGCCTCCAAGCGTCACATCAAACAGATGAATTTTATCGTATTCTGCCAGAATAGCACCATTTTTATCCATAAAAAACGATCGGTTATAATATTTACCACTTTTTTCGTCTTTAATATGGGCGGAACCTATCAGGATGCTTAATTGCATATCGTGAGCAAGTTGCTGGCAATTTCGCACTGCTTCGCTCTGATCAGGAATCGTATCGTCATTTCCCCGCATGAAAAACGCATTTTCAGGCAGACAGGCAAGGCTGGCTCCCTTGGCTTTCACGTCACGCAGCATCGTTTCAATCACAAACAGATTGCGTGCAATGTCATTCTGGCTGTTGAGTTGCAGCATCGCTGCTTTGAAAATGGACATATTAATACGTCCTTGCCTTTGGAGGTACAGCCTTCACATCATTAGAAAGTGTGTTCAGATGCACATCACGATAGGCTATTTTGGTGTTGCCCTTGTCATCTATCCACGTCATGGAGTGTTTGAGCCAATTTACGTCGTCACGATTGGGGAAGTCTTCCCTTGCATGTGCGCCGCGGCTTTCCTGACGGTTCAAGGCACTGGCTACCGTCACAACCGACTGTGCAAGCAGATTATCCAGCTCCAACGCTTCTACCAGATCACTGTTCCACACCAAAGAGCGGTCACTGATTGCCAGGTCATTAAAGCGGGCGAAGGTCTTGCGTATCTGCGTATCGCCTTCTTTCAAAATAGACTGTTCACGAAATACCGCTGCGTGATTCTGCATGGTAATCTGCATTTCACCGCGAATTTCAGACGTTTTGGATTTGCCGTTTGCATGGCGGATTTTATCAAAGCGGGCAATGATGTGGTCGGTGGCAGAAGCTGGCAGTGGCTTATGCGGTGTTTCGGGTTTGACGATTTCCTTGGCACGGAGTGCTGCTGCACGTCCGAATACTACCAAATCCAGCAGTGAATTGGAGCCTAAACGGTTAGCCCCGTGTACAGAAACGCACGCAGCTTCGCCAATCGCCATTAAGCCCTGCACCACCGTTTCAGGATTACCGTTTTTCAACGTCACCACTTCGCCGTGGTAATTGGTGGGAACGCCACCCATATTATAATGCACGGTAGGAAGCACGGGAATAGGCTGTTTTGTCACATCCACACCCGCAAAAATACGGGCGGTTTCGGCAATACCAGGCAGGCGTTCATGAATGGTTTTGGGGTCAAGATGGTCAAGATGCAGGTAAATATGGTCTTTTTTAGCCCCTACACCCCGTCCTTCACGAATTTCAATCGTCATGGCACGGCTTACCACGTCACGCGAAGCCAGATCCTTGGCATTGGGAGCGTAGCGTTCCATGAAGCGTTCGCCGTTGGCATTCACCAGATAGCCCCCTTCCCCCCGTACACCTTCGGTAATCAGGCAACCTGCCCCATAAACTCCCGTGGGGTGGAACTGTACAAATTCCATATCCTGCAACGGCAATCCCGCACGAGCTGCCATACCCCCGCCGTCACCCGTACAGGTATGGGCTGAGGTTGCAGAAAAATACGCTCTGCCATAACCACCCGTCGCCAGAACAGTCTGATGGGCAAAAAAGCGATGCAACGTGCCGTCATCCAGATTCCATGCCACCACACCTCTGCAAGCACCTTCTTCGTCCATAATCAGGTCAAGGGCAAAATATTCAATGAAGAATTTGGCATTATGCCGTAGCGATTGCTGGTAAAGCGTATGTAAAATCGCATGTCCCGTACGATCAGCTGCTGCACAGGTGCGTTGTGCCGTTCCCGCTCCGTAATTGGTCGTCATCCCGCCAAACGGACGCTGGTAAATTTTGCCTTCTTTCGTGCGTGAAAAGGGAACGCCGTAATGCTCCAGCTCAATCACTGCGTCAGCAGCATTTTTGCACATATATTCAATAGCGTCCTGATCACCCAGCCAGTCAGAACCTTTAATGGTGTCATACATATGCCAACGCCAGTCATCTTCGCCCATATTTGCGAGTGCAGCAGAAATGCCGCCCTGTGCCGCTACCGTATGGCTACGCGTAGGAAATACCTTGCTGATGCACGCCGTATTCAGCCCCGCCTGTGCCATACCAAAGGTTGCACGCAAGCCCGCACCACCTGCTCCCACTACCACTACATCATAATAATGATCGACAATTTTATATGCTTCTACCACTATAATTATCCTTCTTAAACCAGATGTATGAGATGTATTTTAATAACTGCCAGCACACTTACCAGCCCCAGCCCGGACATGGCAAGGAAATTGGCAAGCAGGGCAGCAATTTTCAAACAGGAGCAATGGATATAATCCTCTATAATGACCTGCACCCCCAATTTGGCATGGTAAAACAACGCCACCAGCAGGAACACCAGCAAACTGGCATTGATTCCCGAAGCCAGCCAGTGATGCACGATATGGATTTCAGGGCTTAATGCTATACGGATAAGCGAAGTAATGAACCATAAAGTAAGGGGTATCATAACCAGAGCCGTAACACGCTGCCCAATAAAATGCGAAGTGCCTTCTCTGGCAGACCCCAGTCCCCGCACGATTTTCAATGTTGATTGCATGGATTCTTTTTTCATGAACTTCCTCTTTTATCGTAATACCAGTACGGCGTACCAGGTAATCAGCGTAAGCACGGAGCCGAATAATAATACAGCCCAGGCGGTTTTATCGGCGGTGTGTTTTTCAAATCCTCTACCCGTATCCCAGAATAAATGACGGATTCCATTACAGAAATGTAGGTAAAACGCCAGCGACCAGCCAAATAATAACAACCTTCCCACTATCGTATTCAGCAGGTGATTAATATGAATAAAACAGTCAGCACTATAAGCCGCCGCCCACAACCAGCCCACCAGCAGCACCGTACCCGCCACCAGTGCCAGCCCCGTCGCACGATGCAGGATGGAAACCATCATGGTAATCTGCCACTTATATATCCCAATATGCGGGGAAAGCGGACGCTGAGGTTTAGAATCAGTATTTGGTTTCATAAAAGCAATGCCAACTTAGATTAAATAAAGGGTGACTATAACGATTTTGTAGTACAAGAAAACAAGAAAATGATAAATAGTTTTTTTAAGCGTAAAACAGGTAGAGGGTCGCCATAAATCAACAAAATATTTTTGTATATTTATAAATAATACATTTTTTTGTTGCATAAATGGGGAAACAAGCATACAGGTATAAATCAGGAATTGATACGGAAAAAGCACATGAGTGAAGTAAAATTATCAGGGGTGGAAGGCATCAAGGGGGCGAGTGAGGGACTCCGAGGCAAGCTGGCAGAAGAGCTGGCAGATGGCAATGATTTTGTCTCGGACGCTTCCTATGAGCTGTTGAAATTCCACGGTTCCTATCAGGGTTATGATCGGGATACGGCAACAGCACGCAAAAAGCAGGGGCTGGACAAGGAATGGGAGTTCATGCTGCGGCTGAAAATGCCAGCGGGCAGGTTGACGACGGAGCAGTATCTGGCATTAGATACGCTATGCGATATTCATGCTAACGGCTCCTTAAGGGTTACAACCCGCCAGACATTCCAGTTTCATTGTATTGTGAAATCACACCTGAAACCGTTTGTGGCAGATATTAACCGCATCCTGCTTACCACAATGGGGGGATGTGGGGATGTGGTGCGTAATATTATTACCTGCCCTGCTCCCATTCATGATAACATTCATGCCGTGCTGGAGCGGGAATCGTTTGTTATGGCGAAGGAATTTGCTCCTAAAACGGGAGCGGGCCGGGACATCTGGCTGGACGGCGAGAAGATAGAAGGCTATCCTTTTGCACCTGCTTCGGTGAGTGAGCAGGAAGTGCTATATGGCGATACCTACCTGCCCCGCAAATTCAAAATTGCACTTGGGCAGCCAGAAGATAACTGCATGGACGTATTATGCAATGATCTGGCGGTGCTGGCACTCTTTGACGGGCAGGAATTACAGGGTTATAATATTGCGATTGGTGGGGGTCTCGGCATGACCCATAATAATGAAAAAACCTATCCTATGCTCGCAAAAACGATTGGGTTTGTCAGGCAGGAGCAGTTGCTGAAAATATCCGAAGCGGTCATAGCCTTTCAACGTGATCATGGCGATAGAACCAACCGCAAACATGCCCGCCTTAAATATGTGGTAGCGGAACAGGGGCTGGATTATAGCCGTAGCGAAATAGAGCGTTATTTTGGAGCGAAACTGGAGCCAGCAAAGGCAATTAAGCATTGGGGTGTGGATGATCATGTCGGCTGGCATGAACAGGGTGATGGCAAATGGTTTTTAGGCGTACCTATCCCCAGTGGCAGGATTGGGGATAATTTGAACGGTGTCCATTACCGCACTGCTTTGCGGGAGGTGGTTAAGCAATACCGGATGCGACTTATTTTGACCAATGACCAGAATGTGATTCTGTGTGATATTGAGTCAGGGGAAAAAACGGCTATTGCAGCAATATTGCAAAAACACGGGGTGAAATTACGGGAAGAGATAACCGATTTACAGCGTAATTTTCTGGCGTGCGTCTCCCTTCCCACCTGTGGCAAGGCACTGGCAGAAGCCGAACGCGTACAACACCCGATGGAAACTGCCTTACAAAACCTCTTTAACCAGCATGGCATTGGAGAGGAACGCATTGCTATCAGGCTGGCGGGATGCCCCAACGGTTGCTCGCGTCCTTATGCAGGTGATATTGGGATTGTGGGGCGTACGCCTGAACATTATGCCCTGTTTATCGGCGGTGATTTTGCAGGTACTCGCCTTAATGAAAAAATCTTTGACCGTGTGCCGTTTGACCATATCACAACCGCACTCGAGCCTTTTATACTGAAATATAAAGCGCAACGTCAGGAAAATGAGGGATTGGGAGATTTCTGTTTCCGCTATGGTATTAAAAAACTGCAACAGGAAGCCTTTGCCTCGCTTGCACCTGATTATAAATGGGTGGCATAATATGTTTCCCATTGCTTTAGATGTCACGAAAATCCGTATTGCTCTGGTGGGTAGTGGCGAGGCGTTCACACGTCGTTTGAACCAGTTACAGGATATGCAGGCAGCTCATCTACTCATTTATGAAAATACCCTGCCAGAGGCACATGAGATTAAGCAGGTAGCCATATTAATGGTGGTGGGGCTGGATAATGATACCTCTGCCGTATTGGCGAGTATTGCGAGGCTTCAGGGCGTATTGGTGAATGTGGAAGACAAACCTGAACTGTGTGATTTTTACTTTACCAGCTTTCTGCAACGGGGCGATTTAACGCTGGCAATCTCTACTAACGGCAAAAGTCCGACGGTAGCACAGGAAATTAAGGCGTATTTGCATAGGCTATTTGGAGAGGAATGGAATGACATTATTAACGATATTGGCACTGCTCGCCTGGACTGGCGGGAACAGGGACTGGCAAATCATGAAATTGCAGCCCGCACCCGTACGATACTTCAAGAAAAGAACCTGCTTACATGACTACTTCCCTTAACCGATTACAGAATTTCTACGGCGAACTGGATACCAAAGTCTTTCTCCATGCCATGATTAAACAGGAATTTGCAGGGACTATTGGCTTGCTGACTTCCTTTGGTGCGGATTCAGGGTTGCTATTGGCTATGGTTGCGGAGATTGATAGAAACCTGCCCGTTTTATTCCTTGAAACAGGCAAACATTTTGTAGAGACGCTGGAATATGGCAAACGCCTCGCTGGACAATTCGGGCTTACCAATGTTATCTGGATACAGCCTGATGCAGCGATGCTACAGGCGAAAGACCTGGAAGGTGTAATGTGGCAAAGCCAGCCTAACCGCTGCTGCTGGTTACGCAAGGTGCAGCCTTTGCATCAGAAATATGAGGAGCTGGGGTTGCTTGCGATGATTACGGGCAGAAAACGCTATCAAACGCCTGAACGATCCAACATGCAGACAATCGAACTGGATGAAGACGGCATGTTTCGTATTAATCCGCTTGCCAACTGGAGTAAGGAACGCCAGAAACAGGCCGTAGCCAATTACGGGATTCCTGAACATCCTTTGGTTGCAAAAGGTTATTTCTCGATTGGATGCGAGCCGTGTACCGCAAAAGTGGAAGAGGGGCAGGACGAACGCTCTGGAAGGTGGTCGCACACCATAGGGCTGGACGAACAGCAGAAAACCGAATGCGGTATTCATATGCAAGCCGCCGATATGAACTGGAGTGTATGATATGCAGGCTCACCTTAAATCCCTGGAAGCCCAATCGATTTATGTCTTGCGGGAAGCATTCAACAAGATAGACAAACTCGCCATGCTGTGGTCGTTTGGTAAAGACAGCAACGTGATGATCCACCTTGCCCGCAAGGCATTTTTTGGAAGGGTTCCGTTTCCGCTGATTCATTGCGATACGCAACTGGAAATGCCGGAAGTCTATGAGTTTCGTGATACTTATCATATCCAATGGGGAGTAGAACTGATTTCCCACCCCTGCCCGCCTTTGGAAGAAACCGATGCCAGCCTGCCCCACGCTGCCCGTATCGCTTCCCGCAAAACGCTTGGATTAAAAGAGGTTACCGAAAAATACGGCTTTAATGGTATTATTGCAGGTATCAGGCGGGATGAAGAAGGCACACGAGCCAAGGAACGCTATTTCAGCCCCAGAGGTGTAGAAGGCAACTGGGACGTAAAAGACCAACCCCCTGAATTCTGGGATCAGTTCAAAACCGATTTCGCACCTGGAACGAGCCTGAGAATCCATCCTTTGCTGCACTGGACAGAGCTTGACATCTGGCATTATATCCAGTTGGAAAATATCCCCGTAGTTCCGCTTTACTTCGCCAGCCCGTGGGATGATTGCTACGGGATGGACTATGGCGGGAAGATGATGCGGTTTCGCTCATTAGGGGAAAAAGGGATTACCTTTCCCGTTGCCAGCGAAGCCACTACCATTGAAGCGATTATTGCAGAGCTGAAAGTTACCAAAGTCTCTGAACGCAGCGGTCGCCCGATGGGAGCGGATGAAGATGAATCCAGTTTTGAACGACTGCGTGAAGCGGGATATATGTAATTATATTTTGGTTATTTTATCATTTTATACTATAAGGTTTTAGCATGAATACTGCCTTTCTTCTTATTTTACAATTAGCTATTTTGTTTATACCTGGCATTATATGGGCAGGTTTGGAATCTAAATATGCTCTTAAAGTCAAATTAACCGATACAGAATTTGTAATCCGTGCATTTTTGTTTGGTGTCAGCACCTACCTAGTTACCTTTTTTCTCTATACACTATTTGGGTTTAACTTTGAATTTGCTAATTTAAGTGAAGCCAGTACAAAATTTATTCTTCGCTCGGAACATATAAAAGAAATTTTTTGTGCTACCCTGGTTGGAATCATGATGGCAATTATCTGGTTATATGCAGAAAGATACAAATGGCTTACTCTTTTACTTCAAAAAATAAATGCAACACGGAAATTTGGAGATGAAGATGTATGGGATTTCACGCTTAATTCTGGTTTAATCAATTTTGAGTATATACATTTTCGTGACTTTTCGCAAAAAATGGTGTATTGTGGTTGGGTGAATACTTTTTCAGAAACGGAAAAGTTAAGAGAGTTGTTATTGCGTAACGTAGAGGCTTACGACTTTGAAGGCAACAAACTTTTTGAAGTACCTTTCCTGTATATTGCACGAGAACCACAGAATATTCACATAGAATTTCCCTATCAATCTGAAAGAAAAGAGCATAGCAATGACGGAAAATAAACAAGATGCTGTAATGGATGATTATACCATTCCTTTTGTTACGGAAAATTACAATTCTAAAGGTGGCATGAATGGTCCTGTTTCTGGAATCAAAAAAAGACCCGCACCTCCTGCTCCCATAATATTCAGGTCTTCTTTGGCTTCACAAGATCAGAAAAGCCTAGCTAACAACGCTACCGATAAGTAATGGGGTAAAAATACCACAAATGAAACAGAATAACGCCGTTAAAACCGAAATCCTGCCACTTCCTTCGCAGGAGGCACTCATGAAAATTGTCATTGTGGGGCATGTCGATCATGGTAAATCCACACTGGTGGGCAGGCTGATTCACGATACGGATTCCCTACCTGAAGGCAAGCTGGCACAAATCAAGGCATCCTGCCTGAAGCGGGGAATGCCATTTGAGTGGTCGTTTCTCATGGATGCGTTGCAGGCGGAGCGTGATCAGGGCATTACCATTGATACCACGCAAATCTGGTTCAAAACCCTGCTTCGCAACTACCTTATCATTGATGCACCCGGGCATAAGGAGTTCCTCAAAAACATGATTTCAGGTGCAGCTCAAAGTGAAGCGGCACTGCTAATTATTGATGCGAAAGAGGGCGTAAGAGAGCAATCCAAACGCCACGGCTATCTGCTGCATTTACTCGGGGTAAGGCAGATTGCGGTGCTGGTGAACAAGATGGACGCTGTGGACTATAGCGAAGCGGTTTTTCGCCAGATTGAACAGGAATATAGAGCATACTTACAAGAAATTGGCGTGCAACCTACCTTTATTATCCCTATTTCTGCCAGAGCTGGTGAAAATATCACCGTAAAATCTTCGCCCCTGCAATGGTATAAGGGAGTGAGTGTGATAGAGGCACTGGACAGTTTCATTCCCACCCCAAGCCTCAAGGAGCTGCCTCTAAGATTTCCCGTACAGGATGTCTATAAATTCGATGAACGCCGTATCATTGCAGGCAGAATTGAAAGCGGGACGTTAGGCGTAGGCGATGAAATACTTTTTTCCCCAGGCAACCAGAAAGTAAAAATTGCCAGCATTGAGACATGGAATGAACCCGCTTCGCCATCCTCTGCCAGTGCAGGGCAGTCCGTAGGCATTACACTTCATGATCAGATTTTTGTGGAACGCGGGCAGGTTGCCAGTCATGTTAGCGATGCTCCCTTTTTAACCAATCGCTTTCGAGCAAGACTATTCTGGCTGGGGCATAACCCGCTGGTCAGGCATAAACGCTATAAACTCAAAATCGGAACCACAGAAATAGTGGCTGAACTTGCCGTGATTGAAAAGATTGTGGATACCAATGATCTGGCACAACGCAAAGCCGAACAGGTGGAAAATGGGAGCGTGGCGGAAGTTATCTTCCAGTTGCGAGGACAGGTGGCACTGGATGCCTTCGTCGATAACCCGCGTACGGGAAGGTTTGTGGTGCTGGAAGGCTATGAAGTATGCGGCGGCGGGATTATGGATCTGGAAGGCTTTACCAACCAGCGTCAAAGTATAAAATCCACCCATATTACGCCCGTACATTCCCGCATTACGCCACAACAGCGAGCATTGCTCAACCACCATCAGGGTGGGATACTCTGGCTCACGGGGCTTTCAGGTTCGGGTAAGTCCACGCTGGCACTGGAACTGCAACGCAGGCTATTTGCCAAGGGGTATCAGGTGACGTTGCTGGACGGCGATACGATTCGCAGCGGCTTAAATCGTGATCTGGGATTTTCTGCTGAGGATCGAGCCGAAAATATACGGCGTATCAGTGAAGTCGCCAAACTCTTTGCAGAAGCAGGCATGATTGCCATTGCTGCCTTTATTTCACCCACACAGGAGACAAGAGACAAAGCCCGCCAGATTGGGGGGCATTATTTCCATGAAATCTATGTAAAAGCGGATGTAGAAACCTGCAAACAGCGTGACCCCAAAGGGCTTTATACCAAAGCGATACAGGGTGAAATTGCTGAATTTACGGGTATTTCTGCTCCTTACGAAATTCCTGTTCAGCCCGATATGGAGATTGATACTGCCAGTCTGGATATTGATGCCTGCGTCGCAAAACTACTGGACTATGTGCAGGAAAAACTGGTAGATGTTGCACAGGAACAGGATTATTCCATTATGGGCGGGATATGAGTAGTGATTTAACAACATCGGATATACATCGTCAGAATGTTCTGAATAACCGTTATGCTATGCAGCAGATTGAGAATGAACTCGCTTTGGGGGGTATAATTTATCAGAACAATCGCTATTTTACCAAGAAACAGATTGCTGAAATTCTGGAAGTAGATGAAAGAACGATTGATAGATGTGTGAGTAGTAATAGTGCCGAACTAAGGCACAATGGCTATCTCATTCTAAAAGGAAGTAACCTAAAGATATTTAAGGGGTTATTTAAACTCGACGACACTAATGTCGTCGAGTCGGAATTTTTCGGTAATGCACCGCAACTGGGAATATTTAGCTTCAAATCCATTTTAAATATGGCAATGTTGCTAACAGAAAGTGAAAAGGCGAAGGAAATCCGCTCTCGAATTCTGGATATAGCCATAGATACCATTGCAAAGAAATCGGGTGGACACACCAGATATATTAACCAAAGGGACGAGGATTTTTTAGGATCCAGTTATCAGAAAGAAAAATATCGCAAGCTGTTTGGTAATGCCATTGATAACTTCATTGAGGATTTTCCTAGGAAATACAAATTCTATACTGATAAAGTCTACCAAAGCATTTTTGCTGAAAATGCAGAAGAATACCGTAAAATCCTGAACCTTTCCAAACAGGATAACGTGCGTGATACGATGTATTCAGAAGTGATTGATCTCATTGCTTCCTATGAAGCGGGTCTTGCAGATAGTTTGGAAAAAGCAAAAACGAAGAAGGCGGCACTTCTTACCAGAAAAGAAGCAAATCAGCTATTTGATGAATTTAGTAATCAGGTATTATTTAAGCCCCTTATTGAAAATGCCCGTAATAAAATGGCAAGCAGGGATTTATGCTTTCGTGACGCATTACACGAAAAACTAAAGCACTATATACAGAATGTACCAGAAGCAGACTACGAACGATTTTTGGGAGAAAAAAGTAAAGCACTGGCAGCACGGATCGAAGAATCTCTGGAAGTCTATAAACGTCTGAAAGATCGCTAATGGTTTCCAGAAATTATCTCTACTTTGATGTTCATCATGCACTTGATGCACACAAAATGGTAATACAGAAATCAGGCGGTCTGGCAGGAGTGAAAAATCAGGGATATATAGAAAGTATATTGCACCATATACAGGACGATGTGTATTACCCTGATTTTATTGATAAACTGGTTCATCTGGTATATTCCGTGATCAAAATACACGCATTTAATGATGGCAACAAGCGTGCAAGTCTTGCTCTGGGTTCTTTTTTCCTTGAAATTAATGGATACGATTTTTGTGTGAATACATTTAATCAGAAGATGGAAAACATTGTTGTCTGGGTTGCTGAAAATAAAATAGAAAAAGAGCTATTAAAGGAATTGATTGAAAGTATTCTTTATGAAAGCGATTACAGTGAGGAACTGAAACTAAAATTATTGATTGCTATAACATTATGAGAATCCTTATGAACCTAGCCCATAACCTCACCTTTTCCGACCTTTATAACCGTGACGGACTCATCAAACTGGATGTGATTTTTCTTGGAATCCTGAAGGAGCAGCATGTTACGCTCTATAACCGCCTGCTCGAAGCACGAAGCCGACTGCTTCCTGCCAAAGAAGCATCGCAGCTTATCATTGACTTAGGCGTGCATGTAGAAGATTTTATTGCGGAAGTTTTTGGTATTCACGAAGCACTAACAGAGTTGAAATCACGCCATTTAGCCCTTGCACCTTTATATAGCTGCAAGCGTTTATTTGTGCAGCGTAAGGCTGCCAAGCTGATTAATGCCGAAAAAGCCTCGCAATTACCTATTTCTGAGATTGAAGCAAAGCTGCACAATCTTATTTCTGAGTTGACGGAAAATTTTGAACTGAATTTTGCAAAAGCAGTGATGAAATGGCTGGATCATGAGCAGGAATATGGGGAAGCGTTGCAGTTGGCATCTGAATATGCAGCGTGGGCGGTGCATACCAGAGTGGGGCAGGAAAAGCACAAAAAAGGAATCCTCTTCAAAACACCCCGTAAATTGAACCCTGAGCAGCTTGTGGCTTACGAAACGCAAATGCTGGATGGCGTAACGGTGCTTAAACTTTCGTCGTATCATACCCGAAAGCGTTATGGCTTTGGGTTGACGGATGACGGCGTGACGCTGACTCAGGCACTGGACGAAGCCCATTACTGCATCTGGTGTCATAATCAGGGTAAAGATTCGTGCAGTAAAGGCATGAAAGACGCTGATAATGGCTTCAAGAAAAACGCTCTCGACATCACGCTCGCTGGCTGCCCGCTGGAAGAAAAAATCTCGGAAATGCACTTTCTAAAAAGCGAAGGCGTACCACTCGGGGCATTGGCAACGATTATTATTGATAATCCGATGTGTGCTGGCACGGGGCATCGTATCTGTAATGACTGCATGAAAGCCTGTATTTACCAGAAACAGGATGCGGTGAATATTCCGCAAGCCGAAACCCGCACGTTGCTGGATATTTTAGAACTTCCCTGGGGTTTTGAGATTTATTCCCTGCTTACCCGCTGGAACCCGCTTAATTTTCTTCGTCCATTACCAAAACCTGATACGGGGAAAAAAGTGCTGGTGGCAGGGATGGGGCCAGCGGGTTATACGCTTTCGCATCATCTGATGAATGACGGGCATATAGTTGTCGGGATTGAAGGATTGAAAATAGAACCATTACCACCTGAACTCTCGGGGGTAGATGCAATGGGAAACCCCGTACCGTTTGAACCTATTAAAGACTGCAAATCCCTGTTTGAAAGACTGGATGAGCGTACCCTTTACGGTTTTGGGGGTGTAGCGGAATACGGGATTACGGTAAGGTGGGATAAGAATTTCCTGAAAATCATTCGCCTGTTGCTGGAGCGTCGCAGGCAGTTTGCATTGATAGGCGGTGTAAGGTTTGGCAGTACACTGACAATAGCAAAAGCGTGGGAGCTGGGTTTTGACCATATTGCTTTATGTATGGGAGCGGGCAAGCCTACGGTGCTGGATATTCCAAACGGGATGGCAAGAGGCGTAAGGACAGCTTCGGATTTCCTGATGAGCTTGCAATTAACGGGGGCTGGTAAAGCCGATTCCATTGCGAATTTGCAAGTGCGACTGCCTATTATTGTGATTGGTGGAGGATTGACGGCTATTGATACTGCCACGGAATCACTGGCTTATTATCCCGTTCAGGTGGAAAAATTCCTTAGTCGTTATGAAATACTCTGTGCGACTCAAGGAGAGACGGTGGTTAAAGCAGGCTGGAATGAAGAAGATACTATTATTGCAGAAGAATTTATCTTTCATGCCAAACAGATCAGGCAGGAACTGCAAAAACCTCATCCCCAATTAGGAGCATTGCTGCAAAGCTGGGGCGGGGTGAAAATGGTGTATAGGAAACGCCTCATTGATGCTCCTTCTTACCGCTTAAATCATGAAGAGGTGGAAAAAGCATTAGAAGAATCCATCCATATTGCTGAAAATCTGGAGCCTGTGTCGGTGGAATTAGACCGCTTTCAAGCCGTAAGTGCGGTAAGGTTTAAAAATACAACAGATAATAGCGAAATCACCCTGCCTGCCAAAACGCTTCTGGTAGCAGCAGGAACCAGTCCCAATACGGTATTACAACGGGAATTTCCTGAAGAAATCCAGCTACATGGCAAATATTTCCAGGCAATAGATGAAGAAGGTAATCCCGTTTCCCCTGAAAGAAATTGCAAGCCTGCTATTGCCAACGTCCTGATGTCAAAAGATAGAGAAGGCAGAGCTATCAGTTTCTTTGGGGATTTGCACCCCTCTTTCGCCGGGAATGTGGTAAAGGCAATGGGTAGTGCCAAACAGGGCTATCCTGTGATTTCTCATATGCTTACGGGACAAAAAAGTCATCCTGATACCCATTTTCTGGCTTTTATCAATGAACAACTCAGGGCAACGGTACATAAGGTAATTCGCCTTACCCCGAATATTGTGGAAGTGGTGGTAAAAGCCCCCTTAGCAGCACAAGCCTTTGAGCCTGGGCAGTTTTATCGTCTGCAAAATTTTGCCAATCATGCCATCAAAGCAAAAGATACCACTTTGTTAATGGAAGGGCTGGCATTAACGGGGGCATCTGTGGATAAGGAACACGGACTGCTTTCCACTATTGTGCTGGAAATGGGCGGTTCTTCCAATTTATGTAGCACCTTAAAGCAAGGTGAACCCGTTATCCTGATGGGTCCAACAGGAACACCTACCGAAATTGAAGAAAACAAAACCGTCATGCTGGTAGGTGGAGGCTTGGGTAATGCCGTGCTGTTTTCCATTGGCAGGGCGTTGCGGGAAAAAGGGAGTCGGGTACTGTATTTCGCTGGCTATAAAAAAGCCACGGATCGCTATAAAATAGAAGAAATAGAAGCGGCTTCCGATGTCATCATCTGGGCATGTGACGAACATTCCGATTTCACCCCCAACCGCCCGCAAGACAGGTATTTTCAGGGCAATATCATACAGGCGATGCTGGCTTATGCACAAGGCAGGCTGGGTGAGGGCATTATCCCTTTGCAGGAAGTGGAACACCTGATTGCGATTGGTTCGGATCGCATGATGAACGCCGTAGGGCAGGCTCGTCATGGCGTCCTGAAACCTTACCTGAAAGCAGGACATACCGCTATTGGCAGCATCAACTCCCCTATGCAGTGCATGATGAAAGAAATCTGTGCTGCCTGCCTCCAGCAACATATTGACCCCGTTACGGGACACGTCAGTTACGTCTATTCCTGCTTTAATCAGGATCAGGCACTCGATCACGTCTCCTTTCCCTTTCTAAACGAACGGCTGAAACAAAATGCGTTACAGGAAAAATTAACAGCGAAATGGATAGATTATTGTTTGCAATCGTAGTATAGTCGCTCATTAAGCAAACCTTAAGGAATTTAGGCTATCCTAGCAAAACCAGTAAACCAAGAGTAAGACGTTTATAGACTATGGAATCATCGCTTCCAGTACCTAATGAGGCAAGAGTGGCCAGTCAGAATCAACCCTCTGGGGTTCCCCCTGTTACGACCAATGCCGTGCCACCATCCCAAGCACTCAAAAAACCCGCACGCCTGGGAGAAAAACTGATTGAACTGGGGCTAATTTCCAAAGATCAGTTGCAGATTGCCTTGCAGGAACAGAAAGTTTCCAAAAAACTGATTGGTGAAATCCTTGCCGATATGGGTTTTGTTACCGAAAATGCTTTGGGGGAAGTGCTGGCGGAATCTTCAGGTGCGCAAAAGTTTGATGCTAAAACGACTATGCTGGATTCCAGCGTCATTCGTCAGATTCCCAAAGAACTGGCGGTACGGCATAAAGTGATTCCCATTGGTCTGGAAAATGGCGAACTGCGTCTGGCGATGGCGGATGTGTATAATATTCTGGCGATTGATCAGGTGCGAAGGAATTTCCCCCGCGGCACCAAAGTCATCCCGCTTTTTTGTATTGAAACGGAAATTTTAGAACTGATTGATCAATATTATGATTATGAAATGTCGATAGACGGCATTTTACGGGAAATTGAAACGGGAATCAGAGAAAATGCACGGGCATTGGACGGCAAGCAGGAAGGCTATATCAACCCTACCGTGCGTCTGGTGAACTCGATTCTGGTGGATGCGATTCGGGCTGGCTCTTCCGATATTCACTTTGAACCTGAAAGCACCTTTCTAAGGCTGCGTTACCGTATTGACGGACAAATGACGCAGATTCGCAGTTTCCACAGGGATTACTGGAACGCCATGCTGGTGCGGCTTAAAATTCTGGCAGGGATGAATATTGCCGAAAGCCGTAACCCGCAGGACGGCAGGATTGCCTATAACGTACTCGGGCGGGATGTGGATTTCCGTGTCGCAACGCAACCTACCGTGCATGGTGAAAACGTGGTGATGCGTCTGCTGGATAAGAATAATTCGCTTGTACCACTGGGAAGGCTGGGTTTCAGCCAGCATAATATCAAGTTGTTGAAACGCCTGCTTAAACGCCCTGAAGGCATTATTATCGTAACAGGGCCGACGGGAAGTGGTAAAACCACAACCCTTTATTCTATTCTCAATTATATTAATTCCATTGATGTCAATATTATGACACTGGAAGACCCCGTGGAATATCAACTGCCCCTGATTCGCCAAACCAGTATAAGGGAAGGCTCCGTTGACTTTTTAAGCGGGATTAAGTCCCTCATGCGTCAGGATCCCGATATTATCTTTGTGGGTGAGGTGCGGGATCAGGAAACGGCGATTATGGCGGTGCGGGCTGCTCTAACAGGTCACCAGGTTTATACCACGCTGCATACGAATGATGCCTTGGGTGCGATTCCCCGTCTTACCGATATTGGTGTACCGCCGCATCTGCTGGCAGGTTCACTCATTTGTGCGATTGCCCAGCGTCTGGCACGCAAACTCTGCCCGCATTGTCGCAGACCGCGTATTGCCACAAGGGAAGAATGCCAGATTATGGATTGCGATATTGCCAACCCTCCCACCGTCCATGATCCCGTAGGCTGCCCCAAATGCAAACATAAGGGTTACAAGGGACGTATTGCCGTTACGGAAATTTTGCGTATTGATGAGGGCATGGACGACCACATCTCCAGTCACTCCAGCCGTCAGGTAATGCTGGAACATGCACTGGATAATGGTTTTATTCCTATGGCACTGGACGGCATTGACAAGGTATTAAGTGGTGAAACCGACTTGCAGGAACTGATTAATACGATTGATATGACGGACAGGCTGGTGTAATGTACCCAACCATCACACAAGGCGACTATCCGTAACACTCCTGCAACACCTGTTCCACTTCTTCACGAGCAATATCATTGACTATCAATGCTTTACCCATTTGTTTTACCAGTACAAAGGTAAGTCCACCGTCTTTTGCCTTTTTATCCTGATAGCAATGCTGTACCAGACGTGGAATCGCCGAAGCTTCCACTATGCTTTTGGGGCTGGTGGCAAGTCCTGTTTTGGTGAGATGTGCCAGCAGTTGCTCATAGTTTTCCTGGGTTGCCAACCCCCGTTTTACCGAAAGCCTGCACGCCAGCACCATACCAATCGCCACTGCCTCGCCGTGTAGCAGTCTGTCACTATAACCCGTTTCGGCTTCAAGTGCATGTCCAAGCGTATGCCCGAAATTGAGTATTGCCCTGATGCCATGTTCGCGTTCATCACTCATGACAATTTCTGCCTTGGTCTTGCAGCTTTCATAGACGCCATGTGAAAGGGCAGCCATATCCCCCGTCAACACGCGTTCGCCATGTTCCAGCAGCCAGACAAAAAACGGATAATCCTTAATCATGCCGTATTTTATCACTTCGGCGTAGCCTGCCAGCAACTGGCGTTTGGGTAGGGTTAATAGCACACTCGTATCCGCAAGCACTATTTTGGGCTGATAAAATGTCCCGATCAGGTTTTTGCCGTAAGCAGTATTGATACCCGTTTTGCCACCTACCGAACTATCCACCTGTGCCAATAAAGTAGTGGGAATCTGGATAAACGCTACACCTCTTAGCAGAATACTGGCAGCAAAACCCGTAATATCCCCAATCACTCCGCCTCCCAGTGCCAGCAGGGTAATAGCACGATCAGGAGTGAAAGCCAGCATCTGATTCAAAAGCGATTCCAGATGAGCAAAACTTTTGGTCTGTTCTCCTGCGGGCAGGATGATGGTATGGTATTTGATGCCTGCCGTCTCCAGTGAATGGGTCAGTGTCGCCAGATATAGCCCCGCTACCGTTTCGTCCGTAACAATAATAACACGGGGACGGGCAAGTACAGGGGCAATATAAGTACCTGCCTCTGCCAGCAACCCTTCCCCAATATGAATATCATAATTCACCGTACCCAGATTTACATTCAGTTTTTGCGTCATAATCATTCCAGGATGTTTTTTGCTTTTAATAACTCAATAATATCGGATACTACTTTCGCCTGATTACCTGCACCATTATCCACTTTCAGATCCGCCAGTGCGTAATAGGGACTGCGTTCGCTAATCAGTTTTTCCAGAATTTCCCGTTTATCGCCGTTTATCAGCAAAGGACGGTTATTGCGACGTGATACCCTATCCAGCAACACGTCAATTTCCGCATCCAGCCAGATGGAAAACCCGTGACTGGCAATCGCTTCCCGCACCTGTGCATTCATAAAGGCTCCCCCGCCTGTGGCAAGAATCATCGGACCTTCCCCCAGCAGTCGCACAATTACCCTCTGTTCAAGATCACGGAATTTCTGTTCGCCATAGACTTCAAAAATTTCCGCAATGCTGCAATTTGCCGCTTCCACAATTTCGTTATCGGAATCCATGAAGGGTACGTCTATTTCTTCGGAAAGTCTCCGCCCCACCGTGGATTTTCCCGCCCCCATTAATCCTACCAATACGATTGTTTTATGTATGCTGTTCATATGTCAAAAATGGTTTTTTTGAAATAGTAGAAGCAGTATAGACATTATGCAAGCGGGAATCCGTAAAAAGATTCGCTGGCAGCTTCTTAGAAATAAAAAAGTGGGAAAGTTGGACTTTCCCACTGTAGGACTAATTACTTAGCCAGTTAATCTTTACAGATTTCAGCGTTACAAATAAGACTATCGCTGCTTTTCAGCTTCCAAAAAGGAAACAACAGGGTCATCATTGGTATTAAATTCTTTAGACCAATGTCTCGTCCATCCTATTGCACGCTGTTTTTCGGAATTAAGGCAACTCCAGATATAATATCCGCAGTCACCGTCTGTCTCTAAAACCCACATTACCAAAAAAATCTGGTTTAAATCACGGAAATAAGAACGCTGCAAATAGATTTCACCTTTTACCCTAATGGTTAGGGTGCGTTCGGTTTCATCTGTTTCCAGCCCTACCAGTTCTGCTGTTACTTCAGGAGTAATCAACAAAGGTTCAATATCTTCTCCCACTAACCAAAACAGATCTTGTTCATCTCTGAACAGACCATAGAGTTTGGAGTTTATATTAGCACAGAAACCTTTATCAACCGTTTCACCAACCTTAAAGTCTGTTTTGAGATGTTTGGTAAAGACTTTTTTATCGGGTGAAAGCGTATAGAAATAACGCCTGTCATCATCATAATCTATTGTCAGTATGCGGGATTCCATGCAACTTACTCCTTTTGTAAAAATGAAGTGGGAAAGTTGGACTTTCCCACTGTAGGACTAATTAAATTAGCCAGTTAGTCTTTGCAGATTGCTGCCTCAAGCTGTTTGACAAAATTATCACTGTTAGTACGAGAAGAAGCTTCGATTAGTTTTTCATAGCTTCCGTTGTACTTTCTTAATAAATCTTCAAAATTTGGCCCGCTGCTATCTTTATAGACACCAGCATTACGATTCAAAATCTGCTGGTAGATTTCAGGAAATGACTGTTGGGTCAATTTCTTGAAATAAGCTGCAATTTGACTGCGTTGTTGAGACACATTCCTCGCAACATCAGCCAAACTCATACCAGATTTTTTCAAATCATCTGCAACCTTTGCCAGATTATGCACCTGTGACTCGTAATCAGCACGTTCCTTACGGAACTTCTCACACGGAGTCTGGTGACACTCACTGACGAACTGAAAGTCGTATTCATTGACACTCCCTTCAGGTCTAAACCACCGCAAAAACACCTTTTTCCCATGAGCGATAAACTCTTTGGGAACACGATGCTCTTCCCAGTGCGTTCCACCGTAAAGTCTCGTGAACCGTGATAATACCACGGGATCAATCACGTTACGGTAAAAGTAACTGGACTTACCAATCCCCGTTACAGGTGGATCAATAGCGATGTGCCAGAGTTCATCCTCCTCGGGTGTCTGGCGAGCCAGATCGGGGAGTTTGTAGTCGGGCAATGGAACATCCTCGCAGGGATATTCTCCTGCTGTTTGAGGATTTTGGTTAGCCTGTGTCTGCTGGTTTTGTGCAGTATTAGGCTGTAACTGCGGTACAACAGGTTGTTGCACCTCAGGCTCGGTTTCCATCACATAGGTAAAGGCGGAATTCCCATCCGTTGCGGACAACGGGCGGTATTCGCCGTGAGAAATGGCATCAAAAATGTCTGACCAAGTGACGTTCGTCTGCCCAGTCCATCGTTGATATTCGATCTCTCCCCCTACGCCGATAGCAAAGGCAGCAGCAGCATCCATAAAGAACGCTCTCACTGTGTAACCTGCTGCTACGCCCTCGGGGACAAAATTATCATTCGCCGCATTATTGGGCGTTTGATACTTATTGAAGTCCCCTGGGTTGACAGGTGGTTTTGAGACAGGTGGCTTTGGTAAAGCTCCTGCAATTTTTAGGCTTTTGCCTGTAGCCCCTTGGGAAAATGCTTCAGGGGTAATTCTCACATTCAGACGGTTGCCCGCTAATTGCTTGAATACGCCTTTGTCACTTTGAACCCACGAGGATTCTTTTGCTTCACCATTGGACGCTAACTCGCTTTGGAAAATAGAAGCATGGCTCCTACCCCCTTGGCGAATTTGCAACTGGATTCGCTCCATGCGGTGATAGGTATCACCTATGATCCCTGCCTTATTCAGGAAGGCATCGAAAGGAGGCAATACGTTAGCACTCGCAGCACGAATTTGCTCGTACTTGTTGCGAATCCCCAAAATTCCGTCAGCGTTCAGCTGCTCCCGATACTCGGGTATAGCGGAACCAGCGAAACTCTGGTAGCCCTTTTCCCATTGACTGATTGGTACACCGTTAGCGATGTACTGAACAGCAACAGGAAGTTTATTTGCATTTTTGGATTGAATACCTTTTGCAACCAGTTGGCTGGCAGCAAGTGCATTCTTTCCTTTTAGCACACCCAGCTTCACCTTTGAAGGGTTACAAGGTGCAGAAATGCAAATAGACTTTAGCGAAAAGCTGTAGTCTCCAGCAGGCAGCCGCTTTAAAAAATCTTCGGGCTTGCTGAGTTTAACCAGCTTACCTTGAAAATTCTTAACATCTACCTTTTTCACCTTTGTCTGTTCGACATACAGTGGCAAAGCAGGTGTTAGGCTTTCCGCTGCTTTTTGGGCAGCAGTATTTCCAAGAACAGACTTTCCGACATTGATAAGATCACCAAATCCAATCCCGAAGGCGGGTTGGTTGATGACTGCAACTAGCGTAAGCATAGCAATCGCTATGAAACGCTTTAAACGTCTAACCATTTTTCTGAGTTTAACGCGATAGGACGATTGGCAGGTAAAGAATACCTGTTTCTCTACTTGTCAGATAGTTTATGGTTGAATAGAATAGACCTCTGTCAAAACTCATTTTGGCTGGCTGCAAATACCAGTTTTTCTGCGTTACGATACTCACGTACTAAGATGTACGCTGCGTTTCGTTACTCAAAAAACTGGCATTTTCGCCTACCCA
>Ga0116226_10000484_pt1 | contig 33944 bp, 32 predicted proteins | sample S1TSphfallax_FD_89692 | JGI IMG/M metagenome (GOLD analysis project Ga0116226, IMG submission 89692) | Host-associated microbial communities from peat moss isolated from Minnesota, USA - S1T2_Fa - Sphagnum fallax MG | ecosystem: Host-associated > Plants > Peat moss > Unclassified | place: USA...
CGCACCAAGAGCCGCACCCACAGGCTCACCAAGAAGCACACCCGCAAGCCCATCCGGGCGGTGGTCATGCCGAGGAGCATCGGCAGTAAAGTCCATGTCAGTGGAGCGGCTGGCGATCACGCCAGCCCAAGTATCACGGCCGTACCCGCGTTCGCGGTACGGCCGTTTTCTTTGGTGAGCCGCATGGCGGTGAGCTAACCCCAGCGCTGCGCCGAGTGGAATCTTTCTACTAGAAAGAAGTCGTGAGGAACATGGGATTGTCATTTTCGTTTGCGAACATCGGCGCTCGCCAAGCTCAAGGCACCGCACCACACGCCGAGCCGACGTCGCGAAGAATTCAATAACAATATCCTGAGAGATTCCATGAAACTGCGTACTTTGTCGTGGGCCTGTATGGCCAGCGTAGTGACGCTCGCCGGTTGCGGTGGCGATTCCTTCAATGGCCCTGCCTTCAGCGTAAGCGGTGTGGCAGCAAGCGGCGAGCCTTTGGTGGGCGTTACCGTGACGGTCACTGACAGCACGGGCGCGACGACCCAATCGAGTGTGACCGATTCGAGCGGCAAGTTTACGGTTGCCCTCAACGGCACCGCCCCCTTTGTGTTGACCGCGCCGTTCAACGATATCGATGGCACGCCAGCCACGCTCTCCTCGGTGATCGAGCCGTTGGGCGCGGGCGCTACGGTCTCGGTGGTGGCTAACTTGAATCCCTTGACCTCCTTGCTGACGCAGCGGGTGCTGGGTTTCGTGCCCAATGGCGCACCGACCGGCGGTCAGATTGCGAGTGCGAAGATCACGGGGACTTCGATCGCCCAGGCAGATGCCGATGTCAGCAGCGTGTTGCAGCCACTCTTCACGGGCTTCGCTATCCCCGCCAGCGTGGTCTCCGATCCGATCGGCGATGCGACCTATCAGGCCAATTCAAACGATCCGCTCGATAGCCTGTTCGATATCGCGCGTTTCAATGTGCACAGCGGTACGGTGGCCGTTGGCACGGATTCGAACCGCACGGTGGTGTCCATTCCCGCAACGGGATCGGTATCGACGGCAGTGCCGACGGCGGCCGTGACCTCTGCGGTGGCCTTGTATAAGGGCACGACGACGACACCGATTCAGCACTTGATCGTCGTGATCGGCGAGAACCAGACCTTCGATGGCCTGTTCGGCGGCTATGTGGCGCCCAGCGGCCAGACCGTCAAGAATCTGCTATCCGAAGGTATCATTAATGCCGACGGCACGCCGGGCGCCAACTTCAGCCTGGCCGCACAGAATCAAGCGGTAACCCAGACCGCTTATAACTTGCAGCCCACGCGATCCAGTGCCTACTCAGTGCTGCCGCAACCGGAGCAGATCGGCGAGTTGAATCTGGAGACTTTCCAGACCGCCGGTGGTACCCCCGATACGCGCTTCCCCGCCGACCTGCCGAACGGACCGTTCCAGATCACCAAGTACGTGGGTTATAACTCCACCACCACCTCGATCCATACGGGTGATCCGGTGCACCGCTTCTTCCAGATGTGGCAGCAGACCGGCGGCGACAACAGCAAGCACGATATGTTCACGTGGGTTGCCACCACGGTGGGACAGGGCGGCGACACCACGGGTATCACGCCGAGCAATCCGTCCCAGGGTGGCGAGCTGATGGGCTTCATGAATATGGCCACCGGCGACGCACCCCTGTTCAACTCGCTGGCGCAGCAATATGCCGTCAGCGACAACTACCATCAATCGGTGCTGGGGGGGACAGGCGCCAACTTCTTCTCGATTGCGACCGGCGATCTGCCGTACTTCAATTCCAACGGCACAGTCACGGCACCGCCGTCGAATCAGATCGAGAATCCGAATCCGATGTCCGGCACCGCCAACTTCTATACGCAAGACGGTTATGAAGGCGGTTCCTATGTCGATTGTTCGGACTCCAGTCAGCCGGGTGTGAGCGCAATTCTGAGCGCACTCTCGGCTAAGAGCGTGTCCAGCAACTGCGATTCCGGCAAGTACTACCTGGTCAATAACTACAACCCAGGGTACGACATGAACGGTAATGTGCAACCGATAGGCGCAAACAACTACAACTATCCGCCGCAAACCGTGCCGACCATTGCTGAAGCCCTGTCCAACAAGAATGTGAGCTGGAAGTGGTACACCGGGGCGCGCCAAACCGCCGATGTGACTGCCGATGCGGCAGCCTTCGGGGTATCGGTCGCCATCGCGCAGGCAGCGCAATACAACGTGATTGGCGACCCCTTGGTGGCCTCCAGCAAGGTGATGACCAATGCCACGCTGAAAGCCAACTTGACGGGGCTGACGCAGTTCTACAGTGACGTGGCCAACAACACTTTGCCGGCGGTGTCCTTTGTGGTGCCGAAGAACCTCGACAGCGGTCACCCGGGCTATTCGGCGCCAGCCAGCTATGAAGCTTTCCTGAAGGAAGTATTGGCTGCGGTGCAGGGCAACTCGACCTTGTGGGCCCACACCGCGATTCTGATTACGACCGACGAAGGCGGCGGCCACTTCGATACCGGCTACATTCAGAATCTCGATTTCTTTGGCGATGGTCCTCGAATTCCGATGTTGGTGGTGTCGCCCTATGCGCGTACCGGCATGGTCGACCATACCTACTACGACCATGCATCGATCTTGAAATTCATCGAGCGTAACTGGCGCTTGGATGCACTGTCGAGTCGTAGTCGCGATCGCTTGCCCAATCCGGTGTCGACCCAGTCGAACTTGTATCAGCCTATCAATACGACGGCGGTGGGCGACCTGATGACGATGTTCAATTTTTGAGGTCACGGCAGGCCATCACTCGCGGCTGCTGAGGTGCGAGTAGACGGAGCGGCTCCTTGCAAGATGCGACATGTCTTGCAAGGAGCCGCTCCGGTGTCACTTTGAACCATGCAAAAATTTTCTTACTCCGAGTCGCGCCAGAAGCGACGCAAGCCAAACCGGGCAGATCGCTGTTTTCAGGGTGTGATGGTGCTGATCTGGCTGGTCGGTTGCGGCGTCGGGCTACAGACACGATTGGATCAACCGAATCGTGGCGGGATGCTTCGGGCCTTCACGCCTGCGCACCCGGCGTGGCGTATGCCGGCCGCAGTGCTGTCGTCGCTGTCGCCATCCGCACAAGCGGCGGATGCCGCATCAAGCGCGACATCGAAGACCACAGCCGCTGGGCCAGTCTCGGTACAGATGTGGGTGCGTTACCCGGCTGCGCCGGCGCAACTCAGCGCCCGCGCCAGCTTGGGCAAGCAATTGTTCTTCGATGCCTCGTTATCGGCCTCGGGCAAGATGTCATGCGCCAGTTGTCATAGTCCCGAGCACGCTTACGGACCGCCTAATGGGTTGGCCGTGCAACTGGGCGGCCCGGATATGCTGCATGCCGGCACACGCGCGGTGCCGTCACTGCGCTATCTGAATTTCACGCCTCAATTCAGCCGTCATTTCTATACGCCCGCGTCCGAAGATACCGAGGATGAAGGGCCGACCGGTGGGTTTACCCGCGACGGTGCCGCCGCCTCACTACATCAGCAAGCGGCGATTCCCCTGCTCAATCCGAATGAGATGGCCAACCGCGACGCGGCCGACGTGCTGCGCAAGCTGCGCGCGAGTCCCAATGCGACGGCCTTTGTGCAGGTATTCGGCGCCGCCGCCATGAATACGCCGCAAACCGCTTTGGACGATATTGGGCTGGCGCTTGAAGCGTTTCAGCTTGAGGATGCGAGCTTCCATCCCTACACCAGCAAATTCGATGCGGCGATGTCTGGGCATGCGCAATTCACCCCACAGGAGCTGCGCGGCTACGCCCTGTTCAATAATCCGCAGAAAGGCAATTGTGCGAAGTGCCATATGGATTTTCCGGGACCAGGCGGGCGGCCCGCACAATTCGCCGACTTTTCCTTTGCGGCGCTGGGTGTGCCGCGCAATCCGGAAATTCCAGCCAACCGCAATCCGCGCTATTTCGATCTCGGCTTGTGCGGTCCGTATCGTCAAGACCTGGCGCACGAAACCGAGTATTGCGGCATGTTCAAGTCGCCCACGCTACGCAATGTCGCAACCCGCACGGTGTTCTTTCATAACGGCCGCTTCCATACTCTGGAAGACGTCATGCACTTCTATGTCGAGCGCGATACCGCGCCAGGCAAGTGGTATCCGAAGGTCGCTGGCAAGGTCGCCAAATATGACGATTTGCCGTCGCGTTACCGGGACAATATCGACGTGACGGATGCGCCGTTCGATCGTCATCCGGGGCAGGCGCCGGCATTGAATGATGCGGAGATACGCGACGTAATCGCATTCCTGCATACCCTTACGGACGGCTATGGAAAGACGCCGGGCGGCGCTGCGCAACCGTAGTCAGGGGCTTGCCGTGCGAGCATAAAAAAACCCTCTGCACCTAAAGGCGCAAAGGGTTGAAGTGCAGCACGATGGAACAGGTGCCGGGACCGTATCGATGGTCCCGGCGGTGCATGGAACGGCTTGCGCCGGCCTTATGAGTCCGGCTTGCTCGTTCGATGCTTAGCGTGCGTACTGGTCGTACGCACGGCCGAAACGGTTGCCGAGGAAATCGGCCAGGTTGATCTGCTCTTGGCGGATAAAGCCCGAGCCCGGCAGCTTCTTTTCGCGGAACAGATCCACCGCGGCGCAGATGCCTGCAGCGGTCGTGATCTGGATCGCGCTGACGGCACGGCCGTCTTGCTGGGTGGCGAAGATCTTGCGTGTGAATACTTCCTGTACCAGCTTGCCGTCGCGCAGACCGCTGACGGTGACGAATACCAGTACCACGTCCTGCATCGTGGCCGGTACCGAACGGCGCATGATTTCTTTGAGTTGTTCCTGGTCTTCATTCAGACGCAACTCTTCGAGCAGGAACTTCATCAGATTGCAGTGGCCGGGATAGCGCACGGTCTTGTAGTCGAGGTTCTTGACCCGACCATCCAGCGTTTCGCACAACGTGCCGAGGCCGCCCGACGTGTTGAACGCTTCGTATTCCACGCCGTCCAGCGAGAAATGCTCCAGACCTTCGAGCGCTTGTACCTCGCGCAACTCGCCACCACGGATGGCTTCGCACGGGTGGCAGTACTCGTTGATCAGGCCGTCGACACTCCAGGTCGTGTTGTATTTGAGCGCGTTGGTTGGGAACTCGGGCAGGGCGCCGACGCGCATCTTCACTTCATAGACCTGGTCGAACTTCTGCGCCAAGTCATGCGCGGCGATACCGATAAAGCCGGGGGCCAGGCCGCATTGCGGCATAAACGCCGTGCTGGCGCCATCGGCCAACGCGCGGATCGTGCGGGTCGCGTGGACGTCTTCGGTCAGATCGAAATAGTGCGTGCCGGTCTGCTTGGCGGCGCTGGCGACCGTGATCGCCATTTGATACGGCAATGCATTGACCACGATGTCTTTACCGTCGAGCACGCGCGTCAAGGCTTGGGTATCGGTCGAATCCAGAACGGCAGTGGCGACGCCTTCGCGCGCCACGACAGCCAAAGCGGCTTCGCTGCGATCGGCGACCGTCACCTGATATTGACCAGACTGTTGCAACAGGTGGGCGATGGTTTGGCCAATGTGGCCAGCGCCTAGCAGGGTAACTTTCATACTCTTTCCTTGAACACGAGGGCTGATGAAGCGGGGAACCGATGATCGATTCTAGGAGCCGGACAGGTGTAAAGAAAAGATAAAGATTGTACAGTTTGTCGTTAAAATTGGTCTAAATGACGAGGTATTTCGTCGATTTGTATTTTGGCGACGATTGTAGAGTTGTACGCCTAGTGGCCGACGGTGCCGCGATCGAGTTTCACCGCCAGTACGATCGAAGTGTGAGTATCTGAAACGCCGTCCAGTTCGCCGATATCGTCCAGTAACTGATCGAGTCGGGCGGGTGTGTCGGTACGCAGCCACGCGATGTAGTCGAATTCGCCGCTGACGGCACACAACATCTGCACTTCGGGAATTTTCCCCATCCGGCGCAACACATCCTTGCCGGACTTGGGTGAGAGCGCGATGCCGACATACGCGTTGAGACTGCTGTCCAGGACTTCACTGCCCAGCCGTACTCCATACCCAGCGATCACGCCATTGCGTTCCAGCCTGGCGATGCGAGACAGCACCGTGGTGCGCGCGACATCCAGCTTGCGCGCCAGATTGGCGACACTCTCGCGGGCATTGGCTTGCAGCAGTGCGATCAGGTTACGGTCGATCTCGTCGAGTTGGTTGGGGCGTCCTTTCATCTTGATTCCTTGCCGCGCGATACGGGTGCCGAGGTGTTAAAACGCTATGTTATGCCGATTTTCATCGTCGAAACGACGAAAAAACGGCATAACATCGGAATCAACTGACACCTGCTGCGGGGCGGGCCTCGGTCACTGAGGCGGCTTGGCGCTGCCGTCCAGATCGGAGTCGAGCAAGGCGCCGTGAGTCAAGGTTTCCCAGATGATGTCGTGACGGTCGTTGGGTGGTGCATAGGGCCGCACGTCGTCCTCGAGATGGGCACGCGTATGCGGCAAGGCAATGCCCAGACGGATGGCGTATGCGTTGTAGGCGCGCTCCATGGTTGCGCTCAACACGGGGGTGTAGGTATGACCGTCACACAAACCCGGGAAGCCCGGCGGAATCGCATGGTGCACTTTGAGACTCTGATTGCGCGTGCCTTCCAGCATGCGCGCCAGATATTCGAGTGCGACCGTAAGCCTGACGGCCGACGGGGTGTACAGGTCTTCACCCTGAATATATGCCGTCTCCGCCGCATTGAAGGTCGCCGCCAGCGCCATCTGCACGTGTCCGGTATCGCGGCAGGTCTCCTGGGTGACACCGCTGGTATGGGCATCGAATTGGGTTTGTCCGTTCCAATCGGTTGGACCCTCCGGCAGCATCACGGGGTGCGGGCCGTCGAGTTCGTAACTGTAGTAATAAGCCGGCACCCAGCGCTGCCAGCGCGCCAGAGTTTGATCGAACAGCGTATGGTCGTCACTGACCACGGCGATGCCCAAGGTCGCGTCTATCATGCTCAGCGCCCAGTTGCCATTCTTGCCTGCTTCGGCGCCGCTGGTCAGCAGCGGCAGATATTGCTCACGCAGCATCTTGGTGAACGCGGCGAAGTCCGCGTCGCTCCAGTCGGCATAGGTGTAGCGCATGATCTCGGCGGCGGCGGGCCACTTCTCGGCGCTCCAGGCGGCCTGCAGCGGGGCATTCGAACCCACGTGCGCACGCAGCCCGTGGGCATAGTGGTTCATGATCGTGATCGCGTTGTGCGCGTAGCGCTCATCCCCGCTGAGCGCCCACAACAGCGCTTGGGTATAGGCTGCGGAGGCGTCATTGTCCTCTGCGGTGCAGCCGCGATCGGGCTTGGAGTCCGAGCCGCAGGCGATCACCCCATTGAGCGGCGGTCCCTGGACCACATAGTTGAGTGAGCCCCAGCGGCTTTTCTTGGCGGTCTCAAAGGCCGAGGTGTAAGGCTCGGTGCCGACATCGATCTGGGTTTTCAGGTATTCGAGGTGAGCCGAGTCCAACAGTACGCCAGGGTGGACGAAGGCGGGCGGCGGCAAGGGGTCGGCCTGGGCCGGTGCGGCCCCGATGCTGGCGCAGCAGCAGGTCACAAGGCTGGCGGCAGTCAGGGCCCAGATACGGCGAAATCGGCGGCGAAAACCGGGGTATCTGTTGAAGAGGGCTGGCATCGGTATTATTGTCCGTGAGTGGGATGCGAGACAGCGGAAGTTTAGCGTGCCTGGGCGGCGCCCGGGGCTGCGGATGCGCTCGCCGGACTCGATACGACAGGACCCAGCAGTCAAACCCGGATCGCTCTACAATACTGCCTCAGCCATGCTAGGCAAGGGCTGGCACCGATCTGCCAGTGCTGTTGCCACCCATGTTGCCGCTGTCCACCCGCCGCTATGTGCCGATGTCATGCCTGATTCCGATTTCAATACGCGTGTCGAAACTTACCTCGTGCAGGCGCGCGGGGTGCAGCCCCAGTACCTGACTGCCGCGGTTCGGCGCGCCCATGCGCTGAAAATCGGCGGCTGGATCCGTGATCATCTCGATGGGTCGGTCGAAGTGCTGGTGCAAGGGCCGCCCGATCGCATCGATCTGATGCTGGAATGGCTGCGGCGCGGACCGCCCGGGGCGGGCGTGCGCGATTTCGTCAGTCGTGAGGAATACCTGGACAAGCGCTACGACAGGTTTGAGCGGCAATAGATCAGATTCGACCGGGTTCGAGTCGCTGCGATGCACGGCACCCGCGTGGGCTGCCGCGCCAGACCCGCGGCGGCAGGTCTGCGATTCAGGCCGGCTCAGTCGTCGGTCGGCGCATCGCTGGCCGGGATGGTCAGCAGGTGCCCAAGCCGCATCTGCTTGGTATGCAGGTAATGGCGGTTTTCCAGATTCGGCTCGATCGCGATCGGCACCCGTTCGACCACCTGAATGCCGGCGGCTTCCAGCGCAGCCACCTTGCGCGGATTATTGCTCATCAAGCGCACCGACGAGATGCCGAGGTCGCACAACATCAGCGCCGCCGCTTCGAAGCGGCGCGCATCGACCGGCAGGCCCAGGTCGCGGTTGGCATCCACGGTGTCGCGGCCATGGTCCTGCAGCGCATAGGCCCGGATTTTGTTCGCCAGCCCGATGCCACGCCCTTCATGGCCGCGCAAATACAGCACGATGCCGCGCCCGAGCGTGGCAATCGATTCCAGCGCCAGATCGAGTTGTGGGCCGCAGTCGCAGCGTAAGGAGCCGAACACATCACCCGTCAGGCATTCCGAATGCAGGCGGACCAGCACGGGTTCGTCGCCCGCCAGCGAGCCGGCCACAATCGCGACGTGCTCGACCTGATCGTCGGCGCGATATGCAAATACGGTAAATTCGCCATGAACGGTCGGCAGGCGAGCTTCGGCGACGCGCTCAATGTGGCAGGAGGGTGTTGCGGTGGAGTGCTGCATGACCATCTCAATATTGCGTTGATACGACTGTACGCCAGTTGCCGCAATGCCGAAAAGCCCCTAATCCGCACCGCTGCGTTGCAAAAATCGAGGTTTTGGCTGGTTTTCGGCGGTTAGGCTAAAAATCGAGGTTGGGGGCGGTTTCTAGCGGGTGGGCTAAAAATCGGCGTTTTCTGCGGCTTTTCCGCTCACACGCGAGTGCCGGCCAGTCTGCGATGATACGTCCACTTGCCAATCTTTGCATTGCGCGCGGACGCGCTCAGCCGCGGCGGGTACGACGCGCGAGCAACTCGGCCGGTTTGGACTGAAAGGACAGGCAGTCGGAGCCAGAGGCGGACAGCACGGTCAACATGGGTAACTGCCGACCGTGAAAGCCCAGTACACGACACCCATAGGGCATGCGTACGTCGTAGGTGATATAGAAATGAACGCACCGATTGCAGTCGGGGCGGTCGATGGGCGTATTCAAAACCCGTATCCTCGAAGCGTATTACTTTATCTTAGGCGCTCAGATGCCATGCGGTAAAGGGGCGGGTCAGGCCACCGTTGTGTGCAGGCCGCTGGATCGCAGCGTGCGGGGCGAGATTCCAGCTCGGTTCGGCGGCTAGGCCAGTTCTCGCAGGGCCCGTCCGACGTCCGCCATGACGCTGTCCCAGTCACCGGGATAAGGCTGCCTGAACAGGCGGGCGTCAGGGTACCACGGGCTGTCGCTGCGCCCGAGCAGCCAGCGCCAGTCGGCCTTGCTCGGCAGTAACAGCCAGACCGGCTTACCCAGGGTTCCCGCCAGATGAGCAATCACGGTGTCGACCGTGATCACCAGATCCAGGTTACTTAGCAAGGCGGCGGTGTCGGCAAAATTGCCCAGCCGCGCACGCGGATCGCGGATCTGCGGATGTTGCTCAAGCGCCGACAGGTCGGTATCGAGCACTTCCTTTTGCAGACTGACGTATTGCAGACCGGCTGGCAGTCCGGGATGCAGACCCGGGTCGAGCAGCGTCAACAACTGCGTCAACGGCAGCGAGCGGCGCTTGTCGTTGACGTGGGTTTGATTGCCCGACCACGCCAATCCGATGCGCAGGCCCCGAGCCGGACCCAGCCACTGAGCCCAATCTTGGGCGCGCTGTGGATCGACCTGCAGCAAGGGCGGCCGCGGAATGGTATCGAGCCGGGTGCCGAGTGCAAGCGGCAGGCTCATCAGCGGGCATTGCCAGTCGAAGGGGGGGAGCGGCTCGCCCGCCGCAATGACGGTCTCGACGCCGGGGAGTTGGCTCAGGAGCGAGACCAGCGCCGGCTGCACTTCCAGAATGACGCGGGCGCCGCGGGCGGCCACCGCCTCGGTGTAACGGCAAAATTGGACGGTGTCGCCGAAACCCTGCTCGGCGTGCAGCAGCAAGGTGGCACCATCGAGATGCTGACCCATCCAAAGCGGCTGCGTAAAGTGGCGCGAAGGCGAGGTGAAGGTATCGGTCTGCCAGCGCCATTCATGCTTGCGCCAGCCCTCGGCGAAATCACCTATCATGAGCCGGCACAGAGCCTCGTTCCAGTGCGCTCGACCGTACTCGGGGCTCAGACTTTGCGCCTGTGCGTAGGCTTCGAGGGCTTCGCCATAGCGTCCGAGGTCGCGCAATGCATTGCCGCGGTTGTAGTGCGCTAACGGATACACCGGTTTGAGTTCGAGCGCGCGGTCGATACTGACCAGCGCCGCGTCCGGGCGCTCCAGATTCATCAGGCTCACGCCGCGATTATTCGCGGCTTCGGCAAAGCGCGGATTGGCAGCCAGCGCGTGCTCATAGTGCAGCACGGCTTCCTGGTGGCGCTCCAAATCCTGCAGCACGTTGCCACGATTGTAGTGTCCGTGTGCCGAATCCGGCTTCAAGGCCAGCGCGCGGTCATAGTTGGCGAGCGCTTGTTCGAACAGACCTTGCTTGCGCAGTACATTGCCGCGATTGATCAGGACATCGATATGATCGGGGGCAAAGCGCAGCGCGTTGTCGTAGGCGGTCAAGGCCGCGTCGTCGTAGCCGCCCTGCGCCAGCAGATTGCCGCGATTCATATGGGCATCGGCGTAATCGGGACGCAGCTCGATGGCGCGATCGAAGCAGGAGAGCGCCAATTCGGGGTGCTGTAGCGCGGCGATCGCGTTGCCGAGATTCAAATGCGCGCTCGCTTGGGTCGGATCGATCTCCAAGGCCTGCCGGATCAATTCGACCGCGCGCGCGTGTTGTCCCCTTTGATGCGCGATATAGCCCAGCAGGTGCAAGCCGTCGAACTGATTGGGAAACTGCGCCAGCAGTGTTTCGTAGCAGCTTTGCGCTTCGTCCAGGCGCCCGGCCATGTGTGCCGCCAGACCTTGCTGCAAAAGCGTCACGACTGCGGCAGGGCGGGCCGGAGCCGAGGTTGGGGCGTGGGGCTGACTCATGTGCGGTGATAGGGGGGATCGGCCAAAGCCCTATTGTGGGCCATTTCATCAGATGGATGGGCACGGCGCGCGCTAAATTTCTGGATAGTCTTGCCAAATCTTACGGCGCTTCCGGCGCGTCGGTGCTGCTGCGCATTGCGGGGCGAGGGCAGGCAGACTAAGATGCATCATCATAAATAGAAAAGTAGGAGACCCGGATGCGCAATGCTGCCGTTCTCATGGTGCAATACGCCGCTTACCATCGCGATCGCCGCAATATCGCGACGCACTGCGTCGGTGTGCCGCTGATCGTCTTTGCGGTCGGCGTGTTGTTGTCGCGCGGTGGCGTGTCGCTGGCTGGCGTGACGGTCAGTTACGCCTGGCTGGTTTGGGGGGCGGCGACCCTGTGGTATCTGACGCGCGGCAACCTGATGCTGGGATTGGCTGTGAGTGCCATGACAGGCGTCCTGTTCTGGCTGGCGCGGCCGTGCGCCGCGGCCTCGTTTGGCGTGTGGCTGGGCACAGGTATTGGCGTATTTGTAGTCGGCTGGATGATTCAGTTTATCGGCCATCATTATGAAGGTCGCAAGCCGGCATTTCTCGATGATCTGGTTGGCTTGCTGGTGGGCCCGATGTTCGTTGCCGGTGAGTTGCTGTTTGCGCTGGGTGGTGAGCGGCAGTTGTTGGCGCGGATCGAAGCCGAGGTAGGCCCCACCGTACGGCGCGCGCTCTAAAGCCCGCGCCGTGTCGGCGCGACCTTGCGCTCAGGCGTCGGGTTCTGGCGCACGACAGTCGAGCAGAATTTCGTTGCGGCGCAGAAACGGCAGGGTCCAGGGCGGGTTGTAGCGGGCCAGTTGCGGCGAGCCGAGTGGTTCCAGGCCCCGTTGCGCGACCCAGTCCAACAAGAGCCGCATCTGTGCGTCGACCGTATGTGCCCGCGCGAAGCCTGAAAACACCAGTGCCGCTGTGTATTGCGCTGGGATCGCACGCAGTACCACGCCGGGATGCCTGGGCTTAGGCAGTTGCGCCAGATCGCAACGGCGCGGCAACGCAAATTGGACCCGCCAGCGACCGCCCAGGCGTTCGATCGACACGGGCGCGCTCATGGCGATCTTGCGCCCTTGGTATTCGTTTTCGTTGGCTGCGGATGGGATGGCGGTTAACTCACCGGCACTCGGCGTGCCGTGATTGTCGCCAAATATATAGCGGGCCAGCCGGCGAAACCCCGCCGCAGAAGCCTGCGCGAGCGAGCCGTCGATGACGGTTTCGGCGGCGACACGAGGGGCATAGCGACGCAGCTGGAAAGCGCCGGAACGCTCGAGCAATTCAAAGGCGGGCTCTTCGATGGCCATGGGCGGTGGTCTGCTCCGAAGGGGGCGCGCTTGCATGACCCGCAGGCGGGCACGCAAGGCGTGGAATCTACCTCAGTATTTTAGCGAGCCAAAAAGCATCGGGCACGATCCACCGACCCTGGCCGCGCCGCTGTCTCTGGGTGCGTCGCCAGGGTGGTCTAGATTTCGTCCAGCAAGCGCACCTTGACCCGGCGTCCCTTCAGCTTGCCATTGCCGAGCCGGGCTACTGCGGCACGCGCGATATCGCGCGCTACGGCGACGTAGGTGGTGCTGTCGGTGACGTTGATTTTACCGATCTGGCTCGCGTCGAAGCCGGCCTCACCAGTCAGCGCGCCCAGCACGTCGCCGGGCCGGATCTTATCTTTGCGGCCGCCGAGAATCTGCAGGGTCGCCATCGGCGGGACCAGGGCGCGGCCGGCGGCCGGCGTCAGTTCCGCCACGGGCTGCCAGGTGAACGATTTGCCATATGCGTGTTCGAGGTTGCCGACCCGCCCCATTTCTTCCATGCTGACCAGACTCAAGGCCCAGCCTTCCTGGTCTGCGCGTCCGGTGCGGCCGATACGGTGAACATGGACTTCGGGGTCAGGCGTGATGTCGACATTGATCACGGCTTCGAGATTGGCGATGTCGAGGCCGCGCGCGGCCACATCGGTGGCGACCAGCACCGAGCAGCTGCGGTTGGCGAACTGGATCAGCACCTGATCGCGTTCGCGTTGTTCGAGTTCGCCGTGCAGCGCCAAGGCATGAAAACCTTGCGCCAGCAGAACGTCGATCAGGTCGCGGCATTGCTGCTTGGTGTTGCAAAAAGCGATGGTGCTGACCGGACGGAAATGATTCAGCAGCAGACCGACAGTGTGCAGACGCTCGTTCTCGGTGACTTCGTAGAAACGTTGACGGATCTTGTCACTGGCGTGTTGCGCGGTCAGTTTGACGGTTTGCGGCTGGCGCAGGAACTGGCGGCTCAGTTGGGCAATGCCGTCGGGATAGGTGGCCGAGAACAGCAGAGTTTGGCGGCTGGCCGGGCACTGCTTGGCGACGTAGGCGATATCGTCGAAAAAGCCCATATCCAGCATGCGGTCGGCTTCGTCGAGCACCAGCGTATTGAGTGCGGCGAGATCGAGGTGGCCGCGCTCAAGGTGGTCCATGATGCGCCCCGGGGTGCCGACAATCACGTGCGCGCCATGCGCCAGACTGGCGCTTTGCGGTCGTATCGGGGTGCCACCGCATAAGGTCAGCACTTTGACGTTTTCTTCGGCGCGCGCAAGACGCCGGATTTCCTGCGTGACCTGATCGGCCAGTTCCCGCGTAGGGCACAGCACCAAGGCTTGGACGGCAAAGCTGGCGGTATTCAGGCGGGTCAACAGGGGCAGCGCGAAAGCGGCAGTTTTGCCGCTGCCGGTCTGGGCCTGGGCGATCAGATCGTGCCCGGCCAGCGCCAGAGGCAGGCTGGCTGCCTGAATCGGGGTCATGCTGGTGTACCCCAGCTGCTGCAGATTGGCGAGCACTGCGGGCGGCAGCGGCAGTGTGTCGAAGCCGGCGCCGGCGGTGTCCGTCGGGGTCGGCTGGCTGGGGGCGGAGGGTGGGGTCGTTGAAGTCATGGCCGATTATAGCGGTACGCGGTGCTCGCCAGGGTTTCGGCTTCGACCGCCCCCGCGGGAGGCCTGCCGCGCACCTGAAATACGACCTGGGGCATGGGTGCCGAACCCCAGCGAGTCAATCGGCGCGCAATCTGTGCTCAGTCTTTGCTCAATCGTCGATAAAAGCGCGCACCAGCGTTTCCAATTCCAGCGCCGTCTCCGCCGCCGCCGCTTCATTGTAGGCGTAGGGCAGTTGTTCTTCCATATAGCTGCGCTGGGCCAGCTCAAGCTGGATGGCTTGTACACCCTGTGCCGGGCGCCCGTAGGCGCGCGTGATGTAACCGCCTTTGAAACGGCCGTCGAGTACTGCGCTACGGCCGGTGGCTTGAGCCAGCGCGAGCAGGCGCGCGCTGCGGGCGGGTGCGCATGATTGCCCGCCGACGGTGCCGAAGTTGTACACCGGCAATTCGCCATCAAACAGGCGCGGCACATGCGAGCGGATGGAATGGGCTTCCCACAGGAATACGCGACCGTGCCGCGCCTGCAATCGGGCCAGCTCGTCCTGCAATGCCGCGTGATAGGGGCGCCAATACTGCGCCAGCCGCTGCGCCGTTTCCGCCTCATCGGGTTCCATTCCCGCGGCATACAAGGGGACACCGTCGAAGGTGGTGTGCGGGCACAGGCCGGTGGTGTTCTGGCCTGGATACAGGCTGCTGCCGTCCGGCGGGCGGTTCAAGTCGATCACGTAACGTGAATAGGTGGGCACCAGGATAGACGCGCCGAGCGTGCGAGCGAAGCCATATAGGCGTTCGATATGCCAATCCGTATCGTCCAACTGATGGGCCGTGGGGGTCATGCGTGTCGCTATCGCGGGCGGGATGCGGGTGCCGACATGCGGCATCGAGATCAACAGCGGCATGCTGCCTTGGGTCAGGGTGTAGATGGCTTCTGGCATGGAATCTCGAAGTCGGGTCAGGTCGGGCACGTCGGGTTGAAACTGGCCCACGGGCTTAGGCTAGCAGTTCGGCCAGCGCCGCGCGATAGTCGGCCAGGGCCAAAGCTTCATCGGCATGATGGCCCGCGCTGACGCGGCGTTGACCGGCCACGGTCACATCCCGGATGGGCGCGGCCCCGTGTTCGGAAAAGACCAGTCCGGCCAACCAGCTGTCGCTGGGGCGCTCGGCAAGGTCGGGGTGCTCGGTATTCAGCGTCAAGAAATCGGCCGACTGCCCGACCCGCAGACCGGCAATCGGTCGCGCCGCAGCCTGGGCGCCGCCTGCCAGGGCGCCCGCATACAAGTGATCCGCGACCGACGGCACTGTGGGCGAGGCCAATACGTTGCGGCTACGGTGCAATAAGCGCTGACCATATTCTAGCCAGCGCAACTCTGCAGCGGGACTGATGCTGACATGGCTGTCCGAGCCTATGCCCCAGCGTCCGCCCGCGGCGAAATAACGTGCCGCGTCGAAGAAGCCATCGCCCAGATTGGCTTCGGTGGTCGGGCACAGGCCGACCACGGCACCGCTCGCGGCGACATCGCGATACTCCTCGTCGCTCATGTGGGTCGCATGTATCAGACACCAGCGCTGATCGACTGCTTGATGGTCCAGCAACCAGCGTACCGGGCGCGCGCCCAGTGTGGCGCGGCAGTCCTCGACTTCCTTGGCTTGTTCGGCGATATGGATATGGATGGGCGCACTGGCATCGAGCGCGTGCAAGCCGGCGCAAATGGCCGTCAGCGATTCGGGCGACACAGCGCGCAGCGAATGGGGCGCCACGCCATAGCGGCGGCGCGAGTTACCCGGATAAGCTTGGGCGAGCTGGCTGATGCGCTGCAAGATCCAATCGGTATCGGCAATAAAGCGGCGCTGCTCGGGCAAGGGCTGACGCGCACCGAAACCACTGTATTGATACAGCACGGGTAGCAGCGTCAAACCGATGCCGGCCTGCTCCGCACTGACGACAATGCGCGCGGCGTGCTCGGCCGGATCGGCATACGCATACCCATCGGCCTGATGATGCACATAGTGGAACTCGCACACCGAGGTGTAGCCGGCCTTCAGCATTTCAATATACAGGTGGCGGCTGATGGCTTCGATATGTTCGGGCTTGAGTCGATTGGCAAAGCGATACATCAGCGTGCGCCAACTCCAGAATGAATCGGCGGGTGCGCCACGCAGTTCGGTCAGGCCGGACATGGCGCGTTGAAACGCATGCGAATGCAGATTAGGCATGACCGGCAACAGCGGCCCGGCGGCGATGGCGACATCCGCAGTGGGCGTGGCGCCGAGCGTCACCTCAGTGAGTATGCCGCTGACATCCCAGCGCAGCAGCACGTCGCGCTGCCAGCCGCCATCGACCCAGGCGTCATGGGCGAACACGGCGCGTTCGGCGCGCTCCAAAGCCACGGTGTTGGGGACAACGCTCAAGGTACGACTCCAGTTTCGGAAATCAAGGTGACGCGTAATACGATCAGAACCGTGCCGTCGCCGGCTTCGGCATGCCAGGCGCCGGCTTCGTTGGCATCGATCTGTAGCAGGTCGCCCGCCTGCAACGTGCCGGCAGGATGTGTTTGATAGTGCAAGGCGGCAGTGCCTGTCGCGCAGAACAGCGCCGCGACGTCCGGATCGCATCCAAATACCGAGGGGCCGCGGACGGTTTGCACGCTGCCACGCGCGCGCTCGCGCCGTATCATCAGGTTCAGGTCACGGGTGGGTCCCGCATGCAGTTGCGCGCTGACCTCGCGTTCGCCAGCAAAACTGATCGACTGGAAGGGTTGACTCAGCGCTACGTCAAGCTGTTGATCGAAGGTCAGCGTCATACCCGCGCCTTCCAGCAGGACCAGGATGCGGTCGATGCCGTCGAAGCGCGAGAAGGGGCCGTCGCTGGCGACGTCGGCCAGACTGGCGCGCCAGATAAAATCCTGCAGATCGGCTTGCGGCGGCATTACCACGAGTTCACGCGTGGTACCGCCGCCATTTTTCCAGGGCATGGCGCGGTGGTCGGCGGCGCGTCGCAGCACCGAGCGAATGGGCGCGGTGGGGGGGAGCGTGCTCATGCCAGTTGCGGAGCCTGGTCGGGCACCGTGCGCAAGGCACCGGCTACATAGACCTGATGGCAGGGATTGGCGCCGATGGCATAGCTCAGCTCAGCAGGATGAGCGACATCCCACAGCACGAAATCGGCCCGACGCCCCACCTCAATCGTGCCGACGTCGGGTAAGCCCAGCGCCTGCGCCGCGTGGCGCGTGACGGCGGCGAGCGACTCGGCCGGCGTCAGGCGAAACAGGGTGCAAGCCATATTCATCATCAGCAGCAAGGAGGTCGCGGGCGAGGTGCCGGGATTGTGATCGGTCGCGAGTGCAATCGGCACGTGATAGCGACGCAACATATCGATGGGCGGCAGTTGCGTTTCGCGCAGGAAATAGTAAGCGCCCGGCAGCAGCACCGCGACCGTGCCGTGCTCGGCCATGGCGCGCACACCAGCTTCGTCCAGGTGTTCGAGATGATCGGCCGACAAAGCGTCGTAACGCGCGGCCAGCGCGGCGGCACCCTGATTCGACAATTGTTCGGCGTGAATCTTGACCGGCACCTGCAGTGCTGCCGCGGCACGCAACACGCGCTCGGTTTGGCTCGGCGTAAAGCCTATGGTTTCGCAAAACACGTCGACCGCATCGACCAGACCTGCACTGACCATTTGCGGCAGCAGGGTGTCGACCAGCAGATCCACATAGGCATCGGCATTGCCGGTAAATTCGGGCGGTACCGCATGCGCGCCGAGGAAGGTGGTGCGTACCGTCAGCGGGAGCGCGGCGAAGCGGCGCGCGACGCGCAGCAGCTTGGCTTCGCTGGCGGCGTCCAGGCCATAGCCGGATTTGATTTCGATGGTTGTCACGCCTTCGCGCAACAACGGCGTCAGGCGTCGCCAGGCACTCAGATACAGTGTGTCTTCGTCGGCATCACGGGTGGCGCGCAGCGTCGACAGAATGCCACCGCCCGCGCGTGCAATCGCCTCGTACGACTGGCCTTCGAGGCGCATCTCGAACTCGCGCGCGCGGTTGCCGCCGTAGACCAGATGGGTGTGGCAGTCGATCAGGCCGGGGGTGAGCCAGCGGCCACCGCCATCGCGTAGTTCAGTGGCGTGGAAGTGGGGCGGCAGATCGCTGACCGGGCCGACCCAGGCGATGCGGCCATCCTTGAGCGCGAGCGCGGCTTCGACCGGCTTATCGTCGGCGTCCAGCCATTCACCGTAGCGGCCGTGGCGGCTTCCGTCTGGCGCGTGCGCGGCCATTGTCGCGATGCGCACATTGCGCCAGAGCGTGTCCCACGCTAGCGAGTCTGTCATGCGAGCTCCGCCTTGACGGTTTATTTCAACATGGGCAGGTTCAAGCCATGCTCGCGCGCACACCGTGCCGCAGCCTCGTAGCCTGCGTCCGCGTGGCGCATCACGCCCGAGGCCGGGTCATTGAACAGCACCCGTGCCAAGCGCTGGTCAGCCGCCGCGCTACCGTCGGCCACGATCACCACCCCCGCATGCTGAGAATAGCCCATACCGACGCCGCCGCCATGATGCAGGCTGACCCAGGTAGCGCCGCCCGCCGTGTTCAACAAAGCGTTGAGGAGCGGCCAGTCTGACACTGCGTCGCTGCCATCGCGCATGCTCTCCGTTTCGCGATTGGGGCTGGCCACCGAGCCGGTGTCGAGGTGGTCGCGGCCGATCACGATAGGGGCTTTGAGTTCACCGTTGCGCACCATCTCATTGAAGGCGAGACCGGCACGATGGCGTTCGCCCAGACCCAACCAGCAAATCCGCGCAGGTAAACCTTGGAACGCGATGCGTTCGCGCGCCATATCGAGCCAGCGATGGACGTGGCGATTCTCCGGAAACAGTTCCTTGATCTTCGCATCGGTTTTGTAGATATCCTCGGGATCGCCCGACAGCGCGACCCAGCGGAACGGCCCGCGACCCTCACAAAAGAGCGGACGGATATAGGCGGGTACAAAACCTGGGAAATCGAAGGCGTCTTTCACGCCCTGATCGAAGGCGACCTGGCGCAGATTGTTGCCATAGTCGACCACCGGTATGCCCATGCGACGAAATGCCAGCATGGCCTCCACGTGCACTGCGCAGGAACGGGCAGCGGCTTCGGTCAACCCCGCATGCTGGGCCGGATCGCGTTGGGCTGCGCGCCACTGTTCGACACTCCAGTGCTGCGGCAGGTAACCGTTGACGAGATCGTGCGCCGAGGTCTGGTCGGTCACCAGATCCGGTTTGATACCGCCTGCCTGGGCGCGGCGCACCAGTTCCGGCAGGATGTCGGCGGCGTTACCGAGCAGACCGATCGAGACGGCCTCGCGGCGCGCACAATGTTCGGCGATCAGCGCCAGCGCGTGATCGATATCGCGCGCCTGTTTGTCCAGGTAACGCGTGCGCAGACGAAAATCGATGCTGCTTTGCTGGCATTCGATATTCAGGGACACCGCGCCGGCGAAACTGGCGGCTAGCGGCTGCGCACCGCCCATACCGCCCAGACCGGCGGTCAGGATCCAGCGTCCGGCGAGATCGCCGCCGTAGTGTTGCCGGCCGGCTTCAGCAAAGGTTTCGTAGGTGCCCTGAACGATGCCCTGAGTGCCGATATAGATCCAGCTACCGGCGGTCATCTGGCCGTACATCATCAGACCTTGGCGGTCGAGTTCGTGGAAGTGTTCCCAGTTGGCCCACTTCGGCACCAGATTCGAATTGGCCAGCAGCACGCGGGGGGCATCGGGATGCGTCTTGAACACGCCCACCGGTTTGCCGGATTGGATCAGCAACGACTCGTCGTGATCCAGTGCCTTGAGGGCGGCGAGTATCGCATCGAATGACGGCCAGTCGCGTGCCGCGCGGCCGATGCCGCCGTATACGACCAGATCGGAGGGGCGCTCGGCCACGGCCGGGTCGAGGTTGTTTTGCAGCATCCGGTAAGCGGCTTCGGTCAACCAGCTTTTGCAGCTGAGTTGCGTGCCGGTCGGAGCGCGCACTACCCGCTCGGGGTCATGGCGTGGATTGGCGTGGGCCGCGGCTTGGGCGGCGGCGTGCTCGGAATGCGATTGCAAGGTCATGGCTCAGCTCCTGAAACGATGCCGGCGTGCGCCATGCCCCACAGCGGTTCGATGGATCAAACCCGAGGACCGCGCGCGCCTAAAATTCGCCGGTGAACTGGTAGCGCGAGCCCGGATGCCACAGCGTCACTGCGGTAGCGACGTCGTTTTGCACCCAGGTACGCCTGAACAGCACCAGGCATGGTTCTCCGATTTCCATCAACAGACGCTTGCGCACTTGCGCATCGGGCGTCTTGGCCTCGATCCGATAGGTTGCGCGCTTGACCGGCGCCACCCGTACCAGATATTTGTTCGGCGTTTCCTTCGTAAAGTCCTGCTCGAGGTAGTTCGGAAACACCCGCGAGTTGACGAAGCGATCTTCGTACTGGATCGGCAAGCCGTTTTCGAAGTGCACGATGCGCGAATGGAACACCGGGCCCGTCGAAATTTCCAGCATGGCGCGCGCGGCGTCGTCGTCGACAGCTTCCAACGCCAACACTTGGCAGCTATAGGCGTGACCGCGCGCGACCACTTCTTCGGCGATATTGCGAATCGAGACGGCGGTCGAGCCGTATTTCTGCTCGGCGACGAAAGTGCCGGCGCCTTGCACGCGGATCAGCAACTGCTCGGCCGTCAATTCGCGCAAGGCGCGCGTGACGGTCATGCGCGAAACGCTGAACTGCTTGACCAGATCATGCTCGGAAGGCACCAGTTCGCCTTGTTTCCACGTGCCGTCCTGAATCCGGCTCGTGACGTAATTCTTGACCTGCTGATAAGCGGGTATCGCTTGCGGTAACTTGTCATCCATGCACTGGGCCTCGGCTAAGCGGTACGTATGCTTCGCGCGACGAAACCAGGGCCGCGAGGCAAGTTCCGATCGTCATGCGAATCATGATATTTTGATTGTATATACAAGTCAAGCTGGCGCCGGGTTGGTCGCCGCTTTAGGGGTGTTTTTCATATCCCATTGTTTTAATTGATATATATTATGTGATTCGAGGGCATTAAAATTCTTGTTGGCATCGAAGCGTCGCTCAATTAACATACTTGACTATACAAATTGGACGTGCGCGTACACCCTCGAAATGCGCCGCGGAGCGCGCCATGGAGAGCGCGCAAATCACAGAACCCATAGAATAACCGTTTAAAAAGCGCGGTACCGGGCGCTTTCGAGACCACCGGCATCGTGTTGCGGCATGTCGTCTGGCTGCACCCCAAGCAAAGGATTTTCATGATTTCGAATACACCGGCTACGGCCTCCGATGAAGTGGTCGTGCTGACGCCGGGTCAGGTCAGTCTGGCCCAATTGCGCCGTATTTACCGGGAATCGGCGCGTATTGCCTTGGCGCCGGAAACGCGCGCAGGCATCATTGCGGCCCACCAGGTGGTACAGGATATCGTCGCCGAAAATGCCGTGGTATACGGGATCAATACGGGTTTCGGAAAACTGGCTCAGACTCGCATTCCGCAGGAACGACTGGCTGAATTACAACGCAATCTGGTGTTGTCACACAGTGTCGGCACCGGTGCGTCCTTGCCCGCGCCTATCGTGCGGTTGGTGATGGCGATCAAAGCGGTCAGTCTGGCACGCGGTCACTCGGGCGTGCGTCCGGAATTGGTCGATGCCTTGATCACGCTGGCCAATCAGAACGTGTTGCCCGTGATACCGGCCAAGGGTTCTGTCGGTGCGTCGGGCGATCTGGCGCCGCTCGCGCACATGTCCCTGCTGTTGATCGGCGAAGGTGAAGCGATGGTCGATGGCGTGGTGGTGCCCAGTGCACAAGCGCTGCGCCAAGCCGGACTGGCACCGTTCGAACTGGGTCCGAAGGAAGGCCTGGCCCTGCTGAACGGCACCCAAGTCTCGACCGCACTGGCACTGGCCGGCTTGTTCGAAGCCGAAAACGTGTTTGCCGCCGGCGTGATGGCCGGTGCGCTCTCGCTCGAAGCCATCAAAGGTTCGGTGCGTCCGTATGATGCGCGTATCCACGAAGCGCGCGGTCAGATCGGTCAGATCGCCGTGGCCACGGCCGTGCGCAGTCTGCTGGAAGGCAGTGCGGTGCTCGATTCGCATCTGAATTGCGGTCGCGTGCAGGATCCGTATTCGATCCGCTGTGTCCCCCAGGTGATGGGCGCGGTGCTGGACAATCTCAGCCACGCCAGCCGCGTGCTGCAGATCGAGGCCAATGCGGCTTCCGATAATCCGCTGGTGTTTGCCGACAATGGCGACGTGGTGTCGGGCGGTAATTTCCACGCCGAACCGGTCGCCTTTGCGGCCGACATCATCGCGCTGGCGCTGGCCGAGATCGGTGCGATTTCCGAGCGCCGCATGGCTTTGTTGTTGGATACCGGTTTGTCCGGTCTGCCGCCGTTTTTGGTCAGCGATGGCGGGGTCAATTCCGGCTTCATGATCGCGCAAGTCACGGCCGCCGCGCTGGCCTCCGAAAACAAGTCGCTGGCGCATCCGGCCAGCGTGGATAGCCTGCCGACCTCGGCCAACCAGGAGGACCACGTGTCGATGGCAACCTTTGGCGCGCGTCGCTTGCTGGAAATGGCGCAAAACACGGCAACCGTGGTCGGCATCGAAGCCATGGCCGCCGCGCAAGGGCTGGAGTTCCATCGTCCTTTGCGCAGTTCAGATGCGATCGAGGCAGAATTTTCGAGAATTCGGGCTAACGTCGCTTTTCTCGAGTCCGACCGCTATCTGGCGCCGGATATTGCTGCCATGCTGGCCTGGGCGACTCAGGACCACTGGCCTGCCGCCGTGGCGGCCTTGCTGCCGAGTCGCCGCTAAGCCAGGCGCGCTCGCGCCGGGCCTTGCGGAACCATTTTGCGGTGCGCTGTCCAATCAAAGACAGCGCGCCCGCCCTTTTGCCGCCGCGACTTGGATCGTGCGGCTCGGATCACACGCCAGGCAGGCTCGGCAGTGAGCGGGTGCGCTCCCTTTGGAACGCATCGCCATGATCAAACAATTCGAACATGTATTAGACGGCCGCAGTATCGAACTGTGCGCCACACTCGCGCCCGGGCCGCAAGGTCAGCGGGTGATGATCAGCCTGCTGGAATCGGCCCGCGTGATTGTCGCGATGGAAGCATCCGGCGTCATCGGGGTCTTGAAAAGCGCGCTCGAAGCGCCGGAAGCCTTGCTCGACCACGCGGTGCACAAAGCTGGCGCCGAAGGGCTGATCGACCGCGCGCTGCAAAGCGGCGAGTCACAGACCGGTTCGCTATAAAGCGCCACGTGTTCTAGCCTTCTCTAGTTTGCTTCCCAGAAAGCGGGCCCTGGCCACGCCGATCATGTCGGCGGGGCGCGGCGCCGCCATGTCCCGACCACGCTGGAGCTGCCATGACCGAACCGCATTCCGCCCCACCGCCGAGCTCATCCGCCTCGCCTTCGACACCGCGTTCGCCGCAGCCGGGCTTGATCGAGCGCGCGATCGAGCAGAGCATTTTTCATAGCCGCTGGCTGTTGGCGCCTATCTACCTGGGTTTGGTGGTGAGTCTGCTGCTTTTGCTGATCAAATTCGTGCAGAAAACCTACAGTTTGATTGCGCATGCGTTTTCGATCAGCGGCGACGACACGATCGTCGGCATCTTGTCATTGGTCGACCTGTCCTTGATGGGCAATCTGCTACTGATGATCATGTTCGGCGGTTATCAGAACTTCGTTTCACAAATGGATTTCGATGGTCACCGCGACAAACCCGATTGGATCGGCCATGTCGGTTTTGGCGACCTCAAATTGAAGCTGCTGGCATCCATCGTTGCGATCTCCGCCATCGAGCTGCTGAAGAATTTCATGAATGTGGAGCAGATCAGCGATCGCGACCTGGCGTGGAGTGCCGGGATACACGGCGTATTCGTGGTGTCAGCGGTATTGCTGGCGTTGATGGATGTGCTGGTCGGACGCGCCAAGCGCTAGGCCGCGGTAACGGCCAGCCGGAAAGCGCGTCTCCCTTGTGCGGAAACGTACGCCTGGCCCGCGGGGACGCTGGGTGAGCGGTCGCGGTGTAGCGGCGCACCGCGCCGCTCGGGGTATCGGGGCACGGTGGGACCAATCGATATGGTACGAAGTCTAGTCCGTGCTAATTTCGCAAAACTGTACGGGTTATCGTGTGAATCAGCATGATTCATGTATATTGGATCAATAAATACATGAATCATGTGTGTTCCGAGGTGCCGCTGTGTCTTGATCTCATATCCTGACCGAAACCAGACGCCGCCGCGCCCAAGTCCACACTGACACCACACGGGATACGACGCGATGCAACTCGATGCCTTCGACAAGAAAATCATTCGCTTGCTACAGGAAGACGCCTCCTTGTCGGCGGCCGACGTCGGTGACCGTATCGGCTTGTCGCAGTCGCAATGCTGGCGCCGCATCGAGCGCCTGGAGAAGGAGCAGGTGATCACCCGGCGGGTCGCCCTGGTCGATCGCAAGAAAGTGGGGCTGGACATGATGCTGTTTGCGCACGTCAAGCTTAACGGGCATTCACGCAATGCCTTGCCGGAGTTTTCGGCGGCGATTCAGCAGTTTCCGGAAATCATGGAATGTCACGTGCTGCTCGGCAACGTCGACTTTCTGCTGCGCATCATCGTGCCCGACGTCCACGCGTACGAACGTTTCTTTTTTGAACGCTTGTCGCGCCTGCCTATGGTGCAGGAGGTCAACACCATGATTGCGTTATCCCAGATCAAGGCAGCGACCGCCTTGCCGCTCGAACTTGCCAATCTTTGATGGCCTGGACGGCGCGGTGTTATTCGGTTTGCGTCGGCCGCATGGCGATGGCATCGGCCAGGCCACCGATATCGCGCCGTAGAATTTGCGCAATAGTGGGCAGCAGGATGGCGTCGGCCGGCAGGGTTTGACCGGCCGCACTTAATGCTTGATTGAGCCGCGACAGGCTGCGGTCCAGTTCGAGCAGCGCGGTCTTGGTTTCGGGGTCGGGCCCAATGCGCCGTGCCGTGCCGCGCTGCGCAGGCGCTGGCTCGACGCCGCCGGCCAGGATGGACAGGGTCTGGCGCAGCGCCGTGGCGAAGGCGTGCGCCGCTTGCCGGATATCCGCCGGCAGCGTCTGCTGCGGCAGGCGCTGCGTGATGCGTCCAATAAACAGCACGTCGCTATGCACGCGCCGCACCGAGCGCGTCAGACTTTCAAGCCGGCCAGCGTGGCTACCGGGTTCGCGCACCGTCTCCGCGCGGGCCCGCTCGGCGGCCCCCATCTCTTTGCGAAAGCGATCGTTGAGCAGATTCGCTTCGGACTGGGTTACGCTATCGAAGCCGTTCAGGTAGAGGTGCAGCAGATCGGCTTGGGGCGCCAGGGCGCGGGCCAATGCGGCGCGCGCCAGCTCACGTGCATGCGATGGCCACACCACCAATGAGACGATCACCCCGATCACGCTGCCTAGCGAAATTTCGGCCACCCGATGCAAAGCCGGTAGCCAGGGCGCTTCAAGATTGGTGCCGGCAAGCAGGGCGATCACTGCCGTGATCGGCGCGATGCGGTAGACCGGGCGGATCGCGGCCAACATGGACAATGGCGTCAGGGCACCGGCCAGCAGCACCAGATCGGACAGTCCGCGGAAACGGCCGAAAGCCGCCACGGCGCCGACCGCTGCGCCTATCAGCGTGCCGATAATGCGATCTATCCCGGCTCCCACTGTGGCGCCGACACTGGTCTGCACGACCACCAGTGCCGTAATCGTGGCCCAATAGCTTTCGGGTAGATGTAGCGCCTGGGCCAGCGCGTAGGAAACCAGCGCGGCGATCAGCAGTCGGACCACCAAACGGGCTTGCGCGCGTAGTGCCGCCACTGTGGCAGTCAGTCGTTTGAATAAGGGCATGCGGACTTGAGCGGACAAAATGAGGGGGCAACCGCATTTTAGAAGCGTTTAAAGGAATGCATCGCCGCGATAGCAATAAACTTCACGATTTGTTTAAAAGTAGCTTGCTATTAGATAGCGCGCGATATATTATCCTCACATCATGAACGCAAACGACATCGCCCGCCCGCCCGTACAACCTTCGCTGAAGCTGGATGATCAGCTCTGCTTTGCGCTGTACTCGACGTCGCTGGCGATGAACAAGACGTATCGCAAGTTGCTCACGCCGCTGGATCTGACCTATCCTCAGTATCTGGTGATGATGGTGCTGTGGCAGGGCGATGGTCTGAGTGTCTCGGAAATCGGCAGCCGCTTGTTTCTGGACTCGGCGACGCTGACGCCGCTACTCAAGCGCATGGAAGCCTCCGGCTTTCTGCAACGGGTACGGGCGGCTGGCGACGAGCGTCAAGTGATCGTATCGCTGACGCCGGCAGGCCAGGCGCTGAAGGAAAAGGCGGCAAGCATCCCCGCCTCGTTGTTTTGTGTCATGCAGTCCGAACCGGCAACGCTTATTGCGTTAAAGCAGCAATTGGAAACGCTGCGCGACAAAATGAACGCTACCGGTTGAGTGGGTGTTGTCGGCACTGGGTGCCGGGTAAAGAATAGCGTGCTATTTAATAGTGCGAAACTTATGGGGCTAGTCCCCGAATTCGGACGACATTCGTCCAATCAACTTAACTGGAGTATCGCCATGTCTATCGAAAAAGTCCTGTACACCGCTCACGCAACCGCAACCGGAGGCCGCGATGGCCGTGCCGCATCGTCCGACAAGGCGCTCGACGTGTCCCTGTCGACGCCGCGTGAATTGGGCGGCGCGGGTGGCAGTGGCACCAACCCGGAACAGCTGTTTGCGGCAGGCTACTCGGCTTGTTTCCTGGGCGCTTTGAAATTCGTCGCCGGTCAGGCGAAGATTGCCCTGCCGGCTGATATCAGCATCAATGGCAGCGTCGGTATCGGCCAGATTCCGAATGGCTTCGGCATCGAAGTGGCGCTACAAATTTCGCTGCCGGGTGTGGCCCGCGAAGTGGCGGAAGATCTGGTCGCCAAAGCGCACGTGGTGTGCCCGTACTCCAACGCAACGCGTGGCAACATCGACGTGACGCTGACCGTGGTCTAAGTTGTCATCGCGCTCGTCGTTTGCCGCGGCATATTGCGGCAAGTTCGAGTGACGCCCGCCCGATACCTGATCGGTGCGGGCGTTATGTTTTGGGGGGGAGGGATGTCACCCGGTGCTTAGCGCGGTGGCCAGATGGTTTCGGTGTCGGGTGCCGGTAGTCGGGCGTGGAGTTCGGTCAAGGGCAAGGCGCGCGCAAATAAGCGCGCCAGGCTGCCGCTGGCAAATGCATCGACCTCGGTCGGCGCCACCCACCGGAAAGCGTCCATTTCGGGGATCAACTGACCATCGCGCGGGCGTGGAAACAGGGATCTGCATACACAGCGGGACAGGTCAGCCTGCGCGCGGGACAAACGGGTGGCAAACAAATACAAGACCTTGTCGCGCCGGTAGTCAAACCAGCCCAAATCCAGCAAGCGCGTGGGGGCCAGCACCAGACCGGTTTCCTCCTCGGTTTCCCGCAGGGCAGCATCGCGTGGTGATTCGCCAGGATCGCTGTGCCCCTTGGGAATATCCCAATGCCGTGTTTCGGTGGCGTGGCACAGCAGCACTTCACCTTCTTCGTTCAGGATCACCAGGCCGCACGAGGTGACGCGCGTTCTGGCACCATCGCTGCGCGGGCTGGCGGGGGCGGGCGAGTCCGGATCAGTGCGCATCGGGCAGGGTGACGCCGCGCAATTGCTGAGCACGTATCGCCTTCAGTGCGGTACGGCGTGCCTCGGTCCATTCGTAAAAACCTGCGCCGGTGCGGATCCCGGTGTGCCCGGCGGCCACTTGCTCGCGTAATAGCGCCAAGCTTTGCTGATCGTGGGTGAGTTCCGGCATCAGATGCTCGGCGATCGATAAGATGGTGTCCAGTCCGCCCAGATCGGCTACCTCAAACGGGCCCATCAGTCCGTAGCGCCGGCCCAGCGATGCCTTCATCACGGCATCGACCACTTCCGGTGTGGCCACACCCGCCTGGACGATCGCCAGCGCTTCGCGCAACACGGCGAACTGAAGGCGGTTGCCGATAAAGCCCGGGATCGCCTTGTTCAGTATCACCGGGCTGGCCCCCACTGCGCCCAGCAGGTCGGCGACGCGCTGCGGCAGATCGGCTGCGGTCGCGCTGCCCGGCACGATTTCGACCAAGGGTACGGTGTGCGGCGCGTTCCAGAAATGGGTGATCAGAAAGCGCTGCGGCAAACGCATATGAGGCGTCAAGACGTCCGGCGTAAATCCGCTGGTATTGCTGCCGATGATGGCGTCATCGGCCACCACGGTTTCCAGTTCGCGATAGAGAGTCTGCTTGAGCGCGAGATTCTCGGGCACGGCCTCGATCACCAAGTGGGCGTCGCCTATCCTGGCGAGGTCGCTACAAGACGTGAGCGCAGCCAAAGCCTGGGCGCGCGTCTGCGGGTCGCATTGTCCGACATCGATCAACTCATCGAGCAAGGTCGCCATGACCGCCGATGCGTTGGCGACGCGGGCAGGATCGACGTCGTAAAGATAGGTCGGGTGACCATGCTGGGTAAAGCGGGTGGCGATACCCACACCCATCAGCCCGGCTCCGATCACAGCAATGGCGCGAGGTGGCATGTGTTGGACTCCTGCAGCGAAAATGGACGGGGTGCGGCCAGGGGCGCCGCACGATCAACGATGCATCAGTGGCGCACCAATGCCAACATTGCGCCGAAGCCGACAAAGATGCCGCCCGTCAGGCGATTGAACATTTTTGCGACGTTTTGGCTGCGCAGTTGGACGCCGATACGCGAGCCGAAGACGGCATAGACAAAGTACCAGCTCACCTCGATCACGACGAAGGTGGCAATCAATACCCCGAACTGCGGCAGTTTCGGTTCCGTCTCGCTGATGAACTGCGGCAGCAAGGCGGCGGCAAACAGGATGGCCTTGGGGTTGCTGCTGGCGACCAGAAAACCGTGACGCGTCAGACTGAAGTTGCTGCGATGGGTCCTCACCGGCGAGCCTGCCTCGCTGGCCGCGCTGAGCGGCACACTGCGCCAGCTTTTGATGCCGAGATAGACCAGATAGGCGGCGCCGACGATACGCAGGGTGCTGAATAGGGTCGGCCAAGCGCTCAACACGACCCCCAGTCCGGCAGCCGATACGCTGAGCATGATCAACAGCGCGCTAAGACAGCCTGCCATGGTCGCGATCGAGCGCTGCAAACCATGTTGCGCGCTGTGTGTCATCACCAGCAACATATTGGGCCCAGGGATCGCTGCGATCACAAAGACGGTAGCGACGAACAGTGTCCAGACGTGCATGTTCATAAGATTGGATTCCAGCCAGGGCGGCGGTCAGTCAGGGGAGCGGTGAGCCAGAGGCAGCGCCCGCACCCGCTGGTGCGAGCCATCTGCCGCGTGCCGCGTTTTCAGGCGTTTTGCGCCAGCGCTTGGCGCAGCAATTCGTCCAGCACGCCGTTCACGCCACCGGGGTGAGCGGCGGCGCGTGCCTTCAATTGCTCCACCAACTCGGCATTGAGCTTGCAGGCAAAGGGCACCAAGCCCAGTTGCTGGTCCAGACGCCGTTGTTCGCGGCGATCGATCTTGGGGGGCTGGTCGCCGCCACCGCGGATTGCCGCATCGTGCTTGAGCTGGTTGGTCAGCTTGAGCGCCTTATTTTTTTCGAGATCAGTTTTTTTCACGCAAAGTATTCCTCAGGACGAATCGCTATTGTACGCACCCTGCGGGGGCGTCGCGAGCCTGCTATGTCTGAACGGGCGAGAGGTTGTCGCGGCCTGTGCAGCAATTCGAGGGGTCAGCGGACGCCGGGGCTCTGGGTGACCGTCGAACACAGGCCGGAATCGAACGCATAGCGAAATAGTTCTGCGTCGTGTTCGACGCCTAACTTATTGAATGCGCTCTTCTTTTGTCCGCTGACCGTTTTGATGCTGCGTCTGAGCCGTTCGGCGATTTCGGTCACGCTCAGCCCTTCGGCATATAGGCGCAGAACCTCGACTTCGCGTTTGGACAGCGGGCTTGCGCCGGCATCGCCGCGCAGGCCTGCCGCCTCGCGTAAAGTGGTTTCTATGGCCGGCGAAAGATAGGGTTTGCCGCGCAGAACAGTCAGGATGGCCGAGGTGACCAGGGTAGCGGGGTCTTTTTTGCTGACGATGCCCATCACGCCGAGTCTTTGCAGCGCGCGCAGCAGAGCCGGATTGTCGATCACGGTCAGCACGATAATCGGTAATTTGGCATAGCGGCGGCGCAGAAAACCCAGCATTTGCAGGCCATCGCCGTATTGAGGATCCGGCATCGAGTAGTCGGTGACGAGGACGTCGTAAGGGATGCGAGCGAGCTGCGCGACAATGCCGCTTGCGTGCTCGACCAAACCGATATGCTCCGTGATGCCGCTTTGCGTCAGGATGGCGCTAACGCCGGCCAGCAACAGCGGGTGGTCGTCAGCCAGCAACACACAGTATCCCATCGACATGGCGTTCCTCGCGTAGCGTGTGCAATACCGATGCATGGCGTCAACACCCCCCACTTATACGGCGTATCTATGGGTATTGCGGGGTAGGAGTAGCAGCCGGACACGCCGCGTGCACGGTGGCCAGCGCAGGCGATGGCGAGCGGGCACGACGGCCGCCAGGCGCATCGGGCGATAACCTGCATCTGACTGTAAACGAGGCGCGGTGAATGCGCGCAGTGCAGTCGATTATTCCGATATACGGAAGCGCAGCGGATTCTGGCTAACTAGGGGGGCGTTAGCCACTGGTGAGCGCGCGACCGGCGGGCGGTGGCGCGCAGGCCGGGCACGAGTGGCCCGGCCGCTGAGACTACGCTACCAGACCCGTCGCTTCGTCGGCACCGATATGGAGATTCATACACTGGATGGCGGCGCCTGAAGCGCCTTTGCCCAGGTTGTCCAGGCGTGCCGTGACGACGATGCGGTCGGCGTTGCCGAACACGAACAGATCAACACGATTGGTGTCGTTACACCCTTGCACGTCGAAAAAGCCTTGATCCAGATTGTCGGCCGCGGCGAACGGAGCCACTCTGACGAAACGCTCATGCCGATAGTGTTCCGCCAAGCAGGCCTGGAAGGCTTGAGGGTCGGGCTTGCCCGGCAGCTGGGCCGGATGGAAGAAGGTGCTGACCGCCAGGCCCTTGTAAAAATTGGCGACGATAGGCACGAACACCGGCAATTGAGTCAGACCTGACCGTACCTGCATTTCCGGCAGATGCTTGTGCGTCAACTCCAGCGCGTAGGGGCGCGGGCTTTCCAGGCGCGCATTGCCACCGGCCTCATAGTCGGCAATCATCTTCTTGCCACCACCGCTATAGCCGGTAATCGAATAGCTGCTGAGCGGGTAATCGGACGGCACTAGGCCCGCCGCGACCAGCGGCGCGAGGGTGAGAATAAACGCCGATGCGTGGCAGCCGGGCACGGCAATCCGTTTGCTGGTGCGCAGCCGTTCGCGCTGTGCCGGATTCAACTCGGGCAGACCGTAGGCCCAATCGTCGGCGGTGCGAAACGCGGTGCTCGCATCGATCACGCAGGTGTTGGGGTTGTCGACCAGCGAGACGGATTCACGGGACGCGACATCCGGCAGACACAAAAAGGTCACGTCGGACGCATTGATCAGGGCCCGGCGGGCCTCCAGATCTTTGCGGCGCGATTCTTCGATGCGCAGGATTTTAATATCGCTGCGGGCGGTCAGGTACTCGAAAATCCTGAGTCCGGTGGTGCCTTCTTGGCCGTCTACAAATACTTTGGTGGTCATGTCGCGCCTTGCACGGTGTAACGAGAGTGGCCGGGTCTGGCCCCGGCAGCGTAGAGGTCCGCCAGGCAGCCGGGCTGCCCGGGCGGACCGTCATTTTAGGACTAAATCCAGGGAGGTCGGGTTTTTTGTGCTCCCCGGCGCTTACTTGTTCCAGCGGGCCGCCGTACTGGCGACGCGAGCGCCGAATACCTTGGCGGTTTCCAGGTCGCCACGCGGCGGCGCTTCTTCGGCCGAAGCATCGGCCGGCGACTGCGCCAGCAAACCGGTGAAGCCGCCCACATAGTTCAGATCGTCGCGCGTGGCGGCCTTGGTATTCGACGGCATCATGCCGGTGCCGACCCAAACCATGCTGTGCTGCATCGCCAGCGTGACAAAGTAGGCGATGGTGGAAAATTTATCGCCGTTCATGGTGGCCGAATTGGTGAAGCCGGCCGCGATCTTGTCCTTCCATTTCTGGCCAAACCAGGCTTTGGAGCTGGCGTCGGCGAATTTTTTGAAGTCGGCTGAGGGGCCACCCATATAGGTCGGGGCGCCGAAGACGATGGCATCCGCTGCTTCCAGTTTGGCCCAGGCTTCGTCGTTGACGTCCGCGACGGAAATCAACGCGGCGTCGGCGCCGGCTTGCTTGGCGCCTTCCAGCACGGCTTCCGCCAGACGTTTGGTGTGACCATAACCACTGTGGTAGACGATGACTATCTTGGACATGGCATTCTCCAGTCGGATCAGAACAGCAAGACCGGCTTGACCGGTCGGCGAGGCGCCGGCTCGCCGCCGGCAACTAAAGCTAAAGGGTCACGAGGGCCGATGATGAGCATGGTGCCGGCGGCATGCGACGTCCTGATGACGTGGTTAGACGCCCGTCACTGCCCTCAAGTGCCCCTCGGTGCCCGTAAGTGCCCTTGATGCCTTCTATCCTTGCTCGGGCCATCGCTGCGGCGGGCCTTGATGGGTACCGCGTGTTCGATCTGAGCGGTCTACCGGCGTGTCTAAGTTAGCGCTGGTAGGTAACCGTCATCTGCGCCTGTGCCAGTGCGCCCAGGCGGATTTCGTGATCGTACATCGGCGCCGGCCGACCCGGCGCCAGATGGACATCAAGCCCACTCAGCGCATATACCGTGATCAGGTAACGATGTGGCTTGCCGGGCGGCGGGCAGGGTCCACCATAGCCATCGTCGCCGTAATCGTTGCGTGCCTCGAGCCCGCCTGCCTGCCTGATAAAGCCGGATGCGCTGGCATCCTCCGGCACATGGTCCAGGGTGGCGGGCAAATTGGTCACAGCCCAGTGCCACCAGCCCGGTCCCGGGGCATCGATGTCGAAGATGGTTATGGCGTAACTCTTGGTGCCGATAGGTGGATTGTGCCAGTGCAATTCCGGCGAGCGGTTCTCGCCAACGCAACCGCCGCCCTTGAACACCTGTGCCAGCGGCATGCTGGCGTTGGCCTGAAGCGCGGGACTGTCGACCGAAAACGTGGTCTGGGCCCACACCGCCTGGTGCGTTGCGCCGGCTATCAAAATCAAGCACCACTTCAGCTTGTGCAGCATGGCGCTGCCATCGGGGCGTGTTACCGGTACGCGTGCCCGACGTCGCGCTGCGAGCCCCTCCCGCAGGAGGGACGGCAGTGCTGCGAATCGTGAGCGCATAGTGCTCGTCCTCTTCGGCGCTAGTGTGTTCTTAAAATGCATGGCGATCGCCGCCGCCCGGTTGTCGATTCAAGTCTAGCATGGGGGGCTGCGCAGGTGGCGCGATGTCTATGCGGCTGGGCTGCGTCTCGAGTCGCTCGGGTAGGAAAAATACGACATGCCGCCGCTCTTTTTTGGCGTGATTGTGAGAATCCGTGGCGCGGACTACACTCGCGCGACTTTCGCTGGCCCGTGCCGTGCCGGGTC
>Ga0116226_10000485_pt1 | contig 33864 bp, 31 predicted proteins | sample S1TSphfallax_FD_89692 | JGI IMG/M metagenome (GOLD analysis project Ga0116226, IMG submission 89692) | Host-associated microbial communities from peat moss isolated from Minnesota, USA - S1T2_Fa - Sphagnum fallax MG | ecosystem: Host-associated > Plants > Peat moss > Unclassified | place: USA...
GGGCCATCGCGCCTGACCTGCCGCACAAGATCGTCGGCATCCGACCTGGCGAAAAGCTGCACGAGATCATGGTGCCGGAGGATGACGCCCGGTCTACTGTGGAGCTGGAGGATCGCTATGTGATCCTGCCCAGCAACGATCTTTATCGGCGCAAGACCTATCTAGATATGGGCGCAAAGCCTATGGCGGAGGGCTTCTCCTATGTCTCTGACCGCAATCCAGAGCATCTAGATGCGCGGGGCCTACAAAACCTGCTGGCCCAGGCGTTTGGATCATAGGGCGGAGGAGGCGAGCGCCCTCTTCGCTCTGCGCCGCTTGGGCTTCAAGCGCTTGGCCAGGTCGCGCCCCATGACCTCGAACGCGCCGGCCCAGTCGCCCAGGCGGGGCTGGCGATAGACGGTCAGGGTCGGATACCAGGGCGAATCAGTACGATCCATCAGCCAGCGCCAGTCCGAAACATAATTCACGGCCAGCCAGACAGGTTTGCCCAGGGCCCCCGCCAGGTGGGCGACGGCGGTGTCGCAGCAGACGATAAGATCGAGATTATCGACGATGGCCCCCGTATCGGCCATATCGCCGACGTGGAAATCGGGTCCAAGCTCGATCACGTTGAGGCCATCCTCCAGGGCGGGCGCGATCTGGTCCAGGCCGAAGCCCCTCTGCAAGCTGATCAACTGAACGCCCGGCTGAACCAGCGGCGCGAACGCCTTGAGCGGCAGGGAGCGACCAAGTTCCGCCTCCGACCCCTGGTTGCCGCTCCACACAATGCCGATCTTCAGCCCAGGCCCTGGCGCCGCCGTCGCCAGACGCGCCGCCCACAGGGCTCTTAGCCCGGGTTCGATGGCGAAGTAGGGAATGGGATGAGCGGCGTCTGGATCGCCGAGCTGCTCCGGCGTCGCCGCGAAAAAGCGCGGCAGGCTGAACAGGGGCAGGCGACAGTCGGCGTCGGGCAGAGTGTCTTCGTCGGCGATGACGGAGGAGACGCCGGGCAGGCCCCGAAACAGCCGCACCAGCGGCGCCTGCGCCTGCACCACCACGTCGATCTTTTCCCGAGCGATCACGGTCGGGATGAAGCGGGCGCATTGGATGGCGTCGCCCAGCCCTTGCTCCGTATGCAGAATAAGTTTTCGTCCCTCCAGCGGGCGGCCATCCCACAAGGGCAGGGTCAGGCCGGCGTCTTCGCGAATGCGCCGTGGCCTTCGCAGGCGCCATTCATACTCGGCCCAGCCCTCTTCGTACCGGCCCAACTGAAGGAGGGCCAGGGCGCGGTTCCAGTGGGCGTCGGCCAGATCGGGGCTGTAGATCAGGGCGGTGTCGCAGGCGTCTAGCGCGGCTTCCGTCTTCCCCTGACGGAACAGGGCCACGCCTAGATTACACCATGCCCCGCCCATCTGGGGCCGCAGCGCGATAGCGGCGCGATAGGCGGTTTCCGCCAGGTCGAGCTGATGGCGGCCGATGGCGATATTGCCCAGCGTCGACCGAGCTTCAGCCAGCTCCGGCTTCAGAACCAGCGCCCGCTCGCATTCCGCCACGGCGGCGTCATACTCGCCCAGGTCGGCCAGGCAGTGGCCCAGATTGCAGTGCGCTTCGGCATAGTCGGGGCGCAGCGCCATCGCCTCTCGAAACCGCTCCGCCGCCTGGGCCGGAAAGCCCCGGTCCAGCAGGGCGAGCCCGAGATTATATCGGGCCGCCGAAAGCGTGGGGTCCAGCGCTGTGGCGATCTCCAGCGCGACGATGGCCCGGTCCAGAACGCCCGGCGTCGTAGCGTCCTGCCGCGCCTTGGCCAGGTGATAGAGGGCGGCGCCGAGATCGATATAGATGGCCGCCCGGCCGGGATCGAGTTCGGCCGCCCGCTCCAGCGCCCGGACCGCTTCCTCATGGCGCTTGGCGTCGCCCAGGACCAAACCGAGATTGTGCTGAGCGACGGAGGCGGCGGGCGCCAGCGCAGCGGCTTTCTGATAGCCGGCCAGAGCCTCATCCAGCCGTCCGAGCGCCTTATAGGCGGCGCCCAGATTGGCGTGGACGTCGGAAAACTCAGGATTAAGCGCCCGCGACCGGGCGAAGGCGTCGATGGCGTCAATGAAGCGGAGTTGGCGTAGCAACACATTTCCGAGATTGAACCAGGCCTGGGCCCCCGGCTCGATCTCCAAGGCTTTCCGCAGGGTCGCCTCCGCCTCCTCAAGCTGGCCCAGTTCGGTCAGCACGACGCCGAGATTAGACACGGCCCCGGCATAGTTGGGGCTCACCGCCAGCGCGCCGCGAAAGCTCGCCGCCGCCTCTTGAAGCTTCTTCTGGCCGCGTAGCGCCACGCCGAGATTGCAGTGGGCGGCCGGCGCGCGCGGATCGAGCCAGACGGCCTGGCGGCCGGCGGCCTCCGCCTCCTCCCATCGCCCCAACTGGTTCAGGCCGTTGGCCAGGTTGGCGTAGACATGGGGTGCGGGCTTCAACGCGAGGGACTTCTGGATGAGCAGGATGGCCGGCGCGTACTGCCCCTGCTGCTGCATCAGCACCCCCATCAGGTGCAGGGCGTCAGGGTTGTTCGGCTCAATCGCCAGGGCCTGGCCGTACAACTGCTCCGCCTCGGACAGCACATTGCGCCGGTGGCGGTCCAGGCCCCGCGCCAGAAGCTCAGCCGCAGAAGACGTCATGACCCATGCTCAAAACTCAGCCGTCATGGCTGAAGTAAGGCGGCCGGCTCAGATATCAGGCTGCGGCGTCGCGTCGCTGGGAATAAAGGCGCGGCATACCGCGAACAAGGGTGGTCCAGTCCAGAGCGGGTGCAGGCCGGGCGGCGGCGGCAAGGATAGCGCGAAGCTGATGGGCGGAACTCACGCCGACAATCACCCGGCTCGCCTCCGGTCGGCCGAGGGCGAAGCCGAGCGCCGCCTGCAGAGGATCGACGCCGGCCTCGGCGATCATCCGTCGGGCGTGCGACAGGGCGGGTGCGAAGGGCGCAGCCGTCAGCGGCAGCTTGTGCGCAGGCGTGAACATCAAACCCTGCATCAGCACGGATCGAAGATGAATCTCGACGCCCAAGGCGGCGATCTCAGCCAGAACGCCATCTGTGATCAGGCCGGGGTCCGCTAGGCTGGCAGGCACCTGGATCAGGTCCGGCGCGAATCTCTGAACAAGGCCCAGGGGATCGTCTTCCGTGCGAGCGGATATGCCGATGGCCGAAAACAAGCCCTCGGCCTTCAGGCGTTGCAATCTCAGCCATAGGGCTGGGCCGTTGCCGGAGAGAAGGTCTGCTGCATCCTGCACGATCAGGGCGTGGGCGCGGCTTCGGCCGAGATGATCCAGCGAGGCCCTGGCGCGGCGCTCCACCGCCTCGACGCCGACGGCGAGGGTGATTGTCTTGGTCATGATCTGCAAGGGCGCGTCAGGCGGTAGGGCGCGGCCGAGGATTTTTTCAGACTCCCCCCACTGCGCCGATGTGTCGGCCAGGGTCAAGCCTGCTTCCAAAGCTAGGGCGAGCGCCGCCTCCGCCGGAGCGTCGGTTTCATCGGGCGCGAGGCCTGGGCGATGGCCGAAGCGGGCGCAACCCAGGGCAAGTTTTTCGATCAGCTTGCTCATACCGGCGCGCCCGATTGGCGCGCGACGGGGAGGGTCTTCAAGGACCGGTGAAGGGCGGTGGGCATGGCCCGTCTCCGGCTTCGAACATCTGGCAAAGCACCTTGCCTAAGATTGATTAAGGAAGCCCCAAGCTCTGCCGTAGGGGCGACAAATGTATTCGCCTGATTTTTTTGCGCGCTTAGGGAGGGACGCCTCTGCTAAGGTTCCGCTCAGCCCTATCCATCCGGACCCCTCTGATGTCGTCTCTTGATTATGATCTGACCCGCTTCGACCAGCCCCGCATCACCTGGCGCCGGGACGAGGTGGAGGCTTTGTTCGACCTGTCCTTTCCCGAGTTGATCTTCACGGCCGCTAGCGTGCATCGCCGCTGGTTCGATCCGTCGGAGGTACAGCTTTCCCAGCTTTTGTCGGTGAAGACCGGCGGCTGCGCCGAAAACTGCGGCTATTGCAGCCAGTCGGCGCATTTCGAGACGGGGCTGCAAGCCTCCAAGCTGATGGCGCCGGAAACCGTGATCGAGGCGGCGCGAGTCGCCAAGGCCGGCGGCGCCGCGCGGTTCTGCATGGGCGCCGCCTGGCGGGACCTGAAGGACCGCGACCTGCCCAGGCTTGAGGCCATGATCTCCGGCGTCAAAGCGCTGGGGCTTGAGACCTGCGCCACGCTCGGCATGCTTGAGCCGCATCAGGCGACGGCGCTGAAGACGGCGGGGCTCGACTATTATAATCACAATCTCGACACGGCGCCGGAAGACTATGCCCGCGTCGTCACCACCCGCACCTATGACGAGCGGCTGGAGACCCTGGCCCGTGTGCGGGATGCGGGCATGAAGACCTGCTGCGGCGGCATAATCGGCATGGGCGAAAGCCGTAGCGTGCGGGCCGGCCTGCTGCACGCCCTGGCCACCTTGCCGGCCCACCCGGACTCTTTGCCTATCAACGCCCTTGTGCCTATCGCGGGCACCCCGCTGGGCGACAGCGCGCCAGTGGATGGCCTGGAGTTTGTGCGCACCGTCGCCGTGGCCCGCCTGGTCTGTCCCAAGTCCATGGTTCGGATCGCAGCAGGACGCGAAGGGATGAGCCGGGAGCTTCAGGCCCTGTGTTTTCTGGCCGGCGCCAACTCGATCTTCGTCGGCGGCAAGTTGCTGACGACGCCGCTCCCTGTCCAGGACGAGGACAGCCGCCTCCTGGCTGATCTCGGGCTGAGAGCCATGGCTTATGCGCCTGAACCTGCGCTTGAGGCGGTGGGGTGACGGCCTATCCCATCGCCGCCACGAAAGCGGAGCTGGAACGGGGCGAGGTGCTGGCGCCCCGGTTCGACGCCGCCGGCCTGATCGCCGCCGTGACGACCCATGCGGAAACGGGCGAGGTCCTGATGTTCGCCTGGATGAACGCCGAGGCGCTTTCGCTCACGGTCGAAACGGGCCTGGCGCATTATTACAGTCGCTCTCGCAAGGCCCTTTGGAAGAAGGGCGAGACGAGCGGTCAGGTGCAGCTCGTTAGGGAACTGCGTGTGGACTGCGACCAGGACGCCGTCTGGCTGAAGGTCTTGCCCCAGGGCGACGGCGGGGCGTGCCATGTGGGCTTCCGCTCTTGCTTTTATCGCGTGGTAGAGGGCGGCCGACTGGTGGAGCGGCCGGACTCGTGACCGAGCTAGGGGTCGATGAGTTCGACCTGGAGCTGACGCTAGACGCAGAAGCCGAGGGTGCGCTTGAGCTGGTCGAGCTGGTTCTAGGACCTGAGTCAGCGGGCGAGCGCCTAGACAAGGCCCTGGCCGCAGCCCTGCCTCACCTGTCGCGGGGACGGATTCAAGTCTTGATGGCGCAGGGCGCTGTCACTCTGGGCGGCGTGGCGGCCACGGACGTCTCCGCCAAGGCGAAACCCGGCCAGCCCATTGTCCTGGCCATCCCAGCGCCCCTTCCGGCTGAGCCTCAGCCGCAAGACCTGCCGCTGATGGTGCTGTACGAAGACGCTCACCTGATCGTGGTCGACAAGCCCGCCGGCATGGCCGCCCATCCGGCGCCGGGCTCGCCGGACGGCACCCTGGTGAACGCTCTGTTGCACCACTGTGCGGGCTCCTTGTCCGGTATAGGCGGGGTGCTGAGGCCCGGTATCGTGCATCGGCTGGACAAGAACACGTCCGGCGTCATGGTGGCGGCAAAGAGCGATTCGGCGCACCAAGGCCTGTCCGCCCTGTTCGCCGCCCACGATATCGAGCGGGCCTATATCGCGCTGGCTCGCGGTGCGCCGGAACCGGGACGGGGAACCGTCTCAACCCTGATCGCCCGCTCACCCCATGATCGCAAGAAGATGGCTGTTGTAAGGTCCGGCGGTCGTGAGGCGATCACCCATTACGAGGTGCAGCGTCGCTTCGGCCCGACAGCTAAACCCATAGCCAGCCGGATCATCTGCCGCCTGGAGACGGGACGCACCCACCAGATTCGCGTCCACTTGGCTTCGCTCGGCGCGCCCTGCCTGGGCGACCCCGTCTATGGCTCCGGCGTACCGACGGCCAGCGTCCGCGCCGCCGTGGCGGACGCCGGCCTCTCGCGCCAAGCCCTTCACGCCACGATCTTAGGGTTTGATCATCCCCTCTCCGGTGCGCCTTTGCGGTTCGAAAGTCCACCGCCCCCTGATATGGCTCGTCTTGAGGCTAGGTTGGCGCAAATCCCGACTTGAGGGGTCAGGATTTTTTCATCTGATACGAAGAAAGGCCTTAAACACGCCGCAACCTTGTTGTATGTATAAGGTCGAAAGCGCTAGGACGCCGCGCTCCCACCGACCCCCTCATCGAGGCCGGGCGACGCCCCAGGACCAACTCGGCTGTGAGGGGATAGTCTAGATGTCTACGAATGCTCTGGCGATGATTTCGCCGGAAGGCGGTTTGTCTCGGTATCTGACCGAGATTCGCAAATTTCCCATGCTGACCAAAGATGAGGAATTCATGCTGGCCAAGGCTTGGCGTGAGCATGAGGACGGGGCCGCCGCCCACCGTTTGGTCACTTCCCACCTGCGCCTCGTGGCCAAGATCGCCATGGGCTATCGCGGCTATGGTCTGCCCATCGGCGAAGTGATTTCCGAAGGCAATGTGGGCCTGATGCAGGCGGTGAAGAAGTTCGAGCCGGATAAAGGCTTTCGTCTCGCCACCTACGCCATGTGGTGGATCAGGGCGTCGATCCAGGAATACATCCTGCGCTCCTGGTCGCTGGTGAAGATGGGCACGACCGCCAATCAGAAGAAGCTGTTCTTCAATCTTCGCAAGGCCAAGAGCGAGATCAGCGCCTTGGAAGAGGGCGATCTGCACCCTGAACACGTTTCGGCCATCGCCACCAAGCTGGGCGTCACCGACGATGACGTCATCTCTATGAACCGTCGCCTGTCCGGCCCCGACTCTTCGCTCAACTCGCCCCTGAGGTCTGATAGCGAGAGCGAGTGGCAGGATTGGCTGGTGGATGATGTCAGCATCAGCGCCGAAACCGCCGTGGCCGAAAGCGAGGAGCGGACGCTTCGTATGGGCTTGCTCGAAGAGGCCATGCAGGAGTTGACGGAGCGAGAGCGCCACATCCTCACCCAGCGCCGCCTACAGGAAAACCCGACCACTCTGGAAGAGCTGGCCGGGGAATACGGCGTGAGCCGCGAGCGCGTGCGTCAGATCGAAGTGCGCGCTTTCGAAAAGCTGCAAAAGGCCATGAAAGCGGCGGCGGTCGAGCGAAACCTGATCAACGCCTGATCAGGTCGTTTGATGATTGGCGGAACCCGTCATTTTTTTGAGGTTGCGCGTTAGTCTCTGACCGCAAATTTCGTATCGTGGTCAGATACTAACGTGTATCGAGACAGTTTCGAAAATCGTATTTCGACGCCGGGCTCGTCGTTCCATTTACCGGGAAGGTTCGAGCTTTGTGTTCAAAACCCAGCCTGTATTGTCATTTTCATCCGCGACTTCCCACCAGAGGCCATTTTTATTGCCTGTTGGATAGACAATCGACCCCGGCGGCAGATTGCGCAATATCGGCGACTGAGCGGTGGGGCCCTTGCGCATATTAGTTGGCGCCGTCGTCACAAAGGTCTTGGAAGGCGCAGCCTGGGCAGGCGCCGGGCCATCCGCCAATAAGCCGAGGCCGGTTACCATTTTTGTATAGGCCTGGATGAAGGATAGGCTCACGATCCGGCCGATGTCGGTATTGTCATAGCCGCCACCGACCACGCCACCGAATAGCCCGCCGCCTCCTGCGCCACCCCCGCCGCCGAAGCTTACATCATTCTTGGAGGCGTAGCCGTCTTCAACCGCCACGGTTTCGGTGGTGCGCACATTGGTCAAGGACAGGACGGTGTTGGCTTCCAGCTTGTGCGTGCGTATGCCGCCGACCACGCCGCCCAAGGCGCCGCCGAGAAAAGCGCCTGCTACGCCCGCCACCGCAGACCCGCCGGAATTGCTGTTACTCGCTTGAACTTCAGCGACTAACACATAGTCAGCCGCCTTGATTTGGCCCTGCCCCACATTGGAGCCGCGCTGAAGCCCGAGACTGCCGCCGATATTGCGTTCGGTCGTCGCCGCGTTGAGTCCGGCAGCCCTGTCGACGAGATTGAAACAGCCCGACCGCTGCACAATAACGCGTAGCAGTTTTTCCGGCGGAGCCAGATTATACTGGGTCCAGCCATTGGGATTGTCCCCATTTGTTATGGAAAGGGTTCCGAGTTTTCGTTTGCAATGAGGCACATCATTGACGCCGGATTGTTGCATCCGTTGCGCATTGCTGGGTCCCGCACTTGCGGTCTGAGCGAAGCCAAGATCTGGCAGACTGAGCAGCGCCAAAGCGCCGACGGTAGTCAGGCGAAAAAATCGCGACATTAAATAAGCCCCCGTTATATTAGCTCATAAGTTTTCATTGTGCCCATAGCGACGTCTTAACTATACGCGTTAACCCCTAACCGTGAAGCCCGTGTGTCGCCCTCAAATGAACGCACTGTAGGCTAAAATGTGAAAAGCCCCACGTCTTCATCGACGGGGACTCTAACTTGTCAGCCGGCCGCCTTGATCCGCTCCAGAATCTGCGGGTGCAGGTCGGTATTGGCGGCCAGGATCGCGCCGCCGTCCAGTTTGAGCGGTTCGCCGTCCAGGCCGGATATGGTCCCGCCGGCCTCCGTCACCATCAGGACGCCGGCGGCGATGTCCCACGCTTTGATCCCCCGTTCCCAGTAGGCGTCGAACCGACCGGACGCGACCCAGGCGAGGTCAAGCGCGGCGGCCCCAAACCGTCTTATGCCGGCCACTCTGGCGGAAATCTGGTGCAGCTCTTTCAGGAATTGGCCATGCCCCGGCTTGCCGGCGAAGGGCACGCCGGTGGCGATGATGCAGTCTTCCAGCTTCTTGCGCGCGGCGACCCGCAGGCGCTTGTCATTGCCGAACGCGCCCTTTCCCTTTTCGGCCCAGTAAAGATCGTTCGTGACGGGGTTGAAGGTGACGCCGGCCACCACCTGCCCGTCCCGCTCCAGCGCCACATTGACCGCAAAATGGGGAATGCCGTGCAGAAAGTTGGTGGTGCCGTCGAGAGGATCGACGATCCAGGTATGGGTCTTGTCCGTTCCTTCAATGAGGCCGGATTCTTCGCCCAGAAAGCCATAGCCTGGGCGGGCCTTGTTCAACTCCTCCAGAAGGACCTTTTCGGCCTTTGTATCCGCCACGGTCACGAAGTCCGACGGGCCTTTGCGGGAGACCTGCAGTTCTGACACCTCGCCGAAGTCGCGGGCCAGGCCTCTGCCGGCCTTGCGGGCGGCGGCGATCATTACCTGAAGGAGGGCGGAAGCTGTCATGTGCGTCTTAACTCCGCGCGCCGGAGACATCGGCCGCCGCTTCGCCAAAGGGATTCACAGGTGTTGGCCGACTGGGGCGCCGACAGGGCGCGGAACCTAATGGCCCCCGACCTTCAACGCAAGGCGACGCCCGCCGCCATCTCCGCATTAAACCGCCTGACGGCTTCGCCGGGTCCCTCTGGATGGGCGAAGACGCCGGCGCTGACGGCCAAAAAGTCGGCCCCCGCCTGGGCCAGGGCCCGCGCCGTCTCCACCGCGACGCCTCCGATGGCGACGCAGGGCGTTTCCATGCTTTCCTGCCAGATGGTCAGCAGCTCCGGTTCCGCGCGCGTCGGCGCATCCTTGGTGGCGGTGTCGAAAAAGGCGCCGAAGGCGACATAGTCCGCCCCCGCTTCCGCTGCCTCCATGGCCAGGTGGCGGCTGTCGTGACAGGTCACGCCGACAATCCTGTCCCGCCCCATCAGACGGCGCGCCTCGGCATAGGGCGCGTCTTCCTGGCCCACATGCACCCCGTCGCAGCCCAGTCGCGCGGCAAGGTCCGGCCGGTCATTCAGGATCAGAGCGACATCGTGCGCCTCGGTTAGGGGCTTCAGAGCGGCGACAGCCTGGGCGATCTCAGCGTCGGTCGCTGCTTTCATCCGAATCTGCAGGGCCGCCACATCGCCGGCCTCGACGGCCGCGCGAACCTGGGCTGTGAGCGCTTCCAGCGACGGCGGCCTTGACGGCGTGATTAGATAAAGTCGGCAGACGGGGACGGACATTCAGAGGCTCTGCGGCGGAATCGCGGGGTGCAAGTCATCCGCGTTCACGCGTGTATTTGACGCGCTGCGAAGAAACCCGTCCCGCGCGGACTCTGTTTCTTTGACAGCCTCCCTGGGGCATGGCAAGGAGCCGGCCGCTTTGTAGTCTTCATAAGAAGGTCGCCGCATTGGCCAATCCCGAACTGGGCGCCAAACAGATCTGCCCCAACTGTCAGACCAAATTCTACGACCTCACCCGTCGGCCGGCTCAATGCCCCAAATGCGGCAATGTGTTCGACCCCGAAGAGGCGGTGAAGTCCCGCCGCGTCCGCGCCCGCGCCGTGGCGCCGGATTATGACGCCGACGAGCCTGACGCCAAGCCGCGTAAGGACGAGGAGGACGTGGAGGGCTTTGAAGAAGAAGTCGAAGTCACGCCTGAGATCGATGAGGTCATCGAAGCCGATGAGCCGGTCGAGTCTGACGAAATCGATGAGGCCGGCCCCGTCGCCGCCAGCGCCGAGCCGGACCTGGGCGTGGATTTCGAAGAAGAGGCCGGCGTGTTGGGCGACGACGACGTCGAAGATGTCCCCTTCCTTGAGGATGAGGAGGAAGATGAGGTGTTCGGCGAGGATGATCTGGACGGCCTGCCCGATAAGGATGGCGAAGACCGCTAAACCGATGAAAAAGAGGGCTTGATCGCCGGGGGCGCCTGCAATAGGTATCCGCCCCTCGCGATCACCTCCGCGATCCGGTTTCCCCGGGGCTATAGCTCAGCTGGTAGAGCGCTTGAATGGCATTCAAGAGGTCAGCGGTTCGACTCCGCTTAGCTCCACCAACAATAGAAAAGGGGTTGAGGCGACGGCCTCAACCCCTTTTTGACTCATAGTCTGTATCGGCTTAGGCGCCGGCGAAGCGGACCGGGACCCGGATGGTGCCGGTCTTGGACCCGACAGGCAGGCTCGCGGCAACGCACACGGCCGCCTTGTCAAAGCCCTTATTCGGCTGGTTATTCTCGACGACCTTGCAGTCGGAAAGTTTTCCGCCGCCGGCCGTACACTCCAGCATGACGTTTGCAGAGTCGTTCGCATTGGCGTATTTGCCGACGCACTGGGTCACATGCTCTTCGAAAGCGCTTTCCGCGCTCACAGTGCTGAACATGATCAAGGACCCAACCAGGATCGTTCCAAAAACAACTGACGTCTTCATCATAAGCCCCTCAGTGAAAGCGTGAGGCTAGATTTACGCGATGTTCGTTAACTTAGATGTTAGCATTGTGTTTAATGTATCATTAATTTGATCGTATTGATACTCTGTTAGGCATTCTAATATTCCCTATGAGATGAGGCCGCGACGTGTCGCGGACATGGAAACACTACGCTCCTCTCGCTCGGAACATTTCATGCGCTCTGAATTCGCCGCCCAGCGCTCCGCCTGGCTCTCCGATATGCCGCTCATCGTCAAGATTGGCGCGGCCCCCGCCATAGCCTTGATTATGCTAGCGGTTTTAGCCGTCACCAGCATCATTCAGCAGCAGGCGGTGTCGGCTCGTCTCCTCAAGGTGGTGCAGGTGGATATGCCCGCCACTGTCCGTATGCAGCAGATTTCGGAGCGCATCACCGCCGATCACGGTGAGCTTTATCGCCTATTGACCGATCAGGCCGGCTCGATCGACACCAAATCGATCGACAGCTCCATGAAGGCGCTGCTGGCGGATCTGGACAGCATCAAGGCCGAACTGACCGCCGTAAAGGCCAAGGCGAACCCTGAAGAGCGGGCGACCCTGGACAAGCTGATCAAGCAGCTCGGCGACACGCGCAGCGCCGTCGATTTGGTGGGCGCTATGATCGGGGCCGATTTCCAAACAGCAGCCGGCTTTGTCGCCCCGTTTGAGGACAGCTACCGGCAGATGACCGCCACCTTGGCCAGGGTGGTGGACGAGCAGCGCAAGGCGACGGACCAGAGAGCCGCCGTCACTTACGCCAGCGCCCAGCAGGGCGTGACCTTCATGATCGCCGCCGCCGGTCTCACCCTGGTGATGGTCTCCATCGTCGCAGTGGTTCTGAGCCAGATCACACGCACAGCGGTGAGCCGGATCGCCTCAGCCACTCAGGCTCTGGCCAAGGGCGATAAGTCCGTCGATCTCGACAGCCTCAAACGCGGCGACGAACTGGGCGCCATCGTCGCCTCCCTGCTGATTTTTCGGGATAATCAGCGTCATTTGGACCAACTCCGTGGCGAGCAGGAGGGCGTGGCCGCCCGTGTGGCCGAAGAGCGTCGTCTTAAGGAAGACGCCGCCGCCGCCGCCGCCCGCGAACAGGTCGCCGTCGTCACCGCCCTGGCCGAGGGGCTGGACCGTCTGGCGTCCGGCGATCTCACCTTCCGCATCAACGCCGTCTTCCCCGGCGCCTACGCCAAGCTGCGCGAGGACTTCAACCTGGCCATCCAGCGTCTGGAAGACACCATGGCCACCATTATCACTACGGCGACGAACTTGCAGTCTGGGTCGTCCTTGATCGTGCAATCCGCAGATGAACTGTCGTCGCGCACCGAACGCCAGGCGGCGACGCTTGAGGAAACCGCCGCCGCTATGGATGAGATCACCGCCACGGTGAAGAAAACGGCGGATGGCGCCGGCGATGCGCGCGATGTGGTGGGCTCGGCCAAGGATAGCGCCAGCCGGTCCGGCGAAGTTGTGCGCGGCGCCGTCAGCGCCATGGGCGAGATTGAGGCCTCTTCCCGTCAGATCAGCCAGATTATCGGCGTTATCGACGAAATCGCTTTCCAGACCAATCTTTTAGCCTTGAATGCGGGGGTCGAGGCGGCCCGGGCCGGCGATGCGGGCCGCGGTTTCGCTGTCGTCGCTTCCGAAGTCCGGGCTCTGGCCCAACGCTCCGCCGAAGCAGCCAAGGAGATAAAAGGCCTTATCGCCGCCTCAACCGCCCAGGTGGCCCGTGGCGTGACCCTGGTCGACGAGACGGGCTCGGTGCTCGAGCATATTGTGGAACAAGTGGCCCACATCAACGATATCGTTACTGAAATCGCCGCCTCGGCCAAGGAACAGGCCATGGGCCTCAATCAGGTCAACGCCGCCATCAACCAGATGGACCAGGCCACCCAGCGCAATGCCGCCATGGTGCAGGAATCCACCTCCACCAGCCGTAGTCTCGGCCAGGATGCTGAAGAGCTGGTCCGCCTTATGGCCCGTTTCTCCATAAAGTCGTCGCCACAGGCTAGGTCTTCGACACCCGCATCAGGTCGCGCCGCCTCGGTGCGGAATTCGGTCGGCGCGGGACGCGGCGCTATGGTGGAAAGCCTGCGCCGGGCGCTCTAAGCGTCTGGAAAGGCCTAAAACTGCAATTCTGGATGGGCGGCGCCGGCATAGGCGGTTTCGGGCAGGTGCAGCATAAAGGTCGCCCCCGCGCCGGGCTCGCTTTCCAGCGCCACCCAACCACCGTGGAGTTCAACCAGGGCCTTCACGAGCGCCAGCCCAAGTCCCGGACCGCCGCGGTCTCGGCCGATAAAGCGGTCGAAGATATAGGCTTGGACATGGAAGGGAATGCCGCGCCCGGTGTCCTTCACCCGGATTTTCACCTCTCCCACCGTCCTCTGGGCGTCCAGCGTCACCTCGCCGCCCGCCGGCGTGGAGCGAATGGCGTTGGCGCACAGGTGATCGAGCACCTGGGCAAGCCGTTTCACGTCCGCCCGGATCACGCCGGCCGATGGCCCCGGCGCGACGGTCAGGGCGACGCCGGCGTCTTCCGCCGCCCGCAGATTGCGCGCCAGGGCTTTGTCCAACAGATCGCCCACATCCACATCGCCCAGGCTCAGCGCCATTTCATTGGCGTCGATCTGGGCCATGTCCAGCACATCATCTATGGAGTGCGCGAGTTGGCCGGCCGCCGTGCGCACCGCCGCCAGATGGCTCCGTGATCGCTCCGGCAAGGCCTCGCCCTGGCTCTCCAACAGTTCGGAATAGCCGATGATGGTGGTGAGCGGCGTACGAAGCTCATAGGAGACATTGCCCACAAAATCGCGCTTCAGCCGCTCCGCCTCCGCTAGCGCCTGGGACCGGTCCATCAGCGCCTGCTCCAGCTTGCGGGTGGCGGTGACGTCGTCAAAGGCAATCAGGGTGGCGCCGTCGGGCAGGGGCTTTGTCTGATAAGAGATCATCCGCTGGTCAGACCCACGGATTTCGCCGGCTATGGGCGCGCGGGCTTGGGGATCGGGATCGGCGGTGCGGGCCTTCAACTCCCGCCAGAAATTGCGGTCATGGACGAGCGGGGTGCACAGCGCCACCACGCCGTCGAAATCCCCCGCATCCTGCAGAGCTTGGGGGCTGACATTCCAGAACCGCTCAAACGCTTCGTTATGCAGGCGCAGGCGCCCATCGGAGCCGAACACGGCCACGGCGTCGTTCAGCTTGTCCAGCGTCGCCTGCTGGACCTGGACGAGGGCATTGTACTGGGCGCGCAGCTTCAACTCGCCTGTGATGTCGGAAAACACCAGGAGAAGCCCGCCGTTTGGCGCCGGCTGGCGCACGACCCGCAGGGTGCGGCCGTCGGGCAGGCTCCACAGCTCGTCCGGCGCAGGCTCCAGCGACTCGTAAAAGCTTAGCTCCCGCGCCCGCCACACCGTATAATTGGCGTTTTCAGGCAGGCGGCGGCGCTGGCGCAGGCGGTCCAGCAGCTCCCCATGGGTCGGCTTGTCAGACAGCCAGACTGGCTCCAGCCCCCAAAGCTCCGCAAAGGCGGTGTTGTGAAAGTTGAGACGCCGGTCATGGGAGAAGATGGCGACCGCGTCGGCCAGCCGATTCAGCGTTTCGGCCTGGGCGGCGATGTGGCGACGCAGGGCCTCGCGCGCGTCCTCCGCCTCTGTTACATCGACAGCGACGGCGCCGGCCCCGCCGCCTTCCAAGGGCTGGGCGGAAACGTGGAAGGCGCGGCGCACCCCGCCGACGGGCGCCCAGCGCAAAGCCTCCTGTCGCGCGCCTGTGGCGGCGGCCTCGCCGGCCAGGCTTTCGATGCCGCGATCAAACACCCGCTCCCGCGCGATGGCGTCTTCCACCGACGTAGCGTCCGCCGCCGCCAGCCAGGCGCGATTGGCCCAGACCAGCTTGCCGGAGGGGCCTGTGATCCAGGCCGGATCGGTCTGGGAGTCCAGAAAAGCGGCGAAGCGGGCGGCTGACGGTAGGCCCACCCCCGCCACAGCGGAGAGGCCGAGCCAGGCGAAGGCGCCCGCCGTCCTCCCCTCGACCACGACGGCGCCCAGCGATGCGCCGTCCCCCTTGGCCTCGAAATCGCAAGGCTCGCCCCGATCCGCCAGGGCCTTAAGTCGCCTTGCGTGTTCGGGATGGGACTTCACCAGGGCTTCAATCACCTGATTTGCGTCCGCCTCGGGCCTGAGGCCCAGCGCCGAGGCGCAGGCGGCCAGGCTGTCTCGCCCCGACGCCAGGCGCGCGCCGTCCGCATCGATCACCACCACGGCGCGGTCAAACGCTTCTGTCGAGGCATGCGCAGCCTCGGCCCGCCGCTCGAACACGCCCAGAGCTTCGGTCAGGTCGACAATTCGCGCCCGCGCCCGCCGACGCTGGGCCAGCGCCCACAAGGTCGCGGCCAGAGCCAGGCTCGTGGCTCCGCCGGCGGCGGCGAATGCGGCGTCCAGTGCGGCCATGTTGGTCCGACGAGCGAGGGAAACGAATCGAAAGCTTAATCGATCTTTTCGATGAATGCGCCAGTCATTCTTGACCCGGTAAACGCCGCTTTAAGGGTTCGCGACGAGGAATATGATTTGGCCCCTCGGTCGTCTGCTCCAGGTTATGGCTGCGTCGCTCACACTGCATCACTTTCCGCTGGACCCCTTCTCCCGTCAGGCGCGTCTGGCGCTAGGCGAGAAGAAGCTGCCCTATGCCGACGTGATCGAGCGCTATTGGGAGCGGCCGGAGACCTTGGCCGCGCTGAACGACTCCGGCCGGCCGCCCGTACTGGTGGACGGCGAAGGGGCGACGCGGGTCGTGGCGTGTGAAACCTACGCCGTGCTGGACTTTCTGGAGGAAGCCTATCCCCAGATCCCTCTCTTGAGCCGCGACGCGTCGGAGCGCACCGAAGCGCGGCGCCTGCAGCAGTGGTTTGATCGCAAGTTCGACTTCGAAGTGAACGGCTTTCTGCTCTACGAGAAGATGGAAAAGCGCCTTCTGGGCATGGGCGCGCCGGATCTGGCGGGCATTCGCCGCGGCCGAGAGGGCGTGCGCAACCATTTCTACTATCTCGACAAGCTCCTGGCTGAGCGCGACTGGCTGGCCGGGCGCCGGCTGAGCCTGGCCGACATCGCGGCGGCGGGGCATATTTCGGTGATCGACTATATCGGCGAGGCGCCTTGGGAGGCGTTTCAGAACGTGAAGACCTGGTACATGAAGTTCAAGTCCAGGCCCTCCTTCCGCCCCCTCCTGGCCGACCGCCTGCCGGGCCTTCCGCCCTTCGCCCACTATGCGGACTTGGATTTTTAGCCCAAAAGGCGTTGCGGGCGGAAATAGCCTATAAACCTGAATGTGCTAGCGTTTCACTATGGCGGAGCACGCGAAGATACAGATTGAGACGGTGGAACCGACCCAGCTGTCTTCGACAGATGTCGCGGCTTGGCGCGCCTTGCAGATCGCCACAGGCCGAACCAGCCCCTTCCTGTCGCCGCACTGGGCGCAGGCCTGCGCCGCCGTGCCGGGGCCTGACCAGCGTGGCGCGCGCGTCGCCATCCTGCGTCGGGACGGGGAGGCTGTGGGCTTTTTCGCCGCCCGCGCCCATGGGCTCACCGCCGGCCCCGTGGGCGCGCCCATGTGCGATTATCAGGGTCTCGTAGCGCGTCAGGATAGTCGTATCGAGCCCTGCGCCCTGGTGCGCGCCCTGGGCGTCCGGCGTTTCGACTTTGACAGCATGCCCTTCGATCAGGCTGATTTTCAGCTCTGCCATCGGGGCCTAAGCACGTCTTATGTCATCGATCTATCCGGGGGATTTAACGCCTACGTCGCCGCACGGCGCTCTGCAGGTACGGACATCTTTCAAGACACGGCGAAAAAGCGCCGCAAGCTTGAGCGCGAGCAGGGCGAGGTCGTGTTCGCGCCGAGCCGGGATGCGGCCGCCTTTGACCGGTTGCTCGCCTGGAAGCGCGCCCAGTACCGCATGACGCGCCAGCCGGATATTTTTGAAGCGGGCTGGACCCGCGATCTGCTGCAGACGCTGTTTGAAAGGCCGGCCCAGCCTTATGCGTCAACGCCTGAGGCTTCTGATTTCGGGGGCGCGCTCTTCACCCTGCATGTGGGGGGGCGGCTGGCGGCCGGCCATTTCGCCCTGCGCCAAGGACCTGTCTTGCACGCCTGGTTCATCGCCCACGACGAGGCCTTTTCGAAGTATTCTCCGGGCGTGATCCTGATTGCAGACATTCTGCGCTGGGCTGCCGGCCAGGGCGTGGTCGAGGTCGATCTGGGGCCCGGCGACTATCGCTTCAAGCAGAGCCTGGCTAACCTCGCCCGGCCCGTGGCCCACGGCTATGTCGGGCTTCCGGGCGCCGCCACGGCGTTGCGGGCGGCGGCCTATCGCCTGCGCAGGGCGGCGGAGGCTTTGCCGCTCGGCCCCATGTCGGCCCTGCCGGGCAAGGCCATGCGCAGGCTGGACCTTATCCGCAGCCTCGCCTGACCTCGCACTTCGTCTGCGGGTTGGGGTCGCTTTTGGCATGATTTGACGCTAGGCGTGCGCCATGAGCTTGACCCTGGATCACATCAAGGCCGCCGCCGACCGCCTGCGCGGCCAGGTGGAACGCACCCCCTGCCGTCTGTCGCGCACCCTGTCGCAGATTTCCGGCGCTGAGGTCTGGGTCAAGTTCGAAAATCTTCAGTTTACTGCCTCTTTCAAGGAGCGCGGCGCGCTGAACAAGCTGCTGCAACTTACGCCGGCCGAACAGAAGCGCGGCGTCATCGCCGCCTCCGCCGGCAATCACGCCCAGGGCCTCGCCTATCACGGCCAGCGGCTTGGGATACCCACCGTTATCGTCATGCCCAAGGCTACTCCGACCATCAAGGTCGAGCATACGCGCGGCTTCGGCGCCGAGGTTGTGTTGGTCGGCGAAACCTATGATGAGGCCTTCGCCCACGCCCAACAGCTTTGCGCTGAACGCGATCTGGTGCTGGTGCACGCCTTCGATGATCTGGACGTCATGGCAGGCCAGGGCACCATCGCCTTGGAGATGCTGGAGGATGCGCCAGATCTGGAAATCCTGCCCGTCCCCATCGGCGGCGGCGGTCTGATTTCAGGCATGGCGACGGCGGCCAAGTCGATCAGCCCGGACATTCATATCCTTGGCGTAGAGGCGGCCATGTATCCGTCCTTCAGCGCGCGCATGCGGGGCCTGCGCCCCAATATCGGCGGTCAGACCATCGCCGAGGGCATAGCGGTCAAGCAGGTCGGCGATCTGACCTACGCCGTCGCCCGGCCGCTGATCGACGACGTGCTCCTGGTGGACGAAGGCGAGATCGAGCGGGCTGTCGCCCTCTACGTCAATGTGGAAAAGACCATAGCCGAGGGGGCTGGGGCCGCCGCTCTCGCCGCGCTCCTGGCCCATCCCAACCGGTTTCGGGGCAAGAAGGTCGGTCTTGTGCTATGCGGCGGCAATATCGACACCCGGCTTCTGGCGTCGGTGTTGACGCGCGAACTGGTGCGGGAGCGTCGCATCGCCTCCTTCCGCATTATCGGCGATGATCGGCCGGGGCTTTTGGCCACGGTTTCGGCCGTAATCGGCGACGCCGGCGGCAATATTATCGAGGTGGCGCACAATCGCCTGGCGCTCGACGTCCCGGCCAAGGGGGCGGAATTCGACATCACGGTGGAGACCCGCGACGCCCGCCATACCGATGAGATCATGCAGGCCTTGCGCGCGAAGGGCTATCCGCCGCGCGATTGATCGCTAAATCTTTCTCCGACCCTGTTTCGCCTTCAGGACACGCCATGCCTAAGACCCGCCTTTTCATCGTCCTGGCCGTGGCCCTGGCCCTCAGCGCCTGCGGACGCCGCACCCGCGCCCAGGACGCGCCGGCGCCGGCGGCTGATACGGCGTCCGTCTCCGCGGCGGCCGACTATATGGCTAAGAACGCCAAGGCGCCCGGCGTGATCACCCTGCCTTCGGGCCTGCAGTACAAGATCATCCGCTCCGGCCCGGCGTCCGGTCCCCATCCGGCCAAGGGAGACGAGGTGAAGGTGGACTATACCGGCTCGCTCCTGAATGGGACCGTGTTCGACTCCACCAAGAACCAAGGCGCCCCCGCGGTCATGCCGCTGGACGGTCTTGTGCCCGCCTGGATGGAGGCCTTGCCCTTGATGCGGCCCGGCGACGAGTGGATTCTCTATGTGCCGCCGTCGCTGGGCTATGGCGCCGAGGGCCGCCCGCCCGTTATCCCGCCCAATAGCGTCATGGTATTCCAACTCAAACTGATCGACGTCCTGAAGCTGACCGGCAATGGCTGATTTGGGGCTGCAACCCCAACCCAGCTTGCCTTACGCGTCCAGTTCGCCCATGGCCCATTCAGCCGCATCCCGTACGACTGCTGACTCATCCTGCAGGCGCGCGCGCACCACGCCCGCCGCCCCCGCGTCGCCGGAATTTCCCAGTGCATAGATTACATTACGAACGAACCGATCCCGTCCGATCCGCTTGATCGGCGATTTGGAAAACAGCACGCGGAAGGCCGCATCGTCCAGCGTCGCCAGATCAGTCAGACGCGGACCTTGCAGCGTTTCCCGGGCATGGAAGGCCGCTTCCTGGGCGGTCTTTGCGAACTTGTTCCAGGGGCAGACGGCGAGGCAGTCATCACAGCCGTAAATGCGGGCGCCCAACGCCTTGCGGAACTCCACGGGGACCGGCCCAGCATGTTCAATGGTGAGGTAGGAGATGCAGCGCCGCGCATCGAGTTGATAGGGCGCGGGGAAGGCCTTGGTGGGACAGATTTCGAGACAGGCTCGGCAAGCGCCGCAATGATCGCCGCTCGGCGGGTCGATAGGCAGGTCGAGCGTAGTGAGCACCGCGCCTAGAAACAGCCAGGAGCCGAATTCGCGGGAGACGAGGTTGGTGTGCTTGCCCTGCCAGCCCAGTCCAGCCAATTGGGCCAGGGGCTTTTCCATTAGGGGCGCGGTATCGACGAACACCTTCAGTTCGCCGCCGAAAGTCTCGACCATCCAGCGGGCCAAGGTCTTCAGCCGCTTCTTGATGACCTCATGGTAGTCATCGCCCTGCGCATAGACGCTGATCGCCGCGCGATCCTTTTGCGCTAGAGCGTCCAGGGGATTGTGATCGGGGCCGTAATTCATGCCCAGCATGATGGCGGATTTGGCGTCGGCCCACATGGCGCGGGGGTGGAGGCGGCGGGGCAGGGTGGTCTCCATCCAGGCCATGTCGCCATGGCGACCTTCCGCCACAAAGACCTCCAGCCGCGCGCCTGCGTCCCAGGCCATGTCCAGGTCGGCCACGCCGAACGCGTCGAAGCCGAGTTCGGCCGCCTTGGCCCGGATCGCGGTCTTGATCGCCTCCGGGGTCGGCTCAGGCGTCGACACGGCGGCCAAGGGCGCGGCGGCCATCGTGGCGGTCGATGGCGATCTGGAAAAGCTGGCCCGCCGCGCCGCCCCCCTCAAAGGCAAGCTCCGTGAAATCCTCCGCCCGCGCCAGGCCGGGCTTTTCCACCAGGGCGCGGACCATGCGGCCGATCTGGCGATCCAGATGGCGGCTGAGGCCCTCTGCGCCGGCCGCGCGCAACCGCTCCGCCCTCTCCTTGACCACTGCGCGGGGCAGGGGCGGCATGAGTGCGGCGGGCGTGCCGGGGCGGGGGCTGAAGGGAAAGACGTGGAGGTAGGCGAGATCGGTTTCCCGCACCAGGCTCAGCGTGTTCTCGAACGCGTCCTCCGTCTCGGTGGGAAAGCCGGCGATCAGGTCTGCGCCGAAGGCGGTGTCCGGCCGAACTCGGCGCACACTGTCGATCACGTGCAGGGCCTGGTCCCGGTTATGGCGACGCTTCATCCGCTTGAGGATCAGGTCGTCGCCGGCCTGGAGCGAGAGGTGCAGATGAGGCATGAGGCGGGGCTCCTCCGCGAAACAGCGCAAGAGGTCCAGGTCGATCTCGGCGGCGTCGATCGAGGACAGGCGCAGGCGCGGCAGGTCTGGAACGAGCTTCAAGATGCGCGCCACGAGTTGGCCCAGGGTCGGCTGGCCCGGCAGGTCCGCGCCCCAGGAGGTGACATCCACGCCGGTCAGCACCACCTCGCCATAGCCTTGGGCCACGAGCCGACGGGCTTGGTCTACAACGTCGCCGGCGGGGGCGGAGCGGCTGTCGCCACGGCCGAAGGGAATGATGCAAAAGGTGCATCGGTGGTCGCAACCGTTCTGCACCTCCACAAACGCCCGCGCCCGGTCGGCCAGGCCGTCTACCAGATGGGGCGACATCTCTCGCACGGCCGCGATGTCATCCACCCGCACGCGAACCTTCAACGCCTTGGCCGCATAGGCCCCCGGCGCCGATTTCAGCCCATTGCCTAACACCGCATCCACCTCGTCCATGGCGGCGAAGGTTTCGGGCTCGATCTGGGCGGCGCAACCCGTGACGATCAGCTTGGCGCCCGGCCGGTCGCGCCGCGCCTTGCGGATGGCCTGGCGGGCCTGGCGCACCGCCTCCCCCGTCACAGCGCAGGTATTGAAGATCACCGCGTCGGTGAGGCCGTCGGCGAGCGCCTGCGCCTTGGCCTGCTCGCTCTCATAGGCGTTGAGTCGGCAGCCGAAGGTGACAACCTCGACATCGCTCATGTGTCAGCCGCCATATGGGCGGCGAAGGCATCCTTATAGTCGGGGTGCCAGCGGGACAGGGGCGGGCGGTTTTCGATAATGTCGCCGATGGCCCAGGCCATGCGCTTCTTGTCCATCTCCGACGTCACATCATTATCGGGGCAGATGATGTAGAAATCGCCCGCCTCGACTCCCTTCAGCATTTCATCCACTACCTGATCCGCCGTCCAGGCGCCGTCGGGCTTGGTAGGCTGTCCGGTGATGCCGGTATAGGTGAATCCGGGCACGAGCAGGTGCGCCGTCACCTGGCAGCCCGGCAGGTTGCGCAATTCATGCTGCAGCCCCTCCGTCGCCACCTTCACGCCGGCCTTGGAGACATTATAGCCTGTATCGCCTGGCGGGGTGGTGATGCCCTGCTTGGAGCCGGTGTTTATGATCAGGCCGGGCGTCCCCTGGGCCGCCATATCGGCGGCGAAGGCGTTGATCCCGTGGATCACGCCCCACAGATTGACGCCGATTACGCGCCGCCAAGCGTCGATATCTGCGAAAGCGCCTCCGCCCTTGCCAACGCCGGCATTGTTCATCAGCACATCTACGGCGCCGAACCGGTCATAGGCTGCCGCCTTCAGCGCCTGGACCGAGGCGAAGTCGGAAACATCGGTGGGCTCGGCGATGATCCGGCCGCCGGCCGCTCCGGCCGTAACATCCGTCAAGGCGGCGTTCAGCGGCGCGCCCAACAGATCGGCCAGCACGACATTCAGGCCCATCAGGGCGAAGCGCTTGGCGGTCGCCAAACCGATGCCGCTGGCGGCGCCGGTGATCACGGCCGTCTTGCCGGCGGCGAGGGCAGGGTGGCTGGACATAAGAGGAAGGCCTCACGCTTATGCGCCCAAACAGTGGGCGCTCCGTCTTAAAGAGCGCCGGTATACTCCACAGCGACCGGGCCGGTCATCAACACATGGCCGTCCCGCTCCCGCCATTCGATAACCAGTTCGCCGCCGGGCAGTACAACGGTCGCCCGGCGGTCCACCTTGCCGCGCCGATAGGCGGCCACCAGCGCGGCGCAGGCGCCCGTGCCGCAGGCCTTTGTCTCGCCCACGCCCCGCTCCCAGACCCGAAGGCGAATCCGGTCGCGGCCGATGATCTCAGCAAACCCGATATTGGCGGCCTCCGGAAACAGAGGGTGATGCTCCAGGATCTGGCCCATGGCCTGAACCGGAGCCGTCTCCACATCCTCGACAAAGAAGACGGCGTGGGGATTGCCCATGCTGACGCAGCCCGGCGTATGCAGAAGCGGCGCATCAATCGGGCCGATTTGCAGCTCGATTCCGCGGGTATCCATCTCTTCCGCCAGGGGAATATCGCGCCAGTCCAGGCCCGGTGCGCCCATATCGACCGTGACGGCGTCCGCCCCCGCTCTGAGGGCGGAGAGCAGGCCCGCGCGGGTCTCGATACTGGCCTCGCCTTCGCCCTTGGCCTCCATCAACAGCCAGCCGACGCAGCGCGCCGCATTGCCGCAGGCCGAAACCTCTGATCCGTCGGCGTTCCAGATGCGCATAAAGGCGTCCGCCGCGCGCGACGGCTCCAATGCAATGAGCTGATCACAGCCGATGCCTGTCGTCCGATCCGCGATCTGGCGCACCTGGGCCGCGGTCGGCGTGAAGCCCCCGTGGCGCGCCTCCACCACGACAAACTCATTGCCGAGCCCATTCATCTTCAGAAAGGGCAGCTTGGGCAGGGTCGAAAGGGGCAAGGGCTGGGACATAGCGGTGCTATATAGTCGCAAATCTGAAAGAACTCACCTGCCTTGATCCGGCGGGGTTCAGACACGGATTCAGGCGCTTGCCAGTCGCCCCGTCGGCCCTATGGTGCGCGCATCAACCGTAAATCTAAGGTGGTTCATGCGTCCTTGCGCCGTCGCTCTTGCGTTCGCCCTCCTCCTTGGCGGCTCGGCGCCGACCCATGCACAGTCTGCGGCGCAGGCCTCCGGAACCTTGGCGGTGGGGTCCGCTGATCCTTTCCTCTGGCTGGAGGACGTCGATAGCCCGAAGTCAATGGCCTGGGTGCAGGCGGAAAACACGCGTTCCCTGGCGGTGCTGGAAGGCGATCCCCGTTATCCTGCCCTGCGTGCTGAGGCCCTGGCCATCGCCCAGGCCAAGGACCGCATTCCTACGCCGGAGTTTCTGGGCGGCGGAGTCTACAACTTCTGGCAGGACGCAGATCACGTTCGCGGCGTCTGGCGGCGCACCAGCGTGGCCGATTACGCCAACCCGAGCCCCGACTGGTCCACCGTGCTTGATATCGATCAATTGGCCAAGGCGGAGCACGCCAACTGGGTGTTCAAGGGCGTCGACTGCGCCGAGCCGCGGGAACGGCGGTGCCTGATCGCCCTGTCCGATGGCGGCGAGGACGCGGTGACGCTTCGCGAGTTCGATCTGGAGTCCGACCGCTTCGTCGATGGCGGCTTCGCCCTGCCCCACAGCAAGCAGACGGCCGCCTGGCTGGATGAAAACACCGTACTGGTCGCCAGAGACTGGGGCCAGGGCTCCATGACCGCGTCGGGCTATCCGTTTGTGGTCAAGGCGCTACGTCGTGGTCAGGGTCTAGGCCAGGCGGAAATCGTCTTTCACGGCCAGCCCAGCGACGTCCAGGTGGGCCCGGAGGTGCTGGTGGACGGGCAGGGCCACAAAGCGGCCCTGATCGTGCGCGGCATCAATTTCTTTGAATCGGAAAAATACCTCCTGGGCGATCATGGTATTGATCAGCTCAGCCTGCCGCTGAAATCGACGGTGGAGGCCCTCGTCGCCGGCCGTCTGATCATCAGCCTGAAACAGGACTGGACGCCGACGCCGGGCGGCAGGACCTACCCCCAGGGCGCCGTCGTCGCCGTCGATCTGGCCGCCGCTCGGTCGGAGCCGGATCACCTCTATCCCACCCTGGTCTGGGCGCCGGGACCCAAGGAGGGGCTGGAAAGCGTCGGGGCGACCAAGACGCGGCTGATCATCACCAGTCTGGACAATGTACGAGGCCGCGCCTCTGTCTTCACGCCCAACGCCGACGGCGGTTGGAGTCAGACCCGCCTCGCCCTGCCGGATAACGCCGCCATCGGCCTCGTCTCCACAAGTCACGAGGACGACAGCAGTTTTTTCAGCGTCAGCAGTTTTCTGACGCCGACCAGTCTTTGGTTGAACGATGACTGGGGCGGGGCGTTGAAAGAGGTGAAGAGCCTGCCGCCCAAGTTCGACGCCACCAATCTGGTCATCGAGCAGTTTGAGGCGACGTCCAAGGACGGAACCAAAATCCCTTACTTCGTCGTGCGTAGAAAGGACCTGGCTTATGATGGGTCAAACCCCACCCTGCTCTACGCCTATGGCGGCTTTGAGGTGTCCATGACCCCCAATTATTCGGCGGGCCTGGGCAAGCTCTGGCTTGAAAAGGGCGGGGTATATGTGTTGGCCAACATACGCGGCGGCGGAGAGTTCGGCCCGGCCTGGCACGAGGCGGGCCTCACTGTGCATCGCCAGCGGATTTATGACGACTTCGCCGCCGTGGGCCGGGATCTGATCGCACGCAAGATCACCTCGCCCCGCCATCTGGGCATACGGGGCGGCTCTAACGGCGGCCTGCTGATGGGGGTGGAGTTTGAGCAACACCCGGAGCTTTGGAACGCCGTGATCATTGATGTGCCGCTTCTGGACATGCTGCGATTTGAGCAGATTGCGGCCGGCGCCTCCTGGGTCGGCGAATACGGCAGTGTCGCCGATCCTGCCCAGCGCGCCTTTCTGGCCTCTATTTCTCCCTACGACAATCTGAAAGCGGGAACGCCCTATCCCGAACCCTTTATTTTCACCACCACCAAGGATGATCGTGTCGGGCCCGTCCATGCGCGCAAATTCGCCGCAAAGATGGCGTCGCTTGGACTGCCCTTCTTATACTATGAAAATACAGAAGGCGGCCATGCTGCGGGGGCGAATCTTCAAGAGTCCGCACGCGAACAAGCCCTGGAGATGGTTTATCTAATGCGTAAGTTACTTAATTAATGGCTTACATGGCATTTCATTAAGATGAATTTGAGTTTCAAGTACTCAAGGTTCAGTTCTTGCAACCTCGCCTACCAAGAGTCCCAAATTGAGCCAGGCGAGGGCGCTGTGACTAGAAATCCCGTAAAGCAATTTTATCTGAAGTTGCCGTTAGATGATCAGCTTAGCCGGATCATTGATGTGCTCTTATCTCTAGGCGCGATCATTTTTCTTATGCCAGCAATGATTGTGGTGGGGGTATTGGTGGCGCTTGGCGACCCTGGCCCAATCCTGTTTCGTCAGACGCGGATGGGGTTCGGCGGCAGGACCTTCACCTGCCTGAAGTTCCGCACCATGCGGATCAATTCCGACGCCCTGCTCGCTGAGGCGCTTGCGGCGGATCCCGCCGCCTGCCGTGAATGGGCGCTCGACCGAAAGCTGCGCGCCGATCCGCGCATCACGGCCGTCGGGGCCTTTTTGCGCAAGTCCAGCCTTGATGAGTTGCCTCAGCTTTTCAATGTTTTAAAGGGCGAGATGAGCCTGGTTGGACCACGCCCCATCGTGCCGGAAGAAGTGGCGCGGTATGGTCGTCATTACGCTCGCTATTGCAAGGTCCGTCCCGGCATTACCGGTCTGTGGCAGACCAAGGGGCGTAGCAACGTGCCTTATAAGCGGCGGGTCGCCTATGATGTGGCCTATGTGCGCCATCATTGCATGCTGCTGAATTTGCAGATTCTAGTGAAAACGGTTCCAGTCGTTCTGCTGCGAAGGGGGTCTTATTGACAGGTGTTTTGAGAGGCTGACGGAAAACGCTTATAATTTACCATCGCTACGTCGTTACAAAGCCATTTTTAATACTATGTACGTCAAAGATGTAATTTTTAGGAATAAACCAATGTTTTGGAAGCCTAATCATAAAAATGAACTCAGTAAGACGGTGGAGTCCAGCGTCGCCGAAAACCACCTTGTCTGGGCGATTGGAGACATTCATGGACGCGCGGAATTAGTTTATCCTATACTTAACTATATCTGGCTTGACATATTAAAAAATGGCGCTGATTCGTCTTCATTCGTTGTATTTGTGGGTGATTACATTGACCGCGGCCTCTCATCGCGCACGGTTATCGATGCGGTGAGCCGTTTTGGATCTATTGCTCCGGCGACGGCTGTTTATTTGCTTGGAAACCACGAGCAAATGTTTCTCAATTTCTATGATGGACTAGAAGACTCCGCGCGTTGGCTCGACTATGGCGGACGGCAGACGGCGGCTTCCTACGGCGTCCAGGTTCCGACGCGCGCGCTTTCCGTTGAGGAGATTGAAGCTGTGCGTCTCGAACTCAGGGAGAAGGTCCCCGAGGCGCATATGAATTTCTTCCGGAGTCTGAGGTTATTTTTTGAGACGGGCGACTATGTCTTGGTTCACGCGGGGATAAAGCCCGGCGTACCTCTTGAAGAGCAGACGGGGGCGGACCTGCTGTGGCGCCGCGGCAGCGAAAAAGACGATAAGAAGCTTAGCCGCACCGTCGTTCACGGGCATACCCCTCATCTTACCCCGCGTCTTTCAGAGCGGCGCATCGGTATTGATACCGGCGCTTATCAAACCAGCATCTTAACGGCTGTACGGCTGCAGGGATTCGACCGTAAATTTATATCAACCCAGATGCGCAACGGCAAAATCACGGTTGTCCCATCAGAAGTATAGGGGCAGTCGTTTTCGACATGGATAGGTAAAAAGAAATTTTGCGCTGCAATATATTATTGCGAGTATACTTTCTTATTGAAAGCTCGCCTTTAGCAAAATTATTGCAAGTGTGGCGCCCTAGCCGCGCGCGGTGCTAAGCATCTCAGCGGCGGTCTGAGCCGTCGGTTGAGCATTTACGCTGTGGGAATGCGAGAAGCTGCTGATCAGCACAGCCCAGAATGCCATATTCCCACATAAGGCGACAAGTAAACGCCAATTAAGGTGTCGTTCCATTTTTATTAAGGATGAATTCGACGCTGTAATTTGATGGGTGATGGCCATGCTTTTTCCTCCTATGACCGACTTAACTCGAAATACTTATAAAATTGGAAATGTCGGGGCTATTTCCGTGAAGCTAGACTCAAACTATCGCTGATGAGAGCGGTCTCTTGGCCGCATTTGATCGGCTGCCGATGCGCACTCGCTATCGGCGCCAATTGGCCTCGGCGCTCTAGCGATGGCCGTGGGGGCCGCGCTAAGCTGAGTAAAAAGTTGAACCTGTCGAAGCGTCGTCTATTTGCCGGCGCATGGAGACGGCATGAAGTGTGGCAGCAGCGATGTGCTCGGACCGCGGATGGTCATTAACCTGGCCCGTACGCCGCAGCGGTGGGACGCTTTTATGGCCGCCAACTCTGGCGGCCCGGCTTGCGAAAGATTTCTCGCTGTCGATGGGGGTCAGCTTACGAAAGCGGAACTGGTGGGACGGGGCCTCATCGCGCCGGACCTTGACTACACGGCAGGCGCCATAGGCTGCGCTCTGTCGCACCTGGCCTTGTGGCAAGCGGCGGTGGAGGGCGAGGCGGCCCTGACCGTGTGCGAGGACGACGCCATCCTGCATCCGCAGTTTGAGACGCTGGCGGCGGAGGTTGCGGCGCAGGTTCCGGGTTTTGATCTGATCTCATGGGGCTGGAACTTCAATTCCGTTCTGGCCGGGACCCTCTTCGGCGGTACGCCCTTCGCCATGGGCTTTGATCAGACCCAGATGCGCCGATCCATCGACGCCTTTAAGGCCGAAACGCCCTCGCCGCGCGCCTTAAAGCTCACCCGCGCCATGGGCACGCCCTGTTACACAGTGTCGCCGGCGGGGGCGCAGCGGCTGATGGCGCGCTGCCTGCCGCTTAAGCCCCTATCCGTGCGATTGCCGCTGCTGAACCGGGACGCGCCCAATAGCGGCATAGATATTCCCATGAACGCCGCCTATCCTGATCTCGCGGCCTTTGTTAGCTTTCCGCCCTTAGCCCTGACCCCGAACGAGGAAGAGATTACGACGGTCGGCTAGTTGCGTGAATAGCGCCCCGGGTCTAACGGCCCGCGCAGAGCCTCGGCCAGAAGGCGCGCCTCGACCTCTCGGCTGGAGCCGGCGCGCCAAGCCACGACGATCTCACGCTGAGGCGCTTCATCGGCCAAAGGGCGCACCATGATCTGGGCCTGATCGGCCAGGCCCGCCGCGACCGCCATGGCGGGCAGAAGCGACACGCCCAGTCCCGACCCCACCATCTGAACCAGGGTGTGCAGGGAGGTGGCGGCGAAGGCCCCGCCGTCGCCGGTCGCCCGGTTGTCCAAATTGCAGGCGGACAAGGCGTGTTCCCGCAGGCAGTGGCCGTCTTCCAAAAGGATCAGATCCTCCCGCTCCAGCGCTTCAGGCGCCACTGTAGCCTGAGCGAACAGGGGGTGGTTCAAGGGCGCTGCCGCGAGAAGTTCGTCATCCCCGACGCGCGCGGTTTCCAGGCCGGCCGTATCATAGGGCAGGGCGATCAGGGCGGCGTCCAGCGCCCCGGCCTTCAGCCCCGCCGCCAGCTTGCTGGTCAAGTCCTCGCGTAGGAACAGTCGCAGCTTCGGGAACCGTTCGCGAAGGATGGGCAGGGCCTTGGGCAGAAGAAAGGGGGCGATGGTGGGAATGACGCCCAGGCGAAACCGCCCCGACAGAGGTTGCCCGGCGCTGCGGGCGGCCTGGACCAGGTCTTCGGTGCGCGCCAGCACGTCCTGCGCCCGACGCACGGCCTCCTCCCCAACGGCAGTCAGAATCACGCCGGACCTGGATCGGTCCACCACCGGTGCGCCCAGCGCACGCTCCAGTTCCTGTATGCCGGCGGACAAGGTCGGCTGGGTGACATGGCCGGCGTCGGCCGCCCGGCTGAATGATCCGTGTTCGGCGAGAAGCTTCAGGTATTGCAGTTGGCGTAAGGTTGGGAGCATACGCCTATATAGGCTTGTCCTATGCTGACCCCAAAAACAATCGATTGGATATTTTTAAAAAGGCTCGGTATCGGCCCGAAGGACGCTTCAGCGTCCAACATCCTCCCCCGAAATACCCTCAGGAGATTCTCATGCTCGGCGTTGGCGAAAAGCTCCCCGATTTCAAAGTCACCGGCGTGAAGCCCGGCTTCAATTCCCACGAAGAAAACGGCGTCTCCGCCTTCGAACCCCTGACCCAGGCCTCTTTCGAAGGCAAGTGGAAGGTCATCTTCTTTTACCCGAAGGATTTCACGTTCGTCTGCCCGACGGAAATCGCCGAATTTGCCCGTCTTGGCCAGGACTTCGCAGACCGCGATGCGGTTGTGCTCGGCGGCTCGACCGACAATGAGTTCGTGAAACTGGCCTGGCGGCGCGATCATGCCGATCTCAACAAGCTGCCGATCTGGAGCTTCGCCGACACGAGCGGCAAGTTCGCCTCCGCGCTCGGCATTCTGAATCCGGAGGAGGGCGTGGCCCTTCGCGCCACCTTTGTCGTTGATCCTGACAACACGATCCAGCACGTCTACGTCACCAACCTGAATGTTGGCCGCAACCCGGCTGACACCCTGCGCGTGCTCGATGCGCTTCAGACCGACGAACTGTGCCCCTGCAATCGTCAGGTCGGCGGCGACGTTCTTAAGCCGGCCGCCTAAGCCGATTTCTTTCGCTTAGCATGGGGGCGGTCGCGAGCCTTGCGACCGCCCCTTATTGCGCCCCGTTTTCCAAATCGCCTGAATTCAAAGGACGCCCCAATGTCTCTGGACACGCTTCGGCAGGCTCTCCCGGCCTACGCCAAGGACATAAGCCTCAATCTTTCGTCGCTCATGAACGAGACGATTTTGACCGACCAGCAGAAATGGGGCTGTTTTATCGCCTCGGCCTACGCCGTCGGGTCTGCGACGGTCATTCAGGCGCTGGAGGACGGCTGCCCCTTGACGGAGGAGGCCGCCACGGCCGCCAAGGCCGCCGCCGCCATCATGGGCATGAACAATATCTATTACCGGTCGCTTCACCTGATGAAGAACCACGACTACGCCACCCTGCCGGCCAAGCTGCGGATGAACATCATCGCCAATCCCGGCGTGGATAAGACCGATTTCGAGCTATGGTGCACGGCCGTTTCCGCCATCAACGGCTGCGGCATGTGCCTGGACGCCCACGAAGAGGAGCTGCGCAAGCGCGGCCTGCCGACCACGCAGATCCAGGCGGCGCTGAGGATCGCGGCCGTGGTCAACGCCGCTTCCCGAATTGTCGTAGCGGAGGCGGCGTCTAGGCCCGCCTGACCGGCTTCAACGCGCCGCACTTGCATCGTCCCGCGACGACTCACACCTTTTCTTGTTAACAGGACGCCGGCCATAGGCGTAGGACCCACACGTGGGATTATGACAGGGAGAGCGGGGCTTTGACGGGCGGCGAGACGTATCAACCCCAGACCTTCACGGCGGATGAAAAGCGCGCGACGCTGGCCGGCGTCATGATCGTGTTTTTGCTGAGCGCGATGGACCAGACCATCGTCTCCACCGCCATGCCCAAGATCGTGGCCCAGCTCCAGGGCCTCAACCTCTACGCCTGGGTCACGACGGCCTACCTGCTCTCCTCCACCGTCATGGTGCCAATCTACGGTAAGCTGGGCGACCTCTACGGCCGCAAGGCGATCTTGGTGACGGGCGTCTCCATCTTCACGGTCGGTTCGGTCTTGTGCGGCATGGCGGGCGAATTCGGGGCCTTTCCCTTGCTCGGCGGCGGCATGATCCAGCTTGTGGTGTTTCGCGCCCTGCAAGGGATTGGCGGTGGCGCGCTGTTCACCGGCGCCTTCGCCGTGATCGCTGATCTCTATCCGCCGCGGGAGCGGGGCAAGCTGGGCGGCCTGTTCGGCGCCACCTTCGGGCTTTCCAGCGTGCTGGGTCCTGTCATCGGCGGCTTCTTCACCGACCTGGGGCCGACCCACCTGTTGGGTCTGACCATCGCCGGCTGGCGTTGGGTCTTTTACGTTAATCTGCCCCTGAGCCTGATCGCGCTCTTCATGCTGATTGTGAAAATGCCCCGCCTGACCCACCGCGTACCGGGCCGGATCGACTTTCTGGGCGCCATTCTGATCGTCGCCACCTTCGTGCCCCTGCTTCTGGCCTTGAGCTGGGCGGGCAAGGACTATGCCTGGACCTCGCCCCGCATTGTCGGCCTCCTGATCGGTTCGGCAGTGGGATTGTGCGCCTTTCTGGCGGCGGAAGCGGTGGTTCCCAACCCCATCCTGTCGCTCAGCCTGTTTAAGAACAAAGTCTTCGCCACCACCAATCTCGCAGGCTTCATCACCTCCATGGCCTTCATGGGCCTCGTCACCTTCCTGCCCCTTTACATGCAGCTCGGTCAGGGGGTGCCAGCGACGGTCAGCGGCCTGACCCTCCTGCCGCTGATGGTCGGCTTGATCATGTCGGCGTCGGGCAGTGGGTTTTTGGTCAGCAAGACGGGGCGATACAAGCCCTTCATGCTGGGCGGTACGGTCCTGATGATCATCGGGGCGGTCTTACTCTTAGGCGTAACGCCGCAAACCAAGACGCTGGATATTGTGTGGAGGGTCTTCATCCTGGGTCTAGGGCTGGGCCCGATCCAGAGCCTGTTTAGCCTGGCCGTGCAGAACGCGGTGGCCCCTACCCAGATCGGCGTGGCCACCAGCGCCTCGCAATTCTTCCGCCAGATCGGCTCGACCATCGGCGTCGCCGTGTTCGGGACGGTTCTGACGGACCAGTTGGCGGCGGCGGCCCGCGCGGCGGCGATGCGCGCCGGCGGGGCTGTGCATGTCCTGACGCTGACGGACCTTGAGAAGATGGCCGTCGCCAGTCAGTTGGCCGCCAAGGCAAAGGGGGCGCAGGCAGCGCACCAGGCCTTGGACATGACAGGCCGACTGGTGGTCACCGACGCCATACGCGGCGTGATCTTCACCGCTCTTGTCGTTTCCATTCTGGGCCTTTTGGCGATCACGCTGGTGCCCGAACTGCCGCTGCGCTCCCGCCAGCCCACCGGCGCGCCGGAGGAGGGTGGGGCCGAAACAGCCATGGAGTCGAGCGAGGCGCTTGATCCTTCACAAATGGACGGTGCGGTCCCCGCCGCGTCATGACCTTGTCCCGTCGTTCTCTCCAGCTTAAATCTTAGGACATGGCTATTCTCGAAATCCTGACCGTGCCGGACCCCCGGCTGAAACTGGTGTCGGCGCCCGTCGAGGGCGGCGTAGATGACGCTCTGCGCGCGCTGATGGACGACATGCTGGAGACCATGTACGCAGCCCCAGGCATCGGATTGGCGGCGATCCAGGTGGGCGTGCCCAAGCGTGTCATCGTCATGGACCTGGCGCGGGAGGGGGAGCCGCCGGCCCCGAAGTATTTCGTCAATCCGGAGATTCTGTGGCGGGCCGAGGATCTTGCGCCCTATAACGAAGGCTGTCTGTCCGTCCCCGAAATCTATGATGATGTGGAACGGCCGGCGCGCGTGCGCCTACGTTATCTGAACTATCACGGGGATCAGGTGGAGGAAGAGGCCGAGGGGCTTTACGCCGTCTGCATCCAACATGAGATGGATCATCTGGAAGGCGTGCTCTTCATCGACCACCTTTCCCGACTGAAACGCGACCGCGCCATCGCCAAGGTGAAAAAGGCGTCGCGAGCGGCGTGACGCAAAAAACTCGCGCGTTTTTTGCTACTGGCTCTGAAGGCCATTCCCACGTCTAAACCAGATTTTCGGCCTCCAGTCCGAAGGTTTGCTCTGTTTTGATATCTGCCCGGGCGACGTGACCAAGGCCTTCAATCCTTGGTGAAATATGTGCCTCACTGAGCATTCCCGCGTCCAAATTTATGAAAATTTCATCCTTATAGATGAGGATACCTTCATCAAAATATAATTTTTTGACGCCTTCTGTGCTGATGAGCGAAGCTGATGTTTTATAAAAAAACGGCGA
>Ga0116226_10000486_pt1 | contig 33860 bp, 28 predicted proteins | sample S1TSphfallax_FD_89692 | JGI IMG/M metagenome (GOLD analysis project Ga0116226, IMG submission 89692) | Host-associated microbial communities from peat moss isolated from Minnesota, USA - S1T2_Fa - Sphagnum fallax MG | ecosystem: Host-associated > Plants > Peat moss > Unclassified | place: USA...
CAAATTTGCGACAGGCAGCGGCGCGACCACCCACCTCACCCAACCCTCTCCCCCCGCAAGCGCGGGCGGAGAGGGCTCAATGTACCTTGTGTTAGCGCCTATGGGCCGAAGCCCACCCTAAAAACCCATTCATTTAGAATGAACTCGTCATCGCCGGGCCGAGACCCGGCGATCCATGGGACCGCACGTGTGTTAGAAATTTCACCCAAATGACGTTATCGGCCTTGCATTCTCACGTTAGCCATTCTATCTTTCCTCTGTGACCGAAGCAGCCGCCCCACCCCCAGTTCCCTCCGCCGCCGAGCGGTTCAGGCAGGCGCTGAACGCGCTGCTGTGGCTCCTCTCCAACCAGCTCTATCTGGGGCATCGGTCGATGCCGCGCCCGCTGCACCAGGCGATCAGCCGACGCCTCATGGCCATCAGGGACCGCTTCCGGGCAGTCGCCGAGCGCATCCGCGAAGGCAAATTCAAACCGCGCCGCCCCGTCACCCGGACGAAACCGGCGGAAGGCCCGCCGCCCGCCCCGGCCTCCGAACCCGCCCCCGCCTCGGCCCCCGAACCGCCGCACGCCGAAGCGCCGGGGCCGGCAGATCAGCCGCCCCCCATTTCGCCGCCCCCCATTTCGCCGCCCCCCAGTGCGCCGGCCGCAAGTCCGCTGCCGCGAAAGCGGGGCTGGCTGATCCCGCTGCTGATCCCGCTCCACGACGCGAACGCCCACCGCAACGCGTTCGAGCGACTGCTCGCGGACCCGGAGATGCAGGCGCTGCTGGCGGCGGCGCCCACGGCGCTGGGGCGGTCGATCCGGTCGCTCTGCTGGATGCTGCGGCTCGACCCGCCGAAGATCGTGGCCCCGCCAAAGCGGCCCCGCCCGCCGAAACCCTCGAGGCCAAAGAAAGAAAAACCGGCGCCGTTCCCGCCGTACAAGCCGCCGTACCATCCGGACATGCCGGCCTGGCTGCGAGACATGCCGATCAATCCGCACCTGCTGGACCCGAGCCTGTACCACCGCAAGTCCCGCCGACCGCGAAAAAGAATGGCCTGAGAAAGCCGGTGCCTTGGTGCGGTCATTTCGTTACGTTAACATAACGATAGCCACACCCGATTGCCGCCGCGCCGTTCCGTGCTAGCGTCCGGCGCGTGACGGCACGCTCTCGCCCGCTTCCAATGACGCTCCCGCTCGGCTTGCTGCTGGCGCTGGTCGCGCTGGCGATGCAGGTGGCCGCCGCCAGCATCGTGCCGGTCGCGGCGCCGGCCGCCGGGCTGGACCGGCTGCTCGCGGCATCGATCTGCCACGCCGACGGGGCTGCCTCGGATCGGGGCCACGCGCCCGCCCCGCATCATGCGCCGGACTGCGCCGTCTGCCCGATCTGCCAGGCGATCGCCCATGCCGGCGCGATCCTTGCCGCGCCGATGGTGGCGTTCGTTGCGCCCGCGCTGGTCGCCGTCCGCGTGTTCGCGCTGCCCCCGGCGCGGGCGCCGCCGAGCATCGCCGCCTCCGCCAGATTCGCCCGAGGTCCGCCCGCCACGTTCTGAAACCCGTTTTCGCTGCCGCCGGCCGCACCGGCGGCGTGTGCCGTTTCAGACCGTGGATGACCCATCGTGTTCAAGCCGTTTTCTGCCGCCGCGCCGGCGCTGGCCGCGCCCGCCGCCATCATGCCCGCCGCCATCATGCTGGCAATCGCCGCCCTCCCGCATTCCGCCGCAGCCCACGCCATCGCCGGCGTGCGGGTGTTCCCCGTCACCCTCACGCTCGACGACCCCGGCGTCGCCGACGAGGCGACGCTGCCGCAGATCGTCGTGCAGCCCGGCCCCGGCCCGAGCCAGCTCGACCAGTTCCAGTGGGAGTTCGACAAGACCATCACCCCGAACACCGCGCTGATCTACAACCACGGCTTCGACATCCTGACGGTCACGGGCGCCAAGCGCGCGACCGGGTTCGAGAACCCGGTGATCACCGGCAAATGGCAGGCCTACGTCAACGCCGACCACGAGTTCCTCGCCTCGCTCGGCGTGCAGCGCGAATTGCCCGGCAGCCCGCACACCGACGCGATCGGCGGCGACGCGCAGGGATCGACCGCGCCGACCGCGTATTTCGGCAAGGGTCTCGGCGACCTGCCGATCGGCCCGTTCCGGCCTCTCGCGATCACCGGTGAGCTGAGCTACACGATCCCCGACCGGCGGCTGAACACCACCGGCGACAACGGCGGCACCGTGCCGTCGTGGAACGCAGGCCTTTCGCTGCAATACAGCATTCCGTATCTGCAATCGCAGGTGAAGGATCTCGGCCTGCCGGACTTCATCGGCCGCCTGATCCCGCTGGTCGAACTCAGCTACGTGTCCCCGGCGGCGGCCCCGGCGGCCGGCAACCCGATGACGCTGTCCTACGCGGTCGGTGCGATCTACCTGTCCGACACCTATCAGGTCGGGCTTGAAGCGGTGATCCCGGGCAATCAGGCCGCCGGCAAGAATGTCGGCTACATCGCGCAACTGCATTTCTTCTTCGACGACATCTTCCCCAACACGCTCGGAAAGCCGCTGTTCCCATGAGCCGGTTCGCAACCCTGGCCGCCGCCGCGCTGCTGCTCGCGGCGGCGGCCTCGCCGGCATTCGCGCACGCGCTGCTGCGCAAGGCGATCCCCGGCGTCGGCTCGACCGTCCACGCGCCGCCCCCGGCCGTGACGCTGACCTTCTCCGAAGGCGTCGAGCCGACATTCTGCACGATCGCCGTCAGCAACGGTGCCGGCGCCCGGTTCGACAACGGCGATCCGCACACCGGGCCGGGCGACCAGAAGACGCTGACGGTCGCGCTGAAGCCGCTGCCGCCGGGCGACTACACGGTGGAGTGGCACGCGACCTCGGTCGACACGCACAAGACGGAGGGGAAATTCACCTTCACGGTGGCGCCGTAGCGATGTTCAACGGCGCCCTGCCGGCGGGCGGGATCGAGGCCGGGCACTGGCCGCTGATCGCGTCGCGGGCCGCATGGCTGTGCGGGCTGTTCTCCGCGAGCGGGGCGCTGGCGTTCCGCGCGCTGGAGCCCGCCGGCGCGGCCTGGGTCCGGCGCAAGCTGCAACGCCTGATCGTCGGCAGCCTGGCGCTCGCCGTTGCGGCCTGGATCGTCTGGGTGGTCCTGCAAGCCGCCGTGATCGCCGGGGCGGGGGACCTCGCCGGCGCGCTCGCGGCGCTGCGGCCGGTGTTCGCGCGCACCGCGTTCGGGCACCAGGCGGCGGTGCAGATCGGCCTCGTCCTGCTCGCATGGGCGACGCTGCGCGCCGGCTGGCTGCCGGCGCTGCTGGCGCTCGGCGCGGTGGCGATGCAGGTCGGGCACCTGCACGCCTGGGCGATGAGCGGGACCGTCAACACGCTGACCGTTGCCGTTCTGCTGCATCTCGGCGCGGCATCGCTCTGGCTCGGCGGGCTGCTGCCGCTGCGGCTGGTGGTCGGCGCCGCCCCGCTGCCGGCCGCCATCGCCGCCGTGCGACGCTTCTCCGCGCGCGCGATCGTCCTGGTGATCCTGCTGGCCCTGACCGCGCTGCTCCAGGGCGTGGACCTGTTCGGCGGCGTGGCGGGATTGTTCGGCGCGACCTATGGCTGGGTGGCGATGGCCAAGACCGCCCTGTTCGCGATCCTGCTCGGGTTCGCATGGCGGAACCGTTTCCGCCTGACCCCCGCGTTGAGCGGCCCGGACCCGGTCGTCGCGCGCGCGATGCTCGGGCGCAGCATCGCGCGCGAGACCGCCGTCGGCGCGCTCGTGCTCGGCGTCGCGGCCATACTGACGGCGCTGCCGCCGGGGATGCACGTGGAACCGACCTGGCCGTTCACGTTCCGCCTGCGGTCGCCGTTCTCGTTCACCGCACCGTTCCAGCCGGCGACGCCGACGAGTTTCTATCGGTCCGACACCGGCTTCACCGCCGCCTCGATCACGACAGGCGCAACGCTGTTCGCCAAGGACTGCGCCGGCTGCCATGCCGGGACCATCGCCCTGTCCGGTGCGGACGGCGACCTGTTCTGGCTGATCACCAGCGGCGCCGGACCAATGCCCGGCTTCGCGGCAACGCTGGACGAGGAAGCGCGCTGGCAGGTGATCGACTTCCTGCACGCGCGCGCGGAGGCAGGGACGCTGCCCGCACCGGCGCCGGACATCCAGCTCGCCTGCGCGGACGGCAGCACGCCGATGCTGAGCGAGTTGCGCGGCCGCCCGGTGCGCATCCGGTTCGCGGCGGCGGGCGAGGGCTGCCGCGCCGACGACGCGGATGCCGCCGCCGCCTACGCCCTCGTCACCGGCATGACACTGGCCGACCTCGCCGGCGCGGACCTGGACGTCGACGCGGCCGGCCGGCTGCGCGCGGTGTCGCGGCTGAAGAAATGACAACCTCAAGGAGAGTTCGATGACCTATCGCAGACATTTTTCGGCGGTCCTGCTGGCGGCGAGCCTGCTCGCGATCCCCGCGCTGGCGGATGACAGCATGATCATGGTCGAGCAGCCCTGGGCGCGCGCGACGCCGGGGGCCACCAAGACCGGCGCGGTCTACCTGACCATCATGGAGCACGGCGACGCCGACCGGCTGATCGGCGCCAGCACGCCGGTCGCCGACATGGCGATGCTGCACGAGGGCTTCGTCGAAGGCGGCATCAGCAAGATGCGGATGCTCGACAGCATCCCCCTCGCTCCGCACACGCAGGTGACGCTGCATCCGGGGGCGATGCACATCATGCTGGAAGGTCTGAAGGCACCGCTGAAGCCGGGCGAAACCTTCCCGCTGACGCTGACCTTCGAGAAGGCGCCGCCGCAGACGGTGAATGTGACCGTGATGAAGCCCGGCGCCAACGGCCCGGCGGACATGGGCGGCATGAAGATGGGGAACTAAGGCTTATCGAGTCGCGATGGCGCCCAGCACGCCGGCGAGCCGCTCGGCCCACTCCGCCTGCCCGTCCGGCCGCGCGATCAGATCCTGGCGCACCTCGATCAGGGCCGCCGGGATGCCGCGCGCGTCGCCGTGATAGGGAACCGTGTAGTCCGATTCGTTGGAGACCCGATAAGGCTCGTTGTCGCCGACGACCAGCGCGGGGTCGGCGGCCCGTAGCCCTGCGATGAGCGCCGCGCCCAACTGCGTCGCGCCGGCATAGAGGAAACCCGCGTGCCAGATGCGGGAGACGCCGAGATAGACCGGGGTGAAACTGTGCATCCCGATCAGGATGGTCGGCCGCCCGGCGCGCAGGCGGGCATCCAGCACGCCCGCGACGCGCTTCCGGAACGGCGCGAAGAACAGCCGGTCGCGCAGCGCCCGCTCGGCGCCGTCGATGCCGCTATTGCCGGGAATGTCGGTGTCCTCGCTGCGCTCCGGGATGCTGCTCGGCGCCGAGAGCGGCCGGTTGCAGTCGATCAGAAGCCGGGAATAACCGGCCAGCAGCAGCACCGCGTCGAGCCGCCGCGACAACTCCCGCGCCACCTCGGCCGCGCCGATATCGTAGGCGATGTGGCGGCCGAGATCGGACTCGCGCAGGCCGAGCCGGTGATAGCGGGCAGGAATGTGATTCGAGGCGTGCTCGCACAGCAGCACGATCGGCGAGGCGCCGGCCTCGTTCAGGACGGTGACGGCGGGTGGATCGGCGGAGGTCATGACGTGCAATAGCCCGTCCGCCCGCCGGCCGGAAGCACCGGCGATCAGCGAACTCGCTGTTGGGGCCGGCCGACGGCAGCCCACACATTCGCGTGACGACCCGACCGAGGCGGCGTCGTCGACTTCGCGCGGCGCTAGGCAGCGTCCATAGCGTGAGCGTCGGCGGCCGGCTTCACCAGGACCAGCACGGATTTGTAGGACGGCGTGCCGGAGCTTGTGTCGTGATGCGACAGCGCCACCAGGCCATTCGCCTCGGGATAGTACGCGGCAACGGTGCCGCGCGGAATGTTGTACTCCACCGCCGTCAGGCCGCGCACGCAAAGCGTCGGAGTGGCCGACTCACCGTGCGGGACAGTCTCCACGTCGACCGTGTCGCCATGGGCCAGTCCGCGGGCCGCGAGATCCTCACGATTCACGAACAGAACGTCGCGCCGGCCGAACACGCCGCGATAGCGGTCGTCCATTCCGTAAATGGTCGTGTTGTACTGGTCATGACTGCGAATCGTCATCAGGTTCAGGACATTCGGGTCTTGCGCTTGCGAATTCCGCAGCAGGCCGCCGGCCACCAGGAATTGCGCCTTGCCCGTCGCCGTGTTCCATACGCGCTCCGACGCGCCGACGGTCAGGCGAAAGCCGCCCGGCTGGCGAATTCTTTTGTTGAAGTCAGCAAAATCCGGGAACACGACGGCGATCGCGTCGCGTATCCGGTCGTAATCGGCGATCATCGCGTCCCAGTCGATGCCGAACCGTCCTTGCAGCGTCGCCTTCGCGAGACCGGCCACGATCGCGGGCTCCGACCGCAGATGCGGTGAGGCCGGCGCCAGCCGACCGCGTGACGCATGGACCATCGACATCGAGTCCTCGACCGTCACCGATTGCGCCCCGCCGGCCTGCTCGTCCAGCTCCGTCCGGCCAAGCACCGGCAGAATGAACGAGTCCCGCCGCGCAAGCAGCAGATGCGACCGATTGAGCTTGGTCGCCATATGCACGGCGAGATCGAGCTTTCTGAATGCCGCGAACGTCGCTTCGGGATCAGGCATCGCGACTGCGAGATTGCCGCCGAGTGCGATGAACGCGCGCGACCTCCCTTCCAGCATCGCCTCCACCGCCGCGACCGAGTCGTGCCCATGCGCCGCCGGCGGGCGGAAGCCGAACGCGCGTTCGATTCCATCGAGCAGCGCCTCCGACGGCTTTTCGGTGATCCCGACGGTGCGGTCACCCTGCACGTTGGAATGCCCACGCAGCGGACAGATCCCGGCCCCTTCCCGCCCGATGTTGCCGCGCAGGAGCAGAAGATTCGCGATCTGCTGCACGGCCTCGGTGCCGTGCCTGTGCTGTGTCACTCCCATGCCGTAGCAGATGATCACACGCTCGGCCCGCGCGTAGACAGCGGCCGCGCTTTCGATAGCCGCTCGCGTCAGCCCCGACACACGCTCGATGTCCATCCAGGACGTCGCGAGCAAATCCGCCGTCAGCGCCTCGATACCCTGCGTGTGCCCGGCGATGAAGTCGCGATCGAGAATGCCGGAACGGCCCGCCCCAACCTCCGCCGCGTCCAATTCCAGCAGATGTTTCATCATGCCTGTCAGCACCGCCAGATCGCCCCCGTTGCGAAGCTGGTGATAGGCGGAGGCGATGTCCGTTGCACCGAACGTCGCCATTTCCACGGGATCTTGCGGCGAGGCGAAACGTTCCAGCGCGCGCTCTCGCAGAGGATTGAACACGATGATCGGTGCCCCGCGCCGCGCCGCTTCCCGCAGGGTGGACATCATGCGCGGATGATTGGTGCCGGGATTGTGCCCGATGCAGAAGATTGCATCGGCGTGCTCGAAATCCTCCAGCGTCACCGTGCCCTTGCCCACACCGATAGATTTGGGCAGGCCGACGCTGGTCGCCTCGTGGCACATGTTGGAGCAGTCGGGAAAATTGTTCGTGCCGTAGGCCCGCGCGAAAAGCTGAAACAGGAACGCCGCCTCGTTCGATGCGCGGCCGGACGTGTAGAACTCCACCATGTTCGGGTCCGGCAGCGCCCGCAGCGCGGAACCTATACGTTCGAAGGCCGCTTCCCACGCGATCGGCACGTAGCGGTCGCTGCCCTGGTCATAGACCATCGGATGTGTCAGCCGCCCCTCGCCTTCAAGCGCGTAGTCGGACCATCCGTACAGCTCCGACACGGTATGGGCGGCGAAGAATTCCGGTGTTGTGCGCTTGCTCGTTGCCTCCCAGCTTACGGCCTTGGCGCCGTTCTCGCAGAATTCGAAGGAGGATGTGTGCTTGGGGTCCGGCCATGCACAGCCCGGGCAGTCGAAACCATCAGGCTGGTTGTTGTTCAGCAGCGTTCGCGCGCCTTTCGCCACCACGCCCTGCTCCCGCAAGGCCGCCGCCACGGCGCGCAGCGCGTCCCAGCCGCCAGCCGAATGGTCGTAGGGACGGATACCGGGAACGTCGCGCTTCTGGGCCATCAGGCGCACTCTCCTGCTCAGATTGGATAGGTAATCGGAATTGCCGTGCGGTCAACGGCCGACCGCCGATCCAGCACTGCCTGTTGCGGCCTGCGTCCCCGCATCACAACTGTCGTGATTCCGGGACAAACGCGACTTCGCGATGGTCGGGTGCGATGTGAATGGGATAGAGATAATCTCTTCCTCAGAAGGTCCGGCGCCGGTGTACCTCGCTCCCGACACGACCGAACAGACCATCGTACCGTTCGTCGCCGGGGACGGAATGCCCCTCAATCTGATCCATGTGCGCGGCCGGAAGCCGGCCTCGCGCGGTCCCGTGCTGCTGGTCCACGGCGCAGGCGTGCGGGCAAATCTGTTCCGTCCGCCGACGGACACCACGATCGTGACCGCGCTGCTCGACCACGGCTACGACGTGTGGCTGGAGAACTGGCGGGCCAGCATCGATGTTCCGCCCAGCGAGTGGACACTCGACAAGGCAGCGCTCTACGACCACCCGAAGGCGGTGGAAACGGTGGCGCGTGAGACGGGCGCCGACCGCATCAAGGCGATCATTCATTGTCAAGGCTCGACCAGTTTCATGATGTCGGCGGTGGCCGGGCTGGTGCCGCGCGTCAGCACGATCGTCTCCAACGCGGTGGCGTTGCACCCGCGCATTCCGGCAGTGACCCGTGCCAAGTTCAGCCTGTCGTTGCCGTTGCTCGACCGTATGCTCGACTATCTCGACCCGCACTGGGGAATTCAGGCACCGACGCTGCTCGCCAAACTGATCACAGCCTGGGTGAAACTGACGCACCACGAATGCGACAACACCGTCTGCCGCCTTGTCAGCTTCACGTACGGCGTGGGATTCCCGACGCTATGGAGCCACGCCAACCTGAATCCCGCCACGCACGATTGGATCAAGCAGGAATTTGCCAAAGTCCCCATCAGTTTCTTCCAGCAGATCTATCGCTGCGTACTAGCCGGGCATCTGATTGCTGTCGATGGTCTACCAGGGCTGCCGACGCGCTTCGGGGTTGATCCGCCGCTGACCGATGCGCGGTTCGTGCTTTTCGCCGGCAATGACAACAAGTGCTTCCTGCCGGAAAGTCAGCGCGCGACGTTCGATTGGCTTGAGCGGCTGCGGAGAGGCCACCACGCACTGCATATGCTGCCGGCCTACGGGCATCTTGACGTTTTCATCGGCAAGGACGCGGTGCGCGATACATTTCCCTTGATGATCGAGGAACTCGACAAGGAGAGCGCGTGAATGGCCCAGCCTCGCCGGATTTTGCAGCAGGCCGGCCGCCATGCGCTGGTCGATGACATCGCGTTCAAGATGCCGGTGCAGGGGATCAAATCCTCCGCGATCATGGCCGCCTTCCCATGCGATCCGAACAAAGCGCGCGTGCTGCTGGAAGGCAACGAAATCCATCCGTTCATCCTGTGGAACAAGGCACTGTTGCTTGTCACCGTCGTCGACTACCGCAACACCAATATCGGCCGCTACATCGAGTTCAGTATCGCATTGGCCTGCACACATGGTGCGCGGCGGCCCCCTCCGCTGCTGCCGGGCGTACTGCAAAGCATCTATGGCACCGGCCAATGGGTTTATGATCTCCCGGTGAGTACTGAGATTTCGGTCAAGGGCGGGAAGGGCATCTGGGGTATGCCCAAGCATCGCGCGAACCTGAACTATATCGAGGGCGAGCGCGCGATCAGCAGCCAATACGACCTCGACGGCAAATTGGGCGTCTATATCGAGGTGCGGCGGCCCGGCTCGATCTGGCTGCCGGTCAAGACCGCCGCTGCCAACTACTGCGCTTTTCGTGGAATGCTGATGAAATCCACGATCTATTTCACCGGCAAGGCCGGCATCTCGCTGTTCCGCAAAGGTGCGGCGCGACTGGTGATCGGCGACGTCCCGCGCGTTCAAGTGCTAAAGACCATCGGGCTTGAACCGGACCCGATCGCGACATTGTACTTCCCCGAAGTGACAGGCGTACTCGACGACCACTTCGAGACCTGGTTCCTGAGCTACGCAATGCCGCCGACACATCCGCCGGAGGGGCTGGAGAGCGTCGTGGGGCTCGGCCAAAGCCAGCAATGGCTGCCGCCACCGTCGGCACCTGTCCCCGGCGTGACGCACGTGGAAATCGCGGCATGACCGCGCGGAGATCTCGCACATGACCGCAACCGGCGTCGGAATTTCCTTTCGCGAGACAATGTCTGGTGCGTTCGCGATGGGCCGGACCGATCCCATAGCGGGCCAACAGGCGGGCGAAGCCGCCGGCAGCAGCCTGGCGCTGCACGCCACGGTGCTGATCCCCGATCTCGATCGCCTGCTGAACGATCCCGACCATCCCGGCACACTTGCCGGCTCCATCGAGTCGTCGCTGTTCGGCGGCAGCGTGGCGGGCACGACCGGCGTGTTCAATCTTTTCAACCCGAGCGGCCAGCCCGGATTGAAATACATGGTCTACGAGCTTGGCTTTCAGTCGGGGGGAACGGCCTACTACCTGGCCGGGCGCAAGGAAGTTCGCGACAGTTCGCCGCTGGATGCGTGGAAGCAGACGACGACGTTGTATACGCGGCTACACCAGGGTAGCGACGCCACCGGGACGATCGTCGGGGCCGGCGTGCTCTCACTCGGCGTCGCCGACCTTATCCGTATGCTTGGAACAGTCAGCACGCCCGGCGCGGCCGATGCCACGCAATCGGCGCAAGCCATCGCCCGCTTCGGCGAGTTCTTCCTCGGCCAGATGTGGGACAGCTACGGCGTTCACCTCAAACGCGCATAGGGGCACGATCATGGATTTCGATGCGATCGTGATCGGCAGTGGCTTCGGCGGATCGGTGGCGGCCTGCCGCCTCGCGGAATCAGGCGCGCGCGTTCTGGTGCTGGAGCGCGGCCGGCGCTGGGACCGTTCCACCTATCCCAGCGTCACGGGCAAGGACTGGTTCTGGAATCACCGCGATCCCGCCTCCGGCAATGGCTGGATCGATCTGCGTGTCTTCCCGCGCATGGCCGTCGCACTTGGGGCCGCCGTCGGCGGCGGTTCGCTGATCTACGCGAACATTTCAGCGTTACCGCCGGAAAGCGTATTCGCCGCCGGCTGGCCAGCAGAGATCACATACGACGCCATGGCGCCGCATTACGCGACCGTCGGCGCCGTGATGAACGTGCAGAAGCTGCCAAACGCGCAGTGGACGCCGCGCACACATCTGATGCAGGACGCGGCGCGAGCAATTGGGGCCGCCGACCGTTTCGAAATGCTGGATCTCGCCGTTACCTTCGATCCCAGCTTCACTTTCGACGGCTCCGCTCCCGTGGACCTCGCCCGCACCCGCTGGCATACGAACGCGCAGGGCGTTCCCCAGGGCACTTGCGTGCATTGCGGGAACTGCGATATCGGCTGTCCCGTCGACGCAAAAAATACACTTGATCGGACGTATCTTGCCCTCGCCGAGGCGAATGGCGCCGAGGTGCGTCCCCTGCATCTTGTCACCGCTATCGAACCCGAGGGCGCAGCGTGGCGCGTCCGGTTCGGCGCGTTGCAGAACGGTGGCCAGTCCGGCAGCGTGACGGCGGGAATCGTTGTGTTGTCCGCCGGCTCCCTCGGCTCGACCGAGATGCTGCTGCGCTGCCGCGACGTGCTGAAGACCCTGCCGAATGTGAGCCAGCGGCTCGGGCGAGATTGGAGCAGCAACGGCGATTTCCTGACACCGGCACTGTATGGCAACCGGAAGGTCGAGCCCACGCGCGGTCCGACGATCACCTGTGCGATCGACTTCTTCGACCGCAGCCGTGAGGGCCAATCCTTCTGGATTCAGGACGGCGGATTTCCCAATCTCCTCGCTGACATGGCAGCCAGCGAGGAAGCTGTCCATCCCGCCGCGCGCCTGTTTCTGGACTGGGCCCGCCGCGAAGTGCTGGCGAGAGCCCCATTGGCCAATGTGATGCCGTGGTTTGCGCAAGGCGTGGACGCCGCGAACGGCCAGCTTCGACTGCAACGACGCGAGGAAATTTTCGGGGAGTGGGAGTTGACATTGGATTGGGACATCGCCGCGTCGCGGCCGCTGATCGACGCCATTGCCAGCACACACGTCGCGCTCTCGCGCGCCACCGGCGGCACCGCGCTGGTACCGCCGACCTGGAGCCTGCTGCACTACCTGATCACGCCGCACCCGCTCGGCGGTTGTGGGATGGGCAGCGGGCCGGCAGATGGCGTGGTGAGCCACATCGGCGAAGTGTTCGGCTATCCGAATCTGTTCGTGCTCGACGGCGCGATCGTGCCGGAGGCTGTTGGCGTCAATCCGTCGCGCACCATCGCGGCGCTGGCGGAACGTGCAACGCGGCTGATTCTCGCCCGGCAGCATTGAAGGCAGGAGCGACGGATGCCGTTGGACCCGCAAACTTTCCGCAGCCAATTGCTGTCGTTGTATCAGTCGGCGATCGACGCTGGTGTACGCTCCGCGATGCCCGCTGGGTCGCCGCGCCCCGGATTGGAAAACGACATCGTTCGCGCTGCCGCGCAGGTGGCGACCTTCCACGACAACAACATCGCGATTCCGACGACGGCCCCCGCGCATATCGCCGATGACGCATGGACGACGGCGCGCCTGGCATTCCAACTGCTGCAAGCGCGATTGGCCGGGCAGAACGACACGGCCGATGCTATCGAATCACAGTTGCAGGGCGGACAGTTCGACCCGGACTGGGTTGGGACGATCACGGAATATCTTGAATATTTCGGTCCCGGCGGGGACTCGCAGCCGCCAATGTACATACCGCCGACCGCGGACATGCAACCGCTGACATTCCGGCCCGGCTCGGTCGTCGGCCTGCTGGCGGACTGGGGGCTGGGTACCGCAGCCGCCATCAACGTCGCCACTCAATTGGCGTCGTTCAATCCAGACGTGATCATCCATCTTGGCGACATCTACTACTCGGGCACGCCTGACGAGTGCAAAAACAACTTCGTCGACATTCTGAACAGCCACTTCGATCGTTCCCGAGTGCCGATCTATAACATGGTCGGCAACCACGACATGTATTGCGGTGGCGTCGGATTCTATCAGTTGCTCAAGACCCTCAACCCGCCGCCGCTGGTACCGCAGCCCGCCAGCTTCTTCTGTCTGCGCAGCACGGACAATGTGTGGCAGTTCATCGCGATGGACACCGGGCGATTCGACCATGACCCATTTGGTGTGACCGATGTGCTTGTGCAGATCGAGCCAACCGAACAGGCTTGGCTCACAGCGCGGATCGCGGAATTTGGCGGCAAGACAATCCTGCTGTCGCATCATCAGCTTTTCTCGGGCTTCTCACAGATCGGCCCAGCGGCAGCGGATGGTTCTCTGACACCGTACAACCCCAAGCTGAAGGCGATTTTCGATGCCTTCAGTGCGGCGGCGGCCAAAGGCGGCGGCAGTATTGCTGCGTGGTTCTGGGGTCACGAGCACACGCTGAGCATATACGCCCCGTATCTTGGTTTGCAGAAAGGCCGATGTATCGGCCACGGCGCCATTCCGGTGCTGATCGACGACGGCAATGATCCGCTGACCAAGCTTGTGAACCCGCCCAGGTTGCTGAGCCATCCGTTGGGTGCGAACGGGTCCGTACATGCGCACGGCTTCACCATTCTGCGCTTCGCCCACGATGGCTCCTGCGCGGCTGAATACTACAACGACATTGACCCGACGACGCCGTTCTACAGCGAGTCGGTAGGGGTCGGCGACCGATGAGAGGGCTTATTCTGCGCCCGGAAGCGGACCGGCCTTCAGGAAGGCATCGACGACGTTCTTCGTAAGCCGCGAGACCGGGTTGGAGAAATTTCCGACCGGCAGCGCGCTGCCCCATGCGATCGACCCCGTGGAAAATACCGCACCGTGATTGGGCGTTGTGAAATACACCATGTCCGCCCGAACGTACGGATGCTGTGTGCCGCCGAGGCCGGGTGTCATGAAATACACCTCCTCCTGCACCAGCGGGTAATTGTCGGTGAACGGCTCCGACGTTGCCAGAATACGGGCGTGCGGTGGAGTGCCTAACGAGAGATCATAGCGGTCGATCTCAAGCCCGGCGGCGCCGCCGTTGCCGAGACCCGCATCGCCGAACACTTCACCCTCGATACCCGCAAACATCCAAGCGACAGCGCGATGATAGCTGTCCGGCATCCGCCGATACGGCACCGACTGGTCCATTCCCTCCGACGTGAAGCCGACGCCGACCAGCTTCTGTGGTGGGCGGCCGCGATGCCGCCACAAGCCGCTGCGCTCGCCGGTGCTGGCCAGGTAATGCTCGCCGGGCCTTGCCTGCCACGCACGTGAGCCGGCCTCAAGCTTACGAACTTCCATGCACCAAGGCTCCTCATCGCGGAAGCCCACGCACCAGTAGTAGCCGTTGGCGCCGAGATACATCACGCGACCGCCGCCGATGAGATAATCCTCCGTCGCATCGAGCATTTTTTCGGAGTAGTACTCGTTGTGCGTGCAATTCATCACAGCCCGATAAGGCTTCAGCGCGGCAACTCCGTCGCGATGCAGATCCTCGTCGGTGATTACGTCATAGTCGTATTTCATCGCCTCCAGCCAGCCGACGATGGACAGGTCGGCCGGGAACTGCCATAGCGCGCCAATACCGGGGGCGCGGTATTTCGGCCTCATGTTCGTGATCGGCCGGCGCCACGACGAGTAGCAGACACCGGCACCATCATCGTGCAGATCGTAGGTAGAGAGGCCAAATTCGACGTCGTTCTTGTAGGCCTCGACATCGACTTCCTGGAAGATTGGCGTCGACGCGCTGATGGATTGCAGTAGTCCGCCGTCGAACGCGCTGCCCACATTCGCGTAGGCGAGATAGCTGGCGGTGGGAATCACTAGGCACAACGCCGCTTTTGGACTGGCCGGCCGGACGACGAAAGGTGTGTATTCTTCAGCATCTTCAGCGGTCAGCTTGATCGCATACACGCCGCTGCGCAGATCGGAGGGAATGGTGAGTGATAAGGTCGGCTGCCAGTTGCAGTCGATCAGCGCATCGGCATGGAATTCGATGCCGCCATACTCCTCCGGCGCCAACCGAAAGCAATCGTTGCGGCCGCTCCAGTTCCAGCCGGTCTGGCCGCGCACCGGGCGGTTGACGCCGGTCGCGTGCAACTGGTGCGGCCCGGTATCGAGCACGGTATCCCCGATGCCATGTGAATTGTAGCCGGCAGCAGTATCCCAGTAGGCTATCACTCGGGAATACTCGGGCTTGCCGCCGGCGCGGACAGCATCCAGCGTGGCGCGATCCAGCGCGCCTTGCTGAATGCCGCAGCGATCAATCTTGCCGTTGTAGCATTGGCCGACAAACGCGCCGCGCGTCGGGTTGCGTTCCGTGGCCCCGCCGATCAGAAAGCCGGTGTCGTCCGCAACGGCCGGGCGCACACGCAGCGTTTCGCTGACATGGCATCGATAGTCGTAAGGCACCACGGGCGACAGCAGACTGTTGTACCGGTTGATCACCGCTTCCTGATACAGCGTCGCGCGGCCGTCTGCCGGATCGTAGCTGACCGCGACGAAATACCAGATACGCGCGACGAGCTTCACTTCCGCCGATACCGCGTCCGCGCGGGCGCCGTCGCCAACCCAGAATTCGAGGCGCCCGGTCGGGTTGATACCCAGCGCGAAACCATTGACGCCATCGACCGACCAGCGACCGAGGAGAGTCTGGCGGCCGATTTCCGGCGTCGTCGGAAATATGTAGCCGTGCAGGGTGAACGCGCCTGTCGGCGCAAGTTTGTTTCCGGGATCAGCGACGCGCAGAAAATTCCCCTTCTGGGTATACTGCTTGGACGCCGGCCACTCACGCTCGATCGCCGAGGCCACTGGCCGTTCGCTATAGCCTGGCCCGGATGGATGCTCGTCGCCATGAATCAGCCGCACGAGTTGGGCGCGGACAGTCTCCGTCGCTTCCGCGCTGACCATCACACGCAGTGTCTCGCCCGGCTTGACCGAAAGCTTGTCCGTATAAGCCGAGATGCGGATGTTCGCCATGGCGGTCGCAGTCCTTCGTCCGCGTTCAGGATTCTTGCAGGTCTTGCACACGCTTTAGGAACACGCCATGCAGTGCGTCCTCCGGCGTCGCAAACACCTGGTCGTCGACCACGCGCGGCGGCACACCCCGGCGGCCCGACAGCGCCACGATGCGATATTCGGCGAACGGCCTGACTGCGAGAATTGCGTATTTATCTTCGACCCCGGCGCGCCGGAAGAACGTCAGCACCCGCTCAAGGGCGTCGCTGCGCCGCTTTCCGTTCGTCGTCCGATGCTCCTCGATCAGCGAGTCCGTAATAAGGCCCTTCAATTCCTCGCGCAGGCGCGCGTCGAAGCGGCGGACGGCGATGGATTGCTTGTCGAGGATCTCGATCGCATCTTCGGGCATGACATTACCTCCCTTGCCGGATTGGAGTCCCCGTCGTTCGCTTCTGCGCTTGGCACGCCAGTTGGCAAACTGCTCCGGGATGCCGAACAGGCCTCCACGCAGAAACAGCACTGTCACCAGCATAATCCCTGCGATCAGGATCAGGCGGACAGGACCCAGGCCAATGAACACCTTGTCGAACAAGACGACGATCAGGGTTCCAAGCACAGCACCTTCCGTGGTGCCGATCCCGCCGATCACGATCATCGCGAGCAGTAGCAACAACTGATCCATCGTGAACAGCGATGGCGAAGCCCCATGCAGCAAAGTCGCGTAGAAGCCGCCGACACCACCGAGCCCCGCCGACGAAATCAGGAAAACCTGGATGCGCGCGGCCCGGTAGTTGATGCCGAGCGCTTCGGCGAACGCCTCATGCTTTTCCGGCGCGGCGCGGAGCAGGCGGCCAAGCCGCTGCCCGTTGACCGAGCGGTACAACGTCAGGGCGAGAAGAAGCACCCCAAAGGCCGCGTAGTAGCCGAGCACAAGGCCTTCATGCTCCGGCATGTCGCGTGGCACAAAACCATCGGCACCGAATAACCCGTAGCTGGCAGCGCCGAGCTTCTGCGATTGCACGGTGTAGACACGGCACAGTTCGGTGATGCCGACCGTTAGCAGCGCATAGTAGAACCCCTCCAGCCGAATTGCGGGAATGGCGATGAAAATGCCGAAGACCAGGCCGAAGAACGGTCCGCTGGCCCACATCGCCCACCACGGAAAGCCGTCATACACAGACAGATACGCGGCCCCGAACGCACCCACGCCGACGGTTGCAAGACTGGCGAGAGAAAAGATGCCAGCGGTGCCGATCGTCAGCATCCAGATCACGTTGATCGCCGCGTACATCGCAAAATTCGTCGACGCGCTGACGAAGGAGTTGTTGCCGAACAGCGGTGGCGCGATTGCAAGGATCGCCAGCGCCAGCAACCAAAGTACGGGGCGTGGATTCAGGATGCGCCGTTCGGCCGTGAGCGTCGTCAGGCTGTAGTCGGTCTCGATCAACAGCGGTGTACGCCGCGTCAGCGGGTAGCGCCAGCGATGCCAACTGGCGCCGCCATGCCCTTTCAAACGTGGCAGCAGGCGCTTGCGCCCAACCAGCGCTGTCGCCGCCGCCGTGTGTGAGGTGGTATCGCTCGGCGCGGACATACGCTACTCCCGCGTATGCTCGATCATGCCGGCGATGCCGCGCGGTCGCACCAGCAGAACCAGGATGATGAACAGGAATTGCGTGATCAACACATACTGGCCGCCGAGGGTAACCGCAGTCACCGCCTCGATGAAACCGATCAACACCGCTGCGATCAGCGCACCCGCGACGCTGCCCAGGCCGCCCGCCAGTGCGACGACCATGCCCTTGACCAGAGGTGTCACACCGGCATCCGGCCGGATGAAATAATTCTGCGACAGCAGCACCGATGCCAGCCCGGCCATCGCGCCCGTGACCATCATCACCGACATCGCCGTAGAACGCAGCCCGACACCGACCAGCGCCGCGCCCTCCGGGTTCTGCATCATCGCCCGAATCTCCAGCCCACGTCTGCTGGTCTTCATCCAAGCCAGCGTGACGATCAACAGAACAACCGAACAAACGATCGAGCCGAGCTTGTCATAACTCGCGACGGCGGGGCCGAAATGCACGTTGCCGACGCCGAAAATCTTCGGCAAAGCCTTGACGCGCGGCCCAAAGATCCACAGCAGACATTGACCGCCAAAAAGACTGATGCCCAGCGTCGCGACCAGGCTTCGCAACGGAAAGTTCGGTTTGTCGTAAAGCGGGATGAAGGCGATTCCACCTATCAGCGCGCCGGCCAACGCGCCGGTGATCACCCCGCCGGCAACAACGGCAAAGCCATTTGCGCTGATATTCTGGGCCACCAGCCAGGCACCGTAGCCCGCGACCGAAAAGGTGAAGCCCTGGGCCAGATTGATCATCCCCAGGCTCGACCAGATGATCGAAATGCCGAGCGCCAGCAGTCCATAGATCGCGGCGAGCGTGATCGTTGTCAGGACAAGGTAATATGGGTCCATGCCGCCTCAGTGCCGCGGTGCTGGTTCATGGTGATGCACGGATTCGATCAGCGGAACATCAGGTGCGACGGAGCCACCCTTCAATTTGCCCGCGTGCAGACCGATCAAACGCGAGACTTTTCCCTCCAGCAAGGAGAGGTTCTGCTCCGCGATCACCATCGCCCCATCCCGAATATCGATCTGCATCAGCGCTTCGATCACGCCCTTGCTGATCTTTGGCGCAAGACCCAGCGATGGCTCGTCGATCAGCAGCAGCTTGGCGTCACCCATCAGGCCGCGCGCAAGGCTCACCATGCGCCGCTCACCTCCCGAGAGCTTGCCTACTGGCTGGGCCAAGAGCTTTTCGAGTGGCGGAAAGATCCCGAGAACGTATTCTCGCCGCGCCTTCCGCTCGCGCCACGCACGCCGCGTGTACGCGCCGCTATCGAGATGATCTGCAACCGTGAGCCCGTGGAACAATGCATCGCCCTGCGGCATCAACGCGAGTCCCATGCGGACGATCTTGTGCGTGTATCGGCCCGGACCTTGGCTGCGTGTGCCGCCGATCTCAGTTCCGTTCAGCTTGATGGAACCGCTCTGCCATCCGGTCAGGCCGGCGACCGCCTTCATCAACGTTGATTTGCCGTGGCCGTTCAGGCCGATGATGCCCACGCGCTCGCCCGCCTGAACCCGAAGATTGACACTATGCAAGACGCCAAGTGGTCCATAACCGGCTGACAGGTTCTCGATTCGCAGCACGTCCGTCACGCTGCCTCCATCTCGAAATATGCGGCACGCACGCGCGGGTCTTCAAACACGGTCGCCGGCTTGCCTTCGGCTATCAGCTTGCCGAGGTCCAGAACCACCACCCGGTCCGCGATGGCCGACAGCAGTTCCAGCCGATGTTCGACCAGCATCACGGCGATCTTCATCTCCCGCGCCAGATGCCGGATGATGCCGTCCAGCTCATCGATCTCCGCGTTGATCAACCCAGCCGCCGGTTCGTCGAGCAGCATCACGCGAGGCCGCCGCATCAACAGACAGGCAAGCAGCAACTTGCGACGGTTCAATGCTTCTAGCGAACCCGCAAGCACGTTCATCGGTACGCGCAAGCCGACCTTCTCGGCCGCCCACTCCGCATGAAACCGTGTCAGGTAAGGCGGAAATGCCTGACGCGCCGCGCGAAATACTTCGGCGATCGTCAGCGCGTCCGGCACGACCGGGGACTGATACGTACGGGCGAGGCCAAGCCGCGCACGGGCGAACAGCCGACGATTCGTCACATCCTGGCCGGCGAGCACGATGCGCCCCTGGCTGGGCGTGTAACGGCCCGAGAGAATCTCGAACAACGTCGTCTTGCCCGCCCCGTTCGGCCCGACAACACCAAGAATTTCGCCGGCCCGTACGGCCACGGAAATTCCTTGAAGGATCGTTCGACCGCCGAGACGTATGTGAATATCCTCGCACGCGAAGAGGGCGGGGAGCTCGGGCATCATCCCGCCCCCCGCGTCTCCAGCCGCATCCATCAAGCCCAAGGAACGCCGCGGAACTTCGATTCGGCCAGCACACTCGGCGAAATGATCTTGTGCGCGCCGTCCTGGACCTGGAAGTAGAGCTGCGCCATGCCCTTGCTCAGATCCTCGGTCTGTAGCGGGTAATGCAAAGCCGCCTGATATTCGTTGTCGAGCGACACTGCGCCATCGACGCCACGGTAGACATGCGTGCGCACGTAGTTGGCGACAGCCTTGAAGTCGTCTGGATCGACGCTGCCCCAGGCGTTCTTCAAGATGTTGACGGTATCGTAGGCAGAGCCGGTGTAACAGAGGCCGATAACGCCAGGATGCTTGGCCGCGTATTTCTTCCGGAATGCCATGCCTTGCGCGTCAGCATAGCAGCCCAGCACGGTGGACCACACGAAACCTTCGGCCGCCGGGCCTGCGATGTTCAAGAACTCTGGCTGCGACGGGCCATATTGCACATACACCAACGCCCCCTTCACCGGATCAGCGACGAATTGCTGGCAGAAGGCAGCTTCTTCCGCGCCCGCCCAATGGTCGAGCATGATCACGCCGGCGCCCGACTGCTTTACCGCCTGCAACGCAGGGCCCCAGTCCTGCACAGGGAACTGGATTTCCGTGATGGCGCCGAGGCTGAACTTGCTGCTGGGCAACGTCGCGATCAGCTCGCGGGCGATCGTCGCGTTGTAGTTGCCCTGCTCACGGATGATGTGGACCTTGTTGTTGATCGGCTTCCACCCGCCATCGGCGGAAAGTTGTTCCAGGAAGCGCGGGAACATCCGGCCATAGTAGATTTCCGGCGGGTCAACCTGGAAGATGTTCCAGTATTTGTCACGATGCTTCTTCGTCTCGGTGATCAGATCATAGTTGGTGTCGCCGGTCAGATACGGTGCCTTGTAGTCGCCAAGCGCCTCGACGGCGGGAATGCGAATCAGGGTGAACGCGCAGCCGATCGCATGGGGCTTGGAATCGGCCACGGCACGAAATGCCGTTTGCGTGCCCTCCGGCGTCAACACATCGATGTCGTGCGCCTCGATCTTGATCTGGCGTCCAGCCACGCCGCCGGCCGCATTGATCTCGTCAACGGCGAGCGTGGCGCCGTTCAGATAGTCGATATGGTCTGCCAACTGTCCTGCCACGACGGCGAAGCGGATCGGCGTATTGTTGGCGGCCAGGGCCGGAGCGACGAACGGCGCGGCAAGCGGCGCCGCCATGGCCGCGCCGATCCCTTTCACAACGCTGCGGCGCGTCGGCGTCCGTGTTTGGTCAGTCATGCAGTTCTCCTCTCATTCGTTTGATCGTCAGGCGCAGCAGCTATGGGTCGATTTGGCGGGCGGAATGTCGAGCGTCGGGTTGCGGTCGAAGAAGCCGAACGGTTGCAGGATGAAGCCGCAATGCACGACTGGCTGTACCGGGAAATCCTCCGGCCGTACAATGTGATTGTGGCCGAACGTGTGCCATACGGTGATCGGGCGATCGGCAACGTCGCGATCCTGTTCAGTCCAGGCCGGCAGGCCTTCCCCCGGATTGCTCTGATTGACGTAATCGCCGGCCGGCCAGCGTTCGTCAGGGCGCGTCGGCGTTACCCAGATATCATATGCCACGAAGCCCGCGCGCTGGCCGACCTGATTGGTCGGCGATGCCGGTGTACGAAGCGCGCTGTGCGCTACCAGGCGATAGCCGGGGTGATGACCGAGCGCCGTCTTACGTTCGCGACTTACGATTTTCCACGACCGGATGCGCGCTGGATCACCCGTGCGGCGTGCGGCCTTTTCAGTGAGCAACGGCGTTTCGACGATGGACAGCGCATTGTGCCACGGATTGTCAGGTCCAGGCGGGTCCGCCACGGTATCCACTTCGACCACCGTGTTGTTCGGCCCGTCCACCGCCATGTCGAGACGCACGTTGAAGACGTGTTGATGCACATGCCCGACGACACCTGGCGAAACCAGCGTGCCTCGCCCGGTCGATCCGTCCTGCATCAGCCCGGCGGTGTTGATGATGCCGGTCAGCTTGACATCGAGCTCGATGGTCCCGTCAAGGTAGAGATGCCAGTAGAACGCGTACTCGTAGTTTCCGACGGTCGCGATGAACGATATCACGAGGCGGCGGCCACGACGCACATCCGTTTCCTGGGTACGGAAATCGGTATGCTTCCAGAGGATGCCGGTATCTTCCTCATGCAGGCAAATCGCGTTGCGGATCGTCTCGGCGGTACCGTCTATCCTGTTGACCACGGCATCAAAATAGTGGATCGCGCCGAGGCAGTCACACCCGAGTTCGAGGCTGTTCGCGAGCACACCTATGCCATATTCGCCGCAATCGAAGGCATTCTTGCGGGGATGCACGCCGCCCGGATGGCCGTATGGCACCACCATTTCGGCGAGGCACGCGCGCTTGATGATGCTGCGCGAAACGTCGCCGTCCTGAATATGCAGATCGTGCAGCACCAAGCCTTCACGCGGCGTGAAGCCGACGCGAAACGTCCAGCCGCACCACGCGACATCGTAGCCATCGACGCTGAAGCTCGGTCCTTCGGGCTGCACGACTTCGATCGGCTTGAGGCCGGCTCGCCATTTTTTCTGGAACCGCGCGGCGTAGTTGCCCTCCTCCCTTGGCACGGGCACGACGCCGTAGTCGTCGATTCGCACCACCTCTCCGCGATTGATATCGACAACCGCGCTCAGCCCTTCGATAGGATGCGCGTAGTGGTTATCGTATGGACGGTTGCGGACCCAGGTGATTGTCTGGATCAGTCGGCGGCCAACTTCGTCGGCGTGACCGAACACGCCGCAAGACCATGGGTCGCTGCAAACCAGCGACAAATCCGTGATGCCACGCTTGGCAAGGGCCGCGATGAAGCGCGGATCGGCCTTGGCGATCTGCTCGGCCAACAGAAACTCGTCAGGCGCAATGCGCGGTTTGGCGCCGGGCCGCGGAATCCAGTGCTCGACAGTGGAAGTGGACAGGGAGACGATTGCTTCGAAGAGATCGCCGCTGGAAACGTCATATACCGCGACAAAGGCTCGCCTTTGACCCGGCTGCGCTTGCGGCTCGTGCAGAACGATCGTTTCGAACCGCATCCCTGCGCCCAGATCGTGAACGGCACGAACGATCGCGGCTGCCGTGCCGATCTCGCTCGCCGACAGTGGATCGAGCGGATGGGAGGCCGTGTGCGCACTGGCATAGACGGTATCCATCGCCCGCTGCTCCCACCCGAATTGGTCGTGCGCTCCATTAAACGTTAAAGTCCACCGGATAGTGCGGTCAAGGGGCCTGCGAAGAAAACCACCGCCGGTTCTTTCAAGTGACGTTCCGACCGGAAAGCGGGCGCAGTCTCTCGCCCTCATATGGCTGGACGAAATGCCAATGTGCTGGCAGCAATCTTGCTCGGCAAGTTTCGCCACCTGGCGCGGTAAGGGGATCGGGGGATGAGTGAAAGCGTGATCATCGTGGGCGCCGGTTCCGCAGGCTGCGTGCTGGCGACGCGACTGTCGGAGAATCCACACCGGCGCGTGCTGTTGCTGGAAGCGGGGCGGGCGGCACCGAAGGACTCCGACATCCCGGCGAACTGGGTTGCAATGTTCAACACCGGAGTGGATTGGGGCTATCACACCGAGCCGCAGTCGGGTTGCAAGATGCGCCGCCTGTTCTGGCCGCGCGGGCGCATGGTCGGCGGCTCAGGCGCGCTGAACGCGATGATTTATATGCGCGGATTGCCGTCCGATTACGACGGTTGGGAGGCGCTCGGCTGCCCGGGGTGGGGTTGGCGCAATGTTTTGCCAGCGTTCCTGAAAAGCGAGAACAACGTCCGACTCGGCAATTCGCCGCTGCATTCGGTTGGCGGACCGCTGACCGTGTCAGATGTCCCTTATGTCGATCCCACCGAGCTATTGTGGCACGCCGCCGCGCAAGCGGCCGGGTTGCCGGCGAACGAGGATTTCAACGGACCGGTGCAGGAAGGCGTCGGCTTCTTCCAACTGACGGTCAAGGACGGCGAACGCTTCGGAACGGGAAAGGGATTCCTTCGACCGGTACTCGATCGGCCCAATCTGACATTGACGACCGGCGTACGGATTTTGCGTGTGCTGATCGAGCATGGTCGCGCCGTCGGCGTCGCGTATCTGCTTAACGGCGAACTGCACGAGGCCCGCGCGGACGAGGTCGTTCTCTGCGCGGGCGCGATCGGTTCGGCACAGTTGTTGCTGCTGTCAGGGATCGGCCCGGCGGACGAATTGCGTGCGGTGGGTGTTGCACCGGTGCATGACCTGCCCGGAGTGGGCAAAAACCTTCAGGACCATATCAATATCCCGATCACGTTTGCGGCACGCGAGCGTGTCGGCATCGGCGGGATGACGGGGCAGGAGATCGATGCCGCACTGGCGGAATGGGATGCGACGCGCACCGGGCCGATGACATCCAACTGGGCCGCCGCCGGCGGGTTCGCGCGCAGCACGCCCGACGTCATCGAGCCGGACTTGCAGTTGTACGGCGTCATCTCCGGCAATCGGGATCATGCGCGCTATATCGCCGGCGCCCCTGGAATCACGTTGCACGCGACCCTGCAACGGCCGGACAGCAACGGCACGCTCACACTGCGGTCAGCCGATCCGCTCGAGTACCCAGCGCTTGATCCTCGCTATTTCAGCAGTGATCCTGATGGCTCTGACCTCGCGACAATGACACTTGGCGTGCGTCTGAACCGGAAGATCGCGGCCAGCGCGCCGCTGCGCGACGTGATCTCGCGTGAAATCACCCCCAGCGCCGAGGCACAGGACGACGAGGCCATCGCCGACTTTATTCGCGGCCACTGCACGACACTCTATCATCCGGCCGGCACGTGCCGCATGGGCTCGGACACGCTTGCAGTCGTCGATCCAACCTTGCGCGTTCGCGGCATTGAGGGGCTGCGGGTCGCCGATGCATCGGTATTCCCGAAGATGGTATCGGGCAACACCAACGCGCCGACGATCATGGTCGCCGAGCGTGCGGCGGAATTCATCGCCGGTGGCTAGAGCGTTACGACCTGCTTGGTGCGGATGCTTTCGTCGGCAGCGAGCACGATGCGGAGGCTGTTGATCGCATCGTTCATGTGATCGGTGAGGTCGACATCCTCGGTGATGGCGCGAAGAAGGTAAGCCTGTTCGCGCAGGCACAGCTCGTCATGGCCCGGCTCGTCATCCATACGGAACACCTCGTCCGGCCGCGCGAGCGAATTATCCGCTCGCAGCGCTGCGTGGTGGAGGCGGATGACGCTGGTCTTGGTATGACTGTCGATGTCCGACGAGGCCGTGGTCGAGGCACCGTCTCCGGCTTCGGCCGCGTGCTCCGAGGCGACGATGCTGACGGCGCCATGCGGGCCGACGACATCTTTCACGAAGAATGCGACCTCGCTCATCATCGGCCCCCATCCTGCCTCGTACCAACCGACGGAGCCGTCCTCGAACTCCACATGCAAATGCCCGTAATTGTCGACCTTTACTTCGTCCGACAAGCGCGCGCCGATACCATGCACGCGCGTCGGCCGCGATTGAGTCATTTGGCACATGATATCGACATAATGCACGCCGCAATCAACAATCGGCGGCAGGCTTTGCATCAGGTTGCGATGCCACGTCCAGGCCTGGCCGATGGACTGCTGATTCAAGTTCATCCGCATGACAAGCGGCTTGCCGAGCGTGCGCGCCAGTTCGACAAGTTTGGTCCAGGACGGATGCACCCGCAGGATATAGCCGACGACCAGTTTGCGGCGGTGTTCGCGCGCCGCATCGACAACGCGCTGCGCTTCACTCACCGTCTGGGCAAGCGGCTTCTCGACGAACACGTGGGCGCCTGCCTCAATAGCACTGATGGTGTAGTCCGAATGCGTATCGGGCCAAGTGTTGATCGAGACGACGTCAGGCTTCAACGCCACCAACGCATGATGATAGTCGGTGAAACGCGGAACGTCGGCCCAGGATAGAGGGAGATCCACTCGTTCCGCGATAGAACGCGCACATAAGCCCGCGAGTTCGAAACCCTCCAGCGCTTCATAGGCCCGGGCATGCGCCATACCCATGTTGCCGAGACCCACGACCAGCACACGCAGTTTTCGTCCCATGACTTTTTCCCTCGCGGACCGTCGTAATTCGATATGAAGTCCCGGTGACTCGGCGGCGGTGGACCACTCGGGCGCCATCTTGCCCGCAACAGAAGTTTTCGCCAAGCCCATGCTGGCGCGCCCTCAGCCGTGGCCAGCGGCCGATCCTTTCGCCAGGCGCCTCATCCGGGCGACGATGGCGCCGCCCGTCGCTGTCTGTAGCGCGAACACCAACATCACCGCGATCAGCAGCCGTTCGAGATTGAGCCACAACAGTTCTCCGACGAGCCAGACGACAAACGAGAGTTCGATCCGCATTCCCTCTCCGATCGGCGCAGCATGCAGGATCAGCGACGCCCAGTAGCGCAGGGCATCCATCCACATGATCGGCACGATCATTGTGATCAATGAGGCAAGAGTTGCGCGGAGCTCGGGCGCGTCACTGGCGCGGCGTAGTGCCAGCAGGCCGCTGATCGCGATCAGCAGATAGATTCCGCGATATCCGTTGTTCTGGGCGAGCGCATAGCATCCGCCCATCACGACGCAACCGGCCACCAGCCAAGTCGCGTCGGCTTGCGGCAGTCGGGCCATCGCCTCGGCAAAGCCCGGGCGCATGGCCAGCGTTGCGGCCCACGCGATCACCAGTGCCGTCAGCAGCAGGCGAATTGCCAAGATGATCAAGGTCCTTTCGTGCCCGGGCATTGTCCCTTCCGGCCATGTCAGTCCGACGAAGGCAAGCGGAAGGTTGACAAGCCCCTCGAAGTTCGCGGACGGCCAGCCCGCCGGAATGTTGGGCACAGCCTCCAGCAGTTCGGACCAGAAGATGACGATGAAAACGGCAAGCACGGTCATGCAGATTGTGCAGATTGCCAAAAGCCGGGCCGGCCGTTCCTTCAGCGCCAGGGCGAACAGCACGAACGGATAGTATTTCAGCAGTCCCGCGAGGAGGAAGGCGCCATAGGCAATGTTACGACCCACGCGGGGACGCATGAACAGCCATACGCCCGCGACAATGAGCAGATAGATCCAGACGTCGATGTTGTTTCGCTCAAGCGCAAAGCAAACCATCGGCGAGATCGTCGCAAGCGACATCAGGGCGACCTCGCGCCATGTGCGGGTGGGCGGCAGCAATGTCAGCGACAGGAGCAATAGGAGATCGGTCGTCAGCCCGACCGGATTGCGTGCCGCATGAGTTGTCGGCAGCAACGGCAGGCGCTGCCAGAGGGGCGAGTACGCCATCTTGTTGCCCGGGACGATGTCGCACGGCAGGGTGCGATACACGTCGATCCCCATCTGCCAGCAAGCCTTCATTCCGAAGATAAAGTCGCCATCAATGAATGGATAGTCCCAGGGATCGAGTCCAACGAAATGCAGGATCTTCAGATAAAGCGTGATGTGCCGCGCATATAGCGTGGCCATCAGGCCAAACGTCGCGAGACCGACCACGGCCGGAGCGAAACGCAGCGCGATAGGACGCAACGGCATGTGACAGAACTTTGACGAGGGCGCCGATTGCCCGGTTCGTCTCAGAGTGGAGCGACAATATGCATAACAGACCGTCAAGGTCGATTTTGTTAATCAGTCCCTGATCGATATCGCGCCGCCCGCTTCGCACCAGCGTCCGCGCCACACTAAAGCTTTTTTCATAAGATGAGTCACACGATGGCGGTCCGTCGGCGAGGATCGAAAAAAGAGCCATCATGACCGTTGAGCAAGCTGCGGCCAATCGAGACAACTCCGCAGCATCCCCCGTTCTCGCGATCCTTTGCCCCGTGTATAATGAGGAAGTCGTTGTCACATTGTTTTTCGGTCGCATCCTGCCGGTGATGCAACGCCTCTCGGCACGCTACCACGTCCGGCTTGTGTTTCTGAACAATGCGTCGGAGGATGGAACGCTGGAGAGGATAGCGGCGATCATTGAACAGTGGCCCGAGACCTACGTCATTTCGATGAGCCGCAATGTCGGATACCAGGCATCGCTCGAGTGCGGCTTGCGGACTGTCGACGCCGACCTGTTCGCCATCATCGATGTCGATTGCGAGGACCCGCCGGAAATGATCGCGCAGTTCGTCGAATATTACGAACGCGGCTACGACATCACCTATGGCGAACGGGTCGATCGTCCGGAGCCGAAGCTGATCAAATCGAGCCGCAAATTCTTTTATCGCCTGCTGCGCCGGGTCGCTGACGATGAAGTGCTTCTCGACATGGCCGAGTTCTCCCTATTTACGCGGGAAGTGCGCGACGCAATCATCGACGATCATTCGTCGTTCCCGTTTCTTCGCGCCTCAATCGGGCGTGTCGGTTTTCGGCGGATGGCAATTCCCTTCGCCCGTCACAAGCGCATCGCGGGAACCACCCATTACAACGTATTCGGCATGTCGCTGTTTGCGCTGGCCGGCTTGCTCTCCGCATCCACGCTGCTGTTGCGCCTGCCGGTTTACATCCTTCCATTCTGGCTGTTGATCCTGCTTTCGCTCGGCGCTTGGGCCATCCTTGCGCATTCGCTGTGGATCGTGCTGGCCGCCGGTCTTGTTTTCGCCGCCTATGTCGGCGCGTCGCTCGCGTTCACGGCGTTGTATGTCGCTCGCGCCTACAAGAATGGGCTGCGGCGCCCAAACGCAATCATTGACCGCAAGCACAGCACGCTGCCACCGGTGCGCGGAGCACCCGCGTGAGCAGCCCCATCTGTGCTGCGTGCGGCGGCGAGGTGTGTCCCCACTATGAGGCTGCCAGCGACTACATCACCGGCGACCGCTTTCAGGTGCTTCGCTGTGTAACCTGCGGGTGCGGTCAGACTTCACCGGCGCCCGCTGATCTCGGCCGCTTCTACCCGGCGGGATACCGTCAGTTCAGCAAGCCCGTCGTCTGGGTCTTGCAGATTTTGTACCGCGTCCGCGTGAAGCGATGGGCGGCGCGCTTCGCGGCGCCTGGCTCCGTCTTCGAAGTCGGCTGCGGCAACGGATTGATGCTTGCGACGTTGCGCGACCTCGGCTGGCGTGTGGCCGGGAGCGAGCGCACCGAGGCCGCGGCACGAATTCCGCGTGAGCGGTTCGGCCTGCCGGTGATCGTCGGAGGGCCGGAGACGATGGTTCCGTCCGCGCAATACGATCTGCTGCTGATGTTCCAGGTGCTGGAACATCTGCATGATCCCTCGGGGGCGGTGGCGGCGCTCGCGTCACACCTGAAGCCAGGTGGCAAGCTGATCATCGGCGTACCGAATTTTGCCAGTTGGCAGGCGCGGTTTGGGCGTGACACGTGGTTTCATCTCGACGTACCAAGGCATCTGCATCATTTCACCCGGCAGGGACTGGTGGCGCTTGCCGCTCGGCACGGCCTTGATGTCGAGAGCGTGTCCTTCGTCTCGCCCGAGCATGATCCGTACGGCTGGTTGCAAAGCATCCTGAGCAAATTGGACACGCGGCCGAACCGGCTGGCGCGGCTCCTGATGCGGCTCGACAAGCCAGACCCGCTCAATCTGTTGCATCTCGTTGCCGGCTGCTTTCTTGGCGTTCTGGCGGTACCGCTGTCACTTGCCAGTTGGGTCGCGGGGCGCGGCGCGTTGATCGAGGTGGCGTGCGTGCGGCGTGCTCAGGATTGAATCACATCGGGGCGGCGAGCAAGACTCTGTGCCCATCGAGGCGAACGGGGACCGTACGGGTACAGCCTTCGTCAGGCTCGGCGGCCACCCCGTCCGACAGCCCAATCACCCAATTATGCAGCGGGCATGTGACGAAATGCCCATGCACGATCCCCTGCGACAATCTCCCGGCCTTATGCGGGCAGGAATCTTCAAGGGCGAAGAACTGGTCGTCGAGTGTTCGGAAAATCGCGACCGTTCCAATCGCGGTCGCTACCGTCCGGGCGCCCTGGCGCGGGAAGTCGTCCAGCGTGCCCACCTCGCGCCATGTAAGGCGCACTTCGCTCACCGCGTTCACCGCACTGTCGCGAGGTCGGCAAAGCGGTCCGGCGTTCTTGCCTGTGCTTCCCATGGATCGCGTTGGGAGAAGCGCTGTGAGAACAGGAAACGCCCGTGCAGGGCTGCACGGTTTGCTGCGTCGCTCACGATGCGCGCTTTGACGTGGGCGATGCCGAGGCGCTCCACATAGTGCGACGTGCGCTCCAGGTAGTGTGCTTCCTCGCGGTAAAGTTGCAGGAAGGCGGCGCAATATTCGAGGACCTCGGCATCGGTCGAGACCTTCGCCAGCAAGTCGGTGACGCGAACTTTGATGCCGCCGTTGCCGGCAACGTGCAGTTCCCAGCCGCTGTCGACCGCGATAACGCCAAAATCCTTGATCGTCGATTCGGCGCAGTTGCGCGGGCAGCCGGAGACGGCGAGCTTGACCTTGTGCGGGGTCCACGCACCCCAGCACATCCGCTCGATCGCGACGCCCATCGACGTCGAATCCTGCGTGCCGAAACGGCACCATTCAGAGCCGACGCAGGTTTTGACGGTGCGCAGCGCCTTGCCGTAGGCGTGACCGGATACCATGCCGGCGGCATTGAGGTCGCGCCATACGGCGGGAAGTTGTTCCCGTCTGACGCCGAGCATGTCGATGCGTTGGCCGCCCGTGACTTTCACCGTCGGGATCTGATATTTTTCCACGACATCGGCAATGGCACGCAATTCCTTGGCCGATGTCAGGCCGCCCCACATGCGCGGCACAACGGAATAGGTGCCATCCTTCTGGATGTTGGCGTGCATTCGCTCATTTGTGAAGCGCGACTGCATGTCGTCCCGATAGGAGTCCGGCCATTCGCAGAGCAGATAATAGTTCAGTGCCGGGCGGCAGCTTGCGCAGCCATCGGGCGTGGACCAACCGAGGTCGCGCATCGTCTGCGGGATTGTCTGCAACTTCCGGGCGCGGATCGCGGCGCGCACTGCATCGTGGCCGTGCGTCGTGCATTTGCACATCGGGTTGACTTTCGGCTTAGCGTCGAAGGCATTGCCGAGCGCGTGTTTCAGCAGCGCCTCGACTTGGCCGGTGCAGGAACCGCAGGACGACGACGCCTTCGTGCGCGCGCGGACGGCATCGACAGTCGTCAGGCCAAACTCGGCGATCGCCCCGAGAATCCTGCCCTTGGGAATGCCGTTGCAGCCGCAGATTTCGGCTTCGTCCGCCAGCGCCGCGACGCCCGCTGCCGGTACGCCGGCGACGGCGGGACCGAACAGGAGCCTATCACGCATCGCCGAAACGTCGGCCCCCGATTTCAGGAGGTCGAAGTACCAGCCTGCGTGACCGGCGTCGCCATAAAGCACGACACCGACAAGCTTGTCGTCACGCAGCACGATGCGTTTGTGAACGCCTCGCGCCGCGTCGCGGAAGACGATCTCCTCACTGCCCTCGGCCCCGAGGAAGTCACCGGCGGAGAACATGTCGATCCCGGTGACTTTCAGCCGTGTGCCGCTGACCGCCGGCTCGTAGAAGGAATCGGCGACTTCAGTGATCTTGTCGGCGCAGACTTTCGCCATGTCCCAGATCGGCGCGACCAGCCCGAAGCACTGGCCGCGATGTTCAACGCACTCGCCGACGGCAAGGATCGCGGGGTCGGAAGTGCGCATCGCATCGTCCACGCGAACGCCGCGCCCGACCGCGAGGCCGGCGGCGCGGGCGAGCGCCACCGAGGGGCGGATGCCTACGGCCATCACCACGAGGTCGGCCTTCAGCTCGCGACCGTCGGCGAGTTGCAAGCCGGTGACGCGATCCTCGCCGAGGATCGCCTTCGTGCTGGCTTCGGTGAGGACCGTCAGGCCGCGCGCCTCAAGATCGGCGCGCAGCATCCCGGCGGAAACGGCGTCGAGCTGGCGCTCCATCAATGTCGGCAGGATGTGCAGCACGGTCACGTCGATGCCGCGCTGCTTCAGGCCATTCGCGGCTTCGAGCCCGAGCAGACCGCCGCCGATGACCACGGCGTGCGCCCCGGGCCGGCAGGCGGCGAGCATCGTGTCAACGTCGGCGATCGAGCGGAATGTGATGACGCCGGGCAAACTCGCGCCCGGCACTGGCAGCATGATCGGGTCGGACCCTGTCGCGAGCAGCAACACATCGTAGGCGCGCCGCGTGCCATGTTCGCCAATTACGTCGCGGGATTGTCGGTCGATCCGCACGACGGCCTCGCCCGCGATCAGTTCGATATCGCGGTCGGCGTACCAGGCCGCGTCATGCGTCACGATGTCGGCAAAGGATGTCTCGCCGGCCAGCACCGGCGACAGCATGATGCGGTTGTAGTTGCCGTGCGGTTCTGCGCCGAACACGGTGATTGCGAACATGTGCGGCGCACGCGCCAGGATTTCTTCCAGCGTGCGGATGCCGGCCATGCCGTTGCCGACGATGACCAGGCGGCGGCGACGGGGGGAGAGCATGTTCATGGCGCTGACCTCGGCCTCATGTCGATCGCCGGCGGTCGCGACAGCGCACGCCCCCACCGTCGCGCTTTGGCGATCAACCAGACGCCGAGGAGCCAGCAATCATCGTGCCGCGTGAAAGGGGGGCACACCAGTGCCGGACCGCCTCGGTTTGGAGCGTTTTGCGTGTTCGCTGTGCAATTTGGTAAACCTCTGCCGGCGATCAGGCCACCACCAGCGTCTCGCCGACATCGAGCGTGCGGAACTGGGCCGGCGCGATGCCGTGCGCCTGACGGGCGGCGGCGAGCGCGGTGGCGGGCGCGTCGATTGCCTCGTCGGTGAGCTGGAACGTCCCGTGGTGCATGGCGACGCTGAGCGGCGCGCCGAGATCGAGGTGCGCCGTGACCGCTTCCTCCGGGTTCATGTGATGGATTTTCATGAACCAGCGCGGCTCGTAGGCCCCGATCGGAAGCAGGGCGAGGTCGATGCGGGGGAAGCGGGCGCGAATTTCGGAAAAATGCGGGCAATAGCCGGAGTCGCCCGCGAAATAGACGGTGCGCCCGCCGGCCTCGATGACGAAGCCGCCCCAGAGAGCGCGATTGCGGTCGAGCAGTGTGCGCGCCGAGAAATGCTGGGCCGGCACGTAGGTGACTGTGGCGCCGGTGGCATTGACGCTCTGCCACCAGTCGAGTTCGCGCGCGCCGGCGATGCCGGCCTTGGCCAGATGGCGGGCGTTGCCGAGGCCCGTCACCGCCGCCGGCGACCAGCGCGCCCGCACCGCGCGGAGCGTCGGCAGGTCCATGTGGTCGTAATGGTTGTGCGACACCAGCAGCACATCGACGCGCGGCAACGCCGCCAATGGCTGGCCCGGCGCGCGCACCCGGCGCGGCCCGGCGAAGGGGACGGGGCTCGCCCGCTCCGACCAGATCGGGTCGGTCAGAAAGGTGACGCCCCCGAGTTGCAACAGGAACGTCGCGTGACCGATGAAGGTGACGGCGATGCGGTCGGAGGGGACGCGCGCGGGCGGTGGATAGATGGCATTTTCGATGTGCGCCGGCCAATGGGCGGGTCGCCTGGTCAGCATCCACCCGAGGGCGCCCTTGGCCCGGTGCGGTGGCGCGCGCGCGTTGCGGAAGCGGCCGTTGTCGAAAGGGGCGGTTGGCATGAGACTGAAGTATGTCGTGCGCGCGGCCGGTTCGGCCAGTGGCGGGCGTTTCGATGCCGTTCGTTATGTTATCGAAACGAAATGGACGTGCCAAGGAACTGGCTTTCTCAGGCCATTCTTTTTCGGGGTCGGCGGGACTTGCGGTGGTACAGGCTCGGGTCCAGCAGGTGCGGATTGATCGGCATGTCCCGCAGCCAGGCCGGCATGTCCGGGTGATACGGCG
>Ga0116226_10000487_pt1 | contig 33837 bp, 31 predicted proteins | sample S1TSphfallax_FD_89692 | JGI IMG/M metagenome (GOLD analysis project Ga0116226, IMG submission 89692) | Host-associated microbial communities from peat moss isolated from Minnesota, USA - S1T2_Fa - Sphagnum fallax MG | ecosystem: Host-associated > Plants > Peat moss > Unclassified | place: USA...
ACCCGAAGCAATCACCAGCCGTTCAGCATAGCTCAGCTGCTCGTAGCATGATCCCACAACCATTCCTCCTCACCCCGCACAGCAGACAATATCGCCTGTTGCACTTGAGTTTGGAACGCACCCCGCCTTTCATAAGTTTCGGGGACACAATACTAATTACCGACGCTTCGGTAATTAGTATTGTGTCCCCGAAACTTATGAACATTCCCACCCGTCGCTTGCGCGCCTCCCCACAAGGGGGAGGGAAAGTTATCGGTCAAAAGCGTCAAGTTTCCTAAACGACTGTTAATCCAGCTTGACAACCCGAACTGTCACTGTAAATTGACACTCGATACAAATCAGTCCGGCAAACCGGACTTGGCAGATTGGAAACGCGCGGATGGATACGCTCGCCGTCGTGCTTAGAGAACCGAAAGACCTTGTCGTAAGCCGCGTGGATCTATCCGCACCGGGGGATGACGATGTTGTTGTCGATATCGCCTGGAGCGGGATCAGCACGGGCACCGAGCGGCTGTTATGGTCGGGCCAGATGCCGAGTTTTCCGGGCATGGGCTATCCGCTCGTGCCGGGTTACGAATCGGTCGGCAGGGTTGCTTCAGCGGGATCGACTTCCGGGGGGCGGGTCGGCGATCTGGTGTTCGTGCCGGGTGCGCGTTGTTTTGGCGATGTGCGCGGATTGTTCGGCGGTGCCGCCGCGCGGGTCGTCGTGCCAGGCGCCCGTACCACCAAGATTGATGAAGGGCTGGGCGAACGCGGGGTGCTCTTGGCACTTGCAGCCACAGCCTATCACGCGATTGCGGCCGGCCAGAATCCGCCGGATCTCATTATCGGCCATGGCGTGTTGGGACGGCTGCTCGCCCGCATCGCGGTTGAGCGTGGTGCCGACCCTATTGTCTGGGAAACCAACCCGGGCCGCGTGACCGGCGGCGTTGGCTACCGGGTGATCGACCCGGCCGAGGATTCGCGTCGGGATTACCGGTCGATCTGTGATGTAAGCGGCGATGCCACGCTGCTCGACCGGCTGATCCAGCGTCTCGCCCCGCGCGGTGAGATCGTATTGGCCGGCTTCTATACCGATCCGGTCTCGTTTCAGTTTCCGCCTGCCTTTATGCGGGAGGCCCGGCTCCGGATCGCCGCTGAATGGCAGGAAGCCGACCTCGTCGCCGTCAAGCGCCTGATCGAGACGGGCCTGCTCAGCCTCGATCAGCTCATTACCCATCGAAGCGACGCGAATGCTGCGCCGGAGGCCTATCGCACGGCTTTCACAGATCCGGCCTGCCTCAAAATGATTTTGGATTGGAGGGCGAGTTCATGAGCGTCACGATTGATAGCCCCGCGGTCATTCGTACCGCCCCACAGCTGCACGATGCGCTGCGCGCCGAAGCCGCGATCGAGCCCGATCCGGTGTCGACTGCAGCGCCGGTCAAAGAAACCCAGATCATCGCGATCTATGGCAAGGGCGGTATCGGCAAGAGTTTCACGCTCGCCAACCTCTCTTACATGATGGCGAGCATGGGCAAGCGCGTGCTCCTGATCGGCTGCGACCCCAAGAGCGACACGACTTCGCTGCTGTTCGGCGGCCGTAGCTGCCCGACCATCATCGAAACATCCTCCAAGAAAAAGCTGGCCGGCGAATCGGTAGCGATCGGCGATGTCTGCTTCAAGCGCGATGGCGTGTTCGCCATGGAGCTGGGCGGTCCGGAAGTCGGCCGCGGCTGCGGCGGGCGCGGCATCATCCATGGTTTCGAACTCTTGGAGAAGCTGGGCTTCCATCAATGGGGCTTTGATTACGTCCTGCTCGACTTCCTGGGCGACGTGGTGTGCGGCGGGTTCGGCCTGCCGATCGCCCGTGACATGTGCCAGAAAGTCATCGTGGTCGGCTCCAACGACCTGCAGTCGCTTTATGTCGCCAACAATGTCTGCTCGGCGGTCGATTATTTCCGCAAGCTCGGTGGCAATGTCGGCGTCGCCGGCTTGGTGATCAACAAGGATGACGGCACGGGTGAGGCACAGGCCTTCGCCGCAGCGGCTGGCATTCCGGTGTTGGCGGCAATCCCGGCCGACGATGATATTCGGCGCAAATCCGCCAATTACGAGATTATCGGCAAGCCCGGTGGGCAATGGGCGCCGATGTTCGAAGAGCTGGCTCGCATGGCCGCCGAAGCGCCGCCGGTGCGCCCGACGCCGCTCACGCATGATGCGCTGCTTGGATTGTTTTCCGGCGATGCGGTTGGGCGCGATGTCGTGCTCGATCCGGCGACTCCGGAAGATATGTGCTGCGAGACGGCGATCGAGCGGCCGTCGCTCGAAGTCATCTATGAGGGGGCATGAGCGCCATGCCCGACGACGCGCGCGCCATACCTGAACCCTCCTCAAGCGGCTGCCATGGCGGTCGAGAGACCATGATCGAAGCCGCCAAGGCGGCCGGCAAGAGTGAGTCGCTTGAACGGTTGATGGTCGATTATCCAAAAGGACCGCACGATCAGCCGCAATCGATGTGTCCGGCGTTTGGCGCGCTCCGTGTCGGGCTGCGCATGCGTCGGACCGCAACTATTCTGTGCGGTTCGGCCTGCTGCGTCTATGGGCTGACCTTTACATCGCATTTCTACGGGGCACGGCGGACGGTGGGCTATGTGCCGTTCAATTCGGAGACGCTGGTCAAGGGTCAGCTCTTCGAAGATATCCGCAACGCGGTGTTCGATCTGGCGAATCCCGAGAATTACGACGCGATCGTCGTGATTAATCTCTGCGTGCCGACTGCTTCCGGTGTGCCGCTCGATCTGCTGCCGAAGCAGGTCAATGGCGTTCGGGTGATCGGTATCGATGTCCCTGGGTTCGGTGTCCCGACGCATGCTGAGGCCAAGGACGTGCTGAGCGGCGCCATGCTGAAATATGCACGGCTCGAAGCCGAAGACGGCCCCGTCCAAAGGCCGCGCGCGGCACAATCTGACCTGCCGTCGGTCGCCCTGATCGGCGAGCTGTTTCCGGCCGACCCGGTTGGGATTGGCGCGCTGCTGGCCCCGCTCGGGCTATCCGTTGCACCGCAAGTTCCGTCGCGTGAATGGCGCGATCTCTATGCCGCGCTGGATTGCAGCGTCGCCGCCGCCATCCATCCGTTTTACGTCGCCTCGATCCGCGAGTTCAAGGCGGCCGGCCGTCCGGTCGTTGGATCCGGTCCGGTTGGTGTTGAAGGTACCGAAGCCTGGTTAGAGGCGATCGGTAAAGCGGCTGGCGTCGCACCCTCCAAGATCGATGCGGCTAAGGCCAGCGTCCTCGCTCCATTGCGCAATATCCTCGCCTCAATGCGGATTTCGGCGCGGGTCACGGTGTCTGGCTATGAAGGCTCTGAATTGCTGGTCGCGCGTCTTCTGATCGAGGCCGGCGCTGAGGTGCCTTATGTCGGCACCGCCTGTCCGCGGACCGAATGGAACGAGGCAGACCGGCAATGGCTTGACGCCCACGGCGCCCATGTCCAATTCCGGGCGTCGCTTGAGCAAGATATGGCCGCCATGATGGAGGTGAAGCCGGATCTCGCGGTCGGCACGACACCCTTGGTCCAGAAGGCCAAGGAACTCGGCATCCCGGCGATTTACTTCACCAATATGGTATCGGCACGGCCGCTCTTCGGGCCGGCCGGTGCCGCGTCGCTCGCCAGCATCGTTGCGTCACAGACCAAGGGGGCCAATCGGTTCTCGCGGATGGTGAGCTTCTTCGACAGCGTCGGGACCGGTGAAAATACCGGTTATGGCTGGCAGGGCAAGCCATCAGCCCATCCGGGCGCTAAGGAAAGCTATCGCAAGGTCCGCGAAGCGCGCGCGAAAGCACTGTCTTCAGTCTCGGTTGCGGGGTGATTGGTCATGCTGGTCCTCGATCATGATCGTGCGGGCGGCTACTGGGGCGCAGTCTATGCCTTTACCGCACTCAGGGGCTTGCGCGTCGTCATAGACGGCCCGGTCGGCTGCGAGAATTTGCCGGTGACGGCGGTGCTGCATTACACCGATGCACTGCCGCCGCACGAGCTGCCGGTCGTGGTCACGGGGCTTGCTGAAGAGCAGCTTTCGATGAGCGGCACGGAAGGTTCGATGCGTCGTGCCAGCGCCTCGCAGGATCAAGACATGCCCGCCGTCGTGGTCACCGGCAGTATTGCCGAGATGATCGGCGGCGGCGTCACGCCTGAAGGCTCGGGACTGCTCCGCTTCATCCCGCGCACGATCGACGAAGACCAATGGCAATGTGCCGACCGTGCGATCTATTGGCTCTGGACCGAATTTGGCCCGAAAAAGGCCAAGAAACCGGCGAAACGCCCCGAAGGCGCCAAGCCGCTGGTGAACATCATCGGCGCGATCTACGGCACATTCAACATGCCGTCCGATGTCGCCGAGATCAGGCGACTGGTCGAGGGAATTGGCTGCGAGGTCAACCTTGTCTTCCCGTTGGGCTCGCATATCGAGGATATTCCGAAACTCAGCGAGGCGGTCGTCAATGTCTGCCTCTACCGCGAATTCGGACGCAAGCTCTGCGAGGAGTTGGACAAGCCCTATCTCCAGGCGCCGATCGGGCTGTTTGCGACGACGAACTTCCTGCGGGCGCTGGGCGAACTGGCAGGCGTCGATCCTGAGCCGTTCATTGAGGCCGAGAAACACTCGACGATCAAACCGATCTGGGACCTTTGGCGTTCGGTGACCCAGGATTTCTTCGCGACCGCGTCGTTCGGCATCGTTGCGACCGAAACCTATGCCCGCGGCATAACCCGGTTCATGACGGAGGAACTGGGCATTCCGTGCAATTTCTCTGTCGGTCGCAATCCCGGCGTGAAGCCCGACAATGCCAAGGTCCGCGCGCTGATCAAAGAGAAGCCGCCGCTCGTCCTTTATGGCTCATACAATGAACGCATGTACGCCGCCGAAGCGGGTGCGCGGACGATGTTCATCCCGGCCTCATTCCCCGGCGCGATCATCCGGCGGGCAACCGGTACGCCGTTCATGGGATATGCAGGCGCCACCTATCTCGTGCAGGAATATTGTAACGCGCTGTTCGACGCGCTGTTTCACATCCTGCCGCTCGGTACCGATATGGACCGGGTCGACCCAACGCCGGCGCGGGCCGCCGGCCTGCCGTGGGATCCCGAAGCAAAGGCGCTGTTCGACGAGTATCTCGAATCACAGCCATTTCTGGTGCGGATTTCCGCTGCCAAAAAGCTGCGTGAGCGCATTGAGCGCGCGGCTAGACAGGCGGGTGTTGAGCAGATTTCCAGCGATCTCGTGTCGAGCCTGTTCGCCGAGCAGGCGACATGATCCGCATAACCAAATTTCAATCCATCGAGTACCAACCCGGCACTGCCGGGGCGGGACACCCGGCGCCGCGGGTGAAGTTCACGGCGATCCCCGCCGCACGGGAAGTGCGCGGTAACAAGTCAAACGCTACACAAGCGGGAGCAAGACTATGGCTGTAAATGACGACAGACCGGTCTCAATTTCGGGATTGACCGAAGGCGAGGCCAAAGAGTTCCACCGAATATTTATCACCTCGTTTATCGGGTTCGTAGCGATCGCCCTTGTTGCGCACTTCTTCGCATGGCAATGGCGTCCGTGGCTGCCTGGCCCGAACGGTTATACGAGTTCGATGCTCGATCACGCTCATGCAGTGATCGGCGCTCTCATCACCCGGGTCGGGTAAGGAGGCTGAAATGTGGCGAGTTTGGTTGCTGTTCGACCCGCGCCGCGCGCTGGTCGCACTCTTCACCTTCCTGATGGTACTGGCGTTGCTCATTCATTTCATTTTGTTGAGCACCGATCGGTTCAACTGGCTGGAAGGCCCGCATCACGGCGCCGGTGCCGCTCAGTCGTCACCGATGCCCAAGTAACCTGCCTATCCACGACTGCGGGGAAGGCCAGTGCTCTTGCACAGGCCTCCTCCCGCAGCCGCGGGGATCATATCGGGACGTGAGTCTCGGCCGTTGTGCCGTGCGGAGGACCCAAGATGGCGATGCTCAGTTTTGAAAAGAAATACAGAGTCCGCGGCGGGACGCTGGTCGGCGGGGATCTGTTCGATTTCTGGGTCGGCCCGTTCTATGTCGGGTTCTTCGGCGTGACCACGATGTTTTTCAGCGTGCTCGGCACGTTGCTGATTATTTACGGCGCCTCGCACGGGCCGACCTGGAATCTCTGGCAGATCAATATCGCGCCGCCGGATCTCAAATACGGGCTCGGTTTTGCGCCGTTGAACGAGGGGGGCGATTGGCAGTTGATCACGATCTGCGCGATCGGCGCCTTTGTCTCCTGGGCGCTAAGGCAGACCGAGATCAGTCGCAAGCTCGGGATGGGCTATCATATTCCCATTGCGTATGGCGTGGCGGTCTTCGCCTATGTGTCGCTGGTGGTGATTCGGCCGGTGTTGCTGGGTGCCTGGGGTAACGGGTTCCCTTACGGCATCGCGAGCCATCTCGATTGGGTGTCCAACACCGGCTACCAGTATCTGCATTTCCATTACAACCCCGCGCATATGATTGCCGTCAGCTTTTTCTTTACGACGACATTCGCGCTGTCGCTGCATGGTGGGTTGGTCTTATCGGCGCTTAATCCCAAAAAGGGCGAGACTGTCAAATCACCCGAGCATGAGAATACCTTCTTTCGCGATACGATCGGCTATTCGATCGGGACGCTCGGTATTCATCGGCTCGGCCTGTTCCTGGCACTGTCCGCGGGGTTCTGGAGCGCTATCTGCATCATCATCAGTGGCCCGTTCTGGACCAAAGGCTGGCCTGAATGGTGGACCTGGTGGCTCGACCTGCCGATCTGGCGCTGAAGTGAGGGGAGGAAAATAACATGTCTGGATATCAGAATATCTTCACACAGCTACAGGTCAGGGGCCCGGTCTATGAAGGCATGCCGCTGCCCAAGGGTAGTTGGAAACGGGTCGGCACGCCGTTCTATTCGCATCTCGCCGGTCTTATCGGCGATGCGCAGATCGGACCGATTTATCTTGGCTGGCTCGGCTTTGCCTCGCTGATCTGCGGCTTCACGGCCTTCGAGATCATCGGGCTCAACATGTTCGCGTCGGTCAATTGGAGCCCGGTGCAGTTCATCCGGCAATTGCCCTGGCTTGCGCTAGAGCCGCCGCCGCCCGCTTACGGGCTCCGTCTGCCGCCGCTTGCCCAAGGGGGCTGGTGGCTGATGGCTGGGTTCTTCCTGACGACATCGCTGCTGCTCTGGTGGTTGCGCATGTATCGCCGGGCACGCGCGCTGGGGATGGGGACGCACATTGCCTGGGCCTTTGCCGCGGCGATCTGGCTCTATCTCGTGCTGGGATTCATTCGGCCGGTCTTGATGGGCAGCTGGGGTGAAGCGGTACCGTTCGGGATTTTCCCGCATCTTGACTGGACCGCGGCCTTCTCGTTGCGCTACGGCAATCTCTTCTACAACCCGTTCCACATGCTCTCGATCGTGTTCCTGTATGGCTCGACATTGCTGTTTGCCATGCATGCCGCGACGATCCTGGCGGTCAGCCGTTACGGCGGCGAGCGCGAAATCGAACAAGTGATCGATCGCGGCACGGCCGCAGAGCGCGGTGCTATCTTCTGGCGCTGGACGATGGGGTTCAATGCGACCTTTGAATCGATCCATCGCTGGGCCTGGTGGTTTGCCGTGTTGTGCCCGCTGGCTGGTGGCATCGGCATCCTGTTGACCGGAACGGTGGTCGATAACTGGTTCCTCTGGGCCGTGAAACACGGCGTCGCCCCGGCCTATCCGCATGTATTCGGGCATATTGTCGACCCGAACACCACGCAAGGAGCTGCACCATGAGCTTCACGCTTCGTGTCGTCCTCGCCGTGGCTGCAGCCCTCGGCGTTGTGTTCCTGGTCGAGACGTTCCAGGCACCCTTGGTTGACAATGCGCAGCACGGCTATCGCGGTGTTGCCATGGGCCAGGTTTCCTATAAGCCAGCCGTCAAGGCGCAGCTAGCCGCCAATCAGGTGCCGCCACCGGAGGATAAGCAGGATCCGAGCGGCCAGCCATCGTCCGAGGTCTATCAGAATGTGCAGGTGCTGAAGGATCTCGACTCCAACGAATTCCTGCGGCTGATGAGTGCAGTCACCACCTGGGTCGCGCCGAATGAAGGCTGCAGCTATTGCCATACCGACAATCTGGCGGAAGACACGCTCTACACCAAGCGCGTCGCGCGCCGGATGTTCCAGATGGTCGCCCGGATCAATGGCGGCTGGAAGGCGCATGTCGGGGCGACCGGCGTGACCTGCTACACCTGTCATCGTGGGCAGGCCGTGCCGAGCAATATCTGGTTCGATGATAAAAACTCGGCAATGACCCACGGTCTCGCGCAAGAGGGCATGGGCAAGGATCATCCGTCCTATTCCGGCGGCCTTTCCTCACTGCCGAGCGATGTCTTTACGCCATACCTCAATGAGACCAAAGACGTTCGGGTGATCTCGACCGCGGCGCTGCCAGGGGAGGATCGCCACTCGATCAAGCAGACCGAATGGACCTATGGTCTCATGATGCATATCAGTTCGGCCTTGGGTGTGAACTGCACCTACTGCCATAACAGCCGCGCCTTTGCTGACTGGGATCAAAGCACGCCGCAACGTGTTACGGCCTGGTACGGGATCCGCATGGTTCGTGACCTCAATGACAATTTCCTCGATCCGCTCGCATCGACTTTCCCGAAGACCCGCTTGGGTCCGCTGGGTGATGGGCCGAAGCTGAATTGTGCGACCTGTCATGCCGGGGCCAACAAGCCACTGCTCGGGGTTAGCATGTTGCAGGATTACCCTGAACTGAACGGTGCCGGCGAAGCGGCGGTGGTCCCGCCTCCCTCAACGCCGACGCAGTGAGGCAACGGTCCCGGCAGATTGCCAATCTGCTGATAGCGATCGCGGCGGTGGCCGCGGTCGCTATCGGATTTTACAAATTGCGCTCGGCTGAGACCGGGCTGTTGATCACGCCGATGCTGGTCGACGGGACACCGGTGACGGTGTTTGAACCCGAAGCCCATAGCGGCAAGCTGCCCGTCATTGTGGTCGCGCATGGCTTTGCCGGCTCGCAGCAATTGATGCGCCCGATCGCGGTGACGCTCGCGCGAAACAATTATATAGCCGTCACCTTCGATTTTCCGGGCCATGGCCGAAATCCGGAACCGCTCGGCGGCGGTCTGGCGGATCAGGCGCGAAGCGAACATGTGCTGCTCGACGCGCTCGGTCAGGTCGTCAGGTTTGCGCATGGGCTGAAACAGGGAAATGGCCAATTTGCTCTGCTCGGCCATTCGATGGCGTCAGATATTGTCGTGCGCTATGCCGAGGCGCATCCGGATATTGCAGCCACGATCGCGGTGTCCCTGTTTGCGCCGGAAATTACCGCGACCAGCCCGCGCGACCTTCTGGTGATCGACGGGGCCTGGGAGCCGTCCGTAATGCAGGACGAGGCCTTTCGGGTCGTCGGGATGGCGGCAGACGGTCATGCCGTGGCGGACCATACCTATGGCGATCTTGCGAGCGGAACTGGCCGCCGGCTAGTGCTGGCGCGAGGGGCCGAGCATATTGGTGTGATCTACAGCGCCGATCTGCTGACCCAATCGGTGGCCTGGTTGGATGATGTTTTCGGTCGGCGCAGCGGCGGCTTTATCGATCGGTGTGGCGTCTGGCTTGGTTTGATGTTCCTAGGGTTGGTGGCACTCGCCCGCCCGATCGCGCGACTGCTGCCGGTCGTCAGCTTCACTGCGGTCGGCTCCAATGCGCGCTGGGGGCGCCTTCTTACGGTCACCCTATCGGCGGCAGTATTGACGCCGCTCATCCTGTGGAAAATACCGACCAATTTCCTGCCGATTCTGCTCGGCGATTACCTCGCCGTGCATTTCGCGCTGTTCGGCCTTCTGACCGCTATCGGCTTGCGCCTCACGAGCGCCCGCAATCGGTGGCGCGGCATCGGGGTCGATAAAACTGCATTGGCCATCGGGGCGCTTACTGTCGCGGCCTACAGCATCATCGTGCTCGGTGTGCCGCTCGATCATTTCGTCACCAGCTTCATGCCGATCCCGTCGCGCCTGCCGCTGATAGCGGCGATGCTGGTCGGCACGCTGCCCTATTTTATTACCGACGAGTGGCTGACCAGCGGCGACTCAGCACCCTTCCTGGCCTACACCGTGACCAAGATCTCGTTTCTGCTGTCGCTGATGCTGGCGGTGGCACTCAATCTGGAGCGGCTATTCTTTCTGGTGATCATCATTCCGGTGATGCTGATCTTCTTCATCATCTTCGGCCTGTTCAGCCGATGGGCCTATCGACGGACCGGCAACCCGTTCGTCGCGGCGATCGGCAACGCACTCGCGATGGGCTGGGCGGTGGCGGTGACGTTCCCGGTGGTGGCGCAGTAGCGACTTACCCAACGCTGCCGCAAGTCAGCCAGATGGGCTACCAACGAACTACCCAACCACACGCCAACAACGCGCCAATCCTCACCGATCAGCGCCGCATGGAGAGCTAATAGCAGCGAGCCGCCGGACAAAAGATTGATCAACAGCGCGCCCGCCGCAACGCCACTGCCCGTGCGCCGCCGATAGAGCGTGAGCGCAACGGCCTCCACTACCATGAAACCGAGCAGCAGCCAGACGATCTGTCCGGATGCGAATAGCCCCGCCATCAGGACCCCGAGAAGGGAGCGTTCAACTGCACAATCGCCTGATTGAGCAGGGCGGCGAACGTCACCCACACGATATAGGGTGACAGCAGCCAGCTCGCCCGCTTGGCGGCCAGTGAGACGACGACGATGAGCGCGATGATCGAGAGGTAGAGCAGGACAATCTCCGCCAACGCCCAATCGGGCCGCTCCGCCCGGAAGAACAGTAGGCTCCAGAGCAGGCCCAATCCGGCATTGAGGGCCACGATGGAGACGAGCAGATGACGCTGCTTCGGATTGGCTCGCCAAGCGGCAACCACGGCGAGAGCGCTACAGCCGAAAATGATCGCCCAAGCCGGCCCGAATAGTATGTCGGGCGGCTTCCAACTCGGGACTTTGAGCGCCAGATACCAGGGCGTGATCGCCGTCGCATAGCGACCGAGGGCCGCCACAACCAGCGCCGCGGCGATCGTCGCCAGCAGCGGTGCCCGGGACTTCACGCCGAGACCAGACCGGTCAGATGCGCCAGATTCTTGAAGAAAATCCGCACATGGGCGAGCGGCCGGGCGCGGACCAGCGCCTTGTTCATATAGGCGTCGAAGGTCAGCTGCTGAACATCGACATCCTTGCAGATCGCCACGAAGCGCTCACGGCGATTGTCGCTGTTGTACCAATAGCGCTGCATGATGCCGAGGATCCAGAACACCTGGCCATGCAGGCGCATGAAGCGGCGGCGAGCCATTTTGAGCGCTGCGGCCTCACCAGTCGCTAGAAACTGATCGATGGCATCGGCGGCGAACCGGCCACCAGCCATCGCGTAATATATCCCCTCGCCGGAAGCCGGGGCGACCACGCCGGCCGCATCACCAGCTAGGACAACATCGCGGCCATTATCCCAGCGCGCGAGCGGCTTCATCGGGATCGGCGCGCCCTCGCGGCGGATTGTCTTGGCATCGCCTAAGCCCGCGGTATCGCGGAGCGCGCCGACTGCGCCGCGCATGGAGAATCCCTTGCGAGCCGTCCCGGTCCCGACGCTGGTCGTGTCACCATGCGGAAAGATCCAGCTATAGAAATCGGGCGACAGCGCGCCGTGATAATAGACATCACAGCGAGTCGCATCGAAATCCGTTGCACTGGGTGGGGGCGAGCGGACGATTTCGTGATAGGCAAACACGAACTTCATGCGGTCGGCGCCTGGAATTGTCTGGCGGGCGACCGCCGATAAGGCACCATCCGCGCCGATGATGCTGCGCGCGCGCACCGCACCGGGCTTAGGCGTATCGCCCGGCTGAATATACCGAACGATCGCGGTGCCGTCGGTATCACGGTCGATCCGGTCGAACAGACCGGTTCGTCGTAGGGCGCCGGCCTCCGCCGCGCGGGTCCGCAGGAATTCGTCGAACACCAGCCGATCGACCATGCCGACGAAGCCGCCCTCAATCGGGATATCGACATGGCGCGCGGTCGGCGACACCATGCGGGCCGAGGTCACCTTTGCGACCAGCAGCTCGTCGGGGATGGCGAATTCCTGGATCAGACGCGGCGGAATGGCGCCGCCGCAGGGCTTGATCCGGCCGGCCTTGTCGAGCAGCAGCACCGAATAGCCCATACGTGCGAGGTCGGTCGCCGCGGTCGCACCGGCCGGGCCGCCACCGACCACGACGACATCGAATGTCTGAATCTCTTCCATGGCGCTATCCTTGGCTGAAGCTGGGTTGGCCATCTTGGATCGAGACGGGATGGCGGACGGGTTGACGAGGGAAAACCTGCAGCGCCTGAGCGGCCGCCACCAAGAACAGCAGCGCCTCACCGGCAAAAACGATGGCATAGGCGGCAATCGGAGAGCCCAGAAAATGTCGGGCAAGATCGCTGCCGCTGGTGGCGATGATCCCGCCGAGGGCGAAGGCAACTGCTTGCGCCGCGCCCCATAGCCCCATGCGTACGCCCTCGCGGGCGCTCCGCCCGTCTGTTGCCAAGCCCATCATGGAGCCGATGGCAGAGACGGCAAACGCGCCATTTGCGGCACCCAGGAGAAACACCGCGGGCAACAGTGGAAAGGTCGGCCCGATAAAGCCTGCGAGTCCAAGGGACATCAGGCCGGCAGCCGAGCCGATGCAGCCGCCCAGCGTCCAGAGTCTGAGCGATCCGAACCGGCCGCCGGTCACCGGCAATCCGGCTAGCGCTACCAGAATCATACCGACCAGCGCGCCCGCATGTTGCATCCCAGTCAGCTTCGCTGTTTCGCCAGGCGAGAGTTGGAACACGGCACCCGCGAACGGCTCCAGGATCAGTTCCTGTGCGCTATATCCCAGCATCGAGACGAACACGAAGATCGCGAAATTGCGGGCCCTCGGTTCTTGCCAAACCTGGCTAAGCGCCTCGAAGAACGGTGTTGCATCGGCCTTTTCGGCAGGCAATTCCGGTGTCGCTTCGGGCTTTCCTTCAAGGCCCCAGATTGCCAGGACGGTCACGGCGAGCGCGATCGCCGCGACGATGGCGGTAACCTCGATAAGCCGCGTATAGGAAAATGGCTCGAGAAAATGACCGGCAGTGCCCGCTGTGACCGCGAAGCCGGCGATCATCATCACCCACACGATCGACGCTGCGGGCGCGCGGCGGTTCGGTGCCACGCTCTTGGCAAGCAAAACCAGCAATGCCGTCCCGGCCGCGCCAACGCCGACGCCGATCAGCATAAACCCGGCAAGGGCAAGTGCGATTCCGGCCAGTGTATTGATCGACATCCAGGCGGTGCCGAGCGCCGCAGTGACACCACCGATTGCCAGCACGCCCATGCCGCCGACGATCCAACGACTGCGCCGTCCGCCGAGATCCGAGCCGTAACCGAGCTTCGGGCGAAGGATCTGTACAGTATAATGCAGCGCGACGAGGGCGCCGGGCAGCATCGCCGGCATGGCCAGTTCGACCACCATCACACGATTGAGCGTCGATGTTGCGAGCACGACGACCGCGCCGATCGCCGCCTGCACTAGGCCGAGCCGGACGATTCCGAACCAGGAAAGCGGGACGTTGGATGCTGTTTCTGTCACAACACGAGTTCTTTATCTGAGCGGGTCAGCAGCGCTTCGGCGAGCAAGGTCGCTTGGCGCGCATCGACAGCGGTACAATCGGCGCCGACCTTCTTTACCCAGTCGGGGTGCTGCAGGAAGAGGGCGCCACCGACCATGATGCTGATGCGTTGGTTATATGAGGCGCGGCGAACACGGGCGATGCAGTCGCGCAACGCGTCCAGACGTGAGTCGCATGTGACCGAGAAACCGACCAGCGTGAACCACTCGCCCTGGACAAGCCGCTCCATCGACGCCACCGACACGCCGGGGCCTCCGGCGATGCTCCAACCGGCGCGATGGAGAAACTCTCCAAGGATCGACAGGCCGAGACCATGCTGCTCCCCGGGGCCGGACACGAGCATCGCCCGTTTGCCGTGGTTACGATGCGGTCCCTCGGTCTGAAAGGCGGAGCTGTAATTCTTGACGAGCTGCTGAAGCCGCAACATGCCGAGGGTGACGTCGGCGAAATGCAGCGTGTCATTTTCCCACATCTCGCCCAGCCGGCGAGCGGTTTCGCTCATCAGACCGAGATAGATCGCCCCGACTGACGACCCGTGCGCCCTCGCCAGATCGATAAAGTCGAATACTTGCCTATCCTGGCCGAGCAGGACGAGACCGACAAATTCCTCGATCACATGCGCATCGTTAATCTGGGCGAGGCTATCATCGCCGATGATGACAACCGGTTCGACGTGGCGCGCGCGTACTAACCGCGGCACGATATCGAGTTCGATGACACGCGCCAGGCCGCGCGGGCCTGCCTCGCTGCTGCCGGGCCTTTGGGTCGGCCAGCGATCGCTGACAACCTCCCGGAGCGGCGCCCGCTCTTCTGAAGGTTCCCAAACACTTAGGTCCTTAGGCTGGGGTCTCAACTCGACTACTCCCCATCTACCAGTGAATGCCGTCTTCCTGCGGTCTTGTCCTGAAGCGTTGCGCTAGCCCAGGGTATTGTCAAGAAATGTTTACGGAATATTATTGCGTCTGTCTCGGTTGGGTGACGGCGCGCAACCATCGCCCGCCCCGTCACGCCGGCACCATGGAACGAAGCGCGAATGCGGTGACCAGCATGCCAATGACATAGAGGCTGGTGCCGGTTGCATTGTACCAGGGTGCGCGTTCGCGTGGTTTCTGGAGCAAGCGTCCCATCAGCACGACCTGGATGAGCAGCAGCACGCCGACCGCGGCCGCATGGTACGGGTGATGCCATGCCGTCAGGAGGGCTACGACAACAAGCTGCGGGATCGCCATCACGACACAGGCAGTTTTGCCGGCCGCCTCGACACCCAGCTTCACCGGTAGCGAGCCAACCTCCATCTTGATGTCGCCTTCGACCGATTTGAAATCGTTCAGAGTCATGATGCCATGCGCGCCGATACTATAGAGCATGGCCATCGCCATCATGTGCCAGGCGGGCATTTCGATGCCCATGACCACCGCACCGGTCACCCAGGGCAAGCCTTCGTAACAGATGGCAACCGCCGAATTGCCCCACCAGCCATTGAGCTTCAGCCGAAACGGTGGCGCGCTATAGGCCCAGGCAAGTGCCAGCCCGATAATCGCCGCGCCAAAGCCCCAGGGACCCAGCAGAGCGGCAACCAGCGCGGACAGCATGGTCCAGCCAATCGCGATATAGAGGCCCCAGGAGCCGGGAATGCGTCCGGATGGGATCGGCCGGTTCGGTTCGTTGATCGCATCGACATGGCGATCATACCAGTCATTGCAGGCCTGACTGGTGCCGCACACGAGCGGTCCCGCCAGCAAAATGCCCGCCACAATCTGCGGCCACCGTCCGTCCGCGCCGTGACCCGCCGACACGATACCGCAGCCGAACGCCCACATCGGCGCAAACCAGGTGATCGGCTTCAAGAGCTCGATGACAACTCTGAGATCGGGGCGTGTTACGCTGACGGCCTGTTGCATGGCATCACTCCGATTTGTCATTTTCGGGACCAAGATCGCCGAGCCCGTGCCGGCGCAGTTTGAGGTAAAGGCTTTGCCGGCTGAGGCCGAGCAGTTCGGCCGCGGATGCCCGGTTGTCACCAGTCATTTCCAATGCGGTTTCGATGCAAAGCCGCTCAATCATGTCGGTCGCTTCGCGCACCAGCTCTTTGAGCGGGACACGCCCGATCAATTCATTAAGCTGGTCGACGGAGCGTGGCATGTCGCGCCCGACGCGGGAATCGACGGTCAGTCTGCGGCCGACATCGCGGATCGAAAACCCGTACCAGCATTTGCTGTCATGCTGCACCGACACTGCGGAAATCTCGACATCGGTCGAGGAGCCATAGGCGCCGCGCAGTGTCGTGGCGAACAGCCGAACCGACCGCCATTGCACGAGCTTAGCGGTCAGTACGCCGAGATCGACCCCGGACCGGCCCAGCCATTGATCGAGCAGCGTGCCCTTGAGCTGTTCTTCCGAGGCCAGTTGAACCATGTCCAGAAAGGAAGCATTGGCCGCGACAATGCGGCCGTCCGATCCGGTGATCACCATGCCATCCGGCGCAAATTCAGCGGCGAGTAGCAACATCGCCTTTGAGCCTGACGGTACCTGGATGGAAGGGTCAATGCCGAGCGGCGTCAGCTGAACGAGAAACATCGAGGCCGCCTCTTGGCGGAACATTGAGGCGGAGACGGTCACTTCGGTCCGATCGGTCAGCAGCACGCGGACATCGTCGGCGCGACCGGCCGTCCGTACCAGCATCAACAACGCGCTTACGGATTGACTGCTCAGCGGCTCAAAGAATGTCTGGATCTGCCGGCCGGTCAGCGGCTTGCCGTTGCCGAGGAGACCGCGTGCAGCGGGATTGGCCTCCATTGTCTTTTGCGACGCGCCATCCAGGATCAATAGGGCGTCGGAAGTTTTTTCGAACAGCAGGCGGTAGCGCGTCTCAATGTGGCGGAGGGCGAGATAATCCCGCTCCATCGATTGCTGCGCATCGACCAGGCGCTGCTGCAGGATCGATTGCTTGCGCAGATCCTGACCGAGTGCGACGAGCTTACCCGACCGGCCCATCGGCAGCACAGTATATTGTATCGGCAGATCCAGCGCACCGCGGCTCGGGTGGTTCACATGGATTTGCCGCGGCGCTTCGTTACGATTTGCGGCCTCGAGCACACTCTCAATCTTCGTTCGGCTGTCGGGCATGGCGCAAGCGGCCCAGCTTTGGCCAATCCAGCTTGTGCCATCCTGAATATCCTGGGCCAGCGCGTCATTATGCACGGCTATGTCCAGCACAACGCCGCCGGCATCAATGATCAAGGCGATATCACCGGCCGCACTAATGAGGGTCGCGACCGCAGTTGCGTCCAAGTCTCCCATAGAGCGTTTAGGATTCTGGAACTCAGTCACGAGACAGGCTGTCCTCTCCTGCCGGCCCCCTGCGCCGACGAGCGAAGCATGCAAGCTGGATCCGGGCGTCGAAATTATCCGGTCCTGGCGAAACCGGCGGTTCCCGGCGCCATGCTGGCGGTTCAGCGTCCGAGTCCCGGCGCAGCGCGGGCGCGGAGCGATGTCTTCAAAGACTGAAGGGACATCAATGGAGCCTGTTTCATTTCTGGCCTGTCCTTCCCACTGCGTCCCGTTGGTCCGCTTATCGCGGACTCACCGCAAAAAGCGGCTCTGAGGGTGTGGTGAGACTGACTGTCGTCCGCATACGTCAGAATGTCAATAAAACTTGACGTCATATTTTGTTGACACTCTTTCCGAATGCCCCTAGCCTTCCTCCAACAACACGACAGCGACAAACGCAGACCCAACGGAAATCAGCGGAATTCGGCGGAAACCCCCGCTTCATCCCGCGGCATACCACGCGAATAGCAGTAGCCGTGGATCAGATGGAGGAAACCACGCGATGTCTAATTTGAATGTCATCGACCGACTGATAGGCTCCGTGGAGTTCTGCCCGTGGGGAAGCTCTTCGGGCCGTATGGTTCGTTCGCAGCCGGTTGTCAGGCATGCTGCACCGAAGCCGCTCTATAATCCCGAACAGCGCCGGCGCAGGGATGCGTCACGCTGGACCCTGGTGCAGGGCGTTCTGGCGCCGCTCCAATTCGTGATTTTCCTGGTCAGTCTAGCGCTGGTGCTGCGCTTTCTCGCGACCGGCAGCGGTGAATCCGCGGCCTCGGCATCGGTCGTCGTTAAGACGATCGCGCTCTACACGATCATGATCACTGGCGCGATCTGGGAACATGACGTGTTCGGCCGCTATCTCTTCGCGCCTGCCTTTTACTGGGAAGACATGGTCAGCATGTTGGTGTTGGCGCTTCACACCGTTTATGTCTTCGGGCTCGCGACCCATACAATCGACGTCCACGTGCTGATGTGGCTGGCGCTGGCCGCCTATGCCAGCTACGTGGTCAACGCCACCCAGTTCGTGCTGAAGCTGCGCGCCGCCCGTAAGGGTCAGCCCGCCTGGTCAGCCGGTCACATGGGAGGGGTGGCATGAGCCCGGACGGCGCTCTGGCCCCACGTTTCGACGGCGGCAGCGAGGCTGTCGTCACAGTCGAGCGTGGCCAACGCGAAGTGTTCTGCGGCCTCACCGGGATTATTTGGCTGCATCGCAAGATCCAGGACGCCTTCTTCCTGGTTGTCGGGTCGCGGACCTGCGCGCATCTGATCCAATCTGCCGCTGGCGTCATGATTTTCGCCGAACCGCGCTTTGCCACGGCGATCATTGGCGAACGTGATCTAGCCGGCATTGCCGATATGAATGACGAGCTCGACCGAGTCGTTGAGCGGCTGCTGTCACGCCGCTCTGACATCAAGCTGTTGTTCCTCGTCGGGTCATGCCCGTCGGAAGTCATCAAGCTCGATTTGTCGCGGGCAGCGCAGCGCCTGTCGCGCAAGTTCCAGCCCGCCGTCCGTGTCCTGAATTATTCCGGCAGCGGCATCGAGACGACGTTTACGCAGGGCGAAGATGCCTGTCTCGCCTCGCTGGTGCCGTGCCTGCCGGAGCTGCCGGCCAAATGCGAGCCGTCGCTCCTGGTTGTGGGCGCGCTTGCCGAAGTGGTTGAGGATCAGCTCTGCCGGCTGTTCGATGCGCTAGGTATCGGCCCGGTCCGCTTCCTGCCGCCACGCCGGGCCACCGATCTGCCGGCGATTGGACCTAACACCTCGTTTCTGCTGGCCCAGCCGTTCCTCGCGGATACCGCACGCGCCTTGGAAGAGCGCGGCTGCCAACGGTTGCAGGCGCCGTTTCCGCTGGGTGCCGAGGGCACGACACGTTGGCTCGAAGCCGCCGCGCGCGCCTGGGGCGTGCCGAACTCTCGCTTCAGAAGCGTGACTGAGCCGGCCGCTGATCGTGCGCGCCATGCGCTCGATCGCTATCGCCCGCAACTGGCGGAAAAGCGGATTTTCCTGTTCCCGGACTCGCAGTTGGAAGTGCCGCTCGCGCGCTTTCTGTCGCGTGAAATGGGCATGGAGCTGATCGAGGTCGGAACGCCCTATCTCCATCGCGCCCATCTGGCCGATGAACTCGCGATGTTGCCGCCGGCGACGCGCATCGTCGAAGGCCAGCATGTCGATAATCAGCTCGATCGCTGCCGCGCGGCGGCGCCCGATCTGGTCGTCTGCGGTCTTGGTCTCGCCAACCCGCTGGAGGCCGAAGGCATCCCGACAAAATGGTCGATCGAACTCCTGTTTACGCCGATCCAGGGCTATGAGCAGGCGGCCGATCTCGCTGAACTCTTTGCTCGGCCGCTGGTGCGTCGCACCCGGCTGGCGGTGTAGCGAAAATGCAGCTGACGCTTTGGACATACGAAGGCCCGCCGCATGTCGGCGCCATGCGTATCGCGACCGCGATGGAGGGCGTTCATTACGTGCTCCATGCACCGCAGGGCGATACCTATGCGGACATATTGTTCACGATGATCGAGCGGCGTAACAAGCGGCCGCCCGTCACTTACACGACGTTCCAGGCGCGTGATCTGGGCTCTGATACAGCGAAGCTGTTGAAAGACGCGGTGGCTGATGCCTATGCCCGCTTCAAGCCGGAAGCGCTGCTGGTCGGCGCGTCCTGCACCGCCGAGCTGATCCAGGATGATCCGGGCGGTCTCGCCCGGGCACTCGAACTGCCGATTCCGGTCGTGGCATTGGAGCTGCCGGCCTATCAGCGCAAAGAAAATTGGGGCGCCAGCGAGACCTTCTATCAGCTGGTCAGGGCGCTGGCGGGGCCGTCGATCGGGGCCGCGAAAACGCCAAACACCGGGCGGCCAACCTGCAACATAATCGGGCCGACGGCGCTTGGCTTCCGCCATCGCGATGACGTCACCGAGATCAGCAAATTGCTGACGCAGCTTGGCATTGATATCGCGGTTGTGGCGCCGATGGGCGCTCGGCCGGCCGATCTGGCCCGGTTGGGTGAGGCCGATTTCAATGTCGTGCTCTATCCCGAGATCGCTGCTCAGACGGCGAGCTGGCTCGAGCGCAGCTTTGGTCAGAAATACACCAGGACGATCCCGATCGGCGTTAATGGTACGCGGCAATTCATCACCGAAGTCGCGCAACTGGCTGGGATTGATCCGAGCGAAGTGCTGAATGCCGAGCCGGCCCGGATGCAATGGTATGCGCGCTCGGTTGACTCGACCTATCTCACCGGCAAACGGGTCTTCGTGTTCGGCGATGCGAGCCATGCCATCGCAGCGGCCCGTGTCGCGTCGGAGGAGATGGGCTTTACGGTTGCCGGACTCGGCACCTATAGCCGCGAATTTGCCCGCGAGGTGCGCGAGGCCGCCAAGCTCTATGGCGTCGAGCCCCTGATCACCGACGATTATCTCGATGTCGAGGCCAAAGTCGTCGAGCTCCAGCCGGAACTGGTGCTCGGGACCCAGATGGAGCGACATATCGCGAAGCGGCTCGGCATCCCCTGCACGGTTATTTCGTCGCCTGTGCATGTTCAGGATTTCCCGGCGCGCTATGCCCCGCAAATGGGCTTCGAAGGCGCCAATGTTCTGTTCGATACCTGGGTTCATCCGCTGATCATGGGGCTGGAGGAGCATCTCCTCACCATGTTCCGCGATGATTTCGAGTTCAGCGATGCCGCCCCCGCGTCGCATCTCGGATCGACCGCCAAAATCGTGGAACGGCCCGAGGCGCCTGTCGCCCCGGTTTCGACGATTTTGAGCTGGGCGCCGGATGCTGAGCGGGAATTGCTCAAAATTCCGTTCTTCGTGCGCGGCAAGGCTCGTCGCAACACGGAGAAATTTGCCCAGGACCGCGGATTGGCCCTGATCACTGTCGAGGCGCTCTACGATGCGAAAGCGAATTTCGGCCGTTGATCCCACGCCAATTCGCGTGGTGATCGTAACGATGGACAGCCACTTGGCGGGCGCGGCGTTGCGCGCGCGGGGTCTGCTGCGGCACGATTTGCCGGGGCTCGAACTCGTCGTGCATGCGGCCTCTGAATGGGCCGGCGATGACGCGGCGCTCGAGGCCTGCCGCGCCGATATTGCGACCGGCGATGTCGTCGTCGCCGCCATGCTGTTTCTGGAAGACCATATCCGCGCGGTCCTGCCGGCCTTGCAGGCCCGGCGCGAGTCCTGTGATGCGATGCTGTGCTGCCTCTCGGCCAGCGAGATCGTCAAGCTGACCAAGCTTGGACGGTTCAGCATGGCGACCGAGCCGACCGGCGCACTCGCCATGTTGCGCCGCATGGGCGGCAAGCGCAGCGGCGGCAAGCCGGCAAGCGGTCAGGCACAGATGACCATGCTGCGCCAATTGCCGCGGTTGATGCGGTTCATTCCGGGTACGGCGCAGGATGTCCGCGCCTATTTCTTAGGCCTGCAATATTGGCTCGCCGGCTCCGAAGAGAATCTGGCCAACATGGTCCGGTTGATGGTCGATCGCTATGCGACCGGTGACCGGAAATCCCTGTTGGGGTCGCTCAAGGTCGCTTCCCCAACCCAATATCCGGATATCGGGCTCTACCATCCCAACGCACCAGGTCGGATTGTCGAGCGGCTGGAGCAGTTGCCGGTCGCGTCAGGCGGCGCGGGTACGGTCGGGCTGATCGTCATGCGCTCCTATGTTCTGGCCGGGAATGCCGCGCATTATGATGGGGTGATCGCCGGTCTCGAAGCCAAGGGGCTGCGGGTCATCCCGGTGTTTTCCAGCGGTCTCGATGCCCGTCCGGCAATTGAGCGCTATTTCTTCCGCCAAGGCGTGCCGATCGTTGATGCCGTCGTCTCGCTGACCGGTTTCTCGCTGGTCGGTGGCCCTGCCTATAATGACGCACGCGCCGCCGAGGCGCTGCTGGCACGGCTCGATGTCCCCTATATCACGGCGCATCCCGTCGAGTTTCAGACGATCGAGCAGTGGAAGCAGGATGCACGCGGGCTGCTGCCGGTCGAAGCGACCATGATGGTCGCGATCCCGGAGCTCGACGGCGGCATCTGGCCGATGACGTTCGGCGGGCGCTGCGGCAAATCCGGCAGCCAGGATCGCTGCGCCGGCTGTGACGGGGTGAGCTGCGCCCGTAATATGGCGTCGCATCCCGAGCGTGCCGACATGCTCTCGCGGCGGGTCGCTCGGCTGGTCAAGCTGCGCCGCTCCCAGCGGGCCGAGCGCAAGATCGCCATCGTCCTGTTCAATTTCCCGCCCAATGCCGGCAGCGTCGGCACAGCGGCGTTCCTCGGTGTCTTCGCATCGCTCCTCAACACGCTCCGCGCCATGAAGCAGGCGGGATATTCGGTAGAGGTGCCGGAGAGCGAAGATGCACTCCGCAATGGGTTGCTGTTCGGCAACGCGGCACGCTACGGCGCCAATGCCAATGTCGCGGTGCGCATCAGTGTCGACGACCATGTCCGGCGCCAGCGCTGGCTGCCGGAGATTGAAAAGGCGTGGGGTCCGGCGCCGGGCCGTCAGCAGACCGATGGCAGCAGCCTGTTCATCCTGGGCGAGCATTTCGGCAATGTGTTCGTCGGTGTCCAGCCGGCGTTTGGTTATGAAGGCGACCCGATGCGGTTGCTGTTCGAGCAGGGTTTTGCCCCGACCCATGCGTTCGCGGCATTCTATCGCTGGATCAGCGATGAGTTCAAAGCCCATGCCGTGCTGCATTTCGGCACGCATGGCGCGCTTGAATTCATGCCGGGCAAGCAGGCCGGGCTATCGGCCGAGTGCTGGCCGGATCGGCTGATCGGCGATCTGCCCAACTATTACCTCTACGCGTCGAACAACCCGTCGGAAGGCGCGCTCGCCAAACGTCGCGTCGGCGCGACCTTGGTCAGCTACCTGACGCCGCCGGTTTCATCGGCCGGGCTCTATCGCGGCTTGATTGATCTCAAAGCCACCCTCGATCGTTGGCGCGCGCTTGATCCGGCGAGTGACCCGGATCAACGTTTGGCGCTGGCCGGCCTCGTTCAGGCGCAGGCCGCCGCGGTTGAACTGGCGCATGCCGAACCGGCCTGGGGTGACATCGCAGAGGTCGAAATCGTCAAGCTGCAGCGCGCGCTGATCGAACTCGAACACACGCTGATCCCGCACGGGCTGCATGTGCTCGGCGCCCCGCCATCGGCGGAGCAGCGCGCGGAATTGCTCGATGCGGCCGGCATCACCGACCTGGAGCGCCGGGCGGTCCTCGACAAATTGCTGAGCGAAGATCACGAAATTCCGGGCCTGATGCACGCGCTCGACGGTGGTTATGTTCAGCCGGCGCCCGGTGGCGATCTGTTGCGCAACATGGATGTGCTGCCGACCGGCCGCAATCTCCATGGCTTCGATCCGTTCCGTATCCCGAGCGCCTTTGCGGTACAGGATGGCGCGCGTCAGGCCGATCGGCTGTTGGCTCGCCATGCCGCGGACGGCAACGGGCTACCGGAAACCGTGGCAATGGTGCTGTGGGGCACCGATAATCTTAAGACCGAAGGCAGCCCGCTGGCGCAAGCCATGTGGCTGATGGGCTCCAAGCCCCGCTTTGATGCGTATGGACGGCTGTGCGGCGCGGATCTCATCCCCCTCGCCGAGTTGGGCCGGCCGCGTATTGATGTCGTGATCACGCTCTCCGGCATTTTCCGCGATCTGCTGCCGCTCCAGACCAAGCTCCTCGCTGAATCAGCTTTGTTCGCGGCCCAAACCGACGAGCCCATCGAGCAGAATTTCATCCGCAAACATGCGCTTGCCTTTCAGGCAACCAATGGCGGCAGCATCGACCAAGCTGCGTTACGGGTCTTCGGCAATGCCGACGGGGCCTATGGCGCGAATGTCAATCAGCTGGTCGATGCCGGCGCCTGGAACGAGGAAGACGAGCTGGCCGAGGCCTATGTCAAGCGCAAGGGCTATGCCTATGGCGTTACAGGCGCGCCGCAGCGTCAGGACGCGGTGCTCGCCCAGTTGCTGAAGGGCGTCGATATCGCCTACCAGAATCTCGACTCGATCGAGATCGGCGTGACCACTGTCGATCATTACTTCGACACGCTGGGCGGGATCAGCCGGGCAGTGCGCCGTGCCAAAGGCAGCGAAGCCTCGATCTATATCGGCGATCAGACGCGCGGCGATGGTCAAGTTCGGACATTGTCGGAACAGGTCACGCTTGAGACCCGCACCCGCTCGCTTAATCCCAAATGGTACGAAGCGCTGCTTGAGCATGGCTATGAAGGCGTGCGCGAGATCGAGGCGCAGGTCACCAACACGCTGGGCTGGTCGGCCACGACCGGGCAGGTGGCACCGTGGATCTATCAGCAGATCGCGGAGACTTACGTGCTGGATCCGGCGATGCGCGACCGGCTGGCGCAGCTTAACCCGACAGCATCATCAAAGATTGCGAACCGCCTGATCGAAGCGCAGGCCCGCCGCTACTGGGCGCCGGATGACGACACGCTGGAGCGGTTGCGCCGGGCGGGCGAAGAGCTCGAAGACCGGCTCGAAGGTATCGATATAGGGGTCGCGGCATGAATATCATCGCTAAAAATAGCGCCTGCGGCAGCCGTCTCGGCGGCTGCGGCGATGGCGAGGGCAGCGTCCAGGTCCATATGGACCCGGTCTCCAAGCTGGGCACGGCCAAGGTCTTTGCGGTTTACGGCAAGGGCGGCATCGGCAAGAGCACAACATCGTCCAACCTGTCGGTCGCTTTCACCAAGCTCGGCAAGCGCGTCCTGCAAATCGGCTGCGATCCGAAGCATGACTCGACCTTCACCCTGACCAAGCGGTTGGTGCCGACCGTGATCGACGCGCTGGAATCGGTCGATTTCCACTCCGAAGAGCTGCGGATCGAGGATTTCGTGTTTCCTGGCTTCAACGGCGTGATGTGTGTCGAAGCAGGCGGTCCACCAGCTGGTACCGGCTGCGGCGGCTATGTTGTGGGCCAGACGGTGAAACTCCTGAAGGAGCACCATTTGCTCGAAGATACCGATGTCGTGATCTTCGACGTGTTAGGCGATGTCGTCTGTGGTGGCTTCGCCGCCCCGTTGCAGCATGCTGATCGGGCATTGATCGTGACCGCGAATGATTTCGACTCGATCTTCGCGATGAATCGGATCGTCGCGGCGATCGCGGCCAAATCCAAGAATTATGCAGTCCGGCTCGGCGGCGTGATCGCCAATCGGAGTGCTGGAACCGATCAGATCGACAAGTTCAACGACCGGGTCGGCTTGAAGACCATGGCGCATTTCCCGGATCTCGACGTAATCCGCCGCTCGCGCCTCAAGAAATCGACTTTGTTCGAAATGGAACCATCGCCGGAGCTTGAGGCGGTGCAGGCCGAGTATCTGCGGCTGGCCGCTGCGCTCTGGGTCGGCACCGAGGAGCTCACCGCTGAGCCGATGAAAGACCGCGATATTTTCGACTTGTTGGGGTTCGATTAATGAGCACGCTCACCTATCAGGCACGGCGCGGCGAGATTGAAACCTATTTCGATCGAACAGCCGTTGACGCTTGGAAACGCCTCACCTCCGATGCCCCGGTCGGACGGATCCGCGCGACGGTGCGCGCCGGCCGCGATACCATGCGGGCGACGCTCCTGAGCTGGCTGCCGATGGATATGAGCGGCGTGCGCCTGTTGGATGCCGGCTGCGGCACTGGTGCTCTCGCAGTCGAGGCCGCCTGGCGGGAAGCTTATGTTGTCGCGATCGATCTGTCGCCTACGCTGGTCCAACTGGCCCGGACAAGGATGCCGTCTGAACTCGCGATCGTGTTTCAGGTCGGCGACATGCTGTCCGAGGATCTCGGCCGGTTCGACCATGTCGTCGCAATGGACAGCCTCATTCATTATCGGGCGAGCGACGTGGTCGCGGCGTTGAGCCGGATCGCACCCAGGGTCAGCCAGTCGATCCTGTTCACCTTCGCGCCCCGGACGCCGGTGCTGGCGACGATGCATGCGGTTGGACGGCTGTTCCCGCGCGGTGATCGCGCGCCCTCGATCGAGCCGGTCGGTGAGACCCATCTGAAGCGGTTGATTGCAGCTGAACCGGCCCTGGCCGGCTGGCGCATCGGCCGGACGCGGCGCGTCGCCAGCGGTTTCTACACCTCTCAAGCGCTGGAGCTGACCCGGTCATGATCGCGCTCAACGCCAAGCTCGCCCGCAATTGGAGCCGTATCGGCGTTCAGTATCTGCCGTTCGCCGATGCCGCGACGACAGAACTGCCGCTCGGCCGGCTGCTGCGCTTGTCGTTGTTTCAGGTCTCGGTCGGTATGGCGGCGGTGCTGCTGGTTGGAACGCTCAACCGCGTGATGATCGTCGAACTTGGCGTGCCGGCATGGCTGGTCGCGATCATGGTCTCGCTGCCGCTGGCCTTCGCGCCGTTCCGGGCGATGGTGGGGTTCCGCTCCGATACGCATCGCTCGCTGCTGGGCTGGCGGCGCGTGCCCTATATCTGGATGGGCAGTTTGATCCAGTTCGGCGGCCTCGCGATCATGCCATTCGCGCTGATTGTGCTATCGGGTGATTCGAACGGGCCAGCCTGGCTCGGCGATGCCGGTGCGGCGCTCGCCTTCCTGATGATCGGCGCCGGCCTACACACCACGCAAACGGTCGGGCTGGCACTGGCGACTGATCTGGCACCGGTCGAATCCCAGCCGAAAGTGGTGGCGCTGCTGTGCATGATGCTGCTGCTCGGTATGATCGTCAGTGCACTCGCGTTCGGCGCGCTCCTCGCAAATTTCAGCGAGGTCCGGCTGATCCAGGTGATCCAGGGCTCAGCGCTGGTGACCATGGTGCTCAATATGATTGCACTCTGGAAGCAAGAGCCCCGCGATATTTCGCGCACATCGTTCAATACGCCGCACCCGTCCTTTCGGGAAGCCTTTGCGACGTTCGGAAAACAGGGCCAGGCGGTCCGCCGCTTGACCGCCCTGGGTCTCGGCACCGTCGCTTTCTCGATGCAGGATGTCTTGCTAGAGCCCTATGGTGGCCAGATCCTGCATCTGACGGTCGGCGCAACGACCGCATTGACCGCACTCCTCGCGGTGGGTGGGCTCATCGGGTTTTCGATCGCGGCCCGCGCACTCGGCCGCGGCGCCGATCCTTATCGCTTCGCCGCGATTGGCATTCTCGCTGGCTTGTGTGCCTTCAGCGCGCTGATCTTTGCCGAGCCGATGCAGTCGACCGGTTTGTTTGCGCTGGGTGTCGCGCTGATCGGCTTTGGCGGTGGTCTTTTTGCCCACTGCACACTGACCGCCGCTATGGGTATGGCGCAGCCCGGTCAGATCGGCCTGGCACTCGGCATCTGGGGCGCCGTGCAAGCCTCGGCAGCCGGCCTGTCGATCGCGGCAGGCGGACTGATCCGCGACGGCGTCTCGTCGTTGGCATCGCAGGGTCTCTTGAGTGACGCGCTGAATAACCCGGCGACCGGCTACAGCGTTGTCTACCACATCGAAATTTACCTGCTGTTCGCCGCGCTGATCGCGATCGGACCGCTGGTGCGCATCACACGAAGCGTTTCTACGGCCCGGCCAGATCCGGGATTTCAAATGGTGCAGTTCCCAGGCTAACCCCGATCCTCCGAGGTCACGACCATGCAAATCGGCGCCATAACTGGCTACATAGACGTTGCTCAAGTGGTGTTGTACGTCTTCTGGCTCTTCTTCGCTGGTATCATTTTCTACCTGCGCACCGAAGATAAGCGCGAAGGCTATCCCCTGGTATCGGATCGCTCGCCCAGCATCCGGGTTGAGGGCTTTCCGCCGATCCCCAAGCCCAAGACCTTTATTTTGGGCCATGGCATGACGCGGCAGGCGCCTCGGTTCGAAGCGCCCGAACCGACGCCGCTCGCCCAGCCGACGGCCGGGTTTCAGGGTGCCGCCTGGTCACCAATCGGTGATCCGCTGTCGAGCGGTGCGGGGCCGGCAGCCTCGGCGCTGCGGGCAGACGTGCCCGAACATTTCTTCGAAACGCATGAAGCGATCATCGTGCCGCTCCGCGCCGACCCGAAATTCTCGCTGGAGGCTGGCGGACCCGATCCGCGCGGCTGGCCGGTGATCGCGGCCGATGGCGTGTCGCCTGGGACGATCCGGGATGTCTGGGTCGATCGGGCAGAAGTCATTGTCCGTTATCTTGAGATTGATCTCGGTACCAAATCGGTCCTGGCGCCAATGGTACTGACCACGATCGATGCCGGGCGTCGCCGCGTGCTGATCGACTCGCTGTTGGCCGCCCAGTTCGCTGGTGCGCCGGGGCTCTCGATCCCGGATCGCGTGACACTTCGCGAGGAAGACCAGATCACAGCCTATTTCGGCGCCGGCAGCCTCTATGCCGAACCCTCTCGCATGGGACCGATATTATGAGCGAAGAATACGAAGTTGAACCGCTTCCTGGTTTGCCGGAACCCCTGCCGTCAGGCGAACGGCTCCTGTGGCAGGGCGCCCCCCGCTGGACCGCTCTCGCCAAGCACAGCTTCTATATCCGCGAGGTCGCGGTCTATTTCGGCGCGTTGCTGGCCTGGTATCTCATCTCCACGCTGCCCAGCAGTCAGCCGATGATGACCACGCTGCTGACCTTCGGGCAGTTGGCCCTGGCCTCTGCGGCGGCGCTCGGTTTGATCGCGTTCTATGCCTTCATTATCAGCTGGACCACGATGTATTCCGTGACCAGCCGGCGGGTGGTGATCCGCGCCGGCATCGCACTGCCAACGGTCGTCAATTTGCCATACCGCAGCGTGGTTTCTGCCGGCTTCAAGGCCCATGCCGACCGCACCGGCAATATCATTCTGGGTCTGGCTCCCAAGGAAACGGTCCATTTCCTGGTGATTTGGCCGAATGTAAGGACATGGCGGGGCAATCGGATAGAGCCGATGCTGCGGGGCGTGGGCAACGTCCATGAGGCGGCTCAGATCCTGGCACGGGCCTTGGCGGTCCATGCGTCGATGGTGCCGCAGATCCTGCGGCAACCGGAGCCGCTTGTGACAATCGCGCCGCACCGTTCTGAACCCGCTGCCGCCTGAAACAACTGGAGGACTGAGCCATGACCGCCGCAACCGAGCCTCGTCCGTTTCCCCGCGCACCGTTAATTGCCGCAGCGACAGCGATTACGCTGGCCCTCCTGGCGGCGTTTGTGGGCCGTATGACCGGCATTGCCAATTCCGCTGATCAAACGCCGCCGCTCGCCCAAATGGATCTGCGCTTTGAGGATCGGACCGATGGCGGCGTCAACGTGCTGGACAGCCATGATAATCACGTCGTCACGGTCGTTCCCCCAGGCACCAATGGGTTCCTGAGAGCAACGGTGCGCGGGCTCGCCAGTGAGCGGAAGCGCGAGAATGTCAGCCGCGACATTCCGTTTACGCTGACAGTCTACGCCGATCAGCGCCTGATGCTGTTCGATCCCGGCACCGGCCGGCATATCGATCTGGAAGCCTTCGGGCCGACCAACGAAGCCGCGTTTTCGCAGCTCTTCATCGATGCCGGAGTCCGGCTGTGAACCTCTTCATGCGTCGAATGGTCGAGGTTAAGTGCCTGATCGATATCGAGCAAACGCCTGAAAGCTTCCATGCCCATGCCGTGCCGCAGGGGATCGACATCCGTCCCGGTGATGTTGTGATGCTTCATGATGTGCCGGCCGGCGTCGCGTTCGGTCAACGCATCACCGGCGAATGCCGCGCCACTGTCATCCGCGCCGGCTGGTTCGCCCGGCAATGGACGTGCCTGATGGGCCTGCTGGAACTCACGGAACTCTACGAAGTCGGCTTTGCCGCGAAGGAGGCATGATGACCGCCCTATTGGAGAAGACTGCCCCGAACGAGACCACGGCGCTGGCACAGGAAGATACGATCCTGACACCGCGCTTCTATACGACCGATTTCGCAGCGATGGACCGGATCGACGTATCCTCGGTGCAGGTCGAATGGGACGAACTTGTGGCCGAACTGGAGCGCGACGGCAATCGCGGCCATTTCATTCGGAATGAGGCGTTCGACACGGATCTTTCCAGCCTGCCGGCGCCGCTCCGCAAGGAATTCATCGATTTCCTGGTGAGCTCGGTCACCGCGGAATTTTCCGGCTGTGTGCTCTATGCCGAGATCAAAAAGCGCATTACCAATCCTGCCCTGAAGCAGCTTTTTACCTTGATGACGCGGGACGAAGCGCGCCATGCCGGGTTCATTAACGACACGCTGAAGGATTTCGGCGTGGGGGTGGATCTCAGCTTTCTGACCAAGGCGAAAAAATACACGTTTTTCCGGCCTAAATTTATCTTCTACGCAACCTATCTGTCCGAGAAGATTGGCTATGCGCGCTACATCACCATCTTCCGCCAGCTTGAGCGTCACCCGGAGAACGAGTTTCACCCGATTTTCCGCTGGTTCGAGAAATGGTGCGAAGACGAATTCCGCCATGGCGAGGCGTTTGCCTTGCTGATGCGCGCCAATCCGCATCTGTTGAGCGGCGTCAACAAGCTGTGGATCCGGTTTTTCATCCTCGCCGTGTTCGCGACCATGTATGTGCGCGACCATGCGCGGCCGGAGTTCCACAAGGCGCTCGGCCTCGATCCAACCGCATATGATTTCCAGGTGTTCCGCATTACCGCCGAAATCTGCCGGCAGGTCTTTCCGGTGGAACTCGATCTCGACAATCCTGTGTTCATAGCCGGGCTGGATCGGATGCGCCGTATCGGTCTCGCGCGTGCGGCCGCAAAACGCCAAGGCGGGATCATCGGCACAGTGAAGCGAGCCGCGCTGACGCTGGGTGCAGCCGCGACCTTCGCGCGTCTCTATATGCTGCCGGCGAAGCGCAACGTGATGCCCGAGCGCATCCGTCTCGCCGCAGCCTGGTAGGGCAGGACGTCCGATGGCCGCGATCGCCTGTCCGATCCTCTACGCGCTGTTCGTCTGGTGGTTCAGCACCGGCGTGATCATCTATCTCGATCATTTGCCGCCTCGGACCTTCCGCTGGAGCCTGCTGGGTGCGGGCGCGGTGGCGGTGGCATCGCTCTGGGGATTGGGCGCAGGGCGCTATGACACGAGCTTGACCGGGACTTATCTCGCCTTTACTGAGGCGTTGTTGGCCTGGGGCTGGGTCGAGATCAGCTTCTATATGGGCCTGATTACCGGTCGCCAGACGGCACGCTGTCCCGAAGGTTGTTCGGGCTGGAAACATTTCGGCCACGCCGTCAATGCCAGCATCTACCACGAATTGCTGATCCTGGCACTCGCCGCCGCGGTCTTCGCGCTCGAATGGAACGGCACCAACCATATCGGCAGCTGGACGTTCAGCGTCCTCTGGTGGATGCATCAGAGCGCCAAGCTTAATGTGTTCCTGGGCATCCCTAATCTGAACGAGCAGTTCGTGCCCGAGCATCTGCAGTTTCTGCGCAGCTTTCTCAATCAGAAGCCGATGAATCTGCTGTTCCCGATCTCGGTGACGGCATCGACAATCATTGGATTTCTGCTGCTGAAGACTGCCTTCGCGGGCGATCTCGCCAGACCAGAGGCTGTCGGGTATCTCTTCGTTGGCACCTTGATGGGGCTCGCGATCCTGGAACATTGGTTCCTGGTGCTGCCGATGCCGGCTGCGTCGCTCTGGAACTGGAGCCTGCGGTCCACCGCCAGCGTTACCCCATTCGATGTGGAGATCGTCGCCGGGTTCTTAGGTGCCGGCAAGACCACGTATCTCAAGCGCATGCTGGCCGGCGCCGCGCCGGATCGCCGGACGCTGGTTCTGGTCAACGATTTTGGCGCGCTCGGCATTGACGCCTCGCTGCTCTCAGGTCATGGCGCCCAACTGGTAGAGCTGAGCAATGGCTGCATTTGCTGCTCCCTCACTGCAGATCTTGATGCGCAGCTTCGGGCCGCGATTGCCCGCTGGTCGCCCCGGCGGATCCTGATCGAGCCAAGCGGCGTTGCGGACGTGGCAGCACTGCTGAATTTGCTCGGTAATCCGTCCTTTAAGCCGATGGTAAACAGCATATCCTTGATCTCGATCATCGACTCAGCGAGCTTCATGCGAGATTATGGGCAGATGCACGATTTTATGACTGCGCAAATTGCTATCGCACCGCTGCTGGTCGTCAATAAGACCGACCTCGTGAGTGCCTCGGAATTGCGCGTCGTCGAAGCGACACTGCGCGCGGTCAATCCCAATGCACGGATTGTTCGCGGGAGGTATGGCTTGGTCGAGGATGCGGCTTTCAATCGCGATGCCTCGCGGTTACTGCCGGGCGGATCTTCATCGGATCGCCATACACATAGCCCAGATTGGAAAAGCTGGAGCACGCCGTTGAGCGGCGTCTGCTCGCTGGAGGGGCTGCAGGATCTGCTCGACACGGTGCCGGGCGGGACATTTGGTCAGATCGACCGGGTGAAGGGTATAGTGCAATCTGGCTCCGGCTGGGTGCATTTCGACGTCGCAGGCGGTCGGACGACCGTCGCCGCGTTTGCTGCCGAGGACGGCGAAGAGGCGCGGGTAATGGCGGTTGGACGAAACATGGATAGCGTGCGATTACAGGCCGCCTTTGAGGCGTGCGCGGGAGGAGCGGTATAGATCATGCCAAACGATAAAATATGCCCAAATCAGTCGACTCCCGCCTCTGAGCGCGCGCCGGCCAATACAGCGGAAGCCGTCGCACACGCGACCCAGTGGGCGGTGCCCGGCAGGCCGCTCGATCCGACCCAATGTCCGATTGAACATGTCGTGCGCTCTCTGGCGCCTTCCTATATGACGGCCGAGCCGGTCGATCCGTTGCTGCTCGATAATGGCAAGACCAACTACGAGGCCGTGTTTAAGCATCAGCTTCACGCGCTGCACCGTGAAGGCAATTACCGGGTGTTCTGCGATCTCGAACGCCATGCCGGTGATTTCCCGCGCGCGACCCACCATAGCGATCGCGGTCGCCAAACTGTGACCGTGTGGTGCTCGAACGATTATCTCGGCATGGGTCAGCATGCGTCGGTTCTGGAATCGATGCATGAAGCAATCGATCTCTGCGGCGCGGGCGCCGGCGGCACGCGCAATATCTCGGGCACGACGCATTACCATGTGCTGCTCGAACGTGAACTCGCCGATCTGCATCAGAAAGAGGCGGCGCTGCTCTTCACCTCGGGCTATGTCTCGAACTGGGCGGCACTCTCGACCTTGGCGCAACGCCTGCCGGGCTGTGTCGTGCTGTCCGACGAGGGCAATCACGCATCGATGATCGAGGGTATTCGGCATAGCCGCGCTGCACGTCAGATTTTCCGCCACAGCGATCCCGAGGATCTCAATAAGCGTCTGGCCGATCTCGACCCCGCGACGCCCAAGCTGGTCGCGTTTGAATCGGTCTACTCGATGGACGGCGATATCGCCCCGATCGCCGAGCTCTGCGATGTCGCCGATGCCCATGGAGCGATGACTTATCTCGATGAGGTGCATGCGGTCGGGCTCTATGGCCCGCGCGGTGGCGGGATCGCCGAACGCGAGGGCATCAGCGACCGTGTGACGGTGATCGAAGGCACGCTGGCTAAGGGCTATGGCGTGGTCGGTGGCTATATCACCGGCAGCACAGCGCTTTGCGATTTCGTGCGCAGCTTCTCGTCGGGATTCATCTTCACCAGCGCCTTGCCGCCGGCCGTCGCCGCCGGCGCGCTTGCGAGCATCCGCCATCTGAAGTCCAGCAGCACTGAACGCGAGCGGCATCAGGCGGTGGTTGCCTCGCTCCGCCGGCAACTGACGGCGGCCGGTCTACCGCATATGGAGAATCCGAGCCATATCGTGCCGCTCATGGTCGGCGACCCGGTCCGCTGCAAGCAGA